>SXGQ01823545.1_pt1 | contig 43989 bp, 71 predicted proteins | sample 3178371 | NCBI WGS metagenome assembly SXGQ01 (sample SAMN11356859, study PRJNA531348) | freshwater metagenome | isolation source: freshwater sample F1-20 | place: China: Fuxian Lake, Yuxi | collected 2017-12-25
ACTCAATTAATTCTTACATTAGTGCTGCAGCATCTGTTGTCTCAGCTACTATAGGAAGTTTTTCTGCAAACGGTTGGACAATGACAAATGTTGGAACATTTTCAGCAGATAGAGTTTATAATTTCTTAGCCATCAAATCAGAAAAACCAGATGGTGATTTTGCTTTATTAACAAATTTTGATACTTTTACAGGCACTGGTAGAACATTTGTGGGTTTAGGTTCAACAGGTTTTCCTCCAAGTACCTTGATTGGTAGTCTTTCTTACGCTTCAACAAGAAATGCAATACAAACTACAATTGCTACTGGCGCTGCTTCACTGAATTTTTTTGCCGGTACTGCTACATCATATTCAAAACTTTTTAATGGCACAGGTACAATTACATACAGTACAGCAAATGCAACTGTATCTGGTACTGGTTCAAGCTTTTTTTATTTTTACCCAGGTGTGAAACTTTATACTCTTGGTGGTGTTGAAATTGGCACAGTTTCTTCAGTTACAAATGCAACATCCCTTACCTTAGCAGCAAACTCTTTAATTTCTGGTACAGCGCAATCTTTTACACACAGTAACTTTAGACAACACACTATATCAATAACTGAAAATGACGATGATAACAGCACTACCACATCAAATACATTAATTTCTTCAAGTATGTTTACAATTCCAACTGTAAGTTCAGTTGAATTTCAAGCATATTTAGACACTCCTGATACTTCAAATGGGTTTTTTTATAATGTGACAAATGCTGACGCAACCTCAAGAGTAGGCTGGGTTCTTGCATCAAATGACAGAATAAATTTAAATAGACGCAGAGTAATCAATACCTAATGAAAGTTGCGTCTGTCCAACTAAATCTTAAACATTGTTTTTCTCAAAAATCTTTTCAATCCTACATAGAAAAACAAGTTTTTGAAAATCTGCTTATAAAGCCTGATGTTATATGTTTTCCTGAAAATATCAATTATTGCTTATTATTCGCAAAACAAGAAAAAATATCTACACTTAACATCAAAAACAATTTTGAATCTTTATTTGATAAAGTTATTTCAAAGTTAGATTTATCTTTTATTTTCAGATTAATTAATATCAAAAATCAAGAAAAAATTATTTTGCAAACAATGTCAAATCTTGCAAAAAAATATAATGTTCATATAGTTTCAGGAACATATTATGAAAAGAGATTTGATGGTATTTACAATTCTCAGGCACTAATAGATTCTAATGGTGAAATTGTAGGCAAAGCGTCAAAAAAATATCTTGTGGGATTTGAAAAGGCTCTAAGATTACAGACACAATTTGAACCTATTGTTTTAGAAACAAGATTTGGTGAAATAGGATTATGTGTTTGTTACGACTTAAACGATGCTTATTATATCAGTAAATTTAAAAAAGAAGGAGCAGCAATTTTATTTGCTCCTTCTAATGGATGGCGCCCTTTCCCAGGATATCCTTTTGATTATAATAAAGAAACTCCTCAAATTCAAAGGGCTAAAGAAAATGGTTTTACAATAGTCAGACCGTATTGTGCAGGCTGGATGTTTCCCCTATATTTTCAAGGACATTCTCAAATTGTAGATGCTACGGGGAAAGTTGTTGCTGCTTCATTAACTAAAAATAAAACAGAAATACTATTTGCAGAATTAGTAAGGTAGACGAACAACTCCTCCAAATAATCCTAAAGAACTAAGGCTTCTTTGCTTCATATAAACGCCTTGCCCATCTCTATCAACAACATCTCTCAATCCACTAGAAGTATTGCCTTCTACAGTCTTAAAATCTTTGTTTGAATCTGCTTCAACTACAATTCCAGTGTGAGCAATTCTTCCTTTAGCTGCAAAGAAATAAAATACAATATCGCCTTCTTGAATTCTAGCTCTTCCTAATTCAAGATCAGCTCTTTTGATCCACCAAGTTTTCTTTTTACCAAAGTTAGAAAATACCACTGTGCTTCCTGTTCTTGGCATTTCATTTGGGATAGTAAGTGCCAATGAATGTGCTGCTTTAACTAATCTTAAGACTATAAAAGCCATACACCAAGGATTTCCAGGACCTAATCCAACAGCAGCAAGATATCTCTCAACAAAAGTACCAGCATTAGCCCCATCTTCTCTTACACTTAATACTTCTTTAGCGCAAGCATCTTTAGCAGCTTTCTTGCTAATTGGGCCTGGAGTCTTGACTGATAAACTTGAAAAATCATTAAATTTGTCTGTAGATAATAATTTCCAAAAAAGTTGTTTTACTTGATTCATTTAGTTTTATTCTCCTGGTTGATAGTTTCTTTATATTCTTCTCGCATATCTTTATTAGGTGTGGTTTCTTTAACAGAAAAGCCTGGGATTTTATCAAGAAATTTCATAAGTTCTAAACATTCTTTTCCAGATGTTCCTATAGGCTCAACTTCAACTTTTCCATCTTTACTAATTTTGATATTAAGTTCTACTTCTTTTGCCATTAGATTATTTTTCTTGCAACTATTTCCATTTCAGACATAGTTCGTTTCAAGAATTCCTCATCATTTATATTTACTTTAATCTTGAATCCATTTTTGGCTAATGCTTTTTCCAGAGCAACTTTTACATATGCTTGAATAATTCTTTGATCCATAATTTTTGCTTTATCATAATCTGAAAGAATAAAGTCATATTTCTGCCCTTTTTCATTCCAGAAAAATCCAATGTCGTTAGATGCGCCAGTGAACTTATTAACTTGGTCTCTTGGGATAATAATATGGGCAACTTCTTTTCGTTCATCACCCCTATAGCCTTTTAAGTTTTTTGGCTCGTTCAAAACATCAGGATTAAAACCAAGAAGACTCAATGCTTCTAATAAACATTCTTTATCAACAATTTCACATTCAATCTTCTTATATGCAGACATTATAGTTCTTCTTCTTCATCACCAGCAATTAGATTTGTAGTAATCCACTCAATACTATCCATAAGTGCATTTCTTAATCTAATTAATCCGGCTACTGCAATTCCGTGTCCTTCATTAATGTTAGTCACTAAATCGTAGCCTTCTAAAATAACATCAGTAGAATCGTGCATCTTTACCAATCTCTCCAAAAATGTTTCTGGATCCATAGCAAGAATAATTTTTCTATTTTCTTCAAATTGTTTTTGAAGTTCTAATTGCTGCTCTTCGTCTAAATCTTCGTAGTTCATATTAGGATTGTACAATTTAAGATATAGAGGATAATCAAATGAATAATGTTTTTGCTATCTTAGGCTGTTTGTGTATTTTGTTATCACCAGTAAAAAGTTTTTCTCAGCCTGTTCAACCAATTTTTCAAGTTGATGAAAAGCCAAAAAAAGAAATTTTAATTAGTTTAAATTCAAGCTTTTATAGAAACGCAAAAGAAGTTGTTGAAGGTTTTTTCAAGCAAGCTAATATAAGAAATAAATATATCGACAGTTCGTTAGAAAAGTTAGATAAAAAGAATTTTAGTTTTGTAGATTTTACTATTGACGAAGCAGTCGAGTATTTATCATCAAAATATAATGTTACATTTACTGTCGAAACAATTGGCAAGAAGAAAATATATAACGTGGAGCCCAAGAAAAAATGAAAAAGTTATTTGCTCTTTTAGTTCTTTTAGTATCTTGTTCAATCTCTTTTGCGCAATCCAATATCACAATGGAATTAAGAGATGCGCCTGTTAGAACAAGTCTTGAAATGATTTTTAAACAAGCTGGAATAAAGAGTTATGTTATAGAAAATAGTGTCTATGGCGTAATTTCTATGAATCTATCAGATCAGCCCTTTGAAAACGCATTAAAGCTTGTTATGAGAGCAAATACAGTTCCTCTTACATTTACTAAAGAAAATGATGTTTATATAGTAAAACAACGCATTGTTACTCCAACTCCTCAAACTGCTGGACCTGATCCAATCCCAGAAAACCTAAGAAACAATGTTAGTTGGGAAAGAATTCCATTAACATTTATAGATCCATTTGATTTACAAGCAGTTTTGGGTAATATACTGTTTATTAATCAATTTAGCAGATATACAGGTGGAATGAATGGAAGTGGTATGGGCAACTTTGGCGGTGGTGCTGGTAATGGCTCTTTCGGAGGCAATGGAGGCTTTGGAATGGGCGGTGGTAATGGAATGGGCGGAGGAGCAATGGGAGGGTTTGGCGGTATGATGGGATCTCAAGGCGGATTCTCTGGAAATGGTGGATTTGGCGGAGGAAGAAATTTCTGATGTCTCATTTCTATAGACAAAGAAGCTATACTTTTAATGAAACAGATGAAATGTTGACAGAAATCAAAAAAGAAATGTCAAATTTCCTAACAAAAGAAGAGGCAGAACTTATTCTCAACAGAAGAAATGCGATGATTGATCCAGCCCCATATAAGATGAATGATGAAGTGCAAGTTTTACATAGGGAAATAGATGGATTAAGAAAAGAAATTTATTTGCTTAGAACTTATATCAATCAGCATATGAAAAAGTCTGAAATTGAAGAACCAACACTATAATGTCCAAACACGTAGTTTTTCAACCTGTAGATTTAGGAGATGATGAGGTAAAAGATACTGTACTTTGGTCTGCTACTTTTCATATTCATCCAGAAATAGAGCCAACACTTCCAGAAGAAATGTTGGCTCTTGTCAAAAATAAGAACTCAATAAACTACCCATTAGCATATTGGCAAAAAGAGTTTACTAATCTTGGATTTGTTTTGGATATGGATTTCCCTTATTGTAAAGAATATGCTTGGGATTATATTATGCCTGATGCAATAAGAATTACAATCCAAGCAAAAGATCTCAACACAACTTTCAACCAAATTATAATTCCAAAAAGCATTGCCAGAGATATCTTAAGTGAAATGAAACTGCCTATGTTTGGAAAAATGCATCCAGAAAAGTTTCATAATAAGTTAGTGCAGTTTATAGATTTGTCGCAAGACGATACAGCTTTTGTTGAAAATATATTTGAAGCATTAACTGAATTAGAAGATCTTTGTACTGAATGTATCTCTTATGAAAGTTTTATTGAATGGAAGGTAAGTTAGTCCATTCATAGAATAAAAATATTATGTGGTACAGATATTCTCAAGCTCAGCCTTTACAAAATTTGACAACTACTTCTAATCCATCAACCATTTCAGGTGGTGGACAGGGTATAGAAATTTCTCAAGCAGATTTACCAAAGCTTCAGCAGTTTAAAACAACTGGTGCGCCTGTAACTGTTCGTGATGTTACTACTGGGAAAATGGTCAGTATTGTTCACGGAAATGTAGATCAAAATGGCAAGTTCTTTCTTAGCGGTCAAAACAATGATATGGGCACAGAAGAAAACTTTAATGAATGGGCTGCAAGAAATGGTGTAAATCCAGGCAATTTTATTCTATCCTGTAAACAAGGTGCAGCAAATACAAGCGCATTTAATAATTTAACTTCTTATCAAGGTGTTTTACAATTACAATGGAGTAATCAACCAAACGAAAGAGGTAATTACAATGTGTTTGTCCAGGGTGGATAATGTTTATAACTAATACTGTCATATTTTCATCAAAAAAAGAAAAAGTAGAATATAATGGTTTTGAATTTCAAAAATTACCATACGAATATTCTTTTCTTGAACCTGTAATTGATGCAGAAACAATGAAAATTCATCATACAAAGCATCAGAAAAAATATTTTGATAATATGATGAGCATTGTAGATGAAAACTCTAAATTGCAAAAACATTCATTAGTCGAATTAATGTCAGATTTGAATAAAATTCCAGCTAAAGATAGAGAAAAGTTTAAGAATAATGCTGGTGGATATTTCAATCATTCATTTTTTTGGAATGTAATGACAACTGAAAAACCTGTTTACTCTGGCGCTATAAAAAATCTTATTGACAAGAAGTTTGGCTCCCTTGATAAGTTCAAACTTGAATTTATCAAGACAGGAATGGATCATTTTGGTTCTGGTTGGGTTTGGTTATGCACTGAAGATGGAAGAAATCTAAAACTGTCTTCAATGGCAAATCAAAACAATCCATATATAGAAGAATGTGGTAAACCATTAATCGGATGTGATTTATGGGAACACGCTTACTATTTAAAATATCAAAATGACAGAGAAAAATATTTAAAAAAATGGGTTGACTTAATTAATTGGGATTTTGTCAATGAAACTTTGGAGAGTTACAAATGAATATAATAACAAATCTTTTGACAATACAGAATCAGTTTAGAGTTTATCATTGGCAAACACAGAAGAAGCCTGGTTCTTTTGCTCAACACGAGGCATTTGGAAAAGCTTATGAAGCGCTTGATCCACTAATTGATGATTTCATTGAAGTTTATCAAGGAAAGAAAGGCGCTTTGATGGGCAAGAATGGCTTTGTTGTAAACCTTGAAAATTTATCTGATGATTACAACGTTTTTATCGATGAAGCAGTTGAATATTTTATCAACTATCTTCCACAATCATTAGACTCAAATTCTGACACTGATTTATTAAATATTAAAGATGAAATGCTTGCTATCTTAAATCAGACTAAATATCGTTTGAAAATGATGTAATGGATTATTCAGACTCAGACGGCTACAAAGCAATGGTGGCTAGAAAACTCACTGAATTAGAATTATCTAGAAAAGATATGGTGAAGAGTTTAGATATTTGTTTGTTAATGAGTGTTGAGCAATTAGAAAAAATAGAAGAAAACCTTTCCAAAAAACAGCGTAAAACTAAATTTGGAAAGGCTATCAATATGATTATTGGGATAAAAAAAGATTACTTATATCCACATCCACCACAAGAGTCATAAGTTTCTCCGTCAACTGAAAAAGAACTTCCACATCCACAACTCTTTTCAGCATTAGGATTTTCAATTTTAAATCCTGACATCAACCCATCTTCTTTGTAGTCTATAATTGCTCCATCAACATATTTTGCTGATTTTGCATCAACTACAATTTTAATATCATTGTCATAAACAATAATGTCGTCAATTTCTGGCTCACCTTCAGAGACAGCCAAGCCATATTGAAGCCCAGAACATCCTCCTCCAGCTACATAAAAGTAGAGATGCGGATCATTTGTTTCAATTTGAGATATAGAATCTTTTACTAATTCGGCTGCTTTGTCTGTAATTTTAATATTCATATGTTAAGTTTCCATCATTCTTAGAATATGTCTTATATTTTTCTAATCTTGTAAATTTACCTGTGTCAGAATTAAATGTAATTCTTTCAATATACTTCAATGGAACTTTGGATTTAAGTTCCTTGAATTTATTTCCATCAGCATCAGATGAAATTTCTTCTTTATATTGAAGTCCATAAATTTCAGGATTCAACTTCCAATAAATAAACCTTGAAGGAAAAGTTTCATTATTCAAACATTCCATTGCTTCTTCTAATGGAAAGACAAAATGATAAAATTCAAAAATATCTTCAGGTTTAGAAAGTCTATGTTTAGTGTATATTGAAGTCTGAGATATTTTTGAATAATCTAAAACTTCAACGTTGCCTGTAACATCGGTCTTGAAAATAGAGTTAAATTGTTCTAAGCCTTTCTTTTTCAATAGGTTTGGCTCCCACTTAAGATTCCAAACCATATCAAACAACTTAGCAGCCTTACACTCACTTTCACTTGCTCGGACAAACTTATCATTTGAACGAGTTATGATGTCACCAAAAATATACTTTTCAGTCAAATCAAGTTTGTATTCAGGCGCAATTTCCTTGAACAAATACAGGCAAATAATTTTAGTGCAATATTTACCTGCTACATCAAGTTGAGCCTGAGAGTATTTGTTGCTGGTTTTTCTGGCATAATTTTTACGAACATAAGAATTCATAATCTATTCTCATTCCAATACAGTGAATTACAGGTCGAACTAAAGCAAGTCCCAATCCGTCGTCATACAACACTTCGCCACTTGTATCAGGCTCAGGAACTTCACTATCTGTCAAAACAGTCAGCCTACGCTTAGATTCTAACACAATTTTCTGCGCTAGATATAATCTACAAGCATAATGATTTTCAAGCTTCTGAAATTCTGAAAGTCTCTTGCGAAATTCCTTATCTTCTTGCTCTGTAGTACCAATGCCATCAAAGAACTCAATATGCCAGTTTTCAGGGTGTTGTAAGGCTAAATCATAACGATTAGGAATATCATCAATATATTGCTTATCATCACTATTCGTGCTTTGAATATACATCTTGCCTGGAAAACTAGAAATATATTCTTTGATTGAAATAAGTTCGTGCTTTACTGCTTCGTGATATCCAACAAGCATATTTTCAAGTAATTTTTCAGCATCACGAATTTCTTCTTTTTCAAGGAATGATTCAAGAAGATACAAGTCATCAAGAGACGTAGCAAGGTCTTTGATGAAATCTAAAGCTTCCTGTTGTGATAGCAAGATTTGATTCTTGAAAGTAGTAAGTCTTGGTGCAATTACTTCAAAATGAGAAGTTGACTTAATGATAATCTTAAAATATCCCCAAGCCATATGATTGATGTTTAAAAAACATTCGTGAATCAAATTGCCATCTGGACCAAAAACTTCAGTAGGAACAATTCCCATAAAAGAGTTTTGATTTGTATCAACTAATCCTAAATCAGTTGTTACAGTGGCTAATTCAAGGGCGCATTTAACAATATCTTGATTGTCAGCAGTCCAAACAGCAATTCCAGCTTCTAATGCGTATTCTGGTGTTTTTTCCATAATACGTTCATTGTACCATTAAAACTTAATAGTCATATCTAAGTTTGCAACAGTTCCATTTTGACCAGTATTAGTTTTGAATTGATTTGTTTGAAATATATTGAAACTTACATTAGATAAAGAAGAAGATTTTGTAAATGAAAGGCCTGTAGAAGTAAAGTCTTGCATAGAACCGTAAACTTTCTGATTTGCTACAGATGCGCTCAAGGTCCCAGATAAGAATTTTGCGCCAACATTGAAATTCAAATCGTGATCAACAGAATTCTTTAAATCACTTCCAACCACAGTGCTCTTATATCCGACCTTCATTGCTTCATATTTTTTAGACTGAAGAGTAGTCTTGATATTTGTAATTGTGTCTGTGTTGTATAGATTAAATTTAGGTTGCCAGGTAGGAACAAAATTAGGAGTGGCAATTTGTTGGCCAAAACACAAAGAAGATAAAGATAATGTTAATAATAAAAATTGTGTTTTCATAATATTCCTCAAATTAATATTCTATGTTTTTATCATAGACACTTAAAAAAGTAAAGGGCTAGAATGAGATTATTTCTAGCCCTGTAGTTTCGTTTGCAAGATTACTCTACTCGCAACTTATAGATTGCTTGCTTATCCACTTTTCAGTCAAACTACACAATCGCCTTTTTATACTAGTGGCATTTCTAGTCTAATGTTAGTATTTAAACATAAGTGATTTATTAGATGTTTAGGCATCTGCACTATGTTTTAAGTGTTTGTTGCATTACACTTTTTATTTTTTTGATTGTTTACAACTAACACGAGATACGTCTATTTCTTGAGTGAATTATTGTTATCTTATCAACGGATTGCGATCTCTTTAATAATTCTATACCCGCTCTCTACAGAAGTGTGCGTATCTTGTTGCTCCTGGATAAGGAATACAACTCACTTCAATGTCTTATACTCCACAAAGTATTTAGACCTGATTTTGAGACTATAACGGAAGGAATAGAATTGTATCTTCCGCAAAACCTCTCATCATACTATAAAGCTCTTGATCGTGACTTCTCGAACCTTATAATTACTCTTCATCTTTTAGGCTTCGATGATGCTGTGCTTGGCTTATATTCAGCGTATATAAGTCCGCTTTCATCTTATTCCATATTTCCAAGTTCTGTGCTTGAAACTCACAAAGATTGAGCTTGCTTGACTGACCAATTTTATTTGGCGGGAGCAGTAGAGAATTACTTTATCCCTTTATTATTATCTTACGATGTCAAGCCACCGATTTCCATATTCTGTTGTCAAAATGCTTACAGGATTATTATACTACAAACTAATTAATTTTCCATTCCTTTTGTAAGTAGATTTTTATTATATTTTCAGCCCAGCTTTTCCCGTCATCCCCGCCATAACAAAGATATTCCCAATAAGTAGGATTGTCATCTTTTTTGCTATGAGAATGCCATTTTTTTGCTGTAATTTTATGAATTTTCAAAACAGTATCAAGCTCAAGATAACTTCTTTGTGTAAGCTGTCTTGCAACTTCAATGTCTTCTATAGTTCCAAATTTTATGTCTTTATTTCTGTAACCATAAGCTTTAGTAGCAGTTGATTTAACATTAGATGGAATTAAGATTTGCTTTTTCAACAATTCATTATGAGTGTAGGCATATTTGTTAAAAAGTTTATCAGACTCTTTAATATAACCTAATTCATCCAAATCTGAACAAAATTTTAGAAAGCGTTTCATAGGATTTTTATTCTCGATTTAAGAACAAATAACTTGTATAGGAGTTTATTATGGCAATCGGAATAACTGTTTCTGTAAACTACACAATTAATTCAATCACAAAATCTGGAAGTATTGTTGAAGTTTTTTATACATTGACCAATTCAGTCGCACCCCTTACCAAAAAATACCTTAATGTTTTTGATTTAACAACATTTTATGAAGGTATTGGTTCTACTACAAGTTATTCAGATGCAGTTGATTATGTAGAAACTAATTTTAGTGGTTTAGCTTACACTACAATGTCAACATTTGCAGATACAGCAAGGCTAATAATCTTGAACTCTATCGGTTCAACTGCAGGGACAGCAGTTACAGGCGTTGTGACTTTTGGGCTGTTGAGCAATCCGATTGTTTCTATTGGACTTACGCCTTGTACTTATGATTTTACTTTTAAGGCAGGAATATAATATGTTAGAAATATTAGCAGATTTAGCTAACGAACTTGACAATAACCAAGCACACAGATTGGCTGACAAAATTACATCTTTGATAAAGACTGCTTCTGATGATTATGATCACGAATACGATATGGTCAGAAATCAAATGGAAACTGCAGAAAGAGCGATAGAAGGTATTGAAGATGTTGTAGGTGAAGAGGGCGAAGGCAATCTTATGGCTTGGGTGCAATCTAAGATTACTAATGCTGTAGAAATGCTTGATGGAGTTTCTGACTACTTAAGAAGTGAACACAAAACTGCATCAGACAAAAATAAAGGCAAGAAACTTAATAAGCCTTTTAGAACTCCAGGTGGCCCAAAGAAATTCTCAGTTTATGTAAAGAATGACAAGGGCAATATCATCAAAGTTAATTTTGGTGATCCAGGTCTTAGCATAAAAAGAGACAACCCAAACAGAAGAAAGAATTTTAGAGCTAGACATAATTGCGATAATCCAGGACCAAAAACCAAAGCTCGTTACTGGTCGTGCAGAAATTGGGAAGCTGGAAGATCTGTGTCTGATAACTTGAAAGGCAAATAATGAATATTTTTAATTTACTTAAACTTGCAAGCAAATTAGATAAGCAAGGTAAATATAGTAATTCAGATTCTGTGTTTAAATTTGTTCAAGCTCAAACTGATGAGTTTGATTTTTCACAAGATCCTTTAGGTATGAGTGTCCCAAACGAAAGAAAAGATAAATTTGGCGATATAAGAGCAAAACTTGAAAGAGGCGAAATATCAGAGGATGAATTCAACGATCTTTTTATCGAAATGGTGGAATCAACTCCTCACGCAAACGCTGGAGATGTTGATAATTTTCAAACTCGGTTAGAAGAAACTGGTATTCAAACTTTTGGGCAAGATAGAGCGTTTCTTGAAAAAGCCACTGAATTTGCTGATGACATTTCTGTAATGTGGATTTCTGACCTTGAAGACGATGCGGTAGATTTCTTCAGAGATAATGGAGTTGAAGTAAATAGCTCACTTCAGGCAGGCGATATGCTATTAGATCTTGCACAAGCAAATCCAATTAATAATCTCACAATAAATGATGCAATTAGAGCAATTACTCCATTCCAAGATTTCTATGATTACTTTGATGACTATATCAAGTCAAGAGTACCTGAAATGGTGGAAATGATTGAAGATGCAGCCTCACGTTCGCCTTACAATAAAGGCATTCAAGTAACAGAACAAGAAATTCTTTCAGCAATGGAAGAAGCTAATGTCAATCAAAGAAATGTAAATACAGCGTTGGAAAATGTTCTTGTCAGAATACTTGTTTCTAAGGTCAGATAATGTGGTATAGAACTGCTATTGATTTTGCAGAATTGTTTGGACTAAAGCAATCAGAACAACCAAACGCTCCTACACCAGTTGAAAAACCGGGTGTTCCAGATGATGTTTTCAGAGATTTAGTCAGAGCAAATATTCCTCAGCCAGTTGACCAAATAGACCACTCTAAGGGGGATCATCATTTGATTCTTACTGGGTCTGGAGGAATTCATCAAGGTTCAAGTCATAGCAATTATATTGACAAAGTATTAGATCAAACTCGTAAAAGTCTTCGTGACAATCCAGAAATATCAGAAAAATATAATATCAGAAACTTGCCAGACAAAGCTTATGGCCCAATGGATTATGCAGAAAGAATAAATTTTGATTCTGGACCTGAACAGCCTTTTATGGAACAAGAAGATGCTGTCACTGAAATATTGCACGATTATTTTGACAAAGGTATCAGAATAAGCAATATGGGTTCTATGATGACTGTAAATGCTGCACACGTTCCAACATTTACACAAATGCAAAAATTATTTGAAATTATTCATTTGTTGCAACCTCAAAATTTAAGATTTAAAATAAGAACTGGCAAAGGTGTTTTCGACGAAGTTTACGACATTGATGCTGCTGCTGATTTTAAGAATGACATTAAACAATTTGAAATGCACGGGAAAAAGAAACCATCTACTATGAGACAATGGAGAGATTATTAAATGTGGTACAGAAAAGCCATTGACACTTCTAAGCCTCCTTTTGAAATAGAAGAACCACAAGCACAAATGCATCCTCTTTTGCAAAATCTTCATCAAAGAATAGAATCTGGTGAAATTAACGAGAAAGAATTTTTTCCAACACTCGTAGCAATGGCAAGAGATTATCCTGAAATATTAGATAGTGTGTCTCCTCCATTGAAAGCAACTATCCTTGGTATGTTTAATGAATCTGTAAAACCTGCTGACTTTGTAGAGGACTTACTTACTAAAGGATTAGATTATATGCATCCTCAAGAAATTGATGAAGTCCAGCAAAGATTAACACAAGATGGGATTTCTATTGATGCAAAAGAAAGAGAGATTATTCCAGTATTTAGGAAAATTTCAAATAGATTAGATTCAGATTGGTATGAGTTATATGAAAATGCAATGTCACAATCAGTAGATGATCATTTCAAAAACTTTATTGTTTACAAAATTCCAGCCTTAGCATATGAACTCTCAACCGAAACTGGGCAAAAGATTAATAAAGACAAACTTGAAGATATGATCTTATCTCAAAGTTTTAGTAATGATGAAGAAGTTAGAAATAAACTTGAAATTGTATTTATGAAATTATATCTAGAGAGCAAAAGATAATGTGGTATAGAGAAGCAGTTACAAGAGTTGATCCTTCTGGTCAAATAAATATGGATTTTCCTGGTGTAAAGCCTAAACCATTCGATCTTAAAAATATAAAGTTTGATATCGAAGTTTATAATGAAAGCCTTTATTCAATTAAAGCAATTCTTTATGGAAAAGTTTTAGGTTACATAGATTTTGAAGCCAAAGATTATTCAGACACTGCTTTTATTCATTTAGTATCTTTGAATGAATATCCATCTTATTCTGCTAGAGAAGATTGGGAAAAACCTATCAACTCATCAGATAGAACAAAAATGGATATGAATGTTGAATTAAGAGATGCTGGATATGATGTTGATGAATCTTCTGTGACAAGAACTAAATGGGGTTTGGGAAGAAAGTTATATCAAGAAATGAAAAAGTTTCTTCAAAATAATAAACCAAGCATTCAATATATTTCTGGAGATGTTCATTCCAAAGATGCTTTCCAAGCTAGAAATTCAGTATTTGGTTTACCTGTGGAATCTTATGATACTTCTGAATCTTTTGGTTATAAAATTGACGAAAAAACTCCGAGAAGTGAAAGAGAAGAATTATCAAAAAAGATGCCAAATGAACTTTTACCCGCAAGATTTGATGCAATGGGTAGTGGAGATATTCCTCCTGATAGTTTTATGGTCAAACATCGCTTAAGAAGACTTCCATATAATAAAACACAGAAGTACAAAGACTCTCCTAAAATACCTATGCCTTCTAATATGAAAACACTGGAGACAGACTTAGATGTGGTATAAATTTGCTGCTTATGGAACTATAGATTTACAAAAATATCTTTCTGAAAAAGAAGGCGAAGATTTTAATTTTGAAGCTGAATTAGAAGCCTTATTAAAATCTGGTGTTAGCCCTAATTTTGGGATTATATTTTTTCATAAACTAAATGAAAATCTTGAAAAATCTAACTTAAAAAACTATATTTCTTCCTTTGTTCCAATAAAAACTAACAAAGCTTTAGCCACATTTGATCCAGACACTCTTGAAGTAGGGCTAAGAGATTTGCAACGTGGTGATACTATTGATGATATGGCTCAATCAATCAAACACGAATTGAGACATTCAGTAGACAAAGGCCGACCCCACAGACAATCCTATATAAGTAATTTACTACTTGATATGGCTGCTGATTTTTTTGAAAAGTATAAGGATGTTTTAGTTGATCCAGAAACTAAAAAATTAAATTATGATAAAGACAAGTTAATCTTTATTATGATGAATGATTTTTTATCAACTAAGCATAAGGATAAATTCGCACCTTTATCTCCTGACGAAAAAGCATCTCAAATTCTTAAATATATTGACGCATTAGTAAAAACTCCTGATCAAGTTTATGAAGTTTTTCAAAGACTAGCTAATGGAGAAGATGCAAAAAGTGTAATTTCTTATTACAATGTCAATCATCCGCAAGAATATAGCACACTTCTTTCAGATATAAATGATTTTTTCTCACCTGATGTTTTTAGGAAATATGCTGACAAGTATGCTTCTATTCTTGATAAACAAACACTAGTAAATACACTTAAGACAGTATTGAAAGATCCATTAGGCTTCAATACATCTAGAGTATTACGAGATATAAGCTGGCAAGGTGAACACTTAATAGAACAAACTCTCCAACATACTGAAAATGAACAAATGAGAAGAAATGTCTATAAGATTCTATCTGATAACTTTCAAAAGTTTGTTGAAGAATTTATGAAAGAAGAAGTTCCAGCACCCGATCAATTCAAAGAAGCCAAAAAAGGATACAACGCTCCAAGAACTGGCAAAATGAAAAAAAGATGGTCAGTAAAACATAAACGTGGAATTGACTGTAGTAATGTTAAAGGTTTTTCAGCTAAGCAATACTGTAAACGTAAAAGACGTGGTGGTAAATACAAAACTTAAGTTGTAAAAATAAAGGTTGATTGATATTTCATACAGAAAAAATACTGTATGAAAATTAAAACTATATATGCCGAGATCACTTGCCTTGAGTGTAAAACATCTTTTCCCACTTCTGAAAGATGTTTTAAAGACAGACAACCTTATTGCCGAAGTTGTATTGCAAAAAAGGCTCAGGAAAAAAGAAATCAAACTTTAGAAGCAAATAGGAATTTTAAAAATTCAATATCTGAAAAAATATGCAAAAAATGCAACATATTGAAAAACATAGAAGAATATGAAGTTGCAAAATTTAAAAGTAAAAATAGACCTGAATACATAAGGCATATATGCAAAGCTTGCAATGACCAGTCCAAAAGAGAATATTATCAATACAAAAAAGAAAACAACATATCGTTGTCACTGAATAAATCATATGATAAATATTTAAAAAGTTTATATAACAAAATTTTCAATAGAAATAAGGTAGCAACCATCACTTTTGATGATTTGCTAGATATATACAATAGACAAGAAGGAAAGTGTAACTTAACAGGTGAAATCTTGACTTTTGATAAAAATAATCAATCTACGAATATCTCAATAGATCGTATAGATTCCAATATTGGTTATGAAAAAGGAAATGTTCAACTCGTATGTCATTACGTCAATGTTATGAAATGGAATAAAACAGTTGACGAACTTAAAATTTGGTGTGAAAAAATATTAAGTTACGAAAAATAATGTAAATACAAAACGGAGGGCTAAAACCCTCCGTTTTTTAGTATGCAGTCAAGTAATAAGACCAATACTCATCTTCCCTATCAATTGGCCTGTTTAATAGGTAATTAAAGGTATATCTAGGCACTTTAGGTTTACTCAATAACTTCATTCCAGATAGTTCTAATTTCTTACCACCTTTTTTATGATTACAATCAGAACAGCAGGTAACAAGATTTTCCCAAACGTGTTGTCCGCCTAAGTGTCTCGGATGAACGTGATCTAAAGTAAGATTTTGCTTTCTGATTCCGCAATATTGACAAGTAAAATTATCTCTACTGAAAATTCCCATTCGGCTTACTTTGTAGACAGGATATCCCTTTTTCTTAATGTTATATTTTAAACGAATAACTGATGGAACTTGGAATTGTTGCCCAGCTCCTGTAAAAAAATAACTGTCATCTTTGAAATGAAGAGTTTCAGCTTTATTCATTATTAAGAGCTTCATAGCCCTAGACAATGAACAAACGTATAAAGGTTCGTAATTCAAATTAAGCAGTAAAATTCTGTTCATTTCAAGTAAAATTATACCGTATAGGATTATGACTGCAAAGTTTAAGGATTGAAAAATGAAGTTAGATTCAACAAATTTTTATGATAGTATTAGTGATGGTAAGGTTTTAGTGAAGTTTGAAGCTTCTTGGTGTGGACCTTGTAAAGCTTATGCTCCAACGTTCAAAGAATTTTCAGAACAGAATGACTCTGTAAAATGTTTTTCAGTAGATTGCCAAGTTGCTCCTGAAGTTGCTGAAGATTTTGATGTCAAGAGCATTCCAGTTACAATTCTTTTCAATAATGGTGAAGAAATTGCAAGAAAACCTGGAAAATTAAGTAAAGAACAACTTGCTGATTTTATAGACCAAGATTTTTAGTTTATTTTAATTGTTTTTCTAATTGAGATAATCTATTATCTATTTTTTGCAATTCAGTCTCATCATTTGAAAATTTCTCAATATGACGTTTATTTTGATGAGACTTTATTGAAAATAAAAAATATACTAAGCAGCCAATTATATTTATTGAAAAAAATAAAATATCCATAATTATTTCCCTTTTCTTAAACTTACACAAGGATCATAAGAAAAATATACTTTTTCTTTATCTTCTACTACAGTTATTTTAGAATTTTTATTTTCTAAACCACCAATTTTAATTTTGCTTGATTGAATTTGGTAAGAAGAACTAATTTCTTTTTCAGATATTGTTTTTTTCAATTCCCAAGCGCAAGTTGCAAAGTTCATCCAAATTAACATATTGCCAATTAAAATAGGCCAGTTTGTTTTTTTCTCTTCATTCATTTCAAGGTACTCACAACTAATATTTATAATATTCTAAGTAAGATTAATTTTTTCTTGGGATAAAAAAATGGACAATAATACTCTTGGCACGTTACATAAGATTGCTTCTTTTTTAGAAAATAATGGCAATGAAGATTTAGCAGAAGAAGTTCACGATGTATTTGTGAAAGTTTCTGCTAAAAAGAAGAAGAAAAAGAGCTCTGGGAAGAATGTTCCTAACAATCCATCTTTATGGGCAAGTTGTAAAGCTCAAGCTAAAGCTAAATTTGATGTCTATCCTTCAGCTTATGCAAATGGTTGGGCTGCTAAACAATATAAGTCAAAAGGTGGTACTTGGAGAAAGGAAAAGTAAATGGCTTTTGAATTAAGCACTACTCTCAACAGTGGAGTTACAGGTGATTACTGGTTTTTGGGATATGTCGAAGTAATTTGTAACGAAAATCCATATGTAAATGTCTCTATGGACTTGTATTTAGATAGACAAGCAAAATTAGATGGCAAAGCGATTATGGAAAGAAGAAACACTAGAATGTCATTATATGATATTGATGCAAGTGTTTCGTATGATTTCAGGGTTTGTATTTACACTGCTCTTATGCAAAGACAAGAGTGGGAAGATGCAGTTATGGTTTATGACGATCCTGTTACAAATCCTAAATGCCAAGATGCTTCTGTAACAACCGAAATGGAAACACCAGTAGCTATTACAATTGGTGCGTATGACCCATACAACGTTCCTTTTACGTTTTCAATTGTAAATCAACCAAGCAATGGTTCTGTAAATATAGAAATGGCATCTGTTGATTTTGGCGCAGGTTCATTATCCAGCCCAGTATTTACATACACTCCTAATGCTGGTTTTGCTGGATTGGATTCATTTACTTACACTGCTACAAATGACAATGGAGTTGTGGGAAATACAGCAACCGTTACAATTGCAATTCCTACTCAAATCCCAAGTGCATCATCTTTATCAGTGACAACTGGAATGAATGTTGCAGTTGTTTTACCTTTTAGTGCAACAGACCCTAATGATTTAGCATTGACATACTCTGTTTCAGATAATCCGGCTTATGGTTCTGTAAGTCAATCTGGAAATGTATTTACATATACTCCTAATACAAACTACTTAGGCGCTGATTCATTACAATACACTGCGTCAAACAATACATATACAAGCGCTCCAGCATCAGTAACTATTTCGGTCAATTCTAGAGTTCCTGTGGCTTATGAATACAACACTTCAACATCAATAAATACACCAGTAGTACTTCTATTTAATGCGACTGACCCTTTTGATGAAGCGTTGTCATATGTAATTGACACAAACCCTCTATATGGAACTGTAGAAGAGTCAAATGGTGTTTGGACATACACTCCTAATCAAGATGTAATTGGCACTGACTCATTTACATACAAAGCTTCTAATGGTTCTTTTGAGAGTGAAGCTGCAAATATTAATATCAATATAGGATAAACATATGGAAGAAAAAAATATTGTTGAAGATAAAAAAGCACAATCAAATCCACTTAAAGCAATCAACGATGTCATTGCTGAACTTGAAAAAGATCCAGAAATGACCAAAGAAGTTGAAGCATTGCATAAAGTTTTCATTAAAGTATCAAAAGCAATTAATAAGAGCAAATAATGGATACGAATAAATTAAGATTTTTATCATCATTAGTTGATAAGTTGGAAAACGAAGGCAACATAATTGAAGCAAACGTAGTTCATAATCTTTTTATGAAACAAGCCTCAGAGTTTGATAAAGATTATAAAGTAAATTTTCCTATGAATCTCAATCAAGCCTTAGATGAATTTGATGCTGATTCTTACGAAGTGGATAAAGATGGGCATTGGGAAGATACTGAAACTATTAATGATTTTAGAGAAGAAGCTTCCGACGATATGATGCACAGTCCAGCTGCAGTAGATGATGATCACTTAATTTTTTATAATGAAGACAAAAATCACGTTGAAGTTATGAATATGATTCCAAAACATCACTTAGAAACTTTACATAACAATCCAAGCAAGAAAACAAGATTTATTAAAAGAGCTGACGATTAAAATGGAAATAAAGCGCATTGTTGAGGGCAAAAATCACGGCGGTTTGGATGATTGGTTTAAGAAAGAAAAATGGGTGGACGTTTCTAGACCAAAGAAAAAAGGTAAAGGATTTGAAGCTTGTGGAAGAGGCGATACTTCTAAAGGTAAAAAGCCAGTATGTACTCCTGCCAACAAAGCTAAAAATTTATCTGACAGAGAACGCAAAAATAGAATTCGCCAAAAGAGAAAGAAAGAAAGAGATCCAAATCCAGACAAAAAGCCTAATGTAACAAAGTACACAGAACAAGCTGGTGGTAAATCTAATGTTTCCAATACATCTAGATTCAGAATTGTTACAAGCAATGAAAGCCCAAGATTTGTTAAAGTTGCATTGATGGGTGAAGAAGATGAAGAAAGAACATCTGATCTCAGCAAATATTTCGACGATATTGATGCGATTGTTCAAGAAATGACTAGAGCTATTACAGTTGGTTCTTTGATGTCTATAACAGAGTCAATAGAACCAGGATTAACAGGCCCTGGAGATCCATTTATCGGCAAAGATACTTCAGCACCTGATATTTTGCAAAAACTTCCAGATGCGAATCAAGATGAAATGACCGAAAGAGAATATCTTAGGTATGTCAGATTTGCAGTAAAAGCAAGAAATAATCTATACGAAAAAGCAGTCAAAAATCAAGACGCAAAAATGGCAGAAATTGCATTGATGTTACGTAAAAACAATATCAATCCATTCAATTTTGGTGAAGTTTCTGGCGTAGTCAGAGAAGTTTTAGAAAAAAGAATGAAATGAAATTAGATGATTTATGCATTGTAAAGTATGGTATGCCTGAAGCAGACTTTTGGATTTACGCAAGAGGTTCAGAAAAAAGTTTGGGGCAACCTACAAAAGATTCTGAAAATATAGCTAAAAAAATAGGAATAAAAGTCAAAGAAGATTCACTAAATATTTTGGATCCAGGATATTTGTATTATGTTTTTATGCATTTACACAATACTCAGTTTTGGCAAAAAAATGGTTTAGTGTATGGTTCTTTAAACTTGAAAAATTTACGAGCTGAAGATATAAAGAATTTATCTTTCTAGAAAGGAATAAAAAATGATTAGATTTGCAGGAAATGTTATTGAAGTAAAAAAACTTTTTCCAAAAGCTGAGAAGAGCCAAAGATTCGTAAAGGTCTCTATGGGACCAGGATTATCTATGCTCGCTGGTGGTTTAGGTAAAGCAGTTGATATGCTTGCATCAAAGCTTCACGAAAATTGGGCATCTAGCTACAGATCTGGAGAAATGGCCAAAGGTAATGAAAATCCAACCAGAATGAAAGATGATGGTATGGGTGGGCAAGTTGATATTTTAAATACATCTTACTCTGATTTACCACCAAAATGGCAAGCAGAAAATAAAGCTCAAGCAGAATCAGCTATTAGTTTAGTAGCTAAAAATATGGAAAACTCAATGGGCAATATTGATGGTCTTGCTTCTGAAGTTCACGAGCAATGGTTATCAAGAAACTCCTGGGCAAAAGATGGTCCTTTGGGCGTACCTTATTCTGAATTACCAGAAGAAGAAAAACAAAAGGATAGAGATGTCATTACTGCAGCTCACGAAATCTTAAGCCAAATGATGAGTGCTCAAGATGATGAAATGCCAGAAGATATGGAAGAAGATCCAAGCGAAATCTAATATTTAGAAATATAAATTTTCTTTCCCAAAATAAGATCCCAAATCAGCTTAAGTCTCTCAGAGAAACTTAAGCTGATTTCTTTTTCTACAAATTCTTCAACAGTTTCAATAAGTACTTCGTCGAGATTACTTGTAACTGGAGAATAATCAGAACTAATAGAATCTACTACAAATTCTAAATAATTTGTTGCAATTTTGTCAACTGGATTGTAATTAGCTAAAAAATCTTCGTGCAATATCATATCAATATTATCTGTATCTTCTGAATAAATCACCCACATTCCAGAATCTACTTCCAGATACATTTCAGTGTTTGGAATTTCAACTAGCTCAGATTCAAAACAATATTTTGCCTGAACTTCATATCCGTATGTATTTACAAAAGATTGATAAAGATAGCTATTTTTTAACATTTCAAGCCTAATTTGACACAGACATTTTTTCTCGTAATTTTTTCAAACTTTTATTTGCAGTGTTGTTGATTGCCTGTCTACTTACATTGTACATAATAGCTACTTCATCGTAAGTAAAACCTTGCAAATAAATTAAGTTCAAAATTTCTTCTTCTTTTTTATTTAATTGACAAAGCATATTGTCTAATAATATTTTATTTTCATAGGAGCTGATATCTTCAAAGGGATGATTTTCTGTGGAATTATCATAAAGAAAATCATTTTGAACTATTTCTGGCTTAATCTTTTCTTTATTGTCTAAAACTCTTGATGGAATTTTGATTAATCCAGTATCGCTTCTAAAATAGTGGCTTAAGTAAAAATTGATATAATTGTAAAGATGAGTTATGAGCTTTGTGTTTTTGCTAGGATCATAATTTCTAAATGCTCTTATCGCACTTATTTTAGCCTCTTGCAAAATATCTTCTAAAGGGTATTTCTTGTTGTAGCGAAGATATTGTTTATTGGCTAATTTGAATATCAACTTTTCATAGTCACGTAAAACTTTTTCTTCTTTGCGCTTATCAATAGCTATCATTGTTTGCCCTCAGCTATTAGATGTTAGAACTTCTTTTTTTGTTCTCGCATAACTCTTCCAAACTTCTAAATCAAAATCAGCAACATTTTTATTATTCAATTCACACCAATGCAAAAACACATCTTCCCAATATTTATATGTAACCTTAATAGTTGGTGTAGATTTTGGCGCTCTATCATCAATATTCTCTTTGATAAACTTAAGAATGTGAGTGTCAAGAATTGCAATATGGTTTTGGTAATATTTGTCTGAATGCAATAAGAAAAATCTACTGCTTTTCATTCCAATCCCAGGTATTACTTCTAAAAGCTCTGGTGTCATTCTTTTTAAATTATATTCACTCTTAGAGATATATTTAAAAGCAGAATGAATCTTCTTATATTGTCCAAGTTTAGCTTTTTGAATTTCTTGCATCAAAATTCCGTGTTGCTCTGCACTTTTTATTGTTTGAAAAGGAGCTACATTTTCAGGCATCATTAAACGTTCATTTACGGAGCATAAAAATTGCTCTAACTTTTCAGCTTGAATGTATGCAGTTTTTCCAGCCACTACAATACAAAACAAGAGGAAAAGCTGAAGCTCTTCCTCTGTTCTGTTAAAATTAGTTATCTTGTAAGGGTCAATCTTCGTCGTCATCTTCTTCATCTTCGCTAATTATCATATCACCAACTTGGATAAAATCAAATATCGATAATTGCTTAGACCATTGTTTAATTTCTTTTTTTGCTTTCTGAAAATTCTTTTTTCTTGTATTTTCTTGTCTTGTTTCTTTAAGGAATTCAGCATATTCAGATAATTCTTCCCAAGAGAGATTTTCATCAATCCAAGCTAAAAGTTTTTCATCATCCAATAGCAGTTCATCATCTAAATCAACTTCAGAATTTTCAACACCTGACAACTTATTTCTTAAAGATAAAACATCTAAGATCCTAACTTGCCACTTTGTTTTGTCTGGGAAAGTAATAATTAAGTCTTTGCAGAACAGTTTGTTTTTATTTTTTTGATATTCATCAAAAAAACTTATCCAATCTTGAAATAAATCAAAATATTCTGCATCTTCATCATAATGGCTTTCAAGAAAACTTGTAACTTCTGCTCTTGTAATATCAAAAACTAAGCTAAAATCTTCAGAATTATAAAGACTGTTATTTTTATGAATAACTTGATGAGTCATAGACGCAATAAGAACATCTACATCAGCATCAAAAATATTCTTGCCAATCTTAATTTTGACACTTTCTGGAAGGTACTTATCCTTCTGTGCTGTCTTCATTTATTGCTTTTTCTACTCTTTCATAATCAAGCAAATACATATCGTCTTGAATATCACCACTGTCAGTTACAAACTTTACTTTGCCAACTCTGAGTCCAATGTCTTTCATAAATCGTTTAGGATCTTCACCATTTACTTTGACAACAGGCTTGAAATCAATTGCAGTATCAGCAAAAAATGCAGTCCACATACTCATTTGTTTTTCTTTTAAAAACATCCAAACTGCGAAATATTCTTCTAATGCCACAGCTTGAGCTTCAGTCAAATTGTCAAATTCAACATTAATTTTCATAACATTACCTCAATCAACTTATACATCATCAAACAGTCTTCCAGGATCTCCAAAAGAAATTCTATCAGGAACTTCGTATAATTCTTTAGCTTCAAATGTTGGGAAAAAATCCAAATCAAATAGCTGTAAGTTTATATCTTCTTGTTTGATTGTTCTTGTAAATCTAATACCAACAATTAAAGGAATCGCTCTCAAATCTAATTCTGGCATATTTTTCCATAAAGAATTAGCAATGATAGACCAATAAGTATAATCCATTGAAGCAATAGCAATAGGACTTACTTTTTTATAAGTGCCTCTTCGTTTAGTTTCAGTATTACGCCAAGATAAATAAACAGATATTCTTTTAGCCCCAATTCTGTTCTTATTTAGTCTTTCTAAGCCTTTATAGAGCAATGCCTCAAAAACTTCGTAAGCACCAGAATCATCCCGTTTATTAGGGGGTAGGACGTGAGTATGTCCAAACGATTTAGGTATGTCATTTCCAGATAAACCGTAATCACATTGTAAGCTCCCACGAATCATATGATACCAACGAGCGCCAATAATACTTCCCCAAGCTTTTTTTAGTTTCAGTTCCTCAGTATTAAATAAATCTTCAATAGTTTTAATTCTTGATTTGTTTAGACGAGCTTCCATCTTTTCTGCTATTCCGGGAAGATCTGTCAAGCCTAAAGTCTCCAACTGCTCCTGGGCTTTTTGGCCCAGGGCAGTGAATCCATTAGGCTTTTCCATATCAGCAGCTACTTTAGATAAAAATACATTTCTAGCAACACCTATTGAACAAGTCATATGCTCTCCTAACTCATCCATCAAATCAAGCTTCAATAAGGCTGCTATCATTTCACACTCGAACTCATCGTCCTCATCAATTTTACAAGCCATTTCATCAATACTTAGAACTTGCACTTTTTCAAAATGACGATATAAAATTTCAACTATTTTATTATGCACTTCTACATATCTATGAGGTCTAGCCCCACAAACAAAAAGACCTGGAATTTTTTCCTTCGCCGTTTTTACACGGGTTCCAGTCTTTACCCCAAGTCTTTTAGCCTGATATGACGCAGCAATTGCACACGTATAGTCAGAAACAACAGGAACTACAATTACAGGCTTCCCACGATATTCTTCATTATCTTGCTGTTCAACACTAGCATAGAATGAATCAAAATCAATAAATAATCGCCTATAAAATGCCATACATACACTATACCATAAATGGCACAGCAAGATTTAATTCAACCAATTTATTATTCAAACAAACCCAAAGATTTTCTGCTTCTTTGTAATATACCCAAGCTAAATATCTACCATATTTTTCTTTAGTATCTTTTTTTGTCAAGATGCAAACTTCTTTATTTAAAATCTTATCTTCAACAAATTCTTTAGCTGCTAAACCTGCAGTTCTGTTAGCACCTCTGATTTCAGGAGTATTAACTTCAGCAAGCCTAAACTCCATTTTTCTTGCACCAAAATTAAAACCAAGATCAACATCACCATAAATTGTATCCCCATCAACAACTCTGGTTACTGTCATTTTGTAATGATATAAAAATTCTGTCATTTAGTCCTCGGGATATACAAAATATGCTTCTCCCATCTCCTCTTTTTTATTTTGCTTACGCAATAAATAAAGCTGATATGAAACAGAAGTCAGCGCAAGAAGTATTGCGCTGACTGTAAATAATTGCCCTTTTGAAAGCTTGATTCTAAGATTCCTAATCTCCATAATAACCCTCCGCACACCAACAGATATTATACTTAATTTATAATCTGGTGTATGAAATATATTATGAAAAATTAGAAACTTCCTTCTTGAATTAAGACCTTTTCATTTGATACTGGCTTGTCTACAATTAAGGCTTCTGTAGTTAATACTAAAACAGCAATTGATACTGCATTTTGGACAGCAGAACGAGTAACTTTGGCAGGGTCAATAATGCCTTCTTGAATCATATCAACATACTTACCTGACCTTGCATTAAGCCCAATTCCGTTGTCTCTTGAACAAACTGTATCAACAACAACATCAGGACTAATACCAGCGTTAAAAGCAATTTGTCTGATAGGTTCCATAAGTGCTTTTCTTACAATTTCAAAACCAACTTTCTCATCTTCTTCAGTGAGAACATTCATAGTTTCTAATTGTTGGGAAATACGTAAGAGAGTTGTACCACCACCAGGAACGATGCCTTCTTCAACAGCAGCACGAGTAGCAGCCAAAGCATCTTCGTATCGGTACTTCTTCTCAACTAATTCTGCTTCAGTACTGGCGCCGACCTTAATGATAGCAACACCACCAGAAAGCTTTGCAATTCTTTCATTGAGCATTCTAGCTTCATAATCACTCTCTACTTGTGAAAGAGTAACCTTTAATTGAGAAATGCGGTCTTCAATCTTAGCATCATCGCCTTCTCCACCAATAATAGTAGTGGTTTCTTTGTTGATGATGACACTCTTTGCTTTACCCAAATTTTCAATAGTACAATTTTCAAGAGTAGTTCCCATCTCTGAGGAAATAACATCGGCGCCAGTTAAAGCAGCAATGTCATAAAGATATTCTTTCTTCTGTCCAGCAAACCCAGGAGTCTTTACAGCAACCCAAGGCATAGCACCCTTATGGACATTGATAACGAGCATTTGAAGCGCTGGACCATCAACATTATCAGCCACAATTACAATAGGTTTCTTTTGCTCATTTACCTTAGTGAGAATTGGAAGAATCTCTGCTGGATCTGAAATCTTACCGTCATAAAGAAGAATGAATGGTTCTGTATGACGACACTGCATCTTTTCTGCATTATTTACAAAGAAAGCAGAAACATACCCCTTATCAAATTTCATACCTTCAACAAGTGATAAGGATGTTTCTCGCCCTCTGGATTCTTCAATGGTAATAACACCATCTTTGCCAACAGCTTCCATAGCATCAGCAACAATTTGTCCAACTTCAGCTTCATTGCCTGAGATAGTTGCAACAAAAGTAATTTGTTCTTTGCTTTCAATAGGTTTTGCAAGACTCTCAATAATTTCAACTGCTTTATTTGCAGCATATTCCATACCAACTTTTACGCTGATTGGATTGCCACCAGAAGAAATATACTTTAGGCCACCATTAACTAAAGCTTGCGCAAGAACCGTAGCAGTAGTAGTTCCATCACCAGCTACATCATTAGTCTTGCTGGAAACTTGCTTACATAATTGTGCACCCAAATCTTCATAAGGGTCTTCAAGTTCAACGTGCTTAGCTACTGTTACGCCATCTTTAGTAACAATTGGCCCTGAAGGTGATTGGATAACTACATTGCGACCTTTGGGACCTAATGTAGTTTTTACTGCGTTACTTACGATATCAACTCCACGACCCATAGCTTGTCGTGCATCATCATTAAAAGATAATTGTTTTGCTGGCATATTTACTCCGGTTTGACACTCAAGGTTTCATTGTTAAACCAACCTTGCTTCTGAAGAGACTGGCAGAGCTTAATGTATTTGTAAGCAGCTTCCAACGCAATTCTCCCCTTACTTGTTATACGAACAAATGGAGAAATTATTACTACAGTTTGTCCATTTGCTGGGTTTACGTATTCAAGAGTTATATCAGAAAGAAGAAATGGTTCAATCATTGAGATGACAGTACTTTCTTGTTCCTGACACATATTTGCGATGGAGCGACTACCTAAAGGCCGACTCTCACGTAACATTTTTGTAATGTAATTTCGGCTTGCATAGTCAAGACCTACAATGGGGTCAATTTGGTGCAGTCTAAGCATTTTATACAATAATGTTTTGGTAAGCATATCTCTAGTAACTCTACCAGGAGTAGATGCTTCAGCAATATCTACAAAGTGACGAAGAAGAGTGTAGCAAATTCTGGCAGTTTTACGTGAAAGCTGGGCGATTCTGCGAGCAATATCTTCAGGGATGTCAAGATTGTAGACTCTTTCTCCCGCAGTTATTGCCATATTTGTAAGTTCGTCAACAGTGTAAGGAACGAGCTGCCCTTTATATTGAAAACGTGACAACAAGGCAGCCTTCAAGTCGCCAGTGTGGGTAGTTGCGCCAATAAGAGTGAACTTTGGCAGATTGATGATTCTTTGGCGCTGGAGATTCTTGTCTTCAATAGTACATTTAAAATCTTCCATCACACCGTAAAGATTTTCTTGTACGTCACTAGATAATGCGTGGATTTCATCAATAAATAGGACATCGTTTTCTTCTACGTTGCGAAGAATTGCATAAAAATCATTCCAGTTTTTGATTCTGGTAGCCATAACTTGATGAAATGTAACGCCCATTTCATTAGCCACTACATTTGCAAGAGTTGTCTTTCCCGCACCAGAAAACCCAAGAAAGAGCATATGAACAACGCTTTTTTGGGTTTTCTTGAAAGCAGCAATTTTAAGTCTGAGATTCTCTTTAATTTCTTCTTGACCAATAACTTGATCAAATGTTTTTGGCCTAAAGTCAGTGTCCATATTATTCACTTGTGTAGTCATTTAGTAATAAACCTTTGGATTCGATATAACGATAATATCATAAGCTAACCAAATTGCAAACTTCCGCTTGTATAAAACAGACGTGAACAATCTAGTATGTTTCTTAATAAAATCGCAGGAAGAGCTTGAAAAAGTAGCTTATCAGACCAGTCAAATCAACTACCACAGATATTTTATCCTGGTAGGTTTTGAAGCTTCTAAAACCTCAAGATTTACTATTGATACTGATTCTTTTCTGGAAATAAAAAGTTATGATGATGACACAAATTTATTGAAAAGATTAATACTGTGTTACTCGCTACCTAATTATGAAAACATTGCTGTATATTTATCAAATAATGTTTTAAGCTTAAATGATTTACAGCAATGTTTTCATTCTTTATTGAATGGCGAACATACTAATAAAGATTATTTATTTTCAATTTCACGAGCAGATTTTGTGTTCAATAGTGTTGTAGAAACTTCAAACACAAACCAAGCCATAAATAATTATTCAGACATCATTTCTCAAGCTATGAATGGCGAGCTAATTTCATATGGGGATTTCAAGATAGCAATGAAAGAACTTTTGCCTGAAAAAAATCTAATTATGGATGCTAGTTGTGAGTTTATGCCATTTGAGTTGCAAAATATAATAATTGAACATAATAAAAATAATTATTTGACAAAAATTAATTTTTATTATAATAGAATCAAAGAACACGATGACTGCATAATGTTATTTGACTTGCCTACTACTATTTCAAATTATTCTATGCAAATAAAATCCATAGAAGGCTTTGAACTTTATTATAGAATTTAATTATTCTGGTTCTGCGCTACCTTCAAATATTAATCCCTTTGTTTGAGGATATTTTTGATACCAGAGTTCTAAAGCTTTATGACAATGCTCTGCGTATTTATAATGAGAACCAACTCCAGTTCTTAATTCCATTTCGTAGATAAAATTATTAGCAGTAGTTGTGTGCTCAAAGAAATATTTATGACCTAATGAAGTGAAATAAATATATTCTGGAATTGAGTTCATTAGGTTTCTAGCAATTTCAGTTGTTTGACTAAAATTATTATGCAACTCATTTATCTTTGCAGAAACAATTGATTGCTCACTTGGAATTTGGTCAGTTGCTCCATAGAATCCTATCGGCACTAATGAACAATACTTTGAACCTGTTCTGTGTCGATTGAGATCTCTGATTTCACCAAAAGTAATACCTTCCCAGCTAAATGTAACTGGAATTTGAGATATTGTATGACCAAATGGAGAATATCTATTAGTTCTAAAAGATAAAGCTTCAATGTCAAGTTTTTTGTTTGTATGTACTTTTAATATAGTGTCACATTGATTTGAAGAAGGCAAGAACTTATTCTTCATTTTGCAATACTTTTTCTCAAAGTTATTCTCAAAAGAATAAAAATCTTTAATTGCTTGAGTTGGGCGACAATGCTTTACGAGCCTAGATGCACCAATCTTTAGTTTCTCTTCAATTTCTTTACCAATAAGGCTCAATTCACGCAAAGAATGAGATTGAAGATGAGCTGACATATTTGCCCAAGCACGAGCGGATTGAATCATCATCACGCCAGTCATTGCAGAAACAGGAAGATAAACTCTTGCTCTGTCAAATGCAAAATTACGCATCATTCTTGATACTTGCTTCTTATCTTTGTCAGATAACGAATTGAGCAAAGAAGATGGTATTTTGGTCAATTCTGGGTGTAAATTGCCAATTTCAGTCCAATAATTAAGGGCTAACTCGTAAGCTTGGAATGATTTTTCAACATATTTCCAATAATCTAATTTTAAGTGTTCAGGAATACCCAAAGTGTCATCACCAACAACGCTTCCAGCATCTAACTTAATGTATCTTGTGGAGCATTCTTGACCGCCAGCAGTAGGAGCTAATGTCCAAAGAAAATATGCTGCAAACAAAGAGATATCATCAATAAATAAGGCGACTGGAGCCATATCCGCAATAGAAGCGTGGCCATAATCTACCATCTTGAAAATACCATCTACTGATTTGTCTGTATTTAAGAAATCAATCTTTGATACAATAGCATCAAGGCCCTCATTATTCCTAGAATAACGAGCTCCTGTGGCTGCAAGCAATTCTGGAGTTAATGCATAGCAATCATTTTGTTTAGCAGATTCAGTGGGGCATATTGAAACGTATTGTATTTTCATAATTTATACCATTGTTCAAGAGCAGAGCGCCTTTCCCTTTTTTACATAGACGATACTCTTGAACAATCTTATTTTACAGAAACCGATGCTGAAAGTCAATGGATAAAAGGAAATAAAAAGCTATCGCAAGAAAAATAATCAATAAGAGTCTGTATATTGGAGCATTATAAATGAGTGTCGTCAATGGTTTATATTATCAAGTATTAAGATCGTCAGTGGGATTTACTGTCACAGGCACATCTGTATACGCTACTTTGCCTTGGTATCCTCAATCAACAATAGATGAACTTAAGATTACAAACATCTCTGGTGCTGCTTTTACTGTAAGCGCATTTAGTATTTTAGATGCTGGTGCACATTATAGAAATAGTACCACAGATGGCAAAGCACACGTTATATACAGAGATGGCACTGATGTAAATGCAACAGCAGCTGAATCATATTTTGCAAGATGGGGATTTAATCCACCCTTATTTCACGAAAATTTATATGACAGACCGTTTTTAAACATTGCATTTTCATTCTCTGAATCTAAAACAAATATTCCAATTAGAATTACAGCTGTCGGCAAGAAAGCTCTTCCGACATCTTATATAAAGGCAGACGGTACGGCAGTTGAAATTCTCGATGACTACAGAGTTTTAGTAGGGAGAGCTCAGGGTGGAGTCTCTGGAACAGGCGGTACAATCTTTGATTTAACAAGATGCGCTATTGGGAATGGTGGTGAGAATGTGAATGAATTTCAACTCACACTTGCAACAGATTATGTGTATGTTGGTTCAAAGAAAAAAATTGACCACTGGGAATTTCAAGTTGGGTTAGGCGCAAGCGCTCCTGCAACGCTTTCAGGTGAACTATGGAGTGGTTTTGGCTGGAGTTCATTTACTGTAATTGATGATACATCAACTGGTAACTCTGACTCAATGAAATTTAGTGGAATTGTTGAGGGATCAGGTTTGGGCAGTTCTGTTTGGCAGCCTGTCGTTCTTAGACCAGCAGATAATATCCAATTACCAAACGATCCGCTAACAGCTTTGCAAGATAGTATTATTGCTGGAAATTATCCGATTGTTGTGTTGCCACCTAATCCAGAAAGGTATTGGGTAAGATTCAAGTTATCTACTATTCCTGCTAGTTCGGGTGTAATCTTTAATAAAATATTACCAATAAGCGAAAGATACGAAACGTTTGGATAAAAAAAGCTCCCAAAAGGGAGCTTTTTTTATATCTTTTCTACTTGAGCGTATTCAATTTCAATTGGTGTATCTCGACCAAATAAGGAAATCATAACCTTAAGTATTTCTTTATCTTCGTAAACGGTTTCAATTTTACCAGTAAACTCTGAAAATGGGCCTTCAATAATTCTAACAAGCATATCTTTTGAAAACTTCTTTTTAGGAGTGAATCCTTTGTTTGGGTCAAGGGAATCTAAGATAGCTTTAATTTCAGAATCTTTAAGGGCTACTGGTTTTTTTGCACTAGATGAAACAAAATTTGTAACTCCTGGAACTCTTCTGATAAAATTGAAAGTTTCATCGTCTAATTTCATTTTGACAAGAACATATCCAGGAAAAACTTTATTTTGCTTTTCAATTTTTTTTCCCTGAACTCTCTTAACTTCAGTGTCAACAGGAATTATAATTTCTGTAACTCTATCTTCGAATCCACGCTCTTTCTTGACTTTTTCTATATAGCTCTTAACTTTGTTTTCATACTGAGAAAGAACGTGAACAGCATACCAATTTTCTTTGACCATTAGACTGTTTTCTTCCTCGTTCTCTTAGGCTTAGTAGCATTTTCCACCCACATCCAGACCTGTACATATGCCCCATCCTTCATAGTGGAAATCATCGCATCATCATCAACAATAAAATCTTCATTATCAATAGAATCAACATCATAAGATTTGAGCTTGCTAATTGCAGTTGTCTTGTATTCTAAATTCTTTTTGATATTTTCTTTACTGCACAAATTCTTGTAATAGTCAAGCTTGTGAATGAAATTATTCACGTCAATATCTTTGTCATTTTTCAATCTATTCTTAATTAAATTGATTTCTTGCTCACTCATAAGAACATAATTACTTTTCATTACTTAATCTTTCCCCATTTAAAATCGTGAAGTGCGTTACTTCCAACGCCATCGTGACACAATGATTTCTTTTTGCGCTCAATGATTCTCCACAAAAATTTACCTGATTTTACTAAAAATTTTGCTTCTAAATCTTTAATTGCAAACATTTGGTCGAGAGTTGGCCTGATGCAAGTTTCTACATAAATCGCTTTATTTTTAGAAATAAAAACTTTCATACAACCAGAAAAATACATTATATCAAGAGCTGGACTGTTTGAAAAGCTCATGTTAGCAAGTTCTCTGGTAATTTTCCTAGCAGATTTGTCAAAATCTTCAATTTGATTTGAAATTTTTCCATTCCTGTATATCCAAAACCCATAACACTCGTGTTCACAATCTTCAGATTCCATAGTTTCGATATATTCATCTGGAGAGACATATTCAAAAAATTCATCTATGATATTGGTGTTTTTAAGCATAGAGTTTCTTGGCAAATCATTAGCAATATAGCTAAATGCATTCTCCATTTTTCTATTTAACAAATCACATAAATCATAATTCATACATAAGATTATACTGCGATAAATTTTTATTTAAAGAAAAAAGAAATAATTTTTTAAAGGTTTTTATTTTTAACCAGTAGAATAAATTAGTAAATATCATACTTGATAAGGATTTTATAATGTCAAAGTTTCAAAAGTTAGCTCAAATCAACAAAATTGCAAACGAATGTGCTCAAGATGGTGATTTTGTATTAGCATCTAAATTTCATAACGAATTTATGAAGATTGCACAGAATCAAAGAACATATAAAGTTACAGATTTTAGAGAAACTTTACTTGATATTGCTGGAAAAACTGGTGTGTCAGTTATGCAAATTAAAGGATACAATCCTAAAATACAAGATGTTGTAATGCAAGGCACAATTATCAATTTAGGACCAGTATCAAGAAAAGATATGCCTGGAACGCATACAGTCGGAACTGGTGAAACTGCAACTTCAATTGCTAGAATTTATAAGATTTCAGTAAACGATCTTCAAAAAATGAATCCTGGTAAAGATCTGAACAAACTGTTTAGTGGAGATAAATTGAAAGTACCTTTTAAGAAAAGTTCACTTGAAAGCGAATTAGATATGATGGCAGAAGAAATGCCTGAAATGTAGGAAAATCCCCTTCGGGGGATTTTTTTATTTAACAGGAATATATTTCTTCAATATTGGTATAATATTTATTGAGTGCAAGTCACTCAGGTGATCTTTCAGACACCTAATATCAAGCGTACCTCATGGGCGTAATAGGAGAAAAATATGTCAAATATAGATTTATTCTATAAAAAAATTCCACTGACTTCAGTTCAGTCATCCCCCATCCGTCAATCAATTCTTGACCACCACGAACAAATCGTCAACAAGTTTTTTGATGATTTCTTTGGTAATCGAAAGAACTTCATTCACTCCAATACTTCGTATCCTAAGATGGATATTTTTGAAGATAATTATTATTTCTGCCTTGATTGTGCAGTACCCGGAGTGTTAGAGGAAAACCTTGACATCGAGATTGTCAAAGAAACCAAACTTCTTACTATCAAAGGTAATTCAAGAATTGCTAGAGAGAAAAGCTATTATTATCATCTCAAAGAATTAAAGCAATCTGCCTTTAGTAGAACAATCCAATTACCAGAAAGCATTGAAACAGACCCTGAAGTTTGTCATCTTGAAAATGGTGTCTTGAAATTAGCATTCAAGAAGATTATTGCTAAAGAAAAAGAACCTGCAGAAACAATTAAGAAGATTCCAATCAAGAAATCATAACAAAAAGAGGGAGATTTTATTCTCCCTCTTTTTTTTGTATTATAAAATTATGCAAACAAAAAATATCTTAATAGGTCCTAAGCTTGGCGACTTATTTCATATGCTTACTGTTCCCAAATATCTGTATTATTTTTATGGAATTAAATCTAACATATACATAACTGAAAAGTTTGATAAATTTAGCACTGGGTTAGAAGATACTTATCATAGTTTGTATCAAATTATTATTTCACAATCTTTTACTGAGTCATTTCAAATTTACAATGACGAAAAAATTGATTATGATTTAAATTTATTCCGCACTAATGGAATATGGTGTACTCGTCCTTTCTGGGCAATATTTTTGCATACAGCTTTTCCAAATTGCCCAACTATTCCAAGAAATTTTAAAGTTTTGAATTGGAAAAAAAATGATAAATACAAAGATTACTTAATTGTTCATAGAAAACCACTTTTTGATTTTAATAGTTTTGTTGAAAAGCAATACTTAGATTTGTTTGAACAATATGATAAAAAATTATTTATCACTTATGATGAAAAGCTCTATGATGATTTTCCACTAAAAAATAAAATAGATTTATTAGTTTGCAAGAATTTAGAAGAACAACTTACTATAATTAATAGCGCCAAGATGAATTTATTTAATGCTACAGCTCCAATTACAATGGCTTCTGTCTTAAATGCTCCTAGAATTGGTGAATTGGGCAAATGGATAAATACTTTATATGGGTCTGACCATTTGCTTTTTGACAATGTTGAATTTTTTGATGAATTTGGTATATTGACGCCAGAACCGAAAAGTTTGAAAAAATAACTTGACATAAGATATAAATTACATCATAATCAATTTATGATTATTCCAACAGTTCTCGAAAAGTCTGCTACAGGCGAACGTGCGTATGATCTTTACTCACGTTTGCTTAAAGATCGTATTATCTTCCTTGGCGAAGATGTCAATGAACATTCTATGAACCTCTGTATTATGCAGATGCTCTTTCTTGATCGTGAAGACCCTCATATGCCTATTGAATTCTACATCAATAGCCCAGGAGGAAGTGTAGTTGATGGTTTAGCATTGTATGACGTTATGCATACAATTTCTGCACCTGTAAATACTACGTGTGTTGGAACTGCTGCATCAATGGGAGCAATTCTTTTATGTGGAGGGACAGGTACGAGGTCTGCGCTTCCTAATTCTCGCATTATGATTCACCAAGTTTCTTCAGGAGCAAGGGGTAAATCTGCTGACTTGCGAATTCAAATGGCTGAAACTGATAAATTGGAAAATATTCTTTTTCAAATCTTAGCGGATAAAACTGGCAAGACATTGAAGCAAATTGCTAAAGACTGCGATCGTGATTATTATTTGAGTTCAGAAGAAGCAAAGACATATGGACTTATTGATTCTGTAATCGAAAACAAGAAGACAAAATAAAAAAAGGGGAGATTTATTCTCCCCTTTTTTGCTTAATAACTAGATCTTTCGTCTCTTTCTCTTTCATACGCCATAGCGCCAGTATCAGGCATAAAAGGTTTTGGGCTTGTTCTGTCTACAACTGAGAATAAAATATCGTGTTTTCTTCCAAGTTCATCTGCCCATTCTTGTGCATATACAATAGCGTCCATTTTACTTCTGAAAGGTGATTTAAATCCTCCGGCTGATTCTCTTCCACTTTTTTCACCAAGATAAATAGTGTCTTCACCTGTTGACAAGGTTGCACTTACGTAAAAACCTCTATCACTTTTGCGCACTGCAACATTTGAATTATTTTTAGGCGGATCAGGAAGGTTTGGCTCAAGATCATCATCCATTTCCCCAAACATTTCGTCGTATGTACCTTCTTCGTCAAAATCACGGTCAAAAGCCAATTTCTTCATTACGTTTGTAAGAACATTCGCTTCAACGTAGTATCCATTACTGTCTAATTGATTAGCAATATTATTAATTTTTGCTATAACTTGTTTTTTCATAGTGAATTCCTTTTTAGAATTTATAAAGTTTTGTTCTTTCTTTTTTTTCTTTGTTCCTCTTGCGTTATTCGTTTGTAAGCTATAATATTATTTTGAAGGGTCCAATATGGCACGAATACTTAAAACAAAATCAATTTATTACAATGATGTAAATCTTGTGGCTCAACCTTGTAAAGTCAAGAGTCGTAAAGATATTCCTGTTGAGTTAAACAGGATTATTGTTTCTCCTATGGAAGCAATTGTAGGAAAAACTTTTGCTCTCAAGGCTAACGAATTAGGACTTACTGTTTGCCTTCATCGGTTTTGTTCAATCGATGAGCAAGTAGAACTTTATAATTCATTACCCAATAAATATAATGTCTTTGTTTCAATTGGACTGAATGATTGGGACAGGGTCAAGGCACTTAAGGATGCTGGAGTAGACAAGTGGCTTATTGATATGGCTAATGGGTATATGCATAAAGAAATATCAGAGTGTGTAAATAAATTAGCAGAACAAGCTCCAGTGTATGACTTAATGTTGGGTAATGTTCACTCAGCTTTAGGATTTGAGTTGCTTTCCAGAATCAAAATAAATTCAAAACATGACAAATATATTCGTGTTGGAATTGCTGGCGGAAGTCCTTGTGCTACTAATGACTCAACTGGATATAATCGTGGGCCAATCACTGAATTAATGGAAATTGAGGAATGTTTGTCTGACGATCCTAAACCATTTATTATTGCTGATGGTGGTATCAAGAATGCTGGATATGCTGCTAAGGCTTTTGGTGCTAGTGCTGATTATGTAATGATGGGAGGCTATTTTGCCCGTGCATTTGAAGCAGAAACCCACATTAGAGGAGATGGGCACTATTGGGGAGGAGCTTCTCACAAGCAACAAATTCTGTCCACTGGTAAAGTTTATCGGCATTCTGAAGGTAAAGAGGTTGCTATCCTTGATGAATTGCGTCCTCTCGAAGCGCTTGTAGATGAGCTTTGGGGTGGTATTTCCTCAGCAGTGTCGTATAGTGGTTATGAAACACTTTCTGGTTTTATAAGTAATGGTGTTTTTGAAATTAAAGAAAATTCATTACCACCAAGGAGAGGTTAATGATTAAAAGATTTTTTACCAAAGAACAATATGATGCTTTAAATGAGGCATTAGTCAATTTTGATTTTATGATTTTGGAAAGAGGACGTAAAAGTCGATTTGATTCACAAAAATCTCATTTAACTATCATTGAAGACTTATATCGTGCAATTTTAAGAAATTATGATTTACCCCAGGATAAATTTGAGGCTTCTTCAGCAGGATGGTTGGTCAGAGTTGAAAAACCATCTAAGGTTACTGTAGAATGGAGTCCAAGAAATCCTGAAAATTATGGATGGACTATGAATTATGTCAAGAAATAAATTTTACGATAAAACAATTCTTCAAATTAAAGAAATGTTCAAAGACGAAACTGCAATAAGTATTCTTGATAATATGCAAGCAGTTTATGAGGCAAAAGATAGCGATTATTCTGCTACTGGGCTTCCTATGGGTAATCTTCGTAAATGTGAAGATGCTGGGATAGAAGCTTGGAGAGGATGTTTAGTTAGAATTGGGGATAAAATGTCCCGTCTTGAAAACTTCCTTAAAGAGAAAGAATATCTTGTTATTTCTGAAAAAGCAGAAGATACAGTTATTGATTTAGCTAATTATGCTATTCTTATGTGCTGTCTTATTGAAGAAATCAAAAAACCACATTCTGATTTTTATTGGAATTTGTCTGGCAAAACACAAGAGAATCTTATTAGCTTATCTTATTATTGCGTATTTCAGGCTATGTTGTGGAAGAACAATGATGAAGAAAATGGTTTAGTATTCTTGGAAAAAGCATTGAGTTACTGGAAACCACTTTGTGAATATTCTTGTGAAATGCACTGATGACAAAAGAATTACAAATTTGTAGTTATAGAGAATTCTTATATAATTACTTGTTTAAAAAATTTCCTAAGGCCAGAAAAGAAGATGTTGAAGATGCAGTACAAAATGCAATTATCAAAGCAGTAAAATTTGTTGATAAATGGCAAGGTGGATCTTCATTAAAAACTTGGCTTACTGTTATTGCTGTCAATATGTATCTTGACACATTCAGAAAAACATACAATAGAAATGAATATACTTTAGATTCTTCTGAAGATTTATTCTTATTTGAACAAATTTCAGTGGATGACTTTTCTGAAACTTTGTGTGATTTTGATTGTCAAACTAATTTAGTCAAAGAATTATTATCTCATTTTGAAGATAATATTCACGTAAATACTTTTAAATTGAATGTAGTTCACGATGTGGACTACAAAGATATTGCAATCCAACAAAAAATTCCAATTGGCACTGTTAAATCTCGTGTTTTTAGGGCTAAGAAGTTGTTGCAAGAAAAATACCGTGAAATTTCTCATAAATATGAAGAAACAACGGTATAATGGTTAAAGTTTCATTTGAAAAGGAAAAAAATAAAATGAAGAAATTTTTAGTTTCTATGGTTGCAGTTTTTGCAGCCACATCAGCTTTTGCTGCTGACCCTATTTTTGGTCCAGCAAAGCCTCCTGTAAAGGAAGGCACTGGTACATTTAAGGCTCAGTCTTATGGGCTTGAAGTCAAGAGTGTCAACGATGTAAAGTTCGTTGGTATTTACGACAACAAGAACGGCAATGGAGCTATTCAAAAGAAATTGCAGTCATTCAGCTTTCAAGGTGTTGAGTTTTTCACTACTGCAACACTTTCAACCAATGCAAATGTTGACAAGGCATACGCTGGTGCTTCTGCAATGGTTCAATTTGGTCCAGTCGTTCCAGGTCTTGCTGTTGCTGCTGGTCTAACTGTTCGTGGTGTAGAATTGGAACGTGGTTTCAATATCAAGAATTCATACTATCCAACAGTTGCATTGACTGTCGATCCTATGACTCTTGTTCGCAATACAATGTCTACCCCAGCTCGAGTTGAAAAGACTGTCAGACAATTTGTCAAAGATCTTTTCTAAATAAACTAAAAGGGAAGATTAAATTATCTTCCCTTTTATAATATATATATGAGTCTTATTAATAGAACACTCATATCTCGTAAAAGTTCCCACACGTATAAGCCGTGGTGGGAAATTTGCACATATTGTAAACAGCCATTTACTACTGACACATTTGACAAGACTTGCCAAAGATGTAAGCACTTTGAAAAATATAAAGATGAGTTTTCTTCTAAAGTTATGCTCAAATTTATTTTTTTCACAATGGCCAGTATTATTGCATCCTCTGCTTTTGGACCATTCTTATATAAATATATCGAAAATAAATACCATTTAGCTCTGATATTATTAACACTAAATGTAATAATAGGTATAAGTTTATGGAGAGCAGTAAAAAAAATAAGTAATTAATCTCTTTTACTTGCGGTAAGGAAAAACAAAAATGCCAAGACCTAAAAAAGTTGATATTCCGAATATTGAAATTGACGAACCTTTTGTAGTTGATAATAACGAAATTTCTTCTGAGCTTATATCAGATTTGGAAGCTAAGAAAGAATTTGATTCAATTGTAGAAGCTATTGCTGAAGAAATGCCAGAGCCTGTTGAACAATTGAACGTTGCAGAAGTTGAATCTACACGAAAATATAAAGTTTACGAAAAAGGAACTTTATTGGAAGAACTTCCAGATAACTCTAAAAAACTCGAAGAATATTTGCTTAAGAATAAATTGCAGTTGGAAAATTATATAGTTACCCTGAGCCAACCTACAACTAATGAAGAAGATTTAGTTCTTTTTAATGTTAATCCTTTTGATAATCGCACATATAAAAACTTGACTCAATACTATGTTCAAAATGGTTTAGCTCCCAAGCCACCAGTAATTAGCGATTGGTTGTCATATTATAAATTTAAATATCCACTCTCATCAGAAGAAGAAATTGCAATAACAGTTTTTGGTCCTTTGGACTATAGTTTTGAAATTTTAGATTAGTATGTTGTATGATTTCAAAATAAGATTTGAGATTGCTCACATCAAACTTATTTCCAAATCTTTGGATATTTTGAAATCAATTAGTAAAGGCGAACTTACCAGAATAGAATCATTATTTATAGAAAATAAAAAAACTTATTTAGAAAACAAAATCGATCTCCCAGAAATATTTGACTCAAGAATGATTAAGCTTCATCATTTTTTAGCAGATATGCAAGTAAAACATTATAATAACAAATTTTTAAATGTTTTACAGCTGGGAGATTTTGGTTTTTTATTAGTAGATGTTAAGCAAAAATTTATTGATACTGGCATAATTATGAAAAATAAAAGAATTAATAATATTTATGTCAAATTATCAGAAAATGAATTACGTATTATAAATATAGCTTGCACTTTGTATTGGAAAATCTTAGTTGGAGATTTTTCTTATATATTATCTTTTAAAAAATACAATACTCTTGATGATTTTGAAACAGATTTATTTGAAGCCGGGTTGTTAGCAAGAAATTTAGTTGAAAGTAGTAACTATTTTAAGATTGAAGATAAGTTTATCAATCGTAAAGCTAAATGGGCTTATGACATTTGTAAGAGCATTGACAGCCTTAATAACGATGATATAATCAAGAACATAGGAACACTACCTAGACTAAAGATTATAAAAAATGGCTAAATATAAACACTCATTTTTCCGATACGTACCAAGCACAGAAAAGTTCAAATCAGAATTCAAATTTGTTGAATCCATTGAAAGTGATTCTGATGCTGTTCCTGAATTCCACGATCATTATTGCATAGATCACGTATTTGATTTAGAAACAGGCCAAATGAGAGTGAAGAATCATTCTGCTCCTGAATATTGCGTATCTAAATATGTTGGTTGGAGTCTTTCTTTGCCCCCTGTTGAAAAAACAAACAAGCAAGAGGTTTATGTAGTAATTCATAGAAGCTCATTCTCTCATAAAAAAATTGAATTTGATGAGTTTTTAGAACCAAAAGACAAGAGATATAGCCAAGAAGAATTTCAATGGCTTTTATCTGTTATAGAAAAGAAATTTGATAAACAAAAAGAATGGGCAAAAGAAGGCATAAGAACTCCAAGCCAATATGAAGATGGTACACAAGTTTTTAGAACAGAAGAAGAATTTCGTGCTTTTTCATTAGGTAGACGTGCTTACTTTCTCTATCAGCTTGTAAATAGTCATAAGTTTATTCATCTTGTTCGTCGTTTGAATATAGGATACACTGGACAATGCTAGTATGTGATGTTTCTGCAATTGATCGTCTTATTGATATGTACGGAGAGAATTTATCTGTATTTTACATAGATAAAAGATTTGATCTATATGATTTACGTGATGAATTTGTAGATAAAAATATAGAATGCTCCCTAGATAATTACACTGCATCTTCAAAGGGAATACAAAATAAAGAGGGGCTTGTAGTTATATCTATAGACCCGCATCAAGCTAACGATAGGGATGATATAATTGGACTATGAAATCAAGTATCAAAGATTTTCTAAATAAAATCAAATTTGATGATCCAAGCGAATATGACTTTGATGCTGATAGTTCTATAGATTTTAACATCAAAGAAACTATCAAAAACATCAATAAATCTTCCTGGTGCTGGACTTTATTTAGTTGTGAAGGACATAATCACGATGATAATTCGCAATCCTTACCATATTTTGTATTTATTGTCAAGAAAAAATGTATTCCTGTTTTATTAGGGATGTTATTTGATACTTTAGACCCGAAAATTGACAAAATTACTCCATTGCCGTTGTGTAATACTAATGGAATAAATGTATCTTGGGGTTTTACCGATGATAAATATGCTGTTATTTCAGTTCATTGGGCTCATAATTTCTTAGAAGATGAAAATCAACACAAAAAATTATTATCTGATTTCTACGATATGAGTTTTAAAATATTAGGGGCAAAGTTATGAAAAATGTTGGCGTTGAAATAGATAAAGTTTTACATCAAGAATTACTAGGCTCTTTTATTAGTTTTATTGAGCATTTCTCCCCTGTACTATCTAAAGCAGAAGAATTCAAGATGCACGTTGTCTCTGAAAATTTGATTGATACACACGATGAATCAAAAGATAAATTAGAAAATATTAACGAGATAACAGAATTGCTATCGTCTCTTGTTCCATATTTTATAAAGTTTGCTCAGCTTGAAAATAAATTAGAAAAGTTTTACAAATAAAAAAAGGTCTCGAAAGAGACCTTTTTTGCTATCTGATAATAATTTGTTTTTCGTGTCCAACAATAATATCAGGATCAACCCAAACATCAACTCCAGCATCTTTCCACTTCCAACATAGTGAAACGTCTTCTGATGAAAAATCACGACTAATATCAATTTCGTGCATTGCTGGCTCGAACCAAGGATATGTAACTTTCTCCAATGCGCCTTTTCGACACATCATAAATCCCATACCTGCGTAAAAAACTTTAGCTAACTTCTTTGGTGATTCGTTTGCAATGTTCTTTAAATCTGCAGGACTTAAGAATGGGAACATACCTGTCTTTAAGAAGAAATCCAAATCCCAATCCTTGACAATGGTAGAGTGTGTGCCAGAAGTAGTAAGATAAATTCCACAAAGAACTTCCAATGAACGATCTCTTTGCATTTTCGTGAAAAGCTGCAATACGTGCTCAGGCTCAAAAACAATATCTGAGTCAAACCACATAATATAATCGTAATCAATTTTTCCTTGGAATGGAATCTGATGAACACCAGCTCTGTTGTCAGCACCTAGTAAGTTTGCCCTACAGTGAAAAATTACAGGGGAATAATGTCGTGAAACAATGATGTCAAAAGGAAGACCACGAGAAGTAGCAAGTGTAAGCTTTGTCCAAGAATCAAAAAAACCAGGGGTAAATTCTTTTCCGGGAATACAACAAACTACTACTGGTTTTCTTACAGGCGCACCAATTACAGGACTTGCCACAGGAGCAGAAAGATTAGTATTGAATTTCATATTCTTATTATACAAGTTTGTATTTTATTTTGAATGCCAGGAAAAAACATTTCTTACTTGTAAAAATAAATTATAAATCCGAATAAGGAAAAAGTTTTTATGAACAAATTGACAATGACTAAAGAATTAATCAAGATTGCAAACTTTCTTGACAATTCTAAACTTCACAGCGAAGCAAACTCTTTGACAAAAATAGCCGAAGATATGATGGATGATAAGTTCGACCCTATGGTGTATGATTCAGATGAAGAAGCTTCAGATGACTTAGACGCTCAAGCAGATGATTTTGATAATTTAATCAATACTCTCATGGATGCAGAAAGAAATGGCGATTTAAATGACGAAGACATCGCATCAATCATGAACATCCTTGAGCAAGAGTCCGGCAGATCTACTATGCAAATGTCTTTAGATGAAGATGATGAAGACATGGACATGGATGATGAAGATATGGATATGGATGATGATTTCGATATGGGCCCTGAAAAAGAGCCATTCGATTATGATTCACTAGAAGACGAAGAAGATAGTATGTATGGTGCCGCAGACTCCAGATTTCCAGATTTAGACGAAGACGATTTCTAAATAAAATTATCCCCTCGAAAGAGGGGATTTAAAGATAAAAATGGCTTATTGGTATGAAGTTAGAACAGA
>SXGQ01080061.1_pt1 | contig 43986 bp, 67 predicted proteins | sample 3178371 | NCBI WGS metagenome assembly SXGQ01 (sample SAMN11356859, study PRJNA531348) | freshwater metagenome | isolation source: freshwater sample F1-20 | place: China: Fuxian Lake, Yuxi | collected 2017-12-25
CGGAGACCTGCGCGAGAGCGGACAGTACCTCGGACGGCGCCTGATGGGCGCTTTCACGGGCGAGACGCCCGAGCAGCAGGAGGCTCGCGGCGCCAAGCTGAAGAAGCGCGCGTACGCCGAGAACCCGACGATCGCAAAGGCGCTCAGCGTCATCCCGAGCACCGACGTTATGCCGAGCGGTCAGGACATCTCGAAGCCGGTTCTTGAGCGCACGGGCGAGTACGTCCCGACGTCGACCGCCGGCCGATACGCCATGGACGCTGGCGAGGCGGGCATCGGCATGATCGCGCCGGGCGGCGCACTCAAGGCAGGCGTCACGAAGGGCGCCGGGCCAGCCATGGGCAAGACCGTCGACCTTGCCAAGAGCGTGCTCAAGGAGGGCGCAGGGCCCAAGATGATCGGTCTCGGCGGTGTCGGTGGTGCAGCCGCGTCTGCCGCCACGGACGCGACAGGAGATCCCCTGTACGGCATGGTTGCCGCCCCGATCGCTGCGGGCGCCGCTGCCGTCGCCGGCAAGGGTGCCGCCAAGCGTTTCCCGTCCCTCTCCGAAGGCAGCCGGCAGGACAAGGCTGGCAAGATCTTCAAGGAGAACGTGGGCGACGTCGATGCTGCTCTGTCGGCAGACACGCCGAACCCTCTCGGCACGCGCATGACGACGGCCGAGGCGTGGGGCGACACCAAGCTGGCCAAGGCCGAGATGGAGCTCGAGGCGCGCGACAAGGGCTTCGCTGCCGACACGCACGCCATTCGCGGCGAGCAGCAGGCTGCGCGACAGGCGCATCTCGCCACGCTCGCGGATCCTCAGGCCAACCCGAAGGCGATCGCCGATGCCTACATCGGCCAGCTGAACGACCTGCACGCACGACTGGCGACCGAGACGGCCGATGCACAGGCCGCCGCCGCTCGCGCGCGCGACGCCAAGGTAGCAGACGCCAACGCAGGGTTCGACCAGACGCACAATTTCCTCGAAGGTCGCGTGCGCACGGCGCAGCAGGGTGTCGAGAGCAACCAGCTGCCGACCGGCATAGACCGCTCGGCGCGTGGTGACGCCGCGCGTGAGATTGCGGGCGCCAGAGACAGCGCCGTCGGCGCCGAAGTCACGCGCCTCTACAATGCCGTCGATCCCGAGAACAATCTCCACGTCGTATCCGAGAACGCCGCCAACGGCGCGCGCCAGATGGTCGCCGCATTCGATCCTGCGGTCGAGGTGGCGACGGCAGCCAAGCCGATCATCGACATGGTGGCGGCGCTCCCGCCTGTCATGTCGTTCGGTGCTCTGGCCAAGCTCGACAAGACCATTACCGCGAAGATGGCCGATCTCAAGAACACCGATCGCGTCGGCCACGGCCAGCTCGTGCAGCTGAAGGATCTCGTGCAGTCCGACCTGCGCAACGCACTTGAGAACCAGATGGCGTGGGAGGCTCGCGCCGTCGAAGCCGGCCAGATGGCAGTCGAAGGTACCATAGGAGCTCGCCTTGCCGCAGATGCTCGCGAACACATGGCTAACGCACGGGCAAGCGCTCGAGCGAACGCTGGAAACGATGCCGGCGTGGGCTCGTCCCGGGTTCCTGATCAAGCTCGAACAGAAGGCCCGGACGGACCCGGAGTACGCCCGGGTGATGAGAGAGTACCGAATTTTACACCCGAAGATCTCGAACGACTCAACGCGGCTAAGCAGCGTCACATCGAGCGAGTTACCACCTTCAGACAAGGCCCCGTCGGCGACGCCCTGAAGACGACAGGCTTCTCGGGTGATTTCAAGCAGCCGGGCTCCCGTGTCGCGGCCAGCATCTTCAAGCGTGGCACCGAAGGAGGCGAGAACCTGAACGCGTGGCTGCGCGCAACGGGAGACGACCCGCAGGCGATCCAGATCGTGCAGGACATCGCATCGGCGTCTCTGGTGGATGCGGCCAAGGACGGCCTCACACCGCAGCGTCTTGCGGCGTGGAAGCGCGATCACGGCCCGGCTCTGGCGCGCATCGACGAGGTCGCGCCCGGCTTCTCCAATCGCTTCGACAACGTGGCGACTGCCGTGCAGGCTCTCGAGGATGCCTCGCGCGCGCAGACGACAGGCGTGCGGCAGGCTGGCCGGGAACGTGATGTCGCCGTGCGTGAGGCCGAGCGCGAGCACACGTCGACCGTGGCCCGGACCGTGAAGGACGAGGCCGCCAAGGTCCGCGACTTCGAGGGCAATGCCGGCGCCTTCCTGAAGCTCGACAACGCTGAAGACATCACGGCAGCGGTGGGCTCCATTCTCAGTGCGAAGGACAGCGCCACGCGCATGGGTCGCATCGTGGACGATCTCGCGGGCAACCCGGCCGGGCTCGAAGGCCTGAAGCGCGGCGCATCGCAATGGATGGTCGACAAATTTTCCAACATCGCCATCAGCGACAGCGGCGCGCGTGTCGTGTCTCCCAAGCTCTCGCCTTTCATTTCCCAGCGCGAAACCACGCTGCGCCGTCTCTATGGCGACGAGGGCTACAAGACGCTCACGGATCTGGCGACCGACATCGATCGCGGCACGCAGCACGCAGGGCGGAAGGCCGATCACGTCGGGCCGAACACGGCGCCCAAGATCGCGAGCATGCTCGACGACATGACGAAGGGCAACATCGACAACATGACATGGACGGCATTCTTCATGCCGACCATCGGCCATGCGCTCTTCAGCGGAAACTGGGCGAGCATCCTCGGCGCGACAGGCCTCATCCTCGACAAGACCGCAGGATCGGCCATGCGCACAGCTGCGCAGAAGCGCGTGCAGCGAATCCTCGCAGAGGCGATGGCAGACCCCGAGAAGGGCAAGCTCCTCCTGCAGAAGGCTGTCGACAACGAGGGCAAGCCCAACATCGCCGTGCTGGCACCGCTTCTGGCGCCGCTGCGCGCCGAGCAGCCCGAGGACGATCGCACGCGGCGCGCTGCCGGCGGTCGCATCGGGACCATTGACCACGAGGCCGAGGCCGCGCGATACGTCCGCCTAGCCGCGCGCGCAAAGGCGCAGCACGGCAAGAAGACCGAGTCCTTCCTGAAAGTGCCTGACGCGACTGTCGCCAAGGCCCTCGCAGTAGCCCACGAGGCGATCTAAGCCATGGTCAGCACATACACCGCCAACAAGCGCATCGAGCAGCCCGGCTTCAACGATTACGTCGATACGTGGGACGTCCCCGTCAACAACGACTGGGCCATCATCGATCTCGCGCTCGGCGGCTCGGTCTCGATCAACACGACGGGTCTCAGCGGCAACATCACGCTCCTGACGGCGCAGTACCAGCCGCTCAAGATCGTCCTGACCGGCACGCCGACGGGCGCCATCAACTACCGCGTCCCGTCCGGCGTCGGCGGCCTTTGGGTCGTGCGCAACAACACGAGCGGCGGCCAGACGGTCACGATCGACAGTCTCGCGGGCGGCTCTGCCGTCACGATCCCGGCTGCCACCAACACGCTCGTGACATGCGATGGCACCGCGAGCGGCATGTTCCTCGCGATCAACACGTCGCCGGCTGCAGCAGGATCGACGACGCAGGTCCAGTACAACAGCGCCGGGCTTCTCGCCGGCTCGGCCAACTTCACGTTCGACGGCACGACGGCCTCGCTCGCGGGTCTCGCCGTGCTGGGCAACACGGTTCTGGGCGACGCCTCTGGCGATACGCTCACGATCAACGGAACCGCCGTCGCGATCCCCAACACACTCAACATCGGCACCAACACGCTGTTCCTGCAGCCGACCGGCACCAAGGTCGGCATCGGCACGGCGACGCTCGGATCCGAGATGCTCACCGTGGCCGGCGTCATCTACTCGACGGCGGGAGGCATCAAGTTCCCCGATGGCACGAGCCAGACGTCGGCAGCGGCTGCCGTCGCCGGATCCAACACACAGGTCCAGTTCAACGACGGCGGCTCGTTCGGCGCCGAGGCTGCGTTCACCTACAACAAAACGACGGATCTCCTGACGGTCCCGAGCCTGACGGTCGGCACACTGGCCACGCTGGCGAGCGTCGCGATCGCGGGCGGCACGATGACAGGTGTCGCCATCTCGGGCGGCTCGATCTCGGCTACGACCACGATCGGTCCGCTCACTGGCTGCATGATGTTCTTCCCGGGTCCGGCCGCCAATATTCCGGCCAATTCGCTGCTGTGCTACGGGCAGGCCGTCAGCCGCACCACCTACGCCGGCCTCTTCGCCAAGATCAGCACGGCATGGGGCGTCGGCGATGGCAGCACGACGTTCAACCTGCCAGACTTCCGAGGCCGCACACCGGCCGGCATCGACAACATGGGTGGCTCGGCTGCGGGACGTCTCACGTCGACCACGATGACGCCAGACGGCAACACGGTGGGTGCCACGGGCGGCGCGCAGACGACGAGCCACAACCACGGCGGCGCAACAGGTTTGCCGAACGAATTCGCCTTCCTTGGAGGCGGCGCCAACGGATCCGTGACGTCAACTCACACGCACACGGTCAGTACCGATGTCTTGTCCTCGGTGCAGCCTACTGCTCTGGGCTGTTGGATCATCTTCCTGTAACGGAACGCCGCATCGACAACTACGTTCAGGGAGACGAACGTGTCAGACACCTCAAAGGAAAGTGCTGTGCCCCCGCGCACCGTCGAGATCCTCAACACTCCGCAGTTTCAGGCGCTCTTCCGCGTGCTTGCCACGGTTATGCTGCTTTTCATCTCGCTGGTCGCCTTCGTTGCCGTGACGGCTCTCGGCGACATCAAGGATCTCACGGGCGCGATCAACCAGCTAAACGTCAAGCTGAGCGACATCGTGACCGAGGGCCGGGTCACGGCCAACTCCGTGGTCGGACACGAGAAACGCATCACGACGCTGGAGAGCTGGCGTCACAGCGTCGCGCCCTTCAACCTTCCGCCGCCGACATCACCGCCGCAGCGTTAGGTTCCGTACACTGCGCCGGACTTGATCTCGGCCCGCAGCGGCAGGCCGGCGGACCAATCGGGGCCGTGCGTCATGATGTCGAGCATGGCGGCCTTGGCCTGCTTCTCCTCGGGCTCGTCGACCTCCCAGAGCAGTTCGTCGTGCGTGTCGCCGATCTGGTACCAGTCGCAGACGAAACTCTCGCGACGCGCCCAGCGCAGGAGAGATGCCGCCTCCGCCTGCGTGACGTTCTCGGCCTGAAAGCCGCCCCATAGCGTCATGCGGGGCCACACGTCACTGTCGGCGGCCGGGTGGTACGAGCCCTTGATCGCTGTCACCTTGAGAGACGATCCGAAGCGGTCCTCGACCGTCTCCAGCTCGGCGAACGGGTAGCAGAGCGTGCGCCCGCTCGGCAGGAGGCACCAGAGCGAGCCTTGCGCGAAGAAGTACGACACGCGCCCGGCGGCGAACACCGTCTCGGGTGTCTTGACCGCATTGAAGGCAGCCGTCTCGAGGTTGTTCCAGAAGCGCTGAGCCCAAGGGTTGGAAAGACGCCACGCGACCTTGTACTGGTCGGCCGTGGCGTCATCGACGCGCAGGCCGTAGTTGCGCGCCATGGCTTGGAAGGCGCCCACGCCGCCGCCGAAGCCGAGAGACAGGATCTGCACCTTGCAGGCCTGCCGCTGGTCTTTCGTCACCTGCGATATGTCGGAAAGGCTGAACGTGTCGAGAGCCTGATGTCGGTAGAGATCCTCGCCTGCGGCGTAGACTTCGAGCACGCGGCTGGCGCTGTTCTCGTTCGACAGCCACGGCAGCACGACGGCCTCGATCGACGACCAGTCGCCCCACACCAGTGTCCTGTCGGACGGCGCCACGATCGAGGGCCGCAACGTGCGCGACAGCGTCGTCAGCATGTCGTACGGCTTCTTGATCTGCTCTCCGTCGTCGAAGACCAGCACACCCTTTTCGTCGAAGCTGGCCGCCTTGATCACGTCTCCCTTGGGCGCTCCGATCAGGATCTTTTCGACGACGAGCTCGATATTGACGAGCTTCTTGCGAATGAAGTTGTGCGTCTGGGCGCCGGTAGAAGAGAAACGTCCGGTCTGACCAGCGCCACTGAATACATATGCACCACGGAGACGGTCATCCGGCCCGGTTCGGGCTTGCATAGAAGCAAATTTTGCAGTGCTCGCTCGTCCACCGTCGTGGATGAGTTGAATAAATTCCCGTAGGTCACCTGTGATGACATCCTCGTTCTCCACGCTCAGGTAGTGCTCGCGCACGCTTCGATCGAACGAGATCTTGCCCTTGCGCGGCTTGAGCTCCATGCCGGGCGGCAGGCGGTCGACCAGCCAGTCCTTGATGCGCTTGTGCTGCTTGACCGTCGTGACGACGCCCTTGGTGAGCATCGAGACGCGCGCGTTGATCTCGGACGTCTCGTCGGCGGCGTAGTTCTGGGCGGCGCGCACGAGGTCCATGTCGAGAGGCAGACCCCGGTCGTTGATCTCCTCGTTGATGTGATAGTCTTCCCACTCCTCTTCGGAGAGATCGCGCAGCAGGCTGCCGACGCCGATCTCGGCCAGCACGTCGTCGTCGCAGTACTCGCAGAGGATGCGGTACTCGTTCTCGTCATCGGCCCAGCCACCACCCGGAAGCGGCTTGCACCACTTCATCATGATGCTGTTGTCCTGCTTCTGGTTCGGGATCTTCAGCGCCTTGGCACAGAGCTCAAGCTTGCCGGGCAGCGCCATGCTGCGCGCGCGTGCCATGGTGCAGCGGAAGCGCCTGATCGGGATCTCGCGCTTCAGGCCGTGCCGACAGCCGAGGCGCTCGAAGGCAGCGTTCCAGCCCTCGAAGATGCAGTCGGGATCGTTCAGCGCGTCGTCGAGGTCTTTCGGCATCGGCTCACCGAGCCAGACATGCCACCGCTTCATCGTGGCGCCTTGGTCGAACGTGTAGCTGATGACGAGGATGCCGGTGTCGGGATGCGCCCAGTAGATGTAGGCACCCACGCTCGTCAGGTCGACGGTGGCGTAGGTCTCCATGTCCCAGTTACAGATCCTCATGCCCTCAACTTCACGACGTTGTAGTCAGGATGCTTCGTCTCCATGTGGCGTCGCATGTTGGTGAAGCTGCGGTTGCAGCAGGGACAGGTGCCGGCGGCGGCGCGGGTCTTGTGCTTCTTCAGCGCGCGCTCGGCTGCCAGCCGCTTACGCTCGGCCGTGGCGGCCTCTTCAGCGAGCCGCGCGTTCTCCTGTTCGGCAAGCTGCCGGCGGCGGCGCTCGATCGTGAGCTCGTTCTCGCCTCGATAGTGCCATTTGTGTCCGACAGGGCAATACACCGTGTGATCAGGTTTGGTTTCCTGAAGACGGTCGTATAGCGCTCGCGGGAAACTGTGAAGTATGTGGCATGTCGGGCACGTAGCCTCGACCATCTCGATGAGGGTCATGATCATCCCGTGGTAGCAGGAGAAAAACCCGCCGGCAGCGAGGGCTGCTGCCGGCGGTAAGTAGGGCGGCGCCGGTACTCTGGCGCCGCACCCCCTAGTTAGCTGGCGCGACGGCGCTGGCGACGCACGGGCTGCTCGGGCTCGGGCTGCGTCTTCGCCTCGGGCTCGGCAGCGGCACCGCGACGGCGACGCGGCGGCTCGGCCGGCGGCGGATCCTTCGGCGCTTGCGCCTGCGGAGCCTGCTGCTCGTCCTGCTCGCCACCATCACCGTCGTTGCCGGCGTCATCGCCTTCGGCAGCGGCGCCCTGAGACATCGAACCCCAGTCCTTGATATTGAAGACGGGGTTGTAGGTCAGGCCGTACTCCTTGTGCGTGTACTCGTCCGCCGACATCTCGACGATCGGCACGATCTTGTCGGCATCGATCGCCGACTGCTTCATCAGCGCGTCCATCAGGTCGGTGAAGGCCTTGCGACCGCCGTAGCTGTTGGCGTTGTACTCGCACTCGACGCCGACATCCTCACCGCTGGTGCAGACCAGCTCGAACGAGACGGCCTCGTCCCACTTGGCGCCGACATCGGTCAGCTCGTCGCGGGTGATGGGGGCGTTGAAGATGGATCCCATGCGCTTGCCGACCGGCTGGCCGCCTTTCCAAGCGACGAAGCCGGTCTGAAGCGACATGGGATTGATCGCCCAGAGCGATCCTTCTTCGACTTCCGTGTCCTTCTGACCGTAGACCCAGTAACCGCCGTTCTTCAGGAGCTTGAGGTACTGCTTGCCGCCGCCGGCAACGCCGACAGCGTTCTTCGTCGTCGCGAGAGCTTTCTGGAAATGATTGATGTTCAGTGCGGGGAGATTGCCTTTGAATGGTACCACGTTTGCCATCTACTTCGTCCTTTTCAGCTGTGCTGCTACTGCGGCCATTGGCAGAACCGCCGGCCGCTTGTCATCCGCAGGCGCGATCGTCGTGCCTGAGGAAACTTTATTTGTTAGGTCATCAACGGTTTTCTTCTTAAGCAACTCTTCTGCCTTTGCAGGCGAGATGAGGGACGTAATCATGTACTTGTCCGGGGAAATGTTCAAGCGCTTCATCGCGAGGATGGCCTCGGGCTCGCTCTTCCACACCCTGACGGCGCGCTTGTTCACGAGCTTCCAGCCCGGGATCTGCGTGCCGTGCGACAGCTCGTGGTGGATGCGTTCCTTGGCCTCCTCCTGCCACTTCTCGGCCGCCTTCAGCAGTGGCTCGAGGCGCAGCGCCTGCTCGGCGAGCGTCGACAGGTTCAGGATGTGCTCGGACGGGTGCGTGAGCGTGTCGTTGCGCTTGGTCTTGGCCGGGCACACGAGCTTGGCGTCGCACCACTTGCACCAGTCGCCCTCGACAGGCCGCGCGCCGGGCTGCTTGCTGGCGCGGATCGCAGTGAAGGCCGTCGTCTCGAAGCGGTCGATCACGCTCGCGGGGTAGACCGTCTTGTCGATCACGGGATCCAGCGCGGGCTGGATGATGTAGCACTCGAACTCTTCCACGGCGGCGAACTCGGGCAACGTCTTGCGCGCGCAGGCGGCGTAGAAGAGCAGCTGGTCGCTGTCGGCGTCGACTTGGTTCTGGCCGAACTTGAAGTCGATGATGGCGGCGCGCTTGCCCTCGACCATCATGCCGTCAGCCGTGCCGCCTGCCTCCTCGGTCAGCATGACCATGCGCTCGGCTTCGATGAACGTCGCGTTGGGGAACGTGTCCTGAATGTCGAGCCAAGCGTCGAGGGCGGTGTTGATGGCGCCCATGTGCTCGGCATCGATCACGATGCCGTTCGTCATCTTGGTGCCGAGGAACTTCTCGGGCACGAGATCCGGGTCGCGGATCAGCGCCTCCATGACGTCGTGCTGGGCGGTGCCGTGCTCGGCAGCAGGGCCGGCCGGCCGGCGCGGCACCTTCTCGATCAGGCCGGGCGCCGCCGCGCAGTTGAGCCAGATGCTGGCGTTCGAGCCGCCGTACTTGTGATGGATGGTCGGCATACTTCTCTCCTCAGAAGTTCGGTTTCACTTTCGGTTTCGGCTGTTGTTGCTGCTGTGCTTCGAGCTCTTTCTTCCTAGCCTCGAATTCCTTGCCCTTGAGATGGCGTCCGTTGCTCGCCGGCTGGGCGCCGACGTAGTAGGCTTTCACCGACTCGGGTGTCCCGTAGCGTGGTTTCTTCCGCAAGATGCCCCCCGGCTATTTGTTCGTGATATCAGCTGCGGTCGCCCTGCGCCTTGCTGGTGTCGTTGCGCACCAGCTCACGATCGACCATCGGCCAGTCGTAGTCGAACAGGTAGTTGTGGCTGTTGCCGTAGAGGTTGTAGCGCTCGTTCGAGAACGAGATCTTCACGTACTGCCGCATCTGACCTTCGGTGAGCTCGGGCGTCGCGTGGATCGTGTAGCGATCGAGCTGGTACAGATGCTTGGCGGCGTGCGTACCGATATTGCCCGGATATCTCGCGGCCAGTGACTCGAACTGCTGCATTGATTCGATGTGATCAGCGCTGATATCGATGCCTTCTTCGTTGCGAAGATCGCCAGTCCAGAAGCGCGTGCTGGCGCCCGACCACCAGACGTAGTTCATGTCGGGCGAGCCAAAGCCGTCGCAGTGCCAGCCCGGACGGTTCAGCGGATTGTCAGGCGTCGCCCAGCCCTTGCGGGCGGACAGGTAGGTGTAGTCCCAGCGCCGCCCTCTGCGCGCTTCGCATTTGGTGGCACGGAACAACAACTCTTCTATGTCCCGTAGGTTAGGTGGGAGGCGATAGTGGTCGACTATGCCGGCCGTCTGCTCGGCGATGTTCACCGGCAGGTAGAGATAGTACATCACCTCGTTGAGATTGATGTGCTCGAAGGCGCCACAGTCTGCGGGTGGCTTCCCGTAGGTCTGGGTCATGCGAACCTCGACAGCTGCAGCAGTCCGACGACGATCATGCCGCCGAAGAACAAGACTGCGAAGGTGAGAACGAGCATCACCGCCAAGAGGAAGTCCGGCATGCCGCCGTTCATCGGGCCGCTCATTTCACCCCGAGATCCCGCTTGGCCTGCTCGTGGGCCACGGTGGCCATGTATTGTGAGCGGCTGATGTTGCGGGCGGCTGCTGCCTTGTTGATGAGCTTCAGCCAGTCGTTCGGCACCTGCGACGGCACGCGCGTCGTCTTGGTGCCTTTAGCCAGTCGGCTTGCCATGTTCGTTGGTGCTCCGTGTTGAAACCAGTTCGAGAGTGGCGTACATATCACCAGCACAACTAGGGGTCAAGTATGGCATACGAAGCGGATCTTGAGGACTGGTGCCGCAAGCAGGCGATCCAGAACGGCGGTTATCTGCTGAAATGGGTAAGCCCGGGCAACAAAGGCGTTCCCGATCGCATCTTGTTGCTGCCGCGAAAGGTCGTGTTTCTCGAGTTCAAGAACCTCACGCGTCCGCTCGATCCACTACAGCAGGTCTGGAACAATCGCATCAACGGTCTCGACCTTCACGCTGACGTCGTACGCGACAAAGGCAAGTTCATGAGCTTCTTCCTGTGAAGCCGGCCAGCTACCAGATCGAAGCGTCCCAGTTCATGTACGAGCGCGACCACAGCATGTTGTTCGCGCGCATGGGTACCGGCAAGACGCTCACGTACCTCCTCGCGGCCGAGGACTGGCGCAAGGGCGGCGCCGCCAAGCGCGTCATGGTCGTGGCACCGCGCCGCGTCGTCCACAATGTCTGGCAGCAGGAGCGCGACAAGTGGGGCATCAACCTCACGATCGCGAAGGCGACGGGCGACATGGATCGCAACGACGTCATCGCCAACATCCGCAGCCGTTCTGATCTGCTGTGCGTCAACTACGAGATGTACCAGAAATTCCTGACGGAGGATCACGGCTGTGATGCGGTCATCTTTGATGAGCTCAGTCTTCTGCGTAACCCAAGCGGCAAACGACAGAAGGCTGCGCGACATTCAGGCTTCCCCATTGCTACAGGCGGCACTGGAACGCCAGCGCCAAACGGTCTCACCAGTCTATTCGGCATGTCTCGCGCAGTGGGGCTCGACCTCTTCGGTCGCAACCACGACAAGTTCCTGCGCGAGTACTTCTACCCACTCGATCGCGATCAGAGGAAGTGGCAGGCCTTCGCCGATACGCCCGATCGCCTAGCCGAGATCATCAAGCCCTACACGTTCGTCCTCGAAGACATCGCCGTCGAGCTGCCGCCGATCGTGCGACCGCCGATCGAGATCGAGCTGCCGCCGCAGCTGCGCGAGCTCTACGACCGCATGCGGGCTGAATCGACATTATCGGACCACGACATCGTCGCGGGATCCGAGGGCGTGCTGCGCAACAAGCTTCGCCAGATCGCGATGGGTTTCATCTACGACAATCGCGGCGAGCCGGTCGATCTCAACCCGTGGCGCCTCGAGATCGTGCGCGAGCTGGTCGACCAGCTGAACGGCCAGCCCGTCATGGTCGTGTACGAGTTCCGCGAGCAGCTCGCCATGATGCGACGCGTCTGGCCAGAGCTGCGCTGGCTGGGCGGCGACAGCAAGGACGACGACAAGACGATCGAGCTGTGGAACGCCGGCAAGCTCGACAAGCTCGCCCTGCACCCGGCGTCGGCCGGCCACGGCCTGAACATCCAGAGCGGCGGCAACTCGATCGTGTGGTGGTCCCCGATCGACGACCGCGAGCTCTACGAGCAGACGCTGGCGCGCCTTGCCCGTCGCGGGCAGGAAGCGGCGCAGGTCTACAGCTACGAGCCCTGCGCCGCCAACACGGTCGACATCGCGGTCAGGGCGGCCTCCCATGCCAAGGACCGGGTCCAGCAGGGCCTGTGGGCGGCCCTGAAAAGATAGCAATAAAATTACCCGGGAAGCCTGTTGTGATAGTTGTGCCAGTATGGCACTACTATCGGACCAACAACGGAGGCTTCCCATGGCTAAGAACATCTTCACCGCAGTCGACCCGGCCGGCGTCACCCACAAGCGCTCGACCGCCCGCACCTACACCCACACCGTCGTCTACAAGGAAGGCCGCGCCTATGCCGACGCCCGCGCGGCCGGCCTCGAGCGCACCCGGGTCTCGACCGAGGAAAGCTACACCCGGCTGGAGAACGAGGCCAAGGGGATCCACGACCCCAAGGACCAGTGGCGCGGCCCCAAGGCCCTCAAGTTCTTCACGGACTTCGCCATCGATTACCTCAAGGAGCACCCCAACCGCGAGGTCTACGTCGCCCAGCAGGTGGCCGATGCCCGGGCGGCGCACAATCGCTACATCGCCGGCAAGAGCTGGGATCGCTACGAGAACGCAGGCTGGACGAGCCGCCTCGATCTGGCTCAGAAGTTGGCCGGCACGCTGTCGGGTCGCGGCTACGAGGACATCCAGATCCTGACGGCCATCAAGAAGTAGTTATCCACAGATAGCGCTTGACCGGGTTGTGCTGTAATGGCACAACTATCGAACCGAAACGGAGACTTCCCATGACCCCTATCATTTATCGGGCTTGGATCAACCAGCCCAGCACCCTTCAGCCGCTGCATGCCCTGCACGGTCGCGTCTGCATCGCGGTCCACGATCGACCGGGCAACGTGCGGCTGTACTTCACCGAGGGCGAGACGCTCTCCATGGACGCGGATCCGCTGTGCATCTCGAAGGTGGTGTCATGACCGACTTCCTCTTCGTCAATCACGGCAGCGTCACGATCCTGACGCCGCTCACCAAGGCCGCCAAAGTCTGGGTCGCCGAGCACCTGCCCGACGACGCCCTGACCTTCGGTCGCGGCACCGTGATCGAGCCGCGCTACGCGGGCCCCATTCTCGAAGGACTGGTCGACGACGGCCTGACGGTGTCCCAGTGACCGCTTTCGGCTACAGGCGCGTGCTCGGAAGCGAGCTCAAGGTCGGCGACACCATCGTCGTCTGGTGGCAGCCAAACCACGATACGATCACGAAGCTCGTGCCGTACACCGGACCGCTGAAGATCTGGAAGGACGGCGCGCAGCTCGCGGACTTCGCCATCCTGAAGACGGGCATGACGATCGACAACGGCGACTACTACGAGGTGATGCCGCGATGAAGCCCTGTCGATGCGGCTCGGGCGCCGAGACCCGAGACCTGACCGATGCGCGCGGCATCCCCGTCGCCCGCGTCTGCGACCGCTGCGAGAGCAGCGTGCGCCTGACGTACCGGAACGAAATCTTCACGGATCCCGACTACTGGGCCGACGAACAGATTGAGGAGGACTGAAATGAAGATCGGCGCCGAACTCATCTACTGCCCGGGGCTCGATATACCCGGCTATCGGACCCTCGGTCTTACGACAGGCGACCGTGTGTATCGAGCGGCGCCACAGAATGGTGACGCCCCCGGTCGCGGCTACATCTGCATCGAGACGGCCGGTGGTCGCTACCTCGGCATCATGCTCAAGGCAGATCTCATATCGCCTCGCGCGTACCGCGAACGGCGTTTTCTTAAACCGACACTCCCGCCCATGCGAGAAGTGCGATGAGCGACGACAGGTTCTGGGCCGCCGTGAGGCGCTACAGGAAGATGACGCCTCAGGTGTGGTCGAGCTACCACCGGACGTACGTCGACGTGCCGGCCGAGAAGCCCTGCGTCCACTTCGTCGGCTTCAGGGGCGACGAATACTACAGGGCGATCCGGGTCTTCGGGCGCCCCGACTTCATCCACCGCTATTGGGACCACCGCGCGATCGGCGACATTCTCGACATAGATACCGTCGTGTTCGCCCGGGGCGACGAGCGGGATCCACCCAACGTGTATGCCTTCAACGACAGCGAGCACTTTTGAGTTATCCACAGATAAGGCTTGACGATAGTTGTGCCGTTATGGCATGAAGTTCGGGCGGCGCTGGTGCCGCCTACCACGGAGACTTCCCAATGTTCGAGCGCATCCCTCACCTGCCGATCACAGAGGCCCCTCACGCCCCCGACTACGTCGTCGAGCGCGACGTCGGTCTCCGGGCCGGCGGCAAGCCCGAGGCCGAGATCCAGTACTGGTTCAAGTTCACGGTCGTCGGCCGTGGCCAGTTCCCCTTCGACATGCTGCGCCACGACATGGCCTATCCGGCCGACACCACCAGCGCCATGAACATGGGCCACACGGGTGCGACCTACGACGAGCGCAAAGCGCCCCGCGAGGTCACCTTGGTCGTCAAGACCGAGCGCAGCTACTGGCTCCCGACCTTCGCCCGCTGGGCCTCGTTCGGATGGGTCGTGAAGTCGGATGCGTAGATCCTGACGGTGAGAGCCCTCGCGGGGGCTCGATCCGCCAGCACCTGCTGGAAACCACCTACCACGGAGATGAAAATGACCAAGCGTGAAGTTCAGGATCTCGTCGACAAGATCGGCATCATCAAGGCCTCTATCGGGCCGCAGCTCGACGCTCTCAAGGAGCTCGAGGCCAAGCTCAAGGCACAGGGTGCCGGTGCCTACGAGGGTGCGCTCTTCCGCGCCACCGTGAGCGACGTCGAGACCGCCCGCCTCGACATGGACGCGGTCCGCGCCAAGCTCAGCCCGCAGTTCATCCGGGCGAACACGACCGTCTCGAAGAGCGTGAAGCTCTCGGTCAAGGCCAAGGTTCTGCAGCCGGCTGCGAAGGCTGCCTAGAAAGGGGGTGATCCTGATGGTGACGGCGCCACCTCCCCGGCGCCGGATCCACCAGCACCACCGCTGGACTACCACGGAGAACGATCATGGGTTACACGCATTACTGGAGCGTCGCCAAACACTTCTCGGACAAGCAATGGTCCGCGATCTGCGCGGATGCGCGCAAGATCATCGCAGCGGCGCCGTGCAAGATCACGTTCGAGATGGACGACGAAACCGCGCCGACGATCGACAACGAGATGATCCGCTTCAACGGCTTCGGCGACGCCGGCTACGAGACGTTCCTGCTCTACCGCCGTCCTGACGATGCCTTCTGCAAGACCGCGCGCGAAGCCTACGACCCTGTCGTGTGCGCCGTTCTGATCAGCGCCAACAAGCACGCACCCAAGGTCATCGAGGTGCGCAGCGATGGCGGCGTGGCCAGCTTCATCGAGAACGCGGGCTACGAAATGCCCGATCAGGAGTGGGTCGACGCTCTCGAGTTTGTCACCAAGACCTTGGGCACCGGCTACGCGCTGCCTAGGTTCATCGCAGGGAGGAAATAGCATGGACGTTCTTCGCTCACTGATTACCGTCGGCTGTCTCGTACGGGCCGGCAACGAGCACGGGGTCGTTCGCGACTTCGACGCGCGGCTTAACATCGTCTCGGTCCAATTCAGCGCCACCGGCTTTGCCGAGAGCGTCGGCGCCGTGAACGAGGAGGAGCTGCGGCGCCTCGGCGTCATCCGCGACTACCACTTCACCAAGCTCCGCGCCGGCAACGACGAGACCGAGCAGTACGTCACGGGCGATGTGACGAAAGAGTTTCCGAAACAGGGCTGGGCGATCGACGAGCAGCGCGTGCTGGCGACGCCTGACTATCGCACCGGGAGGATCGGGTGAAGATCTCGTTCACCAAGAAAGAGGTGGAGGCGATACACTACGCTCTCCACTGCGATCTCTCGGATCCCAATGCCTTCAGGAAGCCCGAGCAAGAGGCACTGCTCGAGCCAACGAGACGCGCCTATCGCAAGATCGTCCGTGCTCTGGGAGAGGCATCGTGAACGGCTTCGTCCTCTGGCGCGGCCCGAGCCTGCTCGACGGCGAGCCGATCATGGTCATTGCCACCGGCTTTGACGTCGCGTCACGCAACGCCAAGACCGGAGAGATGATCCAGACGTGGATCCTGCGCGAGGACATCGCGCCGGGTGAGGCGCTGCGCACGAAAGAGGATAAGAGCATCTGCGGCGACTGCAAGCATCGCGGTCGCACCTGCTACGTCATGGTGCATTGGGGCGTCACCAACGTCTGGAAGGCGGCCAAGCGTGGCAAGTATCCCGATGTCGATCGTCGATCGCTGCATCGTGTCGGTGACGGTCACGCCGTGCGCGTCGGTACGTATGGTGATCCCGCTGCCGTCCCCACTTGGGTCTGGGCGCGCCTGCTGCTCACCGCGAAGTTCCACACCGGCTACACACACCAGTGGCGGCAAGACAATCCCGAGCTCAAGCGGATCTGCATGGCGTTAGTCGACACGGTCGAGGAGCAGGCAGCGGCATCGGCCATGGGCTGGCGCACCTTCCGCGTGCGCACGAGCTACGAGGCGCCGCTGCCGAAGGAAGTCGTCTGCCCGGCATCGGCCGAGGCCGGCAAGAAGCTCACATGCGAGGAGTGTCGCGCCTGTGGCGGCCTCGCGGCCAAAGCCCGCGCCGACATTGTCATCAAGGTTCACGGCTCGCCAACACGGGCACGCGCTTTCGAGAATGGGGATCTCTTCAGTGCGTAATCAGTTCGGTGGCCAATGCTACAAGTGCGGCTTCTGGGTCGAGCCGGGTACGGGCTATTTCGAGAAAGAGCGCGGCAAAAAGGGCTGGCGTGTGCAGCATTGCTATCGAACGCACAACGGCGGCGTGACCTGCGAGATGGTCAAAAAGAAATTTGGAAAGCCTGTTGACGATCCGGTAAAGACGCCTTAGAAGCATCACTACCGTCCCAATTCCGGGCCGGCTACCACGGAGACTTTCCCATGAATACCTTCCTCAATGACGACCAGATCCGCGCCAAGGCGCCGTCCGTCTTCGCGACGCACGCTGCCGAGAACGTGTCCGAGAAGTACGCTTACCTGCCCACCTATCAGGCCGTGCGCGACATGCGCCACATGGGCCTCGAGGTCGTGTCGGTTCGCGAGGGCTACAAGCGCTCGCCCGAGGGTCGCAACTTCGCGATCCACGAGCTGCGCATGCGCCGCCCGAACGACGTCTCGGTCGGCCGCGAGCTAGGAGACCTCTTCCCCGAGGTCATCCTGCGCAACAGCCACGACCGCACCAGCGGCTTCGATCTCAATGCCGGCATCTATCGCCTCGTCTGCAAGAACGGCATGACGGTCGCGGACCACGGCTTCAACGTGAAGCTGCGCCACGTCGGCAAGCATCAGGTCGACAAGCTCTACGCTGGCGTCGCCCAGATCATCGAGAGCCTGCCGCGTGCGATCGAGGTCGCTGCCAGCTGGCAGAAGATCGGCCTCGCGTCGGAGCAGATCCAGCGCTTCGCCGATCGCGCTGCCGAGATCCGTGGCAGCTCGATCATGCTCGACCCGGGTCAGATCCTGCGCCCGCGTCGCTGGGACGATCAGGGCACCAACCTCTGGTCTGTCTTCAACCGGGTGCAGGAGAACTTCACGCGAGGCGGCATGACGGGCCGCAGCGCCACCAACCAGCGCCGGTCGGTGCAGGGCATCCGCACCCTGTCGGCCGACGTCGACTTCAACAAGAAGCTGTGGACCGCTGCCAGCGAGCTGGCGGCGGAAGTGAACGGGATCTCCGTGTCGTTCGCCTGATCCACGCAGACGGGCCCGGCGCCGGGAAGCGCCGGGCCTGTCACTCTCACTGGAGGATGTCATGGACAAAAATCTTGAGCTGCTGATCGAGTGGTGCCGCAAGGGCTCCGACAGTCACGACTGGCAAGCGCGCCGAGGCGGTGCCGGCAACGATCCGAAATTCCACGAGACGGAGGCGCGCATGTTTCGCGCCGCTGCCTCTCAGCTGGAGATCCTGCAGACGCTTCGCACACCACTGGAGTTCTGATCATGAGCTACACGCCAAAGACCGAGGAAGAGATCAACAAGATCGCCCTCGGCATCCTGTCGGGCACCTGCTTCGGATCGTGGAACGAAGAGGTCGCAGAGAACTCATTCAACATCATCAGGCTCGTTCTGACGCAGGAACTGATTGAGACGTGGAAAACGATGAACATCGCCCATTTCTACGAGTTCGTCGACAAGGCCGGCCCGATGTCCGTCAACGGCTACCCGTCCTTCATGTCGTTCAGCCTGATAGACCAGCCCGACTGGGGTCGCGTGATCAGCAAGGTCGAGGCGCTCGAAGGCGCGATGAAGCCGGCGGTGGTGACATGAGCGACGGCTGGAGCCCCGACGAGGTCATCAAGCGCTACAACGCCGCGATCGACCGCGTCGTTCGCCGAGCCTACGGCGCGGTGCTGGCCGGCGAGGTCGCGATCAAGCCCGACATCCCTGTCATCAACGAGATCGCGAAGATCTTCGGCATGGACCTCACGGTTGTCCACGAGACCATTCGCATGCGTCTCGGAATGTACCTGAAGATGGAGATCCGCATATGAGACAGGTTCTCCTCTTCGTGATCGCCGAGTCCGCTTGCGCGATCAGTCTGGGCGGCTCGATCTGGCTGGCCGCCAACGACAAATGGATGTGGTGGATCTTCCTGATCTTCGCTTTGTTAAATGTGGTCACCTACAGGCAGCCGAAATGACCGTGCGCACGCTCACAATCAACTGGCCGGCGCTGTTCAACAGCGAGCCCTTCCGCACGGGATGGGCCGACTACCGCGCCGGCAAGCCGATCGACCACACGCGGCACGAGGGCGTCGATCCCCAGATCCGCGCGCCGATCGATGCGCTGTACGCGATCGGACGGGCGGCTGCGGCCGAGGCACCTACGTTCGACCTGCCGCCACCTGCGCAGTACTTCAGCATCCAGATGAGGATGCTGCTCGATGCGTGCCCCGAGATGCACAAGGAATTCAAGCTGTCGGCGCTCCGACATTTCGTCAACCCAGAGCAGAAGAACAACGTCGCATGAACGTCAGGATCCTGAAGTACCCGATGGCCGACATGATCGAGGCCGAGATCGTAATGCCGGAACGCGCGAAGATCCGCATGTTCCGCTTCCAGCGCGGCGTGCCGATGCTGTGGGCGGAAGTGCGCGAGGACGAAGCGCGCAATCGTAAACGCAAATTCCGGCTGGTCGTCACAGGTGACGTGATCGGGCCTGTGCTCGAATACGTCGGCAGCGACATGTCGGCCGACGGCAGCTTCGAGCTGCACTGCTACGAGATGTATTTCTCGTGATTGCCAAGCCCGACCGCTTCGGCGTTCGTCTCGACGAGCGCTTCACGCTTCGCGTCACGGGAGATGGCGAGATCCTCCTCGCCGAAGGTCTCACGATCGAGGAGTTGCGCGACACGATCGTCTCGCTCGCGCAAGGTCTCGCTACCCTGCACGGCGTCACGCTCACGGCGCTGGAGCAGGCCTTCGGCGATCGGCCGGCGAACGGTGCGTGTCCCTGTCCGAACTGCAACCTGATGCGCCTGAGGGACAGTCTCTCGGCGCCAACCCTTCAATAGAGGAGCTCTGAAGGAGAACCCATGATCATCCTCGCAGCCATCGTTACCCTGATCGTCGTGCATGCGATCCACATGATCGCCGAGCATCGTCTTCTGCACAGCCCCGAACGCTGGTCGTGGGAGATCCTCTACAGCGCCACGTACCACCTGCGCTATATCCTGATCGTGGTCATCGTCATGCTGGGGCTGGCGCATTGCTTCTCATGAGGCGGATCTACCTCGACAACACGGGAGAGCTCTTCGCGATCGTTGACGAGATCGACTACGCATGGGCCGTCCAGTGGAAGTGGCGCGTCACCTACAGCAAGGATCGCGGCGGTCACCTGAAGCGAAAGGCGTACGCCACGCGCAGCGCCCGCATCGGTGGTCGCAACGGGCGCAACGTCACACTCTACCTCCACAAGCAGATCCTGATCAGGACCGGCAAGCTGCCGCCGACGCCAGCACACATCATCGGCGATCACCAGAACGGCGACAGCCTCGACAACAGGCGAGACAATCTCGAGTGGGCGACGCCTCAGGGCAATCGCGAGAACTACAACGGCTATGCTGCGAAGCAGATCCGGCTGGCCTTCAAGACCGGCTGCTTCAGGGAGCGTCTGACAACACCAGAGAGGAAGTACAAGCGATGAACAGTCTGCAGTCCCTCGCCGATCGTCGATCGCGATCGTCGATCGAGCGAGCCCTCGACATCGCCGGCACATGCGGCCGGCTGCGGGAGGCCGCCCGTTCGGCACCGACAGCACAACGACGTAGCGGCCTGCGCGAGCTTGCGGCGAAGATCGAGAGACGCAGGCGGCTGCGGCTCAGCGTGAGCTGGTGGCTGAACAAGGCAGAGGAGTTGATGCGATGAGCGACACCACGAAAGTCGACGAGGCCGTCGGGCAGCTCTACGCGGCGTTCTACCGCCTCAGGAAGAGCAAGCAGTACAAGGAGGAGTACGACAGCATGGGCACGTTGATGGATATGCTGGCGAAGGATCGCGATCATCTCTGCAAGACGCATCCCGAAGTGATGGCGCCTTAGCGATCGTCCGCCGGCCTCCGTCCTAATCCATCCATCAGCAGTAAACCCGATCCATGTTGCCGAGTTCGGTGACGTGGCCTAGAAAAGGAACGGCCCCGGTGAGTGATCACCGGGGCCGAAGTCCTACCACGGACTGAGCATCACATCGCGCTGGGGGCAATAATGAAGCTTGATGATTTTCTACAGCGGGTATTCCGTGACGTCAACGCCGGGAGCGGCGGTCACGGCATTGTCACAACAGCCTCGAAAGGCGACGGCTACCAGAGCCGGCGCTGGCGGCCCGGCCGGCGGGTCAATTACGAGAACCTCTACTTCGCCGTCTCCACCGTTCGCGACACGCCTCGTCAGGACGTGCTCAGCCGCAAGACGGGAGACCTGATCGCCACCTACGTGTGCGGCCTCGACGACGTCGGCACCAAGGTCGACCGCACCAAGATCCTGCTGCCGCCCACGTTCAAGATCAGGACGAGCCCGGGCAACGAGCAGTGGTTCTACGTCTACGAGTACCCGATCGAGCCCGGGCAGCACGCTGCCCTCATGGAGGCGATCGCGGAAGCCGGCCTGACCGACAAGGGCGCGATCAGGGCCGACCGGATCCTGCGCGTGCCGGGCAGCATCAACACCAAGTACGGCGAGCCGTTCACGGCCGAGCTGATCGAGGCCGACTGGGGCCGCCGCTACAGCTGGACCGAGATCGCCACCGGCCTCGGCGTGACCGTGGGCGACCCTAGGGAGGCCGGCACGCTGCCGCCGCCGCTGGCGCCGGGACAGGTCGACCAGCTCTTCGTGTGGCAGCAGGAGGCCGGCATGGTCTTCTCAGGGCCCAATCCCCGGGGGTGGTATGCCGTGCGCTGCCCGTGGCGTCACCTGCACACGGGAGACGTCGACCACGGCACCGACTACCACCCCGGCAACCCGGGCGGGTTCAAATGCTTGCATGGCCACTGCAGTGACAAGACGACGTCGGATCTCAGGGCGTACGCGGTCTCGCAAGGTGCCCGTTTCGAGGACGTACCCCGGGAGACTGTGCAGGCCCTAGCCGAGCGCCTGAGGCCTCTCAGGGCCACGTTGCCGCCCGGGTCGGCCGGTGCGCCGCCTCCTCCCGAGACCCCTCCAGCGGGCCTCGCAGGCCGTCTGGCGGCCCATATCAGGGGTCTCGAATTGTGGCCTGCCATCCTGCCCGATGCCGATCGCACGCCGGCCGATGCCGTCAACATGCGGCAGGCCACGACGGCTGCCCGTGTCGAGCACGTCATGTCGGTGGTCGGGATCCATGTGAAGCTGAACGTGATCAGCCAGCAGATCGAGGCGCATCTCGAGGGCTTCGACGGTGCCCTGACGTCAGAGGATGTTCTCGGGCTGCTGCACCACGCGTGTGTCCGTTGCGGTATGCGAGAGCGGGAAGCCATTCGAGAGGCCCTCGTGGCTGCCGCCCAGAACGCCAAATACAGCCCTCTGATCAACTGGATAGAGGCCACGCCTTGGGACGGCAGGTCGCGCCTGCGAGAGCTGTACGACAGTGTCGTGATGCAAGACCCGTCCATGAACCCTTGGCGTGACATGGCGATACGGCGCTGGCTTATACAAGGCATCGTGGCTTGGCGGAACTGGGACACGCTCACGCCGCAGCAGGTCTCGATGTGCCTCGTGCTGCAGGGCCAGCAGGGCAGGAACAAGAGCAAGTGGTGCAAGGCCCTCCTGCCGCCCGGATGGGTGACGATCGGGGCCTCCCTCAGGCTCGATGCCGCGAACGAGCGCGACGTGGTCAAGAAGGCCACCCGCACCCCGATCACCGAGCTGGGCGAGCTCGACGCCACGTACAAGAAATCGGACACGGCGGCGTTGCGGAACTTCCTCTCGACAGAGGTCGACACCTACCGCCTGCCGTATGGCCGCACCGAGACCGAGGCGCCTCGCTGCACGATCTTCGTGGCAACGGTCAACCCGAAGGCCTTCCTCGTCGACCAGACGGGCGAGCGGCGTTTCCTGCCTCTTGCGGTCGAGCGCTGCAACAACGAGCACGGCATCGACCTGCAGCAGCTGTGGGCAGAGGTCGCCCAGATCGACGAGCGGCACTGGCTGACCGACGACGAGGCCGTGTGGCACGCAAAGGCGTCCAAGACCCACAAGGCGATCGGTGAGCTGTCGCATGTGCTGGAGGACATCGAGATCAGAGTGGGCGCGATGCCGGACAAGGACAGCTGGCAGCACGTCACGCCTCACGAGATCCTGACGCGGTACTCGATCCGGCCGACGCCCAAGACCTACGGTGACCTGACGTCGGCTCTGGAGTTCGCCGGCTATGGCATGATGGCGGTCAAAGGACGTCGCGGATACCGGCTGCCAAATCTTAATGCTCCTCTGACGAGTGCCCAGCAGGCAGGTCTAAAGCTGGTGTTGCCACCCAAAAAGTAGGGTGCAGTAAGGTCCGGGGTGCAGCATGCATACTGCACCCCAAAAACCCATATAGATTAAGCTTAAATACCCATAGATGCAGTAATGCACTAAAAACCCTAGGAGGGTAGTTATATATAGGGGATATGGGGGATATAGGGGTTGTATAGGCTGGTGGGGGTTATATAGGAGCTTGCTGCACCCTGAGGGCATCGAACGCGGTTAAAACGCACGCGGGCTTGAAACTATGTGGGGTGCAGTATACCTGCATCTCGATACTGCATCAGTTCCACTTAGGGACTATTTTAACTTAATGCTAATCGGTGTTGACGCACTGGCGCTGCTATGGCATGAATAGGGCCTACCACGGAGGTCAATCATGAACGCCACGCTAAACGACAGCATCGACGACATCTTCGGCACGGATCTCGCCGCGCCGGCGCCCCGCGCGCTGCCTCAGGGCAGCGAGTGGGATCGCATCCGCGCCCTCGACAGTCAGGCCCCCGTCGCTAAGCCTTTCGTCGAGAAGTGCTCGAAGTGCCGTGGCCGTGGTCGCTTCATCAGCTACAGCGGTCGCGACTGCGGCCCGTGCTTCACCTGCAAGGGCAAGGGCGAGAGGGAGTTCAAGACGGCTCCGACGGTTCGTGCTGCCGCCCGCGAGCGTGCAGCTGCCCAGCCTGCCAATCGCTGGGAGGCCTTCAAGGCAGCTTACCCTGCCGAGGCCGCCTTCATCGATCTCAAGACCAACGACCCGCGCTGCCCCGAGGGCTACCGCGAGATCCTGACGTCTTTCGTCGGCGCCATCCGCAAGTATGGCGAGCTGACCGGCAAGCAGATGGCCGTCGTGCAGCGCGGTGTCGAGCGCGAGGAGGAGTTCAAGGCCAAGCGTGCAGCCGGCGCCCAGCAGCAGCAGGAGCGCGTGGCCGGCATCGACGTCGCCAACCTCGCCGACTGCTTCCAGCGGGCTCACGAGGCCGGCCTGAAGCGCTTCACGCTTCGCTTCGCCGACGCACACTTTCAGGTCGATCGCAACGACCCGACCCTGATCTGGGTCTCGCAGGGTGGCTACGGCACCGCAAAGTACGGCCGCATCCAAGGCGGCGTCTTCAAGCCGGGCCGCGATGCCACGGCCGAGGTGCTGGAGCGCATCGCCACGATCTCGAAGGATCCGATGGCAGCTGCCGCTGCCTTCGCGCAGATCACCAGCAGCTGCAGCGTGTGCGGTCGCCACCTCGAAAATCAGGACAGCGTCGATGCCGGCATCGGCCCGGTGTGCGCTGGTCGCCTGAACCGTCCCGGCCTCAAGTTCGTGCCGGTTGCGATCGGCGAGTTCTAGTCAAGACGACCGGGCTGCCGGATAATCCGGCAGCCCATCAGCGAAGGAGAAGGCACATGAGTGGTCGTTACGTTTACATCGGTCGTCCGTTCAAGGACGCTGGCGACAAGCGCAAGCACGTCTGGCTCAGCGACAAGACGGGTGACTACACGAGCCAGCCGCTGAAGCCCGGCCAGACCGGCCGGGGTATTGGCAAGGCGATGGCGCGTGCGCAGGGCTGGGAGCCCGACAGCTACCAGATCTCGGAGGACGAGTGATGTCGTACTGGGTCAGGCAGATGAACGACGGTCATTGGTACGTCGTGAAGACGTACAGTGAGAAGCCGTTGGTGTGCGAGCAGGCAGCGTGGCCCACACACGCGCGAGCCAAGGAAGCGCTGGCTGCCGAGCTGGCCGAGCGGAAGGCAAAGGTCGATGGCTGAGAAGTCCAAAGACGTGATCGAGCTCGAAAGGCTGCTCTACGAGCTCGACATCACCAACCCCGAGGCGTCGCGTGCGTGCGGCGTCACGGTGCAGACGGTCTATCGCTGGCTGCGTGGCGATGCACCGATCCCGAAGATGGCTTTGCGCCTCTTCCAGCTCATGCTCAACATCAAGGGCACCGAGAACATGATCAGGGTCCAGTGGTGCGAGCCGCCGAAAGGAGAGACCGATGACGTCGCTGCGTGATCTCGAGATCCTAGACGAGGAGCGTGAGCGCTCCCGCATGCGGAGCATGTGCCGCGAGGTCAGCAGGCTCCTGCTGATCATGCTGGGCGCCCTGTTCCTGATACTGACCATGGCTGTGATCGCGAGCGCTGGCGTCGTGCGAAAGCAGGGCTGGCAGATCCACATTTTTTACGCCCAGCCTGTCGACAATCGTGCATGGAACACGATCGGTCCGCCCTTGCCGACCAAGGAATTCTGCGAGGAAACAGCCTTCCCCATCCTGATCGAGCGCATCAAGGATCGCGTGCGCTGCGTGTATGTCGATGAACTTTATGAGAAGCGTTGATGGTTGAGAGATGGCGGCCAGTCGCCGATTTCGAGGGCGTGTATGAAGTCAGCGATCAAGGGCGTGTGAGAAGCCTTGCGCGCAGAGTTGCGCATCGTGGTCGCTGCCTCACACTACGATCTCGGATTTTGAAACAGACCCCTCGCAGTGTTGGAAACTATCTAAGTGTTACGCTGTGTCGGGACGGTGAGCAGACTATACGCGCTGTCGCCGTCATGGTTCTTGAAGCGTTTATTGGGTCGAGACCCGTCGGACACGTTGTGTGCCACTATGATGGCAATAAATTCAATAATCGACTGACCAATCTCAGGTACGATACTCGAACTGGTAATGCTGACGACGATCTTCGCAACGGCGCCCGGTGTGTGGGAGAGCGTCACGGACTTGCGAAACTGACGCAACATGCCGTGGTTGAGATACGTAAAAGTCGTGAGCTTCAGTGGGTATTGGCCGAACGGTACGGAGTTTCCCGAACTACGATAAGTCGGGTGCGTTCCGGCCGCCTGTGGCAAGTTGATAAGCTTTACGTCAAGCAGTAGCATCGCGACATGGCCTTTACACCCAAACAACAGCAGTTCATTGACGCTTACGTTGCCGAAGCTAACGCAACGAAAGCTGCGATCGCCGCTGGATACAGCGCGAACAGCGCGAGAGTTCAGGGATCTCGTCTGCTAGCAGATGCTGATATTAGCGCTGAGATCGAGCGCAAGCGTGCGCAGATCTCCAAGCGCGTGCTCGGCAGATACGAGGTGACGCGCGAGCGCATTGTCGAAGAGCTGGCCAAGATGGGCTTCAGCAACATGGCCGACTATACGGCGATCCAAGGTGAAGAGGTCGTGCTCGACTTCAGTGAAGTGACGCGCGATCAGATGGCTGCGGTGCGCGAGATCACGAGCGAGGTCTACACCGAAGGTCGAGGCGAGGACGCGCGCCCGGTGAAGCGCACCAAGTTCAGCCTGTACGATCGTCGCGCGGCGTTGATGGATCTCGCCAAGCTCGAAGGACACGTTGTCGACCGACAGCAGCTGAGCGGACCGAACGGCGGCCCGATCCCGATCGCTGCCGCGCATGTCGTGTCTGCCGGCGAGCTCAATCCAGAGACGCGCGCCAAGCTGCGCGAGGCGCTCGAGGCGATGGGTGATGACGATGCTCAGTAGAGAACAGCGTCTCGAATTGAAGAAACGTATCCTCGAATTGGAAGAGGCGAACGTCGCATGCCTGTCGGACGTGATGTCGAAGCGCTTATGTACTGACAACGCCGTGCGGGCCGAGAAAGCGCATCACGAGTTACTGCGCTACATTGACGTTGAGCTGTAGCTGTGCCATAGTGGCGTACCCAATATCGGGTGCGAAGTGAGGAGACTTCAAATGAGCGACAAGAGTGAAGTGGATCTGTCCAATCGCGTTCTGCGTCGGGACAACGAGCAGGCCGTCAGCCTCATCAACAAGGCGTGGGGCGACAAGGTCGCGTGGATCGAAGAGCGTCCGCTGTCGCGCGGTGGCACGATCTGGACGATCGTGTCGCGGCTGGTCGGTGGCAAGCTGCCCGGTCGCTCCGACGTACCGCCGTTCAACGGCGGCCCTGCGAAGGGTCTGGTCGGCGCCAAGGTCTGAGAGTGACACCTGTCGAGTTCAGCTGCACGGGCTGCGGCGTTCACGTCACGACGTTCAGGTTCGTGAACTACCGGACGATCCCGCCCAGCATGGACGAGCGAAACCTGTGCGACGGATGTAAGAGGAGCGGCAATGAGCGAGCGATACACGTTCCCGATGGCTGACGATGCCGCCGTAGCCCTGAACATCATGCTTCGATCGGCGCGCAATAATGCTATCGAGGACTGTATCGCGGTATTGCGGCCGACGTTGATGCAGGACACCGACACACAGGCGGCGACGATTGCCGGACGCGCTATCGAGAAGATGCGCGCCCTGAAGATCTACGAGGAGACAGGCAATGGCTGAGCGTTCACTGGGTAAAGAGGGCGCCTTCGCCCGCCTCAAGCTCTGGCTGCAGCGCATGCTGCGCATCAAGGCAGCGGTCAGTCAGGCGAAGTTCACGCCCATGCCGCGCAAGCCACGCTTGTCGAAGCGTGGCGATCAGCATCCCAGCTACTACACCAAGCGCTGGACGCCCAGCAGGCTGCGCGACTGGCAGGAACGCAAGGCGACGTGAACGAGTGGAACCTTCACCCAATTCCGGGCTATCAGGTCGGCTCGGGTCTCGATCGTGCGCGAGTTGATCGCACATTACTGCCGTACGGACAGCGCGGCATCATAGGAGAGAGCATGGAAGAGAACATGGAAGCAATCGACCGCATGCGAGCACACGGCGAGACGCTGCGCCGTGGCGCGCCACACCAGCAGTCGATCGGCGATGACATCGTGCGGCTTTGCGACCTCGCAGCTGCGCGCCCGCCGATGCAGTCCAACAATTCGCTGCAGGAGATCACCGATCGCGGCAAGGAAATCGGGCGACTGACCGAAGACAACCGCCAGCTGCGCGCATCCGTCGGACTGTTGACCGATGCTAACGTCGCGCTGGAGAAGGATCTCGAAGCGCTGAAGACGGTGAAGCTCGACAACGAGGTTCGCGTCAAGGCGCTGCTGTTCATCGCCCGCTCGCGCTTCGCGCCCGACGACAACCCGTTCATGGTCCTGCTGCGCAAGACGGCGCGTGACGCGCTCGACGAGGCCGGCATCGACTGGGCCGAGACCGACCCGGCGCAGCTCACGCTGCCGCCGATGGAGCCGATGAGCGCCGCCGCCACGCCGAAGGGCGGACGCAAGGCCAAGTAATCTGCAGCCAGACTGGCAAGGCCGCCCACGATCGGGCGGCCTTTTCTTTTGTGTCGACATGTGCCATAGAAGCGTATCGCAACCGATTGGAGTTAAAACCCATGAGTATGCTCGATAACGCCAAGGCGCTCGCCGCAAAGGCAGCAGCTGCAGCCGACTCACCAGACGCACAACGCTTTGCACAGGCCGCACTCAGCGTCGCCCAGACCCAAGCGCTTCTGGGTGATGCATCGCCGATCACGCTGACTGCCGATCAGATCAAATACATGGTCGATCGCTTTCTCGGTTGGAGGCTTCCTCGAGACTTCAAACCAGATGGTGGGATCAGTTTTGACCTGATCTCGGCACACGGACCGTCAGGTACCAACCTGTTCGATGCTAACCAAGCAGATCGGATGGTTCGCTACATGCTGGAAGGCATGCCGAAATGACCACAGGCTCAGACGTCGTAGTCCCGTTGGGCAGCACACGAGCGGTCACCATCCGCCGGCTGTTCATGGTCGAGCGCACGCAATTCCAGCTCATGCGCCGCAAGAAGGCCGATCACAGCCCGGACGCCGCCGGCCGGATCCTCGACGCGCTGGTCGAGTGGGACGCGACCGAGAAGAAGAGCGAGGCCAATACGCACGAGCTGTCGGTCAGGTACAACGAATTGCTGGATGGAGCGGTCTGATGGATCCTAACGACACCGAGATCGACGAGAAATTCATCGACGGCATGCGCAATCGCATGCTCGTGAGCTATCACAAGTACGGCCCGGTCGCCGAAGGCGCGCCGAAGATGGACGTGATCGCGTCCCTGATGCAACGCCTTCGTCTGTACGCATCGGGCGATACGGCCAAGGGCATCAAGCCCGGCAACACCGAGTACCTGATCGACGCGGCGAACTTCGCCATGATCGAGTTCATGTATCCGAAGCATCCCGACGCTCATTTCACCGCGACCGACGACAGCGGATCTCCCGGCCGCATCGCGGCGCGCACGGGCAAGGCCGACGCGCGTGACAACGTCAACATCGGTGCCGGCGACGCGCCGTCGATCATGCGGGAGTTCAGGTGATGGCCAATAGCTACGCACCGATGAAGAGCGGCGACATAATCATCGACGATCCGATGCCGAGGCAGCAGCTCGCCAAGCAGCAGGCGTTCCTGCGCGCTAACCATCACAACATCAGCCCGTGGATGTACACGCCGCACCAGATCAAGCAGCGCAACCACGCCCTGTTCCTGATGGAATTTGACCGCGCGCAGAAGGCGACGACCAATGTCGGCTGATTACGAGAGCGAGGGGTTCAAGTCTCTTCCCGAGCACGCACAGCACGAGACCATCCGCCTCGACGGCGGCACGATCGCCGAGCTGCACCTGATCCTGCACCTGCTGACGACCCGGCGCCGCGTCGGCACGGCCAACAGCGACGTCAACGCGATGCGCTACACAGCCGTGCATGACGTCATGAGGAAGCACGGCGAGGCGATGCGCGCCGAGCTGCGCACGATGGGGTGGCGCGTATGACAACCGCCGAGATCAAGAAGGCCAAACGCGACTGGCTCGTTCTGAAGGCTGAGATCCGCGTCCGGATTGAAGAGGGCACACCGTCGCGGTACGTGATCGGCGGGGAGTTTAGCCGCGACAGGATCTTGTTCACGCGCATGCCTGTGGCGATCTCCGCAAGCGCGTTCAGGCAGGTGTACGGCACACCCGGCCTCTGATAATCTCCGGGCATGCCTCTCATCGAGTGGAACGGCCGGCTCATCGATCGCGACGCGCAGCTGCGCGAGCTTGACCGCGCCGATGCCGAGGAGAGCCTGCACTTCTTCCTCAAGAAGGCATGGAAGTACATCGATCCGGCGCCGTTCACCGATGGTTGGGTGATCGAAGCGCTCGCGGAGCATCTCGAGGCCGTAGCTGACGGCGAGATCAAGCGCCTTCTGATCAACATCCCGCCTCGCCACAGCAAGAGCTCCATTTGCAGCGTCGCCTTCCCGGCGTGGATCTGGGCGCAGGAGTTCGAGGGCCCGACCAGCGGGCCGGGCGTGCCGATCGTGAGCGGATCCTACGCCTTCAAGCTCTCCGTCCGCGACAGCGTGAAGTGCCGGCGCCTGATCGCCAGCCCGTGGTACCAGCAGCTCTGGGGTCATCGCTTCAGCCTGCTCAGCGACAGCAACCAGAAGATCCGCTTCGGCAACACGAGAGGCGGCGAGCGCATCGTCACCGCCGTCGATGGCGGCATCACGGGTGAAGGTGGCAACATCATCATCATCGACGATCCTAACAACGCGAAGGAAGTCCTGTCGGAGGCCACGATCGAGGCCACGAACGAGGATTGGTGGGACGGCACGATGAGCACGCGCCTCAACGATCCGAAGACGGGCGCCTACATCGTCATCCAGCAGCGCCTCGGCGAGAGCGATCTCACCGGCCACATCCTGTCCAAGCCATCGGGCAAGGACTGGACGCACCTCATGCTGCCGGCAGAGTACGAGCCGTCCCGATCGTTCGTGACCAGCATCGGGTGGCAGGATCCGCGCACCGAGCCCGGCGAGCTGCTCTGGGAAGAGCGCATGGGCCGAAAGGAGATCGAGGGTCTCAAGGCCGACCTTGGCAGCTGGCGCGCAGCCGGTCAGCTGCAGCAGCGTCCCGAGCCGGCCGGCGGCGGCATCATCAAGCGCGAGCACTGGCAGCTGTGGCCGCCAGAGGGCGAGCCGACCGACAACTTCGGCCGCATCGTCAAGCCTGCTGCGTATCCTGCGATGGACTACATCCTCGCATCCCTCGACACGGCCTTCACCGAGAAGACCATGAACGACGAGAGCGCGCTCACGATCTGGGGCGTGTTCAGCGGCGACACCGTGACGCGAGATCTCAAGACGTCGATGGGCACGACGCGCGTGTCTGGAGAGGTCAGCGCCCGCGTCATGCTGATGTACTGCTGGCACGGCAGGAAGGAGCTGCACGAGCTCGTCAACGAGGTCGGCAAGCACTGCAAGAAATACCACGTCGACAAGATCCTGATCGAGAACAAGGCGAGTGGCATCAGCGTGGCGCAGGAGCTGCGCCGCCTGTTCGGCACCGAAGGCTTCAGCATCCAGCTCAACGACCCGGGCAACGTCGACAAGCTGGCGCGCCTCTACTCGGTGCAGAACATCTTCGAGGAGCAGCAGGTCTACGCTCCCGAGCGCCAGTGGTCCGAGGACGTCATCGCCCAGTGCGGCACGTTCCCCAATGCGAAGCACGACGACATCGTCGACACGGTGTCGCAGGCGCTGCGCCACCTGCGTGACATCGGCCTGATCGTGCGCCCGGCTGAGCGCTTGCAGGAGCTCAACGAGAGCCTGCAGCACATCGGCAGCAACCCTCAACCCCTGTACCCGGCATGATGAAACCCCGCCTCAACGCCACCGTCGATCCGATCTCCCGAAACCTCTGGAAAGTCGAGGTGTGGGAGGCTTTTCCGAGCACGGTCCGCCGCATCTATCAAATCTTTGCCGCCAGTGATAATCTAGCCGCGCAGGAAGGCTTGCGCCGGCTCACCGTCGAGCTGGAGAGGTCACCACTTACGGTACACTGATGTCCCTTGCTTCGGGCAATGCCAACATCCGCCTTCATGACCTTTCCGAAGACGCTGGCGCCGTCCAGATCGCCAATGACGACGGGCTTGCATCGGGTGCGCCCGCGACGGGCGAGGACGAGCCCGAGGCCGACGAGGACCAGCATGAGTACGATGCCAAGGGCAACGTCATCAAGATCAACCATGCCGACGGCTCGGTCACGGTCTCGATCAATGGCCAGCCGATCCAGTCCGCCGAGCAGGCTGAGACACCATCCGGCTGGTACGAGAACATCGCCGACAAGATCGACGATGCCGAGCTCGGCAAGCTGTCCGAAGACCTGATCCGGGGGATCGATGACGACATCAGGAGCCGAAGCGACTGGCTCACACAGCAGGCCGAAGGCATCAAGCTCCTCGGCCTCACCCTCGAGAGCGTACCTGCTGCCTCGGGTGATGCTGGATCTGCCGGCGCTGTCGAAGGCACTAGCCGGGTTAGGCACCCTCTCCTACTCGAAGCGGTCCTCCGCTTCCAAGCCAACGCCCGAAGCGAGCTGCTCCCCACCGACGGCCCGGTAAAGATCCGCGACGACAACAACAACTCCAACGCAGGCGAGGATCAGATCGCCGAGGCGCTGGAGAAGGATTTCAATCACTACCTGACCAAGACGGCGCGCGAGTACTACCCCGACACCGATCGCATGCTGTTGATGCTCGGCTTCGGCGGCATGACCTTCAAGAAGATCTACTTCTGCCCGATGCGACAGCGTCCGGTCAGCGAGTCGGTCAAGGCCGCAGACCTGATCGTCAACGAGAGCGCGACCGATCTCAACAACGCCAAGCGCGTCACGCACAAGATCGAGATGACGGCAGCTCTCCTGAAGCGCATGCAGCTGCTCGGCGTCTATCGCGACATCGATCTCGGCACGCCGACGCCCTCGCAGCCCGACGCGCTCAAGCAGGCCGAGAAGGAACAGCAGGGCGTCACGCAGGGCGGCACGCGTCCAGAAGATCGCGACCACGAGATCTACGAGTGCTACTGCGATGCCGACATCAAGGGCTTCGAGCACAAGTGGAAGGGCAAGCCGTCCGGCCTCGAGATCCCGTGGCGCGTCACGATCGACGTGTCGTCCAAGAAGATCCTCTCCGTCGTGCGCAATTATCCCAAGCCTCAGGGCGCCGAGCTACCCGAGAAGCGCCGCACGTTCGTGAAGTACACCTTCGTGCCGGGCTTCGGCTTCCACGACATCGGCCTGCTGCACATCCTCGGCAACACGACCAATGCCGCCACCGCAGCGTGGCGCGAGCTGCTCGACCTCGGCATGTTCGCCAACTTCCCGGGCTTCGTCTACGCCAAGCAGGCCGGCCGCCAGAACACGACCATGTTCAGGATCCCGCCGGGTGGCGGTCAGGGCTTCGACACGCAAGGCATGCCGATCGGTCAGGCGATCATGCCGCTCCCGTACAGCATGCAGCACGCGCCAGCGATGATGTCTCTCGTCGAGAACATGGTCACGACAGGTCAGCGCGTCGGCGGCACGAGCGAGGCGATGGTCGGGGAGGGCAGCAAGGACGCGCCTGTCGGCACGACGCTGGCCATGATCGAGCAGGCGCAGCAGCTGGTGAACTCGGTCCACAAGCGCCTGCACACGGCGCAGAGCGAGGAGTTCGAGCTCATCGGGCAGTGCTTCCGCGAGAACCCCGAGAGCTTCTGGCAATGCAACAAGAAGCCGGCCAAGGAGTGGGACCAGAAGACGTTCATCAAGGCGCTGGAGGACTGCAACCTCGTGCCTCAGGCGGATCCCAACACCGCTTCCCACACCCAGCGCATCGTCAAGGTCGGCATCCTGAAGATGATGCAGGCTGCATCGCCGACGCTGTACGACGCGATCGCCGTCGAGCGCCTCGCACTGCAGACGCTGGGCTACAACAATCCCGAGCAGCTCTTGGCGCCTCCCGAGGCGATGTCCAAGCCGCCGCCCGAGCTGCAGGAGAAGCTCGCCAAGGCGCAGGTCGAGAAACAGAAGGCCGACGCGGTCACGCTCACGGCGCAGACCAACGCGAAGGCTCTCGAACAGAAGAGCGGCCTCGCTGCCGGCGAGTTTCAGCTCAAGAAGGAAACGCAGGAGCACGCTGCAGGACTGGCCTCGGCCAAGTTCGGCGTCGATGCACAGGTCGCTGCCGACGAGCTCAAGGACGAGAAGAACAAGCAGCTCATGGACGAGCGCATCCAGCTCATCGACCTCGCCCAGAACATCGCCGTGCATCCCGAGAGCGCAGCACTGGTCGAGCCATTGGTGCGACCGGCCTTCGATGCCGTGAAGAACAAGCAGGACAAGCTCGATGGACAGGGGTAAGGCCGCGCGCGCAGCGCTGATGCTGGCTCGGCCCAAACGTGCTCTCGGCGGCGCCCTGCCGTACTCCACCGGCCCGGCACCCACCATGCCCAGCACGCCTTCGATGCTGGGCGGGCCCTTCAAGGTGCGCGGCGGTCTGCCGGGTCAGCGCGGAGGTGGTGGCGACGGCAACATGCTGATCGGCATCCCCGGCATCAACGATGGTGGTGGTGGCGAGGGCGCAGGTGGCAACGGCTCGGGCAACTCCGCTGCCGGCAGCAACGCAGCTGCAGGCACGGGCGCTGCAGCCTCGGGCGACAGCGGCACGGGTTCGGCCGGCGATGGCGATGGCCAGAAGCGGGGCGGACGCATCCGTCGCGCCGACGGTGGTCCTGTCGACGAACCGCCGCCCGAGAACGGCCTCTACAGTCAGGCGGCACGGATCGTGGCGGCCCTGCCGCAGGCCAAGGCCAGTCCGCAACAGTTCAAGGCCACGCTCCTCAAGCAGGGTGTGAAGCCCGACGAGATGAAGTGGAGCGGCTACGACGAGAAGCTTGGCAGCAAGCCGGTCGTGACCAAGGACGAGGTCGCACAACACTTCCAGCGCAGCCTGCCGAATGTGCAGGAGACCGAGCTGCGCGATGAACAGCCGCCGAACTGGGATCGCAAGAAAGAATATCAGGCATCCAAGTACAGCTCGTATCAGCTGCCGGGTGCTGAGAACTATCGCGAGGTGCTGTTGCACCTGCCGAAGACATCGAGCGAGGAAGAAGCGCAGCTGAAACAGGCACACGCCACAGCGCTGCAACGCCGTCGAGATGCCGCTTCCGCCAAAGTAAAACTGGCTGCGGAACACAATCAGGCACGATCACCCGAGTCGCAACGTGCGTACGCGCAAGCGCTGATCGAGCATGAAGAGGCCAGTGACGGTCTGCGCGACGCTGAACAGAAAATGTGGGAGGCGCGGGATCGCGGCACGTACAAATCCTCGCACTGGGACCAATCCAACGTGCTCGCGCACCTGCGCATGAGCGATCGCACGGGACCGAGCGGCGAGAAGATCCTGCATCTCGAGGAGATGCAGAGCGACTGGGCGCAGGAGGGCCGGCAGAAAGGTTTTCGAGACAACTACGTCAACAAATTGACGCCCGAAGAAGATGATGAACTGACACGGTTGTGGAACTTGTCACCGCGTGAACGTGACACAGCGCGGTACGAAGAACTTCGCGCAAAAGCGCGCGACGCAACTGTCAAGAGCATGGGACTCCCCTCCGCGCCCTACGTCGACAGCACGGCCAAGTGGACCGATCTCGGTCTGAAGCGGGCGCTGCAGGAGGCCGCGAAGGGCGGCTACGACAAGCTCGTGATCACGCCGGGCGAGGAGCAGGCTGCTCGGTACGATCTCTCAAAGCAAATAAGCCGTCTTACCGCGCAGAAAGATCGAGATGGCACATTCCATCTGGAGGCTCTTCCGCATGGCAAGCAAAATGTTGCCGGCGAATGGCTGCCCGCCGGCACCAAGGTAGCGCCTGAAGCACTGGCTGCGCATGTCGGCAAGGATATGGCGCAGAGGATCCTCGACGACGCCGAGCAACATCGTCAGCTCGCACCCGTTAGCGGAAAAAACTTTGATAAGGAGTACTCCGGTCTCGACCTCAAGGTCGGTGGCGAGGGCATGAAGGGATACTACGACAAGATCCTGCCGACGGCGCTGCAGAAGCTGGCGAAAAAGCACGACCCTTCGGCCGAGGTGAAGCTGCACGGTCACGCCATGACGAGTACGCGCGCGCAAGAGGGTGCCAGCGGCTCGGACGTACTGAACGAGATGGGCATGCCAGAACACGAACAGGATGCGTATTGGCGCGGCCTGTCCTCTCAGGAACGCGACGAGCACTTCGCGAACTACCGCGACAAGAAGATCCACACCAAGCTCCACTCCCTTGACATCACCCCCAAGATGCGCGCCAGCATCTTGCGCGGCCATGCTGCCTACGCCACAGGAGGTTCCGTGCCGCCTTCCGACAACGCTATCGTGCAACAGGCCCTGCAAGTGGTGCCCGACGACCATCCTGTCGTGCAGCAGGCGCAGCAGATCTTGAAGACGCAGATACCGCAGCGCACGACACGCGTGCCGCGCGAGCGCGAGTACCCGATCAGCCACATCATTGCCCGTGGCGAACCGCTTGCACCGCGCGACCCTCATCCGACCGACGAAGCGCTGGCTACTGCGCGCGCCGACGACCGTGTCGGTGGCGACATTGTGAACAAGCGTCTCGCCACGATCGTGCCCGAGCGCGAGCGTGTGGCGGGCGGCACCTACACGCCGGGTGCGCCGGGTGGCGGACGCTGGGCTGACGCCACTGTGCCGAGCGGTGATGTCGACGTGAAGGGTCACGACCCGTTCCCGCTCGACCCCGATCAATACGTGAGCAAACCGTCGTCGCAGAAGCTGGTCGACCAGCCCGGTAAGGGCTTCAAGACGACAGATGCCGAGCTCGATCACCTGTGGAAGCAGTCGGTCGAGGAGAGTTCGCAGGCGGCCAAGAATGCCGTCGGCAAGCACGGCGTGCGACCGACCTTCAGCGCACGCGATTGGCACGACGCCATGAGCCTGCCGTTGCGTGATCATCTCTGGTACGAGCTCTCGGGCGAGAAGATGGCCGAGAACCTGCCGGATCTGACCGCCAAGCAGCACATGAAGTTCCTCGACATCATCGGGGCGACGAGCGCGCGCGCCAAACCCGATGAAAACCTCGAGCGCTCGCTCGGCGTGCTGTCCCAGCACATGCGTGGCGTACCGATCGACGTCGATCTCACGATCCCGTCGACCGTGCGGCAGGCGCTGGCGCGCGACAGCGACAAGACATCGGCGCTGCCCGGCAACAAGACTGGTCACTTCAGCGACACGCTCGCCCTCGCGGGCGGACTGCCGACGCGTTTTCCGATCTCGGTGAACGATGTCTGGGTAGGCAAGATGTTCGGCGTGCCTGACGATGTGATGTCGTCCAATCAGTCGCTTCATGAGCCGATGGCGAAGTACTTCAACAAGCTTCGCGACGTCTACAACGAGCGGATGGACCCGCCGTTCACGTACCAGAGCTGGAATTTTCAAGCGCCGGCATGGGTCCATCTGCGCAACATGGAGAGCGGTGCCCAGCAGGGCGACGCGTACCATCAGGTCTGGGAGAAGACCGTCAACAAACTGAAGGATGCCGGCGTGCCCGGCATCTCGGGTGATCGCATCAGCAAGGAAGCGCTGATGGATCCGCGCTTTGCCGATGCCCTGCGCCGCACGACGAAGCCGTTCCGTGACGCGCCCAAGGCCACGATCGAGTTCGGCACGACGCAGACGCCGATCGGCAAGCGTGCGCACGAGCTCTACCATCAGGCGATCGAGCGTGACGATGAGTTGAGCCAGAACGAGTACCTGAAGGGCCTGACGACGGCGATGTACCAGTCGGCGCGCGGCAAGAACCATCCGTGGGATGCGCTGAAGAAAGCCGTGACCGGCAACGTCACGCAGAAATCCGACATCACGCGTATCGCGGCGCCCACCAGCGATGCGCCGCTCGACATCGGCGGCACGTTCGAGGGCGCAGTGTCACCCAACATCCGCATCCCGCTGCGGGACATGACCGACGACCACATCGCGGCCTTCAACGCAGTGGCCGGCAAGCATCTTCGACAGGATGCGATGGCCGTGTCGACATTGCACGGCGCCGAACAGGGCAGCGAGCCGCGCGAGGGACACATCAGAGGCCATTCGATCTTCGTGCCGACGACCGAACAGATCTCGCCGCAGGATCTGCGCGCGTTCGCCAAGGAAATGGGCGATCAGGGCCACAGCATGAGTTACGCCCGGTACCCGAACGGCTACCATTTCGACGTACTGCCCAGTTTCACCGACGACGGCATCAAGGGCGTGACCGAAACTCAGCTGGATGACGCCTACGGAAAGACCTTGCGGCCCAATTACGGCACTGCTATGGTGCTTCCGCATGACTTCAAGTCGGTCTATACCGAGGCCAGTGAATACGACAAGATCCGCAAGGATCTCCTGAAAGGGTTCAAAGATGACTTCGTCCAGCAAGCCGTCGCAGCCGGCGCAAGCAAGCGGTCAGCACTCGCAGCAGCCGCCGCTGAAACACCTCCGCAGGATCTCCCTAGAGGAGGCAAAAAAGCATGGGATGTTTACCGAGCCCGTCATGACCATCTCGCCGCAGCCGAGAAAGGGTTCAAAGAGCTCGCGCAAAGGGTAACCGACGCGCATGCCAAGTTCATCGGCAAGGCAGAGAAGCGCTTCCAGAAGCCGATCGCACCGCGCGACCCGGACGCGCCGCCGTTCAAGCGCGGTGGCTCGGTTTATGACCGTGCGAAGCATGTCGTTCCGACCGCTGGGCGCTATGCCAACGGTGGCGCAATCGATCACGACCCGAGCGATGCTCAGAAAACTGCAGGCAACTACGCCAAGCGCAAGAGCAGTTTTCAAGGCATCCCGATCTCTATCGAGAATGCGCTGGGCTCTGTACGGCACGGGATAGATCGTAACGGCAAGGCATGGTCGTGCAAGCTTCCGGCAGACTACGGCTACATCCGGGGGACTGAGGGCGCCGATGGCGATCATGTGGACGCGTATATCGGGCCGAATCTACACTCGGAGCTCGTCGTACTGGTGAACCAGTGCCACCTCGGTGGCGGCTTTGACGAACACAAGGTGCTGCTGGGTTTCAAATCCGAGAAAGAGGCAATCGACTGTTACTGCAAGGCTTTTTCCGACGGCAAGGGTGCCGATCGGATCAAGTCCGTCGAGGTCATGTCGGTGCCCGCCTTTAAGAACTGGCTGAAGTCTGGACGCACAACGAGACCGGCTAACGCGAGGAGCATCGTCGACAAGGCGTTGCAGCTAACCGCCCGATGACGAGCGACTATTACGTCTACGAACACTGGCGTCCCGACAAGGACGTTTGTTTTTATGTTGGGCAAGGACGTCGTCGCCGCGCTTGGAGCATGCGCTCGCGCAACCCTCACCATCGTGCGATCGTATCGAAGCTGACGGCTCTTGGACTGTCACTAGACGTCCGAATAATCCATCGAGATCTGGAGCGGGCTCGCGCTCTGGAGCTGGAGATCGAGCGTATTGCGTTCTACGGGCGCGATAGCTTGACCAACATGACCCACGGCGGTGACGGGAGTGTCGGAGGCACGCACGTCGTGACCCTAGAGGCGCGACAACGCATGTCCGAGGCGACCCGAGGGAAGCCTAAGAGCCCGGAACACCGCGCAACCATTGCCAAAATACGAACGGGCGCACCCCTTCCGGCCTCCGCACGAGCTAAATTGTCTGCGGCCTTCAAAGGGCGTATATTGACGCCCGAGCATCGCCTGAAGCTATCTCTTGCTGCCAAAGGCAAACCCAAAAGCGCGGAGCACCGCGCCAGTCTGTGCGTGGCCCGACAACTTCGGGCAGAACGTGAAAGGAAGGCATCATGAGTGAGGCATCCAAGAAGGCGCGTTCGGCAATGCGCGACAAAGCCCGTCGTCTGACGGCTGCCGGTGATGGCAAGAAGGTGGACGCGAGCGACTGGACCCCGCCGGCAGCTATGAACGCCAACAAAAAGACAGGTATGCGGCCGGTGTCTCCCCGGACATATAAGTTGGGTGGGCGCGTGCAGGGCGACCGAGGCCCGAAGCGGTCCGACAAGGCGCCGCGCGGCAACGTCGCCAACGAGATCAGCACGCGGGATACCAAGCAGGCCAACCGCGACAAGTTCGGTTCGCCACACATCGGCGGCATGAAGAAGGGCGGCGTCGCACACGACGACACCAAGCAGGACAAGGCCCTGATCAAGAAGATGGTCAAGCCTTCGGTCCTGAAGCGCGACGCCAAGTGTGGTGGCGGACGGATGGCCGACGGCGGCGCCGCTGACGCTGATCGTGTTGCGCGTCTGAAAGCAGGCGATCCGACCGCTATTCGCGTCAAGAAAGTTGAAAGCCTGCCACCGCGCAAAGGCGCGATCGAAGAACTCGAAGGTCGTCTGAAGCGCGAAGGCAAGCAGCGCGGCGGCTCCGTCGCTGGCGGCGAACGGCCCGAGGGTGGTCGGATCCCCCGCGCCTCTGGTGGTAAGATCGGTGCGGCGCGTAACGCCGTGCTGACCGCCGGCCGTAAGTACGGCGAAGATCATCCGAAGACGCAGGCCGCCCGGGATGCCTACAACGATGTCGTGGCGGAACGAACTGGCAGTCGCAAGATGAGTATGGACGGCGCGGCATCGAAGAGCGCCATGGACAAGGGCATGTACCGTCCCGACAGTGAAAAGAATCGTGGGGGCCGCACCGAACGCGCGAGCGGCGGTCGCACCAAGGGCAAGACCAACATCAACATCGTCGTGAACCCGGCCAAGCCCGACCAGAACGCCGTGCCGCCGAGCGGGCCCGTGCGCCCGCCCGTGATGCCGCCGCCTCCGCCGCCGGCTCCCCCGATGACACCGCCTCCCGGCGCGCCGCCGCCCAACATGCCGCCTCCGTCGATGATGGCGGGCGCTGGCGGTCCGCCGCCGATGCGCGCGCGCGGCGGTCGTCTCGGCATGAACAGGATCGGTGGCGCTGGCGGCGGCCTTGGCCGCCTCGAGAAAGCAAACCTGAGGTAACGTCTGTCGCGTGGCTTCGCGGCGAACGCTACAGAGCCCGGCCGGGCGGCTCCTCCCTCCCGGCCGGGCTCACCCCGTCTGAGGAGAGACGATGTCGGCCCTTACATTCAATCAGGCTCTCGAAGCCGAGACGGTGAAACGTCTCGATGTGGCCATCCAATCAGGCAAGGACACGCTTGCCGCTGGACAGTTGCCAGACCATGCGTCGTACAGGTACCATGCTGGCGTCATAAAGGGCATGCAGGACGCGAAAGAGATTTTGCAGGAGGCCCTGAGGGACATTCAACGAGCAGTCTGAGGAGAGACCATGAGTGTTATGGCGATGAAGCACGATACCGACCCCAAGTTGGCCGTGCTGAAGAAAATCGGCGACCTGTCGGGCTACACGATCTACAACAACATGCTTCTTGTCGCCTTGTACGAGCGGCCCGAAGCGACCAAGGGCGGCGTCATTCTCACGCAGACGACGCGAGCCGAGGACAAGTATCAGGGCAAGGCCGCTCTGATCGTAAAGGCCGGCCCCGTTGCGTTCGCCTCCGAGAACGGTTACTTTACCGAAGGTGGCCCGGCTGTTGGGGACTGGATTGCGATCCGTCCGTCCGATGGTTGGCCAATTCAAATCAATGGAGTGCAGTGCCGCATGCTCGTCGATGAGCAGGTGAAGTTGCGCATTCCTTCCCCCGACAGCGTCTTCTAGGAGAAGCCACATGGCTGGTGAAGAGATCAAGGGTACGGAAGACGATCGCGAGATCGTCCAGCCGGAAGAGGGTATCGAGGAGCTCAAAAAGCGTCTCGAAGACGAGAAGAACCGGCGTCTCGCGGCCGAAGGTCGCGAGGCCAAGCTCACGCAGGATCTTCACGAAGCGAAGGGCGAGGTCGGCCAGACCAACCTGCAGATCGTCGAGAGCGCGATCGACAAGATGAAGTCGGATCGCGCCGTCATCCAGCAGCAGTACCGCGAGGCTCGCGCGAATGGCGATCTCGACGCCGAGATCGAGGCGCAGACCGCCCTCGCCGACAACGCGACCAAGCTCAACCAGCTGGAGCTCGGTTACGTTGCGATGAAGGCCAACCCGCAGCCTGCCACGCGGCAGGGTGATGGTCGCACGGGCGATCCCGTCGAGGATCTCGCACGCGGCATGGAGAAGGAAGGACATCAGGCCTCGGCCGACTGGGTGCGCAAGCATCCCGAGTTCGCCCGCGACCAGAAAAAGTACGCCGCGATGATCGGCGCACACAACGTCGCCGTGAACGCCAAGGGCCTCTCGCCCAACACGCCCGAGTACTTCTCGGCTGTCGAGGAGATCCTCGGCATCGATCCTGCCACGCGACATGAGCCTCGTTCTGACGCTGCTCCGAACGGTCACGACGTCACGTCCAGCGCGGCCAAGGCCGTGCAGGAGCGCGGCGCAGACAATCCGCCGCCGGCCGCACCGCCGTCGCGCGGCACGAGCGGTAACGCGGTTCGCCTCACAGCGGCCGAGAAGGAAGCGGCTCAGATCTCGGGCATCTCCGAGGAAGAATACGCCCGCAACAAGTCGCGGAAGGTGTAGTCATGGAACAGCGCCGCAGACGCCGCACGATTGCCCGCAAGGGCGGTACCACGGTCACCACCGCACCGGGCGCCGAGCCCGTGCTCGAGACGGTCGTTCACAAGACACCGACGATCGAGCGTCCTCCCATGCGTACCAGCTTGCGTGACGACGATCTCGCTCGCGCCGCAGCGCGTGCCGCCGAGATCCTTGGCGACGAATCGATGCTCACCACGGGCGAGGACAAGTACCACGTCGATCCGTCTGTCATTCCCGACGGCTGGACCTACGAGTGGAAGCGCAACACGGTCTACAACAAGGAAGACCCGCAGTACCGCACGATCATCGATCGCGGCGGCTGGACGAACGTACCGACCGAGCGGCATCCCGAGCTGATGCCGCCCGGCAGCATCGACAAGTTCATCCATCTCGATGGCTTGATGCTGATGGAACGTCCGAAGGAGATCACCGACAAGGTCCGCGCCCGGGATCTCATGGCCGCACGCAATCAGGTGCGCGCCAAGGAAGAGCAGCTGGCGTCGGCGCCTCCGGGTACCTTCGAGCGCGGTACGCATCCGGGCGCCCCGGTGCGCGTCGGCAAGGGCTACAGCCCGGTCGACATCCCCGGCGAGTGACCTGATCCACAAAAGGAAAGCCCCGCTCGCGAGAGCGGGGCTTTTCTGTTTGGGCCATTACAGCCCGGGAATCATGGTGGCCTCCGTGGTAGGTTGGTTCCCGTGATAGTGGGGCGTCAACGGCACCACTATAATGGCTCCGCCGGCAGGGTCAAGCACCCTGTTTGGAGGGGGGTTTACAAATCCCGAAAATCTGACATCTTGATGCTCGCTCGTGCTGCCCTCGGGGGTGGCCTGTGATTTTCCAGCGATCATGACCGGCCCGGTGCTAGGTGTGACGCTCTCCTGAAAAGGAGGAGTGCGCACTATGACCAACACCAATGCGCCTTTCGGCTTCAGCCAGTACTTCGGCGGCTCCGGTGGCGTCCCCACCTTCAACCAGAGCGCCCGCCGGATTGCTAGCGGCAACGCCACCGCGATTTACACGGGCGACCCGGTCATGCCGGTCATCAGCACCGCGACCGGCTACATCACGCAGGGCGCCGCAGGCACCACGGTCCTCGCCGGCATCTTCGTCGGCTGCAAGTATCTCTCGGTCTCGCAGAAGCGCACGGTCTGGGGCAACTACTGGCCCGGTTCCGATGCCACGGGCGATGTCGAGGCCTACGTCATCGACGACCCGAACGCCCAGTTCGTCGTGCAGGGCAACGGCACGACCTTCAACATCACCGGCTCGGCCACCACGATGACCAGCTCGCCGATCGGCCAGTACGCGCAGTTCGCGATCGGCACCGGTAACGCCAACACCGGCCGTTCGGGCGCGTATCTCGATTCGCTCAACACCACGGCGACTTTCCCGTTCATCGTGCGCGGGCTCGTCGGTCTCGGTCCCGACTACAACGTCGGTCCCGGTTCGGATCCGACGTCGGCCTACAACTGGGTCATCGTCGGCTTCAACAACGAGTGGATGCGCAATAACGGCGCAGGCCCCACTGGTATCAGCTAAGGGAGCGGGTCCATGGCCGTTAATCTTTCTCAGATCAAGGATCTACTGCTCCCGGGCCTTCGCGGCGTCGAGGGCAAGTACGAGCAGATCCCTTCGCAGTACGACAAGGTCTTCACCAAGTACGACTCGAAGATGGCTCTCGAGCGTACCGCTGAAATGCGGTACCTCGGCCTCGCGCAGCTGAAGACCGAAGGCGGCCAGACCGCTTTCGACAACGGTGCC
>SXGQ01339960.1_pt1 | contig 43976 bp, 45 predicted proteins | sample 3178371 | NCBI WGS metagenome assembly SXGQ01 (sample SAMN11356859, study PRJNA531348) | freshwater metagenome | isolation source: freshwater sample F1-20 | place: China: Fuxian Lake, Yuxi | collected 2017-12-25
CGCGCTGATCACGATCCCGCTCGCCTGGGCCTTACTCGTCTTCGTCTTCCATCGGGAGCAGCTCTCGCTCGGAACGGCGGGGAGTGGCATGCTCCATGCCCGACGGCAGGCACTCGGGCGATTGGGTGGTGGCGAGCGGACGGTGCTCATCGTCTTCGCACTCACAGCGCTCGCCTGGTTCTTTCGTGAACCGAAGCTGATCGGGTCCCTCGCGATCCCTGGCCTGACCCAACTCCTCCCAGGACTCACCGATGCTGGGATCGCGGTGATCGGGGGGATCGCACTGTTCATGATCCCGGGACGTGAGCGCGGGGGGGGATGCGGCCCCTGCTGACCTGGGATGAGGCACGGGAGATCCCCTGGGATGTACTCCTCCTCTTCGGCGGAGGGCTCTCCCTCGCCACGGCGATGGAGACGAGCGGGCTCGCAACGACGATCGGTGGATCGATGGTCGGGCTGCGCGACTACCCGCTCCCGGTGGTGATGTTCGGGATCGCGGTGATGACGGTCATCATCTCGGAGCTCGCGTCGAATGCGGCGACCGCTTCGATGGGGATGCCGATCGCCGTCTCGCTCGCGGCGGCGCTGGAGCAGCCGCCGCTCCTTCTGATGGTGTTGGTCGGGATGAGCGCCTCGATCGGCTTCGCGCTCCCGATGGCGACCCCACCAAACGCGATCGTCTTCGGGAGTGGGGAGCTCCGGGTGCGGGAGATGATGCGCGCGGGACTCGCGCTCGACCTCATCGCGATCCTCGTCGTGGTCGGCGTCCTCCTCGTAGTGTTCTAGAGGCGCTTCGGGGCCGCGGTATCTTTCGCGGGACCATGCGCCGCGACTATCGCTTCATCGCCGACACCGATTCCCTCGACGCGCTCCGCCGCCTGCAGCGCGGGTGGGCGGGGTGGGAGATGGCGGAGGGTCAGCTCCGGGTGCGACTCCGCGAGGGGGGCACGGTGCACGTGCATGTCGACCGCGCTGAGATCGAGACGGCGTTCGAGGTGTCGTGCCTCGTGGCCGATTACCTCTCAGAGGTGGAAACGCTTCCAGCGCGCGACTCCGTCTTCACCTCGCGCCCCAACGCCATCACCGTCTTTCGTGGGGTGACCTGGCTCGAGATGCGCCCCGACTTGGGGCCCGAGCACAGCATCCAGTACAGCGCGATCCCAGGGTTCGACCTTCCGGAGACCGCGGTGGCGATGTGCGACTTCACCGACGCGATCTCGATCACGAATGAGAATGGTGCGATGATCGTGCGGCTCGCGCTCAAGCCGGGATGGCTCGAGCTGGTCGAAGATCCCGAAGAGGTCGAGAAGTTCCTGCGGCTGCGCGGCGTGACCTGATTCATTGCGCGACGCGCCAACCGACGCGTCGCGCCTCCCGCGGCCTTACCCTTCGCGCGTCTTCCCGCGATCGGCGATCCAGCTCGTCACCCCGCCGCCGATCAGCACGATGAAGATCACGGCGAGCAGGATGAGATTCGAGTTGTCGCCCAGGACATCTCGGATCGCCTTCCCACCGAGCATCTTGACGCCGACGATCGTGAGGACGATCGCGAGCGAGACCTTGAGATGCCGGAAGCGCGCGATTAACCCCGCGAGCCCGAAGTAGAGCGAGCGCAGGCAGAGGATCGCGAAGACGTTCGAGGTGAAGACGAGGAAGGGATCAGCGGTGATCGCGAAGATCGCCGGGATCGAATCGACGGCGAAGATCAGATCCGTGGTCTCGACGAGGACCAGTGCGATCGCGAGCGGGGTGAGGACCCGCTGCCCCTCAAGACGCACGGTGAAGTGTTGGCCATGGAACTGGTCGGTAACCGGGAAGTGGCGGCGTAGCCACTTGGTGATCACGCTCTCCACCTCCGCTTCCTTCTCGGCGGCGCTCGAGAAGAGCATCTTGAGCCCGGTGAAGACGAGGAAGGCGCCGAAGACGAGGAGGACCCAGTGGTAGCGCTCGACGAGCTGTGCGCCGATCCCGATCATCAGACCACGCATCGCGAGGGCGCCGAGGATCCCCCAGAAGAGGACGCGGTGCTGATAGATGAGCGGGATCTTGAGGTGCTCGAAGATCAACGCGATGACGAAGACGTTGTCCATCGAGAGGCTGAGCTCGACGACGTACCCCGTGAGGAACTTGATCGCCGCGAGCGAGCCGTCGTTGATCTTCCCATCGACGGCATCGACATGGTTCCCGAGCGTGAGCCAGTGCCCGTCGTAGGCGAACGTGATCAGGACGGCGAAGGCGCTCGCCATCACGACCGTCCCCGCCGTGAAGAGGGTCGCCTCGCGCAACGTCGGCGCGTGCGCCTTCTTGTTGAAGACGCCGAGGTCGAGCGCGAGCACGATCCCGATGAAGAGGAGGAAGCCGGTCCAGGCGAAGATCACGTGGTGCGCTCCATGGCGACCCACTCGGCCCAGGTCGGCTCATCCACGCCGAGGGTGAGCTTCCCTCCCCAGCGGGTGAGGGGTTGGGCGAGCAGGGCGGGTTCTTGGGTCAACAGGGTGAGCCAGCGGTCATCGGAAAGGCGGGCGACGCCGAGTCCGAGCTCTTGGTAGCGCTTCGACGTCCGATCGATGAGCGGGGTGAGGCCGAACTTCTGGGCGAAGCGTTGGAGCTCCCCTTTGCTCGCGGGGCGCTCCTTGAGGTCGACGAAGTGCACCTGCACGCGCCGCTCGCTCCAGAAGCGGAGGGCGCGGCGGGTGTCTTGGTTCTTCTGGGTGCCGAAGATTTGAACCTCCACGGCATTAGAATCTATCCGAGTGACCCAAGCGATTCATCCGCCCTTCCATCCCGCCTGGTGGCTCCCGGGCGCGCACCTCCCCACGGTCTGGGGGAAGCTCGTGCGTCGGATGCCGGCGGCGCATGAGCGGATCGAGCGCTGGGCGATGCCCGACGGTGCGACGGTCTCAGTCGCTCGGGTCGATGCCCCTGACCCCGATGCCCCCGTGCTCACCATCTTCCATGGGCTCGAGGGGACGGTCGCCTCGAACTACGCGCAGGGGTTGATGCATCAGGCCCGGGCGCGCGGGTGGGGGGCGGCGATGCTGATCTTCCGGACCTGCGACGGCCGGATCCCCGAGACCCCACGGCTCTATCACTCCGGGGAGACCACCGACGCCGACGCCTTCTTCCGGCGATTGATCGCCGAGCGCCCGGGGCGGCCGCTCGTGGCGAGTGGGATCTCGCTCGGCGCCAACGTCCTGCTCAAGTGGTTGGGGGAGCAGGGGGCGGAGGTGCCGCAGGAGATCCGGCGGGCGGCGGCGGTCTCGACCCCGTTCGATCTCGGCGAGGGGAGCCGGTTCCTGGAGCAGGGGTTCTCTCGGAACTATGTGCGGCACTTCGTGAAGTCGCTCAAGGTGAAGGCGGCCGCGGTGCTGGAAGCGCATCCGACCATGCCGGTGGATGCGGCACGGGTCGCGGCGGCGGAGCGCTTCTGGGAGTTCGACGACGCATTCACCGGACCGGCGCACGGGTTTGCGGGGGCGGAGGATTACTACCGGCGGTCGAGTTCGCTCGGGTTCTTGCATGCGATTCGGGTCCCGACCCTCCTCTTCTCGGCAGTCGACGATCCCTTCCTCCCCCCTCGCGTGTTGGATCAGGTGCGCGAGGTGGCCCGGGAGAACCGGCACTTGATGCCGGAGTTCACGCCGCGCGGGGGGCATGTGGGGTGGGTGGCGGGGCCGCCCTGGCGTCCTGAGTACTATATGGAAGGGCGCGTCACCCACTGGCTGGCGCAACACGACTGATCACGCGACTGATGCTCGGGCTGAGGAAGCCCGTGTGATCGTTGACACGGACCATTACAGGAGTGAATGACGATGCGGATCCCAACGAGCGGTGTGATCATCGTGGCATTGAGCGGGGCATTGATCGCCGCGCAGAGCGCGCAGCCACCAGCGCGGGCGATCGCTCCGGGGGCCGCGGAGGCGGCGGCGCGGTTGCAGAGCTCGCCGCGTCACGCCGAGTGGGCGATGATCGCGACCGCGCCGGGGTCGAAGGATTCGATCGCCGCCTGGGTCGTCTACCCTGAGGTGAAGAAGAACGCCCCGGTGGTCGTGGTGATCCACGAGATCTTCGGGCTCACCACCTGGGTGCGTGGGGTGGCTGACCAGCTCGCCGCTGATGGCTACATCGCCATCGCCCCTGACCTGCTGTCGATGGAGCGCGGCGGGGCGACGACCGACTCCCTCGCGTGGGATGCGGCGCGGACGATGATCCGCAATGTGACACCCGAGAAGATGAACGCGATGGTCGCCGCAGTCGGGCGCTATGGGATGGCATTGCCCGCAGCGGCGAAGCTGTACGGCGTGGTCGGCTACTGCTGGGGTGGGACGGCGTCGTTCAACCACGCCGTGTTCAACGCGCCGGGGATGAAGGCCGCGGTCGTCTACTATGGCAGCGCACCCGCCGCCACAGAGATCGCGAAGGTGAAGGTCCCGGTGCTCGGGCTCTATGGCGAGAACGATCAGCGCGTGAATGCGACGATCCCCATGGCCGACTCGACGATGCGGGCGATCAAGGGGACCTTCGTCTCGAAGGTCTATCCGGGGGCGGGGCATGGGTTCCTGCGCGCGCAGGATCAGGCGGCGAACCGTGCGGCGTCGCTGGAGGCGTGGCCCGAGACGATCGGATGGTTCAGGAAGTATCTGAGGTAGTAGCGCCCGGCGCGACGCTCCGACTGGCGCACGATCAGGTCGCGCTCGCCTCTCCCGTCACCCAGACCGCCAACCACTCCGGCCAGCCCCCAGGCATCTCGAAGAAGTCGTCGAAATAGACGAGCCCCTGGTCCTCGAGCGCGGCGACCAAGCTCTGCAACCCGTCCTCATCGTAGATCGGCCCGACGACGATCAGGTTCCCCTCGACGCGGAACTCATCCGGGGTGGTGTTGAGCCAGCGGTCGATCCCCTCGCGCGTGAGGCCGACGCGCTCGAAGGCGTCGCGGTGGATGAGGAGGACGGGGGCGTTGGTCGGGAGTTTGAGTGGCATGCGTGAATCTTACACGGCAGAGGATGGGCTTAGGGGGACGACGTAGCGAGCTCCCCCATCTGGGCGAGCAACTGCACCGCCTCGCCGAGCCGCGCGAACCGCGCATCGCTCGACTGGCCCTTTCGGTACCGCGCGTAGATCTGCTGCGCGATGACCGCGATCTTGAAGAGGCCGAAGGTGTGATAGAACGCCATCGGCCGCATCGGACGGCCTGACCGAGCGAGATACTCGGCCCAGAGCTCGGCGCGGGTGAGGTTCCCGGGGAGCGCGGTCATCCCGAGCCCGAGGGCGTGAAATGCGGGATCGTCCCCCGCCTCGACCCAGTAGCCGAGTGCGGTGCCGACATCCAAGAGGGGATCGCCGACGGTCGCCATCTCCCAGTCGAGCACGGCGACGATCCGTGTGGGGTCGGCCGGATCGAGGACGAGGTTGTCGTACTTGTAATCGTTGTGGACGAGGCAGGCGCCGGACTCCTCCGGCTGATGCGCGGCGAGCCAGTTCGCTAGCGCCTCCATCGCAGGGACCTCGTCGGTGCGCGCTCGCTCCCACCGCTCGGTCCACCCTTCCACCTGCCGCGCCACATAGCCCATCGGTTTGCCAAGGCAGGCGATGACCGGATCGGCAGGGGTCGCGCCATGGATCGCCACCAAGGTCTCGACGAACGCCTGCGACAATGCCGTAAAGTGCGCCGGCGTCATCTCAGCCGGTGCGGTGGCACCGCGCAGGATCCGACCCGCGACATGCGTCATCACATAGAACGGCGCCCCGATCACGTCCGGGTCCTCGCAGACCGCCAGCGGCTCCGGTGCAGGGACACCTCGCCGGAGCAGTGTGCTGAGGATCCGCGCCTCGCGCGGCATGTCATGCGCCGTGCCGCCGGGGAGGGTACCGAGTGGAGGACGGCGGAGCACGACCTCGCCGTGCTCCGCACGTAGATGATAGGTGAGGTTGGAGAAGCCACCCGGGAACCGGGTGAGCTCGACGACACGCCCGAGGTCAGGAAGGGTCGTGGCGAGCCACGCCTCGAGTGGCGTGTGTGGGACCGCGGCCTCGATCTCGCTGCTCATCGCCCCTTCGGTTCGCGCCCCGGCATCCCCGCCGCGGCGAGGATCCGCTTCGCCACCGACGACTTATGCACCTCGTCGGGGCCGTCGTAGATGCGCGCACCACGTTCATGCCGATACCAATAGGCGAGCGGGGTCTCCTCGGTCATCCCGAGTGCGCCATGCACCTGGATCGCACGGTCGAGCACCCGCTGGAGCACCCCGGCGACATGGAACTTGATGAGGGAGATCCCATCGCGCGCCGCGTGCGCGCCCTCGCGCTCGATCCGATGCGCGACGTCGAGCACGAGCAATCGCGCCGCATCGATCTCGGCGCGTGACTCCGCGATCCAATGCTGCACCACCTGCTGTCGCCCGAGCGGCTCTCCGGGTGCGAGCTCGCGCGTCGCCGCACGGTGCACCATCAACGTGAAGGCGCGCTCGCAGATCCCGATCCACCGCATGCAGTGATGGATCCGTCCCGGCCCGAGGCGCTCCTGTGCGAGTGTGAATCCTTCCCCTTCGGCGCCTAACCGATTCGTCACGGGGACGCGCACCCGATCGAAGCGGAGTTCAGCATGACTCTGGTAGTCAGACCCCGCCTCCCCCATCACCGGGATGTTCCGCACGCGGGTGAGCCCCGGCGCATCCATCGGCACGATGATCTGACTCGCGCGACGATGCGGCGCGGCGTCGGGATCGGTCACCGCCATCACGATGGTGAAGGCAGCACCATCGGCCGAGGAGGTGAACCACTTATGCCCGGTGATGACATAGGCGTCGCCATCGCGGACGGCACGGGTCTCCATCCAGACAGGGTTCGAGCCGGCGAACTCGGGCTCGGTCATCGCGAAGCAGCTCCGGATCTCGCCGCGCACGAGGGGGTCGAGCCAGGTGGCGCGCTGCGCCGGTGACCCGTGGGCGAGGAGGAGCTCCTGGTTCCCGACGTCCGGCGCCTGACAGTTGAAGAGGTAGTGCCCGATCGGCGACTCACCGAGCACGGCGCTCACCTCCGCGAAGGCGGGGAGGGAGAGACCGAGTCCCCCCTGTTCACGCGGGAGGTGCGGGGCCCAGAGCCCTTGGCGACGTACCTCGGCGCGGAGCCCCTCTAGGGTGGGGAGGATGTCACGGAAGGGGCGCCCGAGGAAGGCGGGTTCGAGCGGGATCGCGTGCTGCGCGATGAAGGCGCGGATGGCGTCGAGCGGAGGGGCGACCGTCATCCGGTGAACGTAACGCGAAGGGAGGGGGCGGGCGACCGAGCAAGCGAGACGCCACGCATACATTTCGGGGATGTCCACGTTCGACGTGATCGTGATCGGCGGCGGGCACGCCGGGACCGAAGCCGCCACTGCGGCGGCTCGGCGTGGCGCGCGCGTGGCCTTGCTCACGACCTCGCTCGAGACGATCGGCCAACTCTCCTGCAATCCCGCCATGGGTGGGGTCGCCAAGGGGACGGTGATCCGGGAGATCGATGCGCTGGGTGGGGTGATGGGGCGCGCGACCGACCTCGCGACGATCCAGTTCCGGATGCTGAACCGCGGGAAGGGCCCCGCCGTCTGGGCCCCACGCGCGCAGGCGGACCGCGGACTCTACCGACGCGCGGTGCGGCGCTTGGTCGAGGCGCAACCCAACCTCGTCACCCTGCAGGGGACGGCGGCACGGTTGGAACTCGATGCGAGCGGCGCGATCACCGGGGTCGTCACGACCGAGGGGCGGCGCTTCGCCGCGCGCGCGGTGGTGATCACCACCGGGACCTTCCTCCGCGGTCGCATCCACGTGGGCACCACGATGAGCGTGAGCGGGGGACGCGCCGGCGAGGCGGCGACCGAGACGCTCGCGGAGCAGTTCGCCGAGCTGGGACTCGAGACGGCGCGCTTCAAGACGGGGACCCCGCCGCGGATCGATGGGCGCTCGGTCGACCTCGCTCGACTCGAGGCGCAGGAGAGCGAGATCGAGGCCTTCGACTTCTCCTGGTCGGCCTTCTGGCCCGAGCCGCGACGCACCGCGCGCGGGACGCGGCACCCCGAGCAGGTCTCGTGCTGGATCACCTACGTAGAGGAATCGGCGAAGGCGATCGTGCGCGAGCGGCTCCACGAATCGGCGATGTATGGGGGCGCCATCGGGGCACGCGGCCCGCGCTACTGCCCGAGCATCGAGGATAAGATCGTGCGCTTCGCCGAGGCGGAGCGGCACCAGTTGTATCTCGAGCCCGAGGGGTTGGACACGCACGAGCTCTATGTGAATGGGCTCTCGACCTCGTTGCCGGTCGACGCGCAGCTCGCGCTGTTGCATTCGATCCCGGGGCTCGAGCGCGCGGTGATGACGCGCGCCGGGTATGCGATCGAGTACGACTATGTGCCCCCGACGCAGCTGTACCCCACGCTGGCGACCCGTCCCTGCGCGGGGCTCTTCCTCGCGGGGCAGATCAATGGGACCACCGGGTACGAGGAGGCGGGGGGGCAGGGGGTCGTCGCGGGGCTCAACGCCGCGGCCCATGCGCTCGACCTCGAGCCGGTGATCTTGGGCCGCGAGGGGTCGTACCTCGGGGTGTTGATCGACGATCTCGTCACCCGCGGGGTCGACGAACCGTATCGACTGTTCACCTCACGCTCCGAGTTCCGTCTCACCGTGCGGCAGGACAACGCGGTGCAGCGGCTCTCTCCGACGGCCGCACACCTGGGACTCTTCACCGCAGAGGAGGGCGCGTGCGCGGAGCGGCGCCTCGCGGATGAGCAGGCCGCGCTCACCCTCGCGCGTACGACGAGCATCACGCCGGCGCAGGCCGATCCGGTGCTCGAGGCGGTGGGTGAGCGCGCGCTGCTCCATGCGGTGCCGATCGTCGAGGTCGCAAAGCGGCAGAAGGTGGCACTCGTCGAGTTATTGCGTGCGACTGGTGTGGGCGAGACGCTCGACACCGAGGCGGTGCGGACCGCCGATCTCGAGGTGAAGTACGCCGGATACTTCGCGCGCGAACGAGCGGCGGCGGACCGTCTGCGCCGGATGGGGGATATCACCCTCCCGGAGGACGCGGAGTATGCGTCGATGCTGACGGTGAGTGTCGAGGCGCGGCAGAAGTTGGGGACGCGGCGGCCGGCGACCTTGGCGCAGGCGGCGAGTATCCCCGGGGTGAGTCCGGCGGATCTCCAGAACCTGGTGCTGGAGTTGGGGAAGTGGAGAAGGGGTGAAGGCTGAAGGTTTACAATCGAACGCCAGAATCCAAAAAGCTGTTTTCGTGACATACTGTTCTATTTATGTTGCTTTTGTATATTATTTGTGGCGCTATTTTTAGGTTGTTTCATCTTGTTTCACGTGAAATATGCGTCCAGCATATGGTCCGGTTTTGGGTGGAAGGGAGTGGGGCGGAAAGGTTCCACGTGAAACAGTCGGATTAGGATGTTGGGGGGGTGGGATGGTATATTCGCCAGTCCACCCCCCGAACGTTTCAGGTGTCCGTGGCCCGTATCCTGGCAATCGCGAATCAGAAGGGCGGCGTCGGTAAGACGACGACCGCCGTGAATCTCGCCGCCTCCCTGGCGGCCGCCGAACAGCGCACCCTCCTCGTCGACGGGGACCCCCAGGGGAACGCCTCGAGCGGGATCGGCCTCGAGCGGGAGGCGATTCGGGAGACGACCTACGACGTCCTCCTGGACCCAGCCCGCATCGAGACGGCGATCGTCCCCTCGGTGCAATTCCAGCACCTTGACGTCCTCCCAGCGACCCCGGACCTCGCCGGTGCCGAGGTGGAGCTCGTGGGGGAGGAGGACAGGGAGCGCGCGATGCGCCGCGGCCTCGACCGGGTCCGCGACCGCTACGACTACATCCTGATCGACTGCCCCCCCTCCCTCGGGCTCATCACGGTGAACATGCTCGCCGCCGCCGACGCGGTGGTGATCCCGCTCCAGTGCGAGTACTACGCCCTCGAGGGGATCTCGCAGCTCTTGAGCACGATCACGATCCTGCAGCAGGGAGTGAACCCCTCGCTCGACGTCGATGGGGTGGTGCTCACGATGTACGACTCCCGACTCAATCTCTCCCGCCAAGTGGCCGCCGATGCGCGTGAATACTTCGGGAATAAGGTCTTCCAGTCGGTCATCCCGCGGAACGTGCGCCTTGCCGAAGCCCCGAGCTTCGGCAAGCCGATCATCCTCTACGACCTCGCCTCGGTCGGCGCCCAGTCGTACATGGAGGTCGCCCGCGAGCTGATCGAGCGCACTCAGAGTTTGGCTAAGTGATTTGTCAGCAACAACTTACTAAATTTTACCGATGAATACCGATAAGGGCCGTCGACTCGGCCGCGGGCTCGAAGCCCTCCTTGCCAAGGCCCCTGTCCGCCAGGATCCCGCGGCGACCGTTGCCCCAGCGCCCACGCCGACCCCGGTCACGGCGAACACCGACGCCTCGATCCCCTTCCGCACGATCCCGCTCGCCAAGATCCGCCCGAACCCCCTGCAGCCCCGCAAGGAGTTCAAGGAAGAGGAACTCGCCGATCTCGTGGCCTCGCTTCGCGTGAGCGGACTCCTCCAGCCGGTCACCGTCCGACCCGCGCGCACCGGCGGTGGCTTCGAACTCATCGCGGGTGAGCGACGCTTCCGCGCCTCGCAGCGACTCGGCTGGACCGAGATCCCGGCGATCGTGCGCGAGGTCGATGACAAGACGCTGCTCTCGCTCGCGATGGTCGAGAACCTGCAGCGCGCCGACCTCAATCCGATCGAAGAGGCGGAAGGCTATCAACAGTTGATCTCTGACTTCGATCTCACACAGCAGGAGGTCGCGGAGATCGTCGGCAAGGATCGCTCCACCGTCGCGAACATGCTGCGCCTCCTCGCGCTTCCCGCCTCGGTGCGGCGCCTGGTGTGGGATGGCCAGATCACCATCGGGCATGCGCGTGCGCTCCTCGGCGCTGGGAACGAGACGCGGATGGCCGATTTCGCGCGGGAGATCGTGAGCGAGGGGCTCTCGGTGCGCGAGGTGGAACGTCGCGTCCGTGAGGTGAATCCCGCCAAGGCCGCGCGCCCGACGAGTGCGCGTGGCGCGACGGCGCCCGGCTCGCGCTCCGCCGAGGTGAAGCGGATCGAAGAGACCCTCCGTCGCCGGTTCGGGAGCGATGTCAAGATCGCGCAGTCGGGCGCCGCCAAGGGCGAGATTCGAATCCCCTTCTATTCCGCGGATGACTTCGAGCGGGTGATGGAACTCCTCGGTGGGACCGGTCTCGACTGATGTCTCATCGGGAGGGCGAGGCGGACACGCGACACGGCACGGCGGCGGCCCACGGGCGAATCTTCGACGCCGAGGGCGGGGCACTCCATGTGCACCTGCATCGCGATCATGGCCTCGCGCATCGGCACCTCGTCCTCTCGTCGTGGCAGATCCGCGCATTGCGCGTCCTCTTCTCCCGGCCGGTCCTCGTCGGGCTGACCGTGGTGCTCCTGAGCATGGGATGGATCTCAGGGCAGGCGGCGCGGGTGCCGCGGCTCACGTGGGAGGTCACGACACTCACGAAGGATCTGGCGCGCGTGGATTCGTTGACCAAGACGCTGGAGCAGCTTCAGGCGAACTATCAGCGCCTCCAGGCGATGTTGGGTGCGAGCGCCCCGGCAGACGACCGGGTCCCGGCCCCATCTTCCTCACGTTCCACCCCCCGCTGACCGATGCCACTCTTCGGACCTCGAACACCCGCCGGCGAACAGCCGCGCGCGAGCACCCTCAGCATCATCGCCTCCGGGATGGTGGTGACCGGGGATGTCCGGTGCGATGGCGTGCTTCGCATCGACGGCACCCTGGCGGGGCGTATCATCGGAGCGCGACAGTTGGTGGTGACCCCCGGCGGGCGCGTCCATGGTGATGTGACCGCGGATGAGATCGTGGTGGGCGGGGTGATCGATGGGAATGTCCACGCATCGACCCGGCTCGAGTTACAGGAGTCCGCCGTGGTGAATGGGAACATCGAGACTCGCGCCTTCGTGGTACCGGAGGGGGGTCAGGTGAACGGCGATATCCGGATGGTCGCCGGGGCCGGGGCCGTGGAACAGACGCGAACGTCCAATTCATCATCGTGACAGCCCGGCAACATCATAAAGCCTTTTCCGTGGAGTGTTCCACAGTGTTCCACAAAGCACCATGGGTGTTCGTTTGTTTTCTTTGATATGTTATAACATTGCTGGATAAGGACTTACACATGTTCTATTCTTGGGTTCGTCGGTACGGGGTCGGCTTTATCAACATCGGACTCCTATACCTTACGGCATGCTCAGGTGGTGAGCGCTCCGGCGGGAGGGAGAGTGGTTTCCAGGTCGCCCTTCTCACCCCGGGGCCGATCTCCGACCAGGCCTGGAACGCCACCGCCTACCACGGCCTCGAACGGATCCGCGACTCCCTCGGCGCCTCGATCAGCCACATCCAGACCAAGACGCCGGCCGAGTTCGAGGAGAATTTCCGTCAGTACGGCACGAAGGGCTATGACCTGGTGATCGGCCATGGGTTCGAGTTCCAGGATGCCGCTCGGCGCGTCGGGCCGCAGTTCCCGAAGACCCTCTTCGTCACCACCGGGGGAGAAGGCACCGGGCCGAACGTCATCGCCCTCGCCTTCGCCTTCGACGAACCCTCGTACCTCGCGGGGATGGCCGCCGCCGCCATCACCAAGACGGGGGTGATCGGCGGGATCGGCGGGACGGAGCTCCCGCCGGTGAAGCTCGGGTTCGAAGCCTTCCTCGCCGGTGCCCGCCTCGTGCGCCCTGATATCAGGCTCCTCGTTGCCTATCTCGGGAACTGGGATGACGCGGGCGCCGGGAAGGAACAGGCGCTCGCCCAGTTGAACCAGAAGGCAGATGTCATCTATCAGAATGCCGATGCCGCCGGACTCGGCGTATTCCAAGCGGTGCGCCAGGCCAAGGGGGGGTGGGTGATCGGGTCGAACGCCGACCAGAACAGGCTCGCCCCCGAGGTGACCCTGGGGTCGGTGTTGATCGACGTCCCGCATGCCTTCCTGTTGCTGGCACGCCAGGCGCAACTGCGGGCGGTGCAGGGGCCCACGATCCGCTTCGCCACGGCGAGTGACGTCGTGCGCTGGGTCCCGAACCCATCGGCCCCACCACTCCCGGCGAAGGTCGTCGCCCAGATCGATTCGGTGCGCGCCGTCTTCGCGGCGGGCGGTCGGCCGGTGGTGACCCCCCGATGAACGTGTCGACGCCGAGCACGCCGCCCGCGAGCGTCGCACTCGAGGCTCTCGTCGCCCACCTCGACACCCTCCTCGCGACTGCGAGCACCCCGGACTATCCGCCGGCGGTCAATGGCCTGCAGGTGCAGTGTCGGCGCCCGATCACGCGGATCGCGGCCGCGGTCGATGCCTCGCAACGCACCATCGATGCGGCGATCGCCAACGACGCGACGCTGCTCCTCGTCCACCACGGTCTCTATTGGAGCGGGCTCCAACCGTTGGTGGGGATGCACTACGCGCGGATCCGTGCGCTCCTGGACGCCGATATCGCGGTCTACTCGTCGCATCTCCCGCTCGACGCCCATGGCACCTACGGCAACTCGCGCCTCCTCGCGGGCGAGCTCGGACTCACCGTCACCGGCGGGTTCGCCGCCTATCAGCAGATCCACTGCGGGGTGCAGGGCACCGCGGACCTCGAGACGGCGGCCCTCGCCGAGCGCGTGCGGTCGTGGGCGGCGGTGTGGGGACATCACACGGTGGTCTCCACGATCCCCGCTGGGCATCGCACCCATCGCTGGGCGATCTGCTCCGGTGCCGGGGCACAGGTCTCGACGCTCCAGGAGGCGTACGCCGCGGGGATCGATACGCTGATCGTCGGCGAAGGCCCGCACTGGAGCGCGGTGGAGGCCGCGGAGCGTGGGCTCGTGCTCATCTACGCCGGCCACTACGCCACCGAGACCCTCGGGGTGCGCGCGGTCGCGGCCCATCTGCAGGAGCGGTTCGGACTCCCCTGGACCTTCATCGACGCACCGACCGGGTTGTGACGCAGCGGGCGGCGACCGAACCGATGGGGGCGGATCCGCGCGACCACGAGGCGCTCGCGCTCGAGGGGATCACGGTCCGCTTCGGACCGGTGACCGCACTCGACGGTGCGCACTGCACGATCCGTCGCGGCACGGTGCATGCGATCCTCGGCGAGAATGGTGCTGGGAAGACGACACTGATGCGTGCCGCCTTCGGTTGGCTCACGCCCGACGCCGGGACGATCCGCGTACAGGGCGCGCCGGTGACCTTTCGCACGAGCGCCGAGGCGATCGCGCAGGGGATCGGGATGGTGCACCAGCACTTCATGCTGATCCCGGCGATGACGGTGACCGAGAACATCGCGCTGGGGGGGCGAGGGCGCTTCGACGCCGGCACGACAGCGGCCCGCATCACCGCGGTGGCGGATGGGGCCGGTCTCCCGGTGGATCCCGTGGCGCGCGTTCGTGATCTCTCGGTGAGCGCCCAGCAGCGCGTGGAGATCGTGAAGGCGCTCGTGCGCGACGCACGGATCCTGATCCTCGACGAACCCACCGCCGTGCTCACCCCGGACCAGGCGACGGAGCTCCTCCGTTGGGTCCGTACCTTCGCCGATGCGGGGGGGACGGTGGTCCTGATCACGCACAAGTTGCGCGAGGCGTTCGCGGTGGCGGATGACATCACGGTGCTCCGTCAGGGGCGCACGGTGCTGAGCGCCGCGCGCGCGATGGTCACCGAAGCCCATCTGATCGAGGCGCTCACGGGGACGGGACTGGTGCCTGGCGGTGCGGAGGGACAGGTCCCGCATCCGACGATGACCACCACGCGCGTCGCCGACGCACCCGACGTGGATGATCATGCGCCGGTATTGCGACTCGACGGGGTGCGCTACGTGGACCCTCGTGGTGTGACCCGACTGCGCGCGGTCGATCTTGCGGTCTATCCCGGTGAGATCCTCGGGGTGATCGGGGTCGAAGGCTCAGGCCCACGCGAGCTCCTGCGCATCCTCGCGGGTCGGCTCACGCCGACCACCGGACGCGTCACCCGTCCCGATGCGGTCGGCTTCGTACCGGAGGATCGCCTGCATGACGCGGTGATCCCGAACTTCTCCCTCACCGAGAACCTCGTGCTCGCGGACGGTGGTGAGGCCCGCGGCTGGATGGATTGGTCCACGTGGCGCACGATCACGCGCGATCTCCTCGCCACCGCCGACGTGCGCGCCGCGGGGCCCGACGTCCCGATGGCGACACTCTCGGGCGGGAATCAGCAGCGCTTCGTGGTGGGACGCGAACGTCGACGCGCGGCGGCCGCGCTCATCGTCGAGCACCCGACGCGCGGGCTCGACCTCACCGCCTCGGCGCGCATCCTCGCCGATCTGCGCGCCCTTGGTGGAAATCCCCGACCGGCGGTCGTCTTCCACTCGGCCGACCTCGATGAGGTGCTCTCCGTGGCGACGCGCGTGGTCGCCTGCTTCGAGGGCCGCGTGCGCGAGGTATCACCGCCGAGCGACCCGACCGATCGCACGCCGTACACGCGCGCGATGACGGGGTCGGTCGAGACGATCGCGGTGTCATCAGGGGGGACGCGATGACCGAGGCGCTCCTCGCCCTCTGGGACGGCGCCTTCGGCTCGTCGTACGCGATCTGGTCGGCGACGCTCGTGCGGAGCGCGCCACTGCTCTGGCTCGGGCTCGGTGTGGCGCTCGCCTTTCGTGCGGGGGTGCTGAACATCGGGGCGGAAGGGCAGTTCCTGATGGGCGCGATCGGCGCGACGGCCGTGGCGCAGGTGGTCGGGCGTTCCATGCCGGGCCTCGTGATGATCCCCCTGATGGCGCTCGTCGGCGGCGTCGCCGGGGCGGGGTGGGCGGGGATCGCCGCCTGGTTGCGTCAGCGATTCGGGGTGCTCGAGGTGATCAGCACGATCATGCTGAACTTCATCGCGCTCGCGACGATCGGCTGGATGGTCCGCGGCCCACTGCAAGAGCCGACGCGCATCTATCCGCAGTCGGCGGAGATCCCGTGGTCGGCGCAGTGGCCCTTCCTGATCCCTGGTCACCGGCTCCATCTCGGCTTCGTGCTCGGCCTCCTCGCCTGTGCGATCGCCTGGGTGGTGCTCACACGCACCGCGACGGGGTTCCGGATCCGCGCGGTGGGGGCGAGTCCCTCCGCCGCGACGAGTACCGGCCAGATCGACGTCGGGCGCACCGTGATGCGGGTCTTCCTGGTGAGCGGCGCCTGCGCCGGCCTCGCGGGCGCGGCTGAGGTGGGTGGGGTGACGTGGGCACTCTATGAAGGGATCTCGCCCGGCTACGGCTATACCGCGATCGCCGTCGCGCTGCTCGCGCGATTGCATCCCGGATGGATCGTGGTGAGCGCGATCTTCTTCGGCGCACTCGAGGCGGGGGCGAGCGCGATGCAACGCGATGCGGGGGTCCCCTCAGTCGTGGTGCAGGTGATCGTCGCAGTGATCATCCTCGGGGTGCTCGCGGAATCGCAGCGGCGCACGCGGGTCGGCGCCTTGCGTGCCCGCGCGGGGAGCCGACGCTGATGGAGGCACTCCTCATCCCGTTCCTCGATGCGACGATCCGCACGGCGACCCCACTCGCCTATGCGGCGCTCGGTGAATTGGTGACCGAACGCTCCGGTGTGATCAACATCGGGATGGAGGGGATCATCATCGCCGGATGCCTCGGGGGACTTGTCGCCGCCGGTGCCGGGGGCGCCGCGATGGGGTTTCTCGGGGGCGCACTCGCTGGCGCGGGGATGGCTGCGATCTTCGCGTTCTTCGTGCTGCGACTCCGCGCCGATGCGATCATCACCGGGACCGCGCTCACGCTGTTGGGGCTCGGACTCACCGGGACGCTCTACCGCGGCCTGTTCGGGATCGAGGGCGCGGCGCTGGGGACCCCGTCGATCGCACCGATCGCGCTCCCGGGACTCTCCTCACTCCCACTGGTCGGACCGGTGTTCTTCACGCAGACGGGGATGACCTATCTGCTCTATCTGTTCGTCCCAGCGCTGGCCTGGTGGCTCGCGCGCACCCAGGCGGGACTCGCGCTCCGCGCCGTGGGGGAGTCCCGCGCGGCGGCCCTCGCCGCAGGGCTCGATGTCCAACGCCTCCGGTGGGGGGCGATCCTCTTTGGCGGGGCGATGGGGGGGCTCTGTGGTGCGACCCTCGTCCTCGCGCAGGTCGGGACCTTCACCGAGGGGATGAGCGCGGGCCGCGGATTCATCGCGATCGCGATCGTGGTCCTCGGCCGATGGCGAACGGTCGGGACGACCCTCGCGGCACTCATCTTCGGCGGCGCATTCGCCTTGCAGTATCTGTTGCAGGCCGCTGGGTGGGCGCTCCCGTACCACCTCTTCCTCGCACTCCCGTATCTCTTGACGCTCATCTTGCTCGCGGCGCTCCGTGGGCGCGCCGAGGCACCGGCTGAACTCGCGTCACAGGAGCGCTGGTCGCGAGCGTGATCACGAGCGTGTCGCGCGCACGGCACCACTCGCGTTCTGCTACGCCTTCGCCTCCACCCAGTTCATACCGGTCCCGATATCCACGACGAGCGGCACGGCCAGCGCCACCGCCGACGCCATCTCGTGACGGACCCTCGCCCCAAGGGCGTCCACTTCGTCCGGCGGGCACTCGAAGACGAGCTCGTCGTGGACCTGGAGGAGCATCTTCCCCGCGAAGCCCTCACGCGGCAGGATGTCATGGATCCGACGCATCGCCACCTTGATGAGATCCGCCGCCGACCCCTGGATGGGGGAGTTCTGCGCGAGACGTTCGCCGAGGGCACGGGTGTTGAAGTTGCGGTCGAGAAGCTCGGGGATATAGCGCCGGCGATGGAACAGCGTCTCGACGTACCCCTGGCGCCGCGCCTGCTCCACGATCTGGTCGAGCCAGGTGCGCACGCCCGCAAACCGCACGAAGTAGGTCTCGATGAACGCCTTGGCCTCGGCGGTGCTGATCCCCAGTTGCCGGGCAAGGGCGAAGGCCCCCTGCCCATAGATGGTGGCGAAGTTGATCGTCTTGGCACGTGCCCGCATCTCCGCGGTCACCGACTCGACCGCCACCCCAAAGATCACGCTGGCCGTCTGGCGATGGATATCGCCGCCCGCCTCGAAGGCCGCGACGAAGGCGGGGTCGCGCGAGAGATGCGCGAGCAGACGCAACTCGATCTGTGAATAGTCCGCGGCCAGGAGGGTCCACCCCGTGCGTGGGATGAAGCCACGCCGGATGTCCTTCCCGAGCTCACGGCGGATCGGGATGTTCTGGAGATTCGGGTCACTCGACGAGAGACGCCCGGTGCTCGCGACCGTCTGATTGAACGACGTATGCAACCGCCCGGTCCGCGGATTGACGAGCCCCGGAAGCGTATCGAGGTAGGTGTTCTCGAGCTTCGCAAGCTCGCGATACTCCATGAGGAGCGCCGGCAGATGATGCCCGTCGTCGGCGAGCTCCTGTAGGACGCTCGCATCGGTGCTCGGCCCGGTCGCCGTCTTCTTCTTGATCGGGAGTCCGAGCTTCTCGAAGAGGATCTGCCGGAGCTGCGGGTTGGAGGCGACGTTGAATTCCTCGCCGGCCTCGACGAAGATCTGTTGCTCGACCTCGCGCCGCGCCGCCTCGAACCGCGTCTTGAGCGAATGGAACCAGGGCACGTCGATCGTGATCCCGGTCCACTCCATCTCGGCGAGCACCGCCACCAATGGGAGTTCGATCTCATGCAACAGCGAGGCGGCCTGCCGCTGTGCGAGCCGGGGGGCGTAGACCTCCTGCAGCCGGAGGGAGATATCGGCATCCGTGCAGCAGTAGTCACACGCCGCCGGGATCGGCACCACGTCGAACGGGAGCTCCTGCCGTCCCTTCCCGCAGAGCTGTTCGTAGGAGGTCATCACGACGCCAAGGGATTCGACGGCGAGGGTGTCGATGGCGTGGGACCGACGGCTCGGGTCGAGGACGTAGCTCGCGAGCATCGTATCGAAGCCGAGTCCGGCGACCGGTACACCGGCGCGGCGCAACACGAGCACGTCGTACTTGGCGTGGTGCGCGACCTTCGCGATGGCGGGATCGGCGAAGAGCGATCGGAGGGGTGCCATCGCGTCGTCGAGGATCGGCGGGAGATTGACCACCGGTGTCGCCCCGTCAGCCAAGATCCGCGCGGCGATCGAGACCTCGGCGCCCGCCTTCGGCGCCCGCGCCGCAGGACGCTCGTCGAGTGCGAGCCCCCCCTGCTCACTCGCATACGGGCGATGCGCGAAGGGGAGATACCAGGCGCGGCCCGGTGCCACGGCGATCGAGAGGCCGATGAGGTTCGCCCGGAGCGGGGTGATGATCGGCGGGGCGTCGGCGTCGAGGATCGTCTCGGTGTCGAAGGCGAAGGTCCCGGCAGCGCGGGCCGCGGCGATCACCTCGGCGACGAGCGCTGGTGTGTCGGCGATGCGGTAGTCGCGAGGCACCTCGGCCGGAGCGAAGAGGTCAGCGGGCGCGGACGCCGTGGGGGGCGACGATGCGCCGGTGACGGGCGCGCTCGTCACACGATGCGCGCGTGGCGTCGCCGACGCCACGGCCGGGTCCTCGAGTCCGAGTTGTGCCGCCGCCGTCCGCGCTGCCGTCGTGAACTCGAGGGTGACGAAGAGGTCGCGGAGCGTCGCCCAATCCGGGGTCTCGAGCGTGAGGGCCTCGAGATCGAGGGTCACATCGAGATCGCGATGCAGGGTCACTAAGATCTTGGAGAGTCGCGCCTCCTCGGGATGCTTGAGCAGGGCGTTGCGGGCGCGCGTCGGTTCGATCTCGTCGACGTGCGCGAGCATCGCGTCCACGGTGCCCCAGCGTTGCACCAGCGCGAGCGCCCCCTTCTCGCCGATCCCGGGCACACCCGGGATATTGTCCGCCGTGTCGCCGACGAGCGCGAGATAGTCGACGATCCGCTCCGGCGGGACACCAAGGCGCTCATGCGCATTCTCCATCCCATACCACTTCTCGGTCGTGCGGCCCGGCGGGCCATGCCAGGGGTTGAGCACCCAGACCTTGGGCTCCACGAGCTGCAGGAGATCCTTGTCGCCCGAGACGATGCAGACCTCCAGCCCCGCGGCGGCGCCCTGTGCGGCGAGCGTGGCGATCACATCATCCGCCTCGAACCCATCGAGCTGCGCAACCGGGATGCGATACCCGGCGAGCAGCTCGTGGACGCGCTGCACGCCGGTGTCGAAGTCCGCCTGTTCCTCATCCGGCAACGCGACGCGATTCGCCTTATACGACTCAAGGAGCGCCTCACGTCCAGACGACCCGGCATCGTTCACCCAGCCGAGGTACTCCGGCTTGTGCTTCTCGATGAGGCGCTTGAGGAAGTCATTGACCCCCTTGGCCATCCCCGTGTTCTCGCCATGCGCGTTGCGCAGCGGCGCCCCGCCGCCCAGCGCATAGAAGGCGCGATAGATGAGGGCATAGCCGTCGATCAGATAGAGGCGCGGACGCCCGGGCATCGTCATAGGGGGAAGCTCCCGAGGGCGAGGAGCGCCCACGCGGTCGCGCCGGCGCCGAACGCCACGCGCACGTTGTCATCGAGTCGCATCGTCGGACGCTCGGCGGCGGCGGCCGCGACGCCGATCATCGCCGCCGCGGGGAGCGAGGCCCCGACGAGCCAGAGGGGACCGACCGCACTCGCGATCGCGCAGGCGAGCGACCCGCTCCAGGTCTTGGGACCAGGCGCGCCGTTCCGTCGGTCATCACGCGAGGCATCACGGGCCCCCTGTGACCCGGCCTGCGACCCCATCGGCGACCCCATCGGCGACACCGCGCGACCGACGAGCGCCGCGGCGGTATCCCCGACCACGGCGGCCCAGAGCGCGGTGATCGCCACGGGGAGCGGCAGGGCGAGGACCGCGACGAACATCGCGAGGAGGATCCAGCTCGCTCCCGTGAGATGTGTGGCCTCATGGGAGCGGAGCATCCACCCGAACCACGAGAGGAACCAGCGCTGCATGGCCTCGCTCCGGCGGCGCCCGATCTCGATCCCCGCGGCGATCACCAGTCCCGCACCGAGGACGGCGAGGACGACGGTGCGCGGGACCCACGCATACGCGAGGGCGAGCGGGAAGAGCGCGGAGCAGAGATGGATCCCCTTGCGACCCAGTTCTCCGCTCCAGGGGGTGGGAGCGGGGGTGCTCACTTCAGACGCCGCCGGAACTCCGTCTCGAACCGCACCTCGCTCGACTGCGTGAGCCGCCACCGGCCGGTCCCCGTCTGATCGAAGAAGGTGAGCTGGAGGTTCATGGCCTGATAGATCCAGACCTGCTGGCGGTTCCGACTCATGTCGTTGAGCTGTGGTTCGATGAGTTGGTCGGGTTCGCCGAGGACGATGAAGACTCGCCCGCGATCCGACTGCCACCCGACGCCGGCCTCATCGCTGAAGCGTTGATTCGCGCGGACGAGGCGCTCGAAATAGGCGCTGAGCTCTTCGTGGACGGCGGTGCGTGGCTCCGGATCGGTGGCCTGCACGAATGCGCTCCACGCAGCAGGTCGCTGCTCAGGCGCCGCGTCGCGGAGCGCATTGATGCGCATCGGCGTGGCGTAGTACCGGAGATAGAAGAGCATGTCGCTGTAGGTCGCCACAGGAAGTCCGGCGCCGAAGCTGACGAAGACGTACGAGGAGACGGTGTCGCGGGCGCCGTCGCGCGTGAGGGAGAGTTGCCCGACGCCGATCCCGATGCGGGAGACCGGGACGTCGATGATCCCCGAGGTGAGCCCGCGACGGGCAGGGAGGGTCAGGGTGTCGGTCCAGAGGACGCGACCCGTCTCGTTCCGGATCAACAATCGGAGGGGCGCGACCGACCCGGGCTGATCGTACGCCTCCATGTAGACCGGGATGAGGCTATCGCGACCGATCACCGCCGTCCCCGCGGGGGCGATGATGAGGGCCGGGAGACTGTCGGTGGACTCGCGTGCCGTCGCCTCGAGGACCGGGACGGGAGTCCCGATGCCGCCGGCGCCGAGACGCGGGACGCGCAAGGACGCACGCTCCTCGACGGTGCGCTGGGTGGATTCATCGCGCACGACGATGGTGAGTGAATAACTCCCCGGTGGGACGTCGAGCACCTCTTGGTGAAAGATGCTCTCGTCCCCGCGCGTCGTCTCGCGATAGGTCCCGACGAGCACCTCCTGCTGCGCCTCACGTCGGGTGATGACCCGTCCATCCTGCGAGAGTTCGACGGTGGCGATGTACCCCGCGCGGAATCGGGTGTCCGACTGTCGCGCGAAGGTCAGCGCGACTGCCGGGAAGGAGATCGCGACCACCACGTGCGTGGTGTCGGGCGAGGGCGAGGCGAAGGCCGCGATGCGCCCCAAGAGGGGGAAGGGCATCCCGCGCGCGAGCATCCCCATCTGCCGATAGAGCGCGGTGGCGTCGAAGGAGAGCGCCTGCGCGCCGCGGGGAACGGCGGGTGTGGCACGGCGGCCCGCTGACGGTGCATCCCCGCCGCGCGACCCACCACGCGCCCCACCGCACCCGCTCACGCCGAAGGCCAGGAGCACGATCATCATCGGAAGGAGCGCGCGCCGGTGTGCCATCACCGTACAATCTACCCCGCCACACGACACCGGTGCGCCCCGATGCTTGCTCCCATCCCCCCGCCACCCTAGGTTCGCGCAGATGACACGCGACGCGCTCGTCGGTACCGCCCTCGCCGGGTACACCCTCCTCGACCGCGTCGGGGAGGGGGGGACCGCGACGGTGTACCGGGCGACCCACCCCACGCACGGGACGGTGGCCTTCAAGGTCCTCCGCGAGAAGCTCCGCGCGGACAAGACCGCCGTCGCCCGCTTCGTGCGTGAGGGGGGGTTCGGCGCCAGGGTCACCCACCCCAACGTGATCCGGACGATCGCGTCGGGAGAGGCCGACGGGTTGCCCTACCTCGTCCTCGAGTGGGCCCCGGGCGAACTGCTCGAGCACTATCTCCGGCAACACGCCCCCCTCCCGCCTGACGAGGTCGCCTCGATCGTCCGACAGATCGCGGGCGCCGTCGGTGCGGCGCACCAGGTGGGGATCGTCCACCGCGATCTCAAACCGGACAACTGCATCTATGATCCCGAGACCCGCACGGTGCGGTTGCTCGACTTCGGGATCGCCACGGCGACGAACGCCACCGCGGACCAACGGCTCACACGCGCGGGCTTCTTCGTCGGCACCTTGATGTATGTGGCCCCCGAGGCGCTCTCGGGGGAGATCGTCTCCCCGGCGGCGGACCAATACTCCCTCGCGACGATGGCCTACCAGCTGCTCACGGGGTCGCTGCCGTACGTCGCGAAGAACCCGCGCGAGATGTTCGCCCAGCTCCTGAAGGTCCCGCCGACCCCGCTCAACAAGGCGAACCCTGCGCTCGTCTTCACCGACGCGGTAGAGGCCGTGGTGATGAAGGCGCTCGCGCGTACACCGGCGGACCGCTACCCCGATACCGTCACCTTCGCGACGGCGCTCTCGGAGGTCCTGGCCACTCCCTTCCCCGCGGACTCTGGGGGCGGGCTCTTCTCGAAGATGAAGGGGCTCTTCGGGCGCTAAGCCTTCAGCCCCTGTTCCACCGGCAACCAACAGGTGAAGGTCGATCCGCGCTCGGGTGCGCTCTCCAGCGTGATATCCCCACCCAAGAGCCGCGCGAGCCGGCGCGTGATGGAGAGCCCGAGCCCCGTCCCGCGACGCGCCGAATCCGAACGCGACCCTGACTCCACCTGCTCGAACTCCTCGAAGATCCGCTCCAGATCCTTCTCAGCGACCCCGATCCCCGTATCGACCACCTGGAGCGCGATCCAGGTCCCACCGGCGGTGAGGAGTGGTCGCTTGGTCGCGGTCGGTGTGTAGCTCGTCACCGCCCCATCGGGCACGAGGCTCGCGCGTAACGTGATCCCGCCCGCTGGCGTGAACTTCACCGCGTTGCCGAGGAGGTTCACGAGGATCTGTCGGAGATGCGTGGGGTCGGTGGGGACGCGGGGGAGCGTCGCCGGCACCTGGATCGAGAGCGCCAATCCCTTCTCGATCACCAGCGGCTCGATCTCGCTCGCGACGTCGATCACGAAGGCCCGGAGGGAGAGGGGCTCGGTGTGCACATCAAGCCGGCCGGCCGAGAGGCGCGCGAGATCGAGGATCTGGTCGACCAGCGCCTGCAGATGCTCCGCCGAGGCCTGGATCCGCTCCACCGGCCCGACCATACGAGGCCCGAGTTCGCCGTAGGAGCCATCGCGCAGGAGATCGACGAAGCCGACGATCGCCGCGAGCGGGGTGCGGAGCTCATGCGAGACGTTCGCGAGGAACTCCGACTTGGCGCGGTTGGCCCGCGCGAGCTCGAACGAGAGATGCTCGAGCTCTGAGCTCCGCTCGCGGAGCCGGCGCCGCTGCGCCCGCGCCGCGAGGAGGAAGACCACCAGGGCGACGGCCAAGACCGTCGCGATCACCCATCCGAGCATCGTCCCCCTGTCCCACCCGATTGACCCCTGCGGGCCGCTCCCGTAGCGTCCCCGCCATGACCTCGCCCATCCGCCTCCTCGATCTCCTCGCCCAGCGCAGCGCCAAGCGCGGCACCTTCACCCTCGCCTCGGGCCGGCGGTCCGACCTCTACATCGACGCGCGCCTGACGACGATGCACCCGGAGGGGCTCACCCTGATCGGCCCGCTCGGCCTCGCGACGATCCGCGAGTGTGGGTGGGCCGCCGACAGCGTCGGCGGCCTCACCCTCGGCGCCGACCCGGTGAGCTACGCGATCGCCTACGCCAGCCAACTCGCCGGCACGCCGATCCGCGCCTTCACCGTGCGGAAGGAAGCGAAAACGCATGGGACGGGCAAGTTGGTGGAGGGGGCGTTCCTCCCGAGCGATCGTGTGGTGGTGATCGAGGATGTGATCACGACGGGGGGATCGGCGCTGAAGGCGGTCGACGCGCTCCGCGCGGCGGGGGCCACGATCGTGGGTGTGCTCGCGGTGGTCGACCGAGAGGAGGGGGGACGCGAGGCCCTCGAGCAGGCTGGGCTCCAGGTGGCCGCGCTCGCCCGCGCCTCGGAGATCGTCGCACGGATGTGACGCAGGGCAGGCTCATCGGGCGCGCGCCTGCCAGGCCGCGTGACGATCGCGCACCGATGGGGGAAGGGTCGTGGCCGGCCGTGCGGTGGGCGTCCGTGCCGGCATCCCGGCCTTGAGCGCGAGCGGGCGCAGGGTGCGAAGCGCGGCCAGATGTGGTCGCACCAATTCCGCCATCCACCGCTCGAGCATCTTCTCCCCCGAGATCTCGCGACGGAACTGACCCGCCGTCACCCCGAAGAACAGACGGATGTGTCGACTGAAGCTCTGCGGGGAGGAATACCGCAACGTGGTCGCGACATCGGCGATCGAATGCCCGGGATCCTCGAAGAGACGCGCGGCGCGCAGCAGCCGCGCATAGGAGAGATACCGCTTCGGTGCCGGGAGCCCGGCGCGGAAGAATCGACTCATTAGCGTGCTCGGGACCACCCCGAGCCGACCGCTGAGCTCGCGCACGGTATGCGCGGGATCATGCCGATCCAACACCGCCTCGAAGAAGCGCCAGACATCGGGCGGCGCCTCCCCCACCTCGGCCCGCACCGCCGCGAGGGTCTGACGCTCCACCTCCTGCGCCGCCGCCTCCGTCAGGAGATGCCGGAGTCGCATCCACCCCGAGGGCGCACGCACATCCACCAGACGCGTCACTCCCGCCTGGCCCAGCTGCATCAGTGCCAGAGGGGTGGGGAGCGTGGTGCCCAGCAGCGCGACGGTCGGGACCATCGGGAACTCGCGCACCACACTCGCCACCCGACGCTCCGCTTCGTGCGCACACCGAGCGACCGAGACCAACACCGCGCTCACCGGACGCCGCTTCAGTTCGGCGTGCGCCTCGGCGACGGTCTCCCGATGGATAGCATAGAAGAGCCCCGTGCCCGCTGCGTCGACGCGCGTGCGTTCGTCGGGATCGACCACGGTGATCACGGGGGCGTTGAGGGTGCGGGCCGGTGGCGTCATCTCTTTCTCCTCGTTTGGGTTGGGTGGGTCGCGCACCCTGACCCTCGGCCCCCCTGGTCACCCCGTCGTCACACCGACCACACCCCGCCCACCCGGTTGTCACCCCTTGATTTGACGGGCGTCAAATCGGTCGGACGGGAGGGAGTGGGGTTATATTCAGAGTACGGTTCCGCCGGGCGATCGCGTCGTGGGCTTCGGTCCGCGCCGAGGAAAGTCCGGGCTCCTTGGACATGCTGCCAGGTAACGCCTGGGCACGTCGCGAGACGTGACGGAGAGTGCCACAGAGAATAGACCGCCTTCGCGCGAGCGGAGGTAAGGGTGAAAAGGTGGGGTCAGAGCCCACCGCGCCACTGGTAACAGGGGCGGCACGGCAAACCCCAGCAGGAGCAAGGCCGAATAGGCGGCGAGCAGCAGTCCTCTGCGATCAAGACGCCGCGGGTTGGCCGCTAGAGCGTTCGGGCGACCGGACGCCGAGAGAAATGATCGTCCGAGGTCCTCGTGGCCTCGACAGAACCCGGCTTATAGGCGGAACCAGCGATGACGCGACGGGTGGTGAGGACTCCAGGAGACATGGGTGCCTTGCCGCCCGTTCGTCGTCTGCGCACCGGGTGGTGTGCTCGCGCTGCGGCACGTGCGCTCGCGGCCGCGCTCGCAACCGCACTGACGACTGGCGGGGCCGTGGTGACCGCCTGCGCCCCCGCCCGTCCGACACCCACTCCGGTCCCTGTGAGCGCGCCGATCCCCGTCCCCGAGAAGCCGGCGCCCGTCGATCCATTGGCGGAGCCGTGGCTTGTCGGCGTGCCGACCTCCCCGGTCACACATGAGATCGTGGTGACCACCGCGGTTCGTGCGGCCGCGACCTCGGACGCGCTCGCGAATACGTCGGCCGATTCGCTCCGCACGACGCTTTCGGTGCGCTGGGACAGCACGAGTCGCACGACGGCTCGCACCGGGTCGCTGACATCGTATCGCATCCATGCCGTGGTTCCGGCGAGCACACCGGTCGGTGCGCCCCCCGCAGTCACCCCGCCATGGCTCACGACGCCGCTCGCCATCGTGGCCGCGCTCGACGCCGACCGACAGATGGTCCGCGTGACCACGCCCCCAGAGTCGAGCTGCGGCGTCGAGACCGCCGCGGCTCAGGTGGCGCGCGAGGTCTTGTTGGCCCCGCCGTCGCGCCTCGCCCGCGGGGTCTCGTGGGTGGATTCGCTGCGCACGACGGTCTGTCGTGATTCGATCCCACTCACCCTCACGTCGACGCGCCGCTACGTGGTGGAGGATGCGCGGGTGCAAGACGGGCGCGTCGTCGTCGTGCTCCGGCGGCACTCGACGACGACGCTCTCGGGCACCGGCGCACAGTTCGGCGAACCGGTGACGATCACCGGTGAGGGGCAGGGCGATCTGCTGTTCGGCCTGCGACTCGACGATGGCCAGATGACCGATGGAAACGGGGTCTCCACCCTCACGCTCTCACTCACCGGTCGTCGCAAATCCCAGGTGGTGACGCAGAACGCCCGGCTCGAGATCCGCCGGGCGTTCTGAGGGGTCCCGGGGCTCCGGGTGCCGAACCGCCGGCACCTCCCGCCATCGATCAATCGGCCAAGCGCAACGGCATCAAGAGGCAGAGATACTTCGCCGGATCCGACCACCCTTCCGGCTCGAGCGTCGTCGCCCGCTCCGGCGCGCGGAAGGTCATGCGCACCTCCTCGGTCGGCATGAAGCGGAGCATCTCGAGGAGATAGTTCGCGTTGAAGCCGATGTCGAGCGGGTCCCCCTCGTAACGGATCGGGAGCTCATCCTGCGCTTCGCCGAGGTCGGGGGTGCTGACCGCGAACTTGAGCATCCCCGAGTTGAAGGAGAGGCGGATGCGATGCGTCTGATCGCTCGCCACCACGCTCATCCGGCGGAGCGCGCTGGTGAAGGCGGCGCGGTCGAGGATCGCGTGCTTGTCGTTGTCCTTCGGGATCACCTGGTCGTAGCCGGGATACGGCCCTTCGATCAAGCGCGTGAAGACCGAGGTGAAGGGGGAGCGGAACCCGAGATGGTTCTCCCCGACCCCGACCTCGAGCTGCTCCTCGGCGGGGAAGAGCCGCTTGATCTGCTCGAGCGCCTTGGGGGGGATGATGTGCTCGGCCTTCTGCCCGCCGGAAACCGGGATCTCCATCTTCGCGAGGCGGTGCCCGTTCGTGGCGACCATCCGCATCAGGTCGTTTCGAATCTCCCAGAGCACGCCGTTGAGGATCGGACGGCTCTCCTCCGTGCTCGCGGCGAAGGCGGTGTGGCTGATCAGCCGCTGCAGGTCCCCGGAGCCGATCTTGAGCGCCTTCTCGAAGCGTACGGCGGGGAAGCTCGGGAACTCCGTCTTCGGGAGTCCCAGGAGCTTGAACTTGGCGCGGCCGCACTCGAGGGTGATCCGCTGATCACCCGTCGCGGAAATCCGAACCGGTGCGGCGGGAAGCTCGCGCGCGATCTCACTCAGCTTCCGCGCGGGGATCGTGATCCCGCCGGCCGCCTCGACGTCGGCGGTGATCTCGGTGCTCACGGCGATGTCGAGATCGGTGCCGGAGATGCGGATCCCCTTCTCGGTGGTTTGGACCAAGAGGTTCGCTAGGACGGGAAGGGTCGTCTTGTTGGGCACGACCGGCGTGACGGCGGCCAACCCTTCCTGAAGTTTCTCGCGTGTGATCGTGAACCGCATGCTGGGATCGGGTGACGTGTGGGGAATCGGACCGCGCTACGTAGTGCTGTTTCTATCTATCTCTAAACAGTCGTCGTAGTAGAAAGGTGTGTATTGTGGACGAACACCGGAACCCCATGTGGTGAAAGGGCTCCCGGCCTTCAGCTCACGTGGCCTCACATGTGGACCGGCGGGGGAGGGTGCGGAGAACCCCACCCAGACCGGCGGCCCGTGTCGCAAACATGTGCATCATGTGGAGAGCCGCAGGGTTTCCCGCAGGCGTTCCACACGCCCGCGGAACTCGCCGTCGGTCCCCATCGTCTCGGTCACCCGATCCAGGGAATGGATGACGGTGGAGTGGTCGCGCCCGCCGAAGGCGAGCCCGATCTCCACCAGCTGCATCCCGAGGATCTCGCGGGCGAGGAACATCGCCACCTGACGGGGGACGGTGAGGGTCTTGGTCCGGGTCTTGGACTGAAGCCCCTCGACGGTCACCCCCCATTCGCCGGCGACGGTCCGTTGGATGCGTGCCATCCCATCCTGGCGAACCGGCCGATCAGCGGCGTCATCATTGGATCGCAACTTGTCCCGCAGCGCCTCGCGGGCGAGCTCCACAGAGATCGGACGATGCTTGAGCGAGGCGTAGGCGAGGAGTTTGATGATGGAACCCTCGAGCTCGCGGACGTTGGAGCGCACGTGGTCCGCGATGAAATGGAGCACGTCATCGGGGATCGTCTGCTCGAGGTGGTCCTGTTCCGCCTTGCGGCGGAGGATCGCGATCCGGTGCTCGAGGTCGGGCTGGCCGATGTCGGCGACCATTCCCCACGCGAATCGACTCGCGAGGCGCGCCTCGAGCTTCGGGATCTCCGAGGGAGGACGATCCGAGGTGAGGACGATCTGGCGCCCCGCTTCATAGAGGGCGTTGAAGGTATGGAAGAACTCCTCTTGCGTGGAGTTCTTCCCACCGATGAAGTGCACGTCATCGACGAGGAAGAGATCGGTCTCGCGATAGCGCTGGCGGAAGTCGTGCATCGCCCCCTTACCGATGGAGGTGATGACGTCGTTGGTGAACTGTTCGGTGGTGATGTAGGTGACACGGGTCTGCGGGGCGCGCAGGAGGATCTCGTGCGCGATCGCCTGCATGAGGTGTGTCTTGCCGAGCCCGGTGGGGCCGTAGAAGAAGAGCGGGTTGTAGGTCTTCCCAGGGGCCTGGGCGACGGCCATCGCGGCGGCAGCGGCGAGGTCGTTGGACTTCCCGACGACGAAGGTCTGGAAGGTGTAGCGCTCGTTGAGAGCGCTAAGCACGACCGCACCCGAGTTCCGCTGTGGCGTAAAACTGGCCTGTTGCTGACCCGGAGATGGCACAAAAAGGTCCATCTGGGACCGCTGTAGTCGTTCGGCCTGGACTCGGAGGCGAATCTTGATCGGGTGCCCAACCGCCACGGCGGCCACCGACTCCAGCACCGCGGTGTGTCGCTGCTCGTTCCACTCGACCGAGAACTGGTCGGGGGCGTTGAGGGTCAGGGTCTCGTCCGCGTACTCCGCCGCCGTCAACGGGGCGAGCCAGGTTTCGACCGTGTGGTCCGGGAGTCGGGTGCGCGCCTGATCGAGGAGGCGAGTCCAGACATCCGAGGGGGAGAGCGTCATTACGCGGCGAGCACCAGCGAACGTGGAGATCCGAGCGGGAGGCGGAACGTACCACCGCATGTGGACAAGTCAACATTCGTGACTGCAAGCCAGTCGATGACGCGTCCGGTTGGGTTGACCTAACCATCGGCGGCGGATAGGTTTAGCGGTCTGTCTGGAATCGCAATTCACGCCTGAGGGTTTGACCGATGGGGAAGCCGACGTACCGCCCGCGCAACAAGCGTCGCATCAAGACGCACGGGTTCCGCGCGCGCATGGAGACCAAGTGGGGGCGTGAGGTGCTCAGCCGCCGTCGCAAGAAGGGGCGCAAGCGGCTGACCGTGAAGCTCCCGTCCAAGTACGCTGGCGTCTGAGACGCCGGAGCGGACCCCGGCGGATGGCGTGACCATCGGCTGGGTGACCCGTGCCGCGGACCTCGATCGGGTCCGCCGACAAGGGAAGCGGTTCCGTACCTCACACCTCGAGGTCCGGCAACTCGCTTCCCTTCTGCGTCACTCCCGGGTCGGTCTCATCGTGCCCAAGCATCGCCACGGGTCGGTGGAACGGAATCTCGTCAAGCGTCGGCTGCGCGATGCGGTCCGCCGTGCGCTCTGGCCCGTGCTCCATACCGTCGACGTGCAGGGCGAGCCCACCGACCTCGTGGTCTGGGCCACACCCTCGAGCTACACGGCGACCTTCGAGGCGCTGTTGGGCGATGTGCAGCGGATCGCGCGGCGCCTGGCGCCGTCGAGCACGCCGCCAGCGAACGTGGTCGAGGACCCCTCGTGAGACTACTCTTCATCCTGATCGTGCGTGGGTATCAGGTGGCGCTCTCGCCCCTGTTGCCGCCGTCGTGCCGCTACCACCCCACCTGTTCGCACTACGCCATCGAGGCGCTCGAGCGACATGGGGCCTGGCGCGGTGGGTGGCTCGCGGTCAGGCGCATCGCACGTTGTCATCCTTTCCGGGCGGGGGGATTCGACCCCGTCCCCGACACTCTCCCGAGCACGCTCCGTGATGGATAAGCGTTTCTTCCTCGCGCTGGTGTTGACCGGCGCCGTCGTCCTCCTCACGCCGGTCATCTTCCCGCGGCCGAAGGGGCCGGCGCCGGTCGTCGCGGTGGATTCGACGCGCGCCGCCGCCACGCCAGCCGGCGGCGCGATGACCGCACCGACCGCGAGTGCCGCGCCCACCGCCGGTCTTCCGGCGAGCCTCGCGCCCACGTCACGTGTCGCCGGTGATCAGGCCCCGGCCCCGGTGGTGATCACCGAGGTGACGCTCGCGAACGCGCTCGCCAGCTACACCTACAGCTCGCGCGGCGCGGCCTTCGTCTCCGCGACCCTGCCGAAGTACACCCGCCTCGGCGCGACGACCGGGACCGTCGCACTCGAGGCGCCCGCCGAACCGCTGCTCCGCTACCGCTTGCTCGCGGGTGGCGACACGGTGCGGTTCGACCAGTTGGCCTTCACGACGACGAGCGATCCGGCGACCAGCCGCGTGACCTTCACCGCGCTGGTGGGCCAGGGCGGGGAGATCACCGTCACGTACGCACTCGCGGACACGAACTACCTCGCCGACGTGCGGATCGCCGCGCGCGGCCTCCCCTCGCCGGCCTTCCTCCTCACCGACCTCCCGACGGGATTCCGCTCGCAGGAGCGCGACTCCACCGACGATCACCGCCATCTCGCCTACGCGAGCCGCGCGCCGATCGGCGGCGCCGAGCGAATCGATTTCCGGAAGCCTGACCCCGGGGAGCGGATCCTCCGGCAGGGGCCGCTCACCTGGGCGGTGGCCAAGAGCAAGTACTTCCTGGTGGGGCTGATCGCGATGGACACGACCACCTCGCCGTTCGCGGAGTTGCAGGTGACGGGGGCCCCGCGGGTGAACCGTGAGGCGACGCGCGCGATGGCGACGGTGGTCTCGCCGCTCGGGCCTGACGGGGTGCACTTCGAGCTCTACGCCGGCCCCCAGGAGTGGGAGCGCCTCGTGGCGATGGGGCGCGAGTTCGAGCACACGAATCCGTACGGCGGCTGGATCAGTGGGCTCGTCCAGCCCTTCGCGACGATCGTGATGAAGATCCTCCTCTGGATGAAGCGCACCGTGCGGATCGAGTACGGGTGGATCCTCGTGATCTTCGGTGTGGCGATCCGCCTGGCGATGTGGCCGCTCAACTCGAAGATGATGCGCTCGAGCATCCAGATGCAGCGCATCGCGCCGCTGGTGCAGGCGGCGCAAGAGAAGCACAAGGGTGACCCGGAGAAGCAACGGGCCGCGGTCATGAAGGTCTACCAGGACGCCGGGATCAGCCCCTTCGCCCCGCTCGCGGGGTGCTTGCCGATGCTCCTCCCGATGCCGATCCTCTTCGCGCTCTTCTTCGTCTTCCAGAACACGATCGAGTTCCGCGGCGTCCCCTTCCTCTGGCTCCCGGACATCTCGGTGGCCGATCCGTACTACATCGTCCCCCTTGTGATGGGGGGCTCGATGTATCTCCTCTCGTGGATCGGGATGCGCAACACCCCGCCCAACCCGCAGACGAAGATGATGAGCATCATCATGCCGGTGATGATGACGGTCTTCCTTTTCAACTTCGCGTCGGGACTCAACCTGTACTACGCCGTGCAGAACATCGCGGCACTCCCGCAGCAGTGGTTGATCGCCAATGAACGCGGGAAGACCCCTGTGGCGAGTGCGCCGGTCCAAGGTGGAGGCGCGAAGCGAAAGAGCTGACCTCCGCGGCGACACGATCGCCGCGGTCGCGACGGCCCCGGGGATCGGGGCTCTCGCGGTGGTTCGGGTCAGTGGCCCTCAGGCGTTCCCCATCGCGCGGCGGGCGGTGCGGGCCCACGGGGCAGGGGACGGGGGGCAGGGATCAGAAACGACCTGGCCACCGGTCGCGCGGCGGGCGACGAGCGTCACGCTCATCGATGCGGAAGGGGCACCGCTCGACAGCGCGCTCCTCACGGTCTTTCCTGGGCCGTACTCGGCCACCGGCGAGGATGTGGTCGAGTTCTGGGTGCATGGCGGTGCCTATATCGCGACGACGCTCCTCACCACGCTCGTGCGTGTGGGGGCGCGGCCCGCGCTCCCAGGTGAGTTCACCGAGCGCGCGGTGCGGAACGGCAAGCTCGATCTCCTGCAGGCGGAGGGGATCGCGGATCTGATCGAGGCGCGCTCGGCGGCGACGCATCGCGCGGCGCTCCGACAGGTGGGGGGCGCCCTCTCACGACAGCTGGAGACGTTGCGCTCGGCGCTGCTCGACCTCGAGGCACTCCTCGCCTACGACATCGACTTCCCGATGGAGGATGACGGGCCGATCGACCGGTCGCGCATCCTCGCGTCGGCGACACAGCTCGAGTTGACCCTCGCCGAGTTGATCGGGACCTTCCCGCAGGCGGCGTTAGGACGCGACGGGGCGATGGTCGTGCTGGCGGGGCCGCCCAATGCAGGGAAGTCGTCGTTGCTCAATGCCCTGGTGGGGGAAGCGCGGGCGATCGTGAGTGAGATCCCCGGGACGACGCGCGATGCGATCGAGGTGCTGGTCGATGCGCAGCCCTGGCCGATCCGCTACGTCGATACCGCCGGGCTCCGCGCGAGCGAGGATCCGTTGGAGCGGCTCGGGATCGAGGTGAGTCATCGTCGGCTCGCGGAGGCGCATCTGGTGTTGGCGTGCGCCGAGGACGAGGCATCGCTCGGGCGCACGGTGGCGGAGCTCGCCACGCGGACCACCGCCCCGATCGTCGCGGTGTGGACCAAGCGCGATCAGGATGGCGGCCCGATCGATGCGCCGGGTGTGGTCCGCGTGAGTGCGCAGACCGGTGTGGGTCTCGATGCCCTGCAGACCCTGATCCGCGCGGCGCTCGCGATGGTGACGCCGGAGCCGACCGAATCCCTCCCGACGGTCACACGGGCGCGGCACGTGGCGAGTCTCGCCGTGGCGCGCGGCGAGATCGGTGCATTCCGTGAGGCGTGGGAGGCCGCGGCGCTCCCGGCGCCGGTGGCGGCGACCCATCTGCGCACCGCCCTGCACGCCCTCGACGAGCTACTGGGCGGGATCGACGTCGAGGAGATCCTCACCCGCGTCTTTCGCACCTTCTGTGTGGGGAAGTGACCCCCTGAAATGACGACGCGCGGCCGGCCCCGGAGCCGGTCGCGCGCGTCCACCGCACGGCGGGTCGTCGGCCTAGGCCGTCCGCACCGCCGCGTCGGTGAATCCCAACAGTTCCTGCGCGCCGGCCCGAAGGGCCCACGCGATCCCGCGTTCCGCCACCACACTCTCCACCATCCGCGCGCCGAGATAGTAGCCGGCTCGCTCGGGGAGGAGATACCGCTGCACGGTGCGGGCATCGTCGCTCATCCCCCCCGAGAGCCAGCGGAGGCGAAGTCCCAGGCCGGCACGATCGAGATCATCGACCACCGCGTGTGAGAGGACCGACTCGAGCTCGCGCACCCGCGCATACTGCTTGCGATCGTAGCCGAAGTACTCCCACGGCGCGTGGCCGGGGCTGATCTCCCGCGCGGCGGCGACGGCGAGGCCCTCGTTCACGAGATGTTCGCGGAGACTCACGCTCCGGCCGGTCTGCCAATAGGAGTACGACCCATTGGCCTCGTCGACGGCGCGGCGCAGCTCGGCGCGGCTCCCCGGCGCCGTGTAGCGCACACCGTGGGCGATCTCATGCGCGAGCCACATCGGGATCAGCTCGGGGTCCAGTCCGAGGCCACGGGTCGCCGGGTTCGCGACGCTGGTGAAGTGCTCCAAGCAGACGAAGGCGACGGCGCGGCCGTCGACCACGAGCTCCCCCGCGTTGGCGGCGCCGACCCCGACCATCAAGACGACGTCGATGCGGGTGTCGATCTCGAAGGCCTCGACGCAGGCGGCTTCGGTGCGGGCCGCGAGGGCCGCGATATCCGTCCGTTCGAGGAGGGTGTGGAGGTCGCTCCGGTCGGCGCGGACGGTGTCGCGCACGATCTCGAGGAAGTGTGGCCCCGAGGGTTCGATGACGTAGTTGTGCCAATACGCGCTCAGGAGGGCGCGATGGGTGTCGAGATAGCGATGGTAGGCGGCGACCGGATCCGCGCTCTGCAGCGCGGCGAGGCATTCGGGGACGAGGTTGATCAGCATCGCGTGATGGCGGCGATCAACGTTTCGAGGTCACGGTCACGGGGCGAACGATACCGCGACACGTGAAAGGAGACAAGAGGACGTGGGTGCGAGCCAGCCGCTGCGCCGCACCCACGCGCGGCGCACCGATCATCGCGATGTCCGTGCGTCGCTACTTGGTGCCGAAGAGGCGATCGCCCGCGTCGCCGAGTCCGGGGAGGATGTAGCCGTGCGCGTTGAGCTCGCGATCGAGCGCCGCGGTGAGGATCGGCACCTCGGGATGCGCGTCGTGGAAGCGGCGCACCCCCTCGGGGGCGGCGACGAGACAGAGGAACTTGAGTCGCGTGATCCCACGCTGCTTGAGCGCGGTCGCCGCGTTCACCGCGCTCCCGCCGGTCGCGAGCATCGGATCCAAGAGGAAGACCTGCCCACGCTCCGCGCCGGTCGGGATCTTGCAGTAGTACTCGACCGGCTCGAGCGAGTCGTGATCGCGGAAGAGGCCGATATGGCCGACGCGTGCGGTGGGGACGAGTCGGAGGACGCCGGGGACCATCCCGAGTCCGGCGCGCAGGATCGGGACCAGGGTCACCGCCTCCTGCGGGAGGCGCTCGGCTGGCGCGGATTCGAGCGGTGTCTCGACGGTGCCGCGCTCGAGCGGGAGATCGGACGTCGCCTCGTAGGCCAATAACATCGCCAGCTCCTCGGCGAGCTCGGCGAAGAGCTTCTTCGGCGTGGCGGTGTCACGCAGGAGGGCGACCTTGTGGCGCACGAGTGGGTGAGCCACGACGGTGAGACCGGGGAGCGAGGCGTGGGGCGTCATGCGCGAGAAGGTACTATCTTCCCGGGTAAGTATGAAAGAATACCAAGCGGTCATCGTGCGGCAGACGCGCCACCAGCGCGAGGATGAGGAGGCGCTCACCGACCTCCTGAACGAACGGAGCCGCGGCGGGTGGACCCCCACCCTGATGACCCAGGACGGGATGCGCCTCACGATCGTCTTCTCGCGCGACGCCACCCTCGAGGGCTGAGTGCAGCTCCAGTTCATCGGGGCCGCCCGTGAGGTGACCGGGTCGGCGCATCTCCTTCGCGTGCACGGCCGTACGATCCTGCTCGATTGTGGGCTCTTCCAGGGACGTCGCTCGGAGACCGCGGCCAAGAACCGTGAGTTCCCGGTGGCACCGCATCTGCTCGACGCCGTCGTCCTCTCGCATGCGCACATTGATCACTCAGGGCGCCTCCCCTGGTTGGTGAAGGAGGGGTTCCGCGGCGACATCCATGCGACCCCAGCCACGCGCGACCTCTGCGAGGTGATGCTCGCCGACTCGGCGCACATCCAGCAGAAGGACGCCGACTTCCTCGCGCGGCACCGCCGATCGACGGCGGAGCCCCTGTATGCGCTCCGCGATGTCTCGACGATGATGCAGCAGATGCGCCCGCACGATTATCAACAGCGGTTCGAGGTGGTCCCTGGGGTCTGGGGGTGCTTCACCGATGCCGGGCACATCCTCGGGTCGGCGTCGATCGAGCTCGAGTGGGAGGAGGAAGGGCAGGCGCGGCGGCTTGGCTTCAGTGGCGACATCGGCCGATCGGGGCTCGCCATCATCCGGGACCCCGAGCCGGTGCGCGATGTGGATTGGTTGCTCCTCGAGTCCACCTATGGGAATCGCGATCACACGAGTGTGGACGGCGCCCGGGCGGAGCTCGGGCGGATCGTTCGGGAGACCGTCGCGCGTGGGGGGCGGGTCTTGATCCCCTCCTTCGCGGTGGGCCGGACGCAGGAGCTCGTGTACGACCTCCACGCGCTCTCGCATGCGGGGGCGATCCCGCGCGTACCGGTCATCATCGACAGTCCCCTCGCCTCAGAGGCGACCGAGGTCTTCCGTGAGCACATCGGGGTGTACGATGCCACGGAGCCGATGGTGCGGGAGCATGCGGCGAACCGCACGGAGCTCTTCACCTTCCCCCTCGTGCAGTTCACGCCGGATGTCGAGGACTCCAAGGCGATGATGCGGCAGCCAGGCCCGAAGGTGATCATCGCCGCCTCGGGGATGGTGGAGTCGGGGCGGATCCTGCATCACCTCGCGCATTCGGCGGGCGACCCACGGAACACCGTGTTGATCGTCGGCTTCCAGGCGGAGCATACGCTGGGGCGGCGGATCGTCGAGCGGCGGCCGATGATCAAGGTCTTCGGTGAGGAGATCCCGTTGCGCGCGCAGGTGGAGGTGCTCACCGGGTACAGTGCGCATGCCGACCGGACCGAACTCGTGGCCTGGCTCGATGCGGTGCGGGCGACCTCGCCTCGACTCGCGGAGGTCTTTCTGGTGCACGGGGAAGCGGAGGCGCAGGACGCCTTCGCGGCGCAGCTCGCGCGCTATGGGGTGACGGCGCAGGCGCCACGCCCCGGGATGCAGGTCACCCGGTGATCCTGCGCCGCCTCTCCGGCGCGCTGGGGGTCGTCGCGACGCTCTGGTGCAGTTCGCTCGTCGCCGTGCTCTGGGTCGGCGCCCGGGATCGTGCCGCGCCGGCCGATGCGATCGTGGTCCTCGGCGCCGCGCAGTACAGCGGACGCCCCTCGCCCGTGTTGCAGGCGCGGCTCGATCACGCCTTGGCGCTCTACCGTCGTGGGCTCGCCCCGCGGGTGATCCTCACCGGCGGGACGGCACCCGGGGACCGGACGAGCGAAGCGGCCGTGGGGCGGAGTTACCTGCGCCGCGCGGGGGTCCCCGCCACCGCGATGTTGATGGAGGCCGAGGGGCGGACCACTCGCGCCTCACTCACGGCGGTCGCGGCCGTCGCGGGACCGCTCGCGATCCGCCGCGTGATCCTCGTCTCCGATCCCTTCCATCTCCTCCGCGCCCGCACGATCGCGCGGCGACTGGGCCTCGAGGCGCTGACCTCCCCCGCGCAGCGGCTCCCGCTCCGCACCTGGATCCTCAGCCAACCGCGGTATCTGGTGGAGGAGTCGATCAAGGCGCCGTTGACCCTGGTCCTCGACCGCTAATCCCTGATCCCTGGTCCCTGACGCGATGCAGACGTGATGCATATCCCCATCGAGCACTACGCCCTGCCCAACGGATTGCGCGTCATCCTCTCGGAGGATCACGCGACGCCGATCGTCGCGGTGAACCTCTGGTACCATGTCGGGTCCGCGAACGAGCGAGAGGGACGTACCGGCTTCGCGCATCTCTTCGAGCACATGCTCTTTCAGGGGAGCGCGCAGGTCGGCGCCAACGAACACTTCGAGTTGATCCAGCGCGCCGGCGGCACCCTCAATGGGTCCACCTGGCTCGATCGCACCAACTACTACGAGACCCTGCCCTCGCATCAGGTGGAGCTCGCGCTCTGGCTCGAGGCGGACCGGATGGCGCGCCTCCTCCCGGCGATGACGCAGGAGAAGCTCGACACCCAGCGCGATGTGGTGAAGAACGAGCGACGCTGGTCGGTGGACAACCAGCCCTATGGCACCTGGTGGGAGCGCCTTCCCGCGCTCTGCTTCCCGCCGGAGCACCCCTTCCACCACTCGCTGATCGGGTCGATGGAGGACCTGACCGAGGCCTCGCTCGACGATGTCGCGGCCTTCTTCCGCACCTATTACACGCCGGACAATGCGGTGCTGACGATCGCCGGGGACTTCGATCCCACTGAGGCGCGCCAGCTCGTCGAGCGCCACTTCGGGGCGATCCCGCGTGGCACCGGACGCCCGGCGCTCCCCGATATGTCGCTCCCGCCGACCTTCGGCGGGCGCCGGCGTGCGGTGGTGGAGGACGCGGTGGTCGCGTCGCGGGTCTTCCTCGCCTTCAGGATCCCGCCGGCGGGCGATGATGCGTGGTACGCCGCCTATCTCCTCTCCGCGGTGCTCGGTTCCGGCGAAGCGTGCCGACTGGAGACCGCGCTCGTGCGCGAGCAGGCGATCGCGACCTCCGCGAACGCCTACACCTATGATCTCACCAAAGGGAGCGATCTCCTCGTGGTCGATGTCACGGCGCGGCCCGGTATCGACCCTGTCGCGCTCGAGGCGGCGATGGAGCGAGAGATCGATCGGATGATCGTCGAGGGGGTGGGGGAGACGGAGCGCCGTCGCGCGCTGGCGTTGCTCGAGACCGCGTGGGTGACCGAGCTGCAGTCGGCAGGCTCGCGCGCCGACGCGCTCTCCAAGTTCGCCACCTATCACGACGATCCCACGCTGCTCAACGCGGAGCTCGCGCGCTATGCGGCGGTATCGGCCGACGAGGCGACGGCGTTCGCGCGACGGTATCTGGTCGCCGAGAACCGCGCGACCTTGCTGTACGTGCCGCAGGTGGCGGAGGGGGTGGCATGAGCGCATCGCTCGCCGGTGTTCCGCCGCGGCCGCAGCCCGGCACGCCGCGGTCCTATCACTTCCCGGCGGTGCATCGCCACACGTTGCCGAACGGGGTGAAGGTGGTGGTCGTCCCGATGCCGCGGCTCCCGATCGTGACGGCGATGGTCTATGTGGATGCCGGGGCCAACGCCGATCCGGCGGGGGAGGAGGGGCTCGCGCTACTCACCGCCTCCTCGCTCACGGAGGGGATCGTCGGATGTGAGGGGACGCCGCTCGTCGAGCGCTTCGAACAGCTCGGAACGGTCGCGAGTGTCTGGGCCGACTGGGAGGGGAGCTATGCGCGGCTCACGGTCCTCAAGGAGAAGGTCGTGCCGGCGCTCGCGCTGTTGGCCGAGGTGTTGCGCGCCCCGACCTTCCCGGTGCGCGAGGTGGAGCGGTTGCGTGATCAGCGACTCTCGGGGTTGACGCAGCAGCTGGCGGAGCCGCGCGGGTTGGCGGACGAGCGCTTCGATGCCTTCCTCTATGCGCCGTCGATGCGCTATGCCCGTCCGGTGGGGGGGACGCCGCAGACGGTGCCGCGGCTCACGCGCGAGGGGGTCGTAGCCTTCCACACGCGGCACTATGGTCCTGCGACGACGACGCTTGTCTTGGTGGGTGATCTCACCCCCCAGGCGGGGGTGCAGCTCGCGACCACCGCGCTCGGGGGATGGGCACACGCGGCGGCGCGTGGGCCGGCGGTGTACGACACCGCGGCGGAATCCGCGCGACGGATCGTCTTGGTGGAGAAGCCTGACGCGCCGCAGTCGGAGCTGCGCGTCGGGCATGTCGGGGTCCCTCGGCTCCATCCCGACTATCTCGCCATCGTCGTGATGAATGGGTTGCTCGGCGGATTCTTCTCTTCGCGCATCAATCTCAACCTGCGTGAGAAGCACGCCTTCACCTACGGGGCCTCGTCGTCGTTCGATTGGCGTCGGGCGGCGGGGCCATTCACCGTGGGGACCGCGGTGAAGACCGAAGTGACCGCGCGCGCGCTCGAGGAGATCCTGAAGGAGATCGACGCGATGCGCGCCGCACCGCCGACGGCGAGCGAGCTGGCGCTCGCGGCCGATTATCTCGCCGGGGTCTTCCCACTCCGCTTCGAGAGCACGGCAGCGGTGGCGGGGACGGTCGCGATGACGGAGAGCTTGGGCGTGCCTGAGGATTTCTATTCCACCTATCGGGAGCGGGTGCGCGCCCTGACGGCGGACGAGGTGCATGCGGCGGCGCGGATGCATCTGCATCCTGATCGATTGCTCGTGCTCGCGGTGGGGGATACTGCGGCCGTCGCGCCGATGCTCGACGGGATGGGACTTGGCCCGGTCACGCGCGTGGCAGCGGAATTCGATCCGACGGAGGGGCGATGACGGACTCGGTGGGGAGGGTCGGCGGGGCGCGTGTCTGGCAGCATCGCTTCCTCGATGCACATCTCGATCAGGTGCGCTTCCCTGATGGGAGTGTGGGGGAACAGGTGCTGATCCATCACCCGGGAGCGGCGGCGGTGGTGCCCTTCCTGAGTGACCCGGCAGGAGAGGACCCGCAGCTCCTCCTGATCCATCAGTACCGGTATGCGGTGGAGGGGCTGTTGTGGGAGATCCCGGCGGGGCGGTTGGAGCCGGGGGAGCCGACGCTCACCTGCGCGCACCGCGAGCTATTGGAGGAGACAGGGTGCACGGCATCGTCGATGACCTCCCTCACCTCGATCTGGACCGCGCCGGGGTTCACGAACGAGCGGATCGAGATCTTCCTGGCCACCGGGCTCACGCGCGGGGAATCCAAACGCGAGGCTGATGAGTTCATCGAGGTGGTGACCCTCCCGATGTCGCAGGTCCTGCGGATGATCGAATCGGGGGAGATCACCGACGCCAAGACGGTGGTCGGCGTCCTGTTCGCGGCGGGGTTTCGCGGGAGGCGGTAGGTCGTGATGGTCGTTTGGGTCGTTCCTCTTCTGCCGAGAGCGTGATCGCATGTTGCCCTACGGGTTCTATAAGGTCCTCCACGTCCTTGGGATCGCCCTCACGCTCGTCGCGCTGGGGGGGATGACAGTCCATGCGCTGAATGGCGGACTGAAAGGGGAGAACGTCGCGCGGCGCCTGCTGATCGGGATGCATGGCACCGGGGTGCTGTTCATCTTGGTCGGGGGGTTCGGGTTGTTGGCGCGAATCGGATTCGCGCACGGGAGCGGATTCCCTTTCTGGCTCTGGGTGAAGATCGGGTTGTGGACCCTCTTCGCGGTGATCGCGGCGATCCCGTACCGGAAACCCGAGTCGGGGCGGGCGCTACTGCTCGCCCTCCCGTTCCTCGCGATGGCGGCGGCGGCTATGGCGGTCTACAAACCGTCCTGATAAACGGACATATCGTCCGAGAAAACGGACACCCAAGCAGTCGATATAATAGTCAAAGTCGTTGTATCACAACGATTTGCACACATGTCCCTGTCTGGCACGGTCCCTGCTTGATGTACAGCAGAGGACCACGACCACCCTCCTTTGTGAGGCGACCAGATCATGGGAACCGCAGCGCTCCGCTATTCGAACCACCAGACCCGATTCATCTCGACCAAAGAGCTTGAAAGTCAAGATGATGTCTCGTTGGTGTCGCAATACATCGCCGGTGAGAGCCGCGCCTTCGATGTGCTCTTCAACCGGTATCAGAACCGGCTCCTGAACTTCATCAACCGGACCATCGGGGATCGGGAGCGTGCCGAGGACCTGGTGCAGGAGGCCTTCATCCGGGTCCATCGCCATATCGCGCGATTCGACCGGGCCAAGAAGTTCTCGACCTGGATCTACACCATCGCGGGCAACCTCGCAAAGAACGAGCTCCGCAACCGTGGTCGGAACCCGATCGTGCTCTTCCAGGCGATGGGGACCGATCATGACGATGAGGAGCGTCCGCTCGAGTTCGAGGATCCCGATTCGCGTCCCGACGACCTCTTCGAGCAGCGACACCTCCGCGAGATGATCGATGGCGCAGTGGCGCAGCTCCCGACGCACCACCAGCGGGTCTTCGTGATGCGCGAGCTCGAGGGGCGGTCCTACGAGGAGATCGCCGAGTTGACCGACTGCAACCTCGGGACGGTGAAGTCGCGCCTCAACCGGGCCCGGAGTGCGTTCGCCGAGGTGATCGCGCCCGCGGTTCGGTGACCACGCGGCGGTAGGGTGTCAGGGGGCCGCTATATTGCCCCCTGATGCCAGCGGTCACGATGTCCGCCTTCAAGGCGGCGGTCACCAAGGGCCCCTTGGCCCCGGTCTATCTCTTTCATGGGTCGGATGACTTCCTGAAGGAGGATTGGGTGCGGCGTCTCACCGAGGCGGCGACCGATCCCGGGACACGCGATTTCAATCTCGAGCTCCTGCGCGGCGCCGACTGCGATGCCGCGCAGCTGGGGCGCGCGCTCGACGCGCTCCCGATGCTCGCTGACCGACGGCTCGTGATCCTGCGCGATCCCTCGGCCCTCAAGAAGCCGGCGCGTGAGCGCCTGACCAAGGCGCTGTCCAAGCCGGCCGGAGATACCGTGCTGCTCCTCGTCGCCCCCGCGAGTGCCAAGCTTGAGAAGGAGTGGATGGAGCTCGCGGCGAGCGTGGAGTTCGCCGCACTCGAAGGGAAGGATCTCCTCAAGTGGATCACGGTGACGGCAGAGAAACAGGTGGGAGCGACGATCACCCCTGGCGCGGCGACGCTCCTGGCGAGCTATGGCGGGAACGATCTCGCGCTGCTCTCTGGTGAGCTGCGCAAGCTTGCGGCCTTCACCAACGGCGAGCCGATCGATGAATCGGCGATCGAGGCGGTGACGGGGGTGCGCCCCGGACGCACGGCGTCCGAACTGCTCGATCAGGTGGCGGCGCGCCGGACGACCGAGGCGATCGCGCTGGTGGACGAGGTGCTCGCGCAACCGAAGATGGGGGGGGTCCCCCTCGTGATGGCGCTCACCACCCAGACGCTCGGCATCGGGTGGGCGGTCGCGGCGCGCGCACGCGGTGTCGCGGCGTCGCGGCTCGAGGGCGAGCTCTTCTCGCTCCTCAAGCAGTCGGGGGGCGCGTACACGGGATGTGCATGGGGGGAAGCGGTCTCGCGTTGGGCGCGGAGCACCGCGGCATGGGACCGCGGTGACATCGATCGCGCGCTCGCGGCGTTGCTCGCGGCGGACCGTGCGCTCAAGGACACCAAGGTCTCCAGCGAAGAACAGATCGTGACCTCGCTCCTGCTCACGATGGCGCCGACCGTGAGCGGACGGAAGGCGGCATGAGGCGC
>SXGQ01265747.1_pt1 | contig 43959 bp, 35 predicted proteins | sample 3178371 | NCBI WGS metagenome assembly SXGQ01 (sample SAMN11356859, study PRJNA531348) | freshwater metagenome | isolation source: freshwater sample F1-20 | place: China: Fuxian Lake, Yuxi | collected 2017-12-25
AATGTGTTTGGTATTGTATTTTTTTCGCAGGATATGCGGGAAAAAAAGCTTAGGATTTCAAGAAAGCTGCCCTTAGGTGCATCTGAGCTCGTAATTAGCTTTGAGGTGCTTGAGGAGGGGGTATACATTCCAGCAATATTGGCATCCTTGGGTAAGCTAGGAGATAGTCTTTCCATAAGGGAGTGCAGTATCATAAGACCACTAGAGCTAGCTGAGACACCAATAGCTGAAGTCCTTGAGGCAGTGGCTTCAAGCATAGAGGAAGCTGTTAACGAGCAGCCTCCTGCTGCAGCCGACATTGAGGTGCTACCTAATACCGGAGCTGAGGGTACACCAGCTTCTATAGCACCTAATATTGTGTCGGCAAAAGCCTCTAAGCTTTATTTTTTTGTAGGAGAGCAAAGGTTTGGAATTGGTAGCTTTGCCAGGGAGCTTTCAAGGGTGCTTCCTGTGGAGCTTTTTACGGACATTCAGCAGGCTGAAGCGGATGTTTTGGCTAAGGGACTACCCTTGTGTGTCAATGGCTTTGTGAAGAAGACAGAGGAGCTTGCCGAGAAATACCCTGGGCAGCTTCACTGCTTTTGGCATTCAAGCATAAGAGGTATTGAGATGATGGGGGAGCTCCAAAGATATTGTCGCTTCCTTAAGGCTATCCGACAGGGTCAGGTCTCAGGCTATTTTTTGAATGAGGATGAGGCTCTGCCTATAGGTGCCCATAGATTTTGGCTCCCCTTTCAGGTATCCCAAAAGCAATTTAATGTCAATGCACCCTTTGATTTCGCAATTCCACTTGCATCCCCCCACTCCCTGGCATGTAAGGATATTCTGCAGACTATTTGTGTGCTTTTGCAGGGCAATTACTCCTTCGTTATGCCTAAATGGTATGCCCCTATATACGACATTGAGGCTTTAAAGCTAGGCTTCGGCTCTACATCTAGGGTGGAGCTGTTTGATACAAAAACAAATCCGATAGAGCAGGATTATTTCAGGATGGCAAAGGTATATCTTAGTATATCGGTGACAGACACTATGCCTTATTCCTGTGTAGAGGCCTTGAATAGTGGTGTCCCCTTCCTGGTGTCTAAGAATGTAGGGTGGGCGAGAATATTGGGAGATGCGAAGGGGATTAATCCCATTCTAGCTACGGTGACAGAGCTTCCTGCTGTATATGAAAGCTTGAATAAAAGCAAGGCTGCCTTGAAATATCTCTATGAGCAGCAGTATATGCTTTTAGAAAATATAGCTAAAAGGAACAATGCACAGCTACTAAAAAGCTTTTTTCAAAGTGATGTGGTTGAGGAAACGCAGCTTACTATGCTTACCGTAACAGATCCAACGCTTTGCTTTCGCGTTCTAGGTGCTTTAAGAGCTAACAAATACATTTTGTTGAAGGATGCTCAGCTTTCATTGACAGGGGGTTCTGTGGGACTGCAGGTTACACTTTGTGTATCGAGCTTGAAAAGAGAGGGCTATAAGGGGATGGATGTAGCTGATATAGGTTGGTTCATTAATCGATATGCCACATTATTTGATGAGGCGACAGATTATGAGGCTATAACCTGGGAGATATTGCAGGCTACCTATACTCTAATAAATGTTTTCTGCAAAATAGAGCAGGAGCAAAAGCTTGTGCCTAATATAGCATTGGATAATGTAGCTTTTTTAGGTATTGATAGAATGGGATGGGCATTCGACAATATTTCTAAGCAGGTGCTTAAGGCCACTTCCACTCAAGGCCTAAGCATTGTGAAATGCGAATACTTTTTTATACTGCTTCTTTTGAAAATATTTGAAATCAAAACAAATATTGTATGCTTTTGGTGGAGATCCTTAGGGCTTTTGGCTCAGGAGGCTCCCAATAGCCGCTTTGCTATGATGCTATATGATCACTATTCATGGAGCTCTAATACTGCCGAGCTTTTAGCCACTGCGGATAAGGCTACTGTAGTTGGTGTAGCCAATCCAAGGCTTAGACAGGAGCTAAAGGGCTTGGGAGTAAGCAAGCCTATTTTCGTGGTCAAGGATGGTGTCGATTTCGATATATTCCCCTTGAAGGGGGCTAATACAAGCGGCTCAAAATTTACCTTTGGTTGGATAGGTAATGCGGGTATTCAAAAATCTGCAGGCTTTGAGGGGCAGGATTTCAAGGGCTTTTCCTTGATTCAAAAGGCATTGGAGGGGACGGAGTTTGCCTTTGAATACTACGATGTTTCTCAAAGCAAGCCTATGCCTCACACGGAGGTGTTTGAGCACTTCTATTCTAAAATCGATTGCTACATTTGTGCTTCCGAGAGTGAGGGAACACCCAATACTGTTTTTGAAGCCCTTGCCTGTGGTATCCCTGCTATAACAACAGATGTGGGTAATGTGCAGGATGTTATTGTTGAGGGCTTCAATGGGATGATTGTTGGAAGGTCTATCGAGGAAATTAGGGCTGCCGCATACAGTATTGCATCAGATAGGGATTACTACACTCAAAGCAGTCAAAGTATTAGAGAGAGTGTGAGGGATTTTGAATGGGGCATCAAGGTGCTAGTATGGCTCCAGCTTTTAAGATATTTACTAAAATAGGCTATTCCTTCCAATTACCAAAGCAGCCCTGACAGGTTCCATGTGTTTTTTGGTCTCCAACTACATTCATCAATAATCCAATTCTAGATGGGGAAAACCAGGCGTTTTGATCTCTAAAGCTACCATTCTTTTTTTCAGGTGGATCGATTCTTCGGCAAAAGGAGGTCGAGCCTTCGGCGTCTACACCGATAGAGATTAAAGGACTTTTACATTTGTATGGGTTTTCCTCTGTTAGAGGCATAGGCCATGCTTTTACAATATCTGCATGTGGGTGCTGCTTGTAAAGCTCTAGAAGCAGTATTTCCTCTAAGCACCCTTCTGTGATAACGCTTGCTTGGAAATTTAGATTGTCTGCCCCATCATGGGGTAGAATGTTTAGGAAATTTACAAAGCAAGCATCTAGACTCTTTGCTAAATCGATGTAGTCAGGTATGATTCTCAGGTTGTGTCTAGTAATCACACAGCTTACACCCACATTGATGCTCAGCTCTCTTAGGCTACGAATGCCGGCTAGCACCTTTTCCCATGTTTTAGTGCCAGAATATGCCTGGTGTCCCTCGGGTGTGTGTGCATTTAAGGATACTGAAATGTAGGAAATTGCTTTGTGCTTTGCTGCCTCTATTCGAGGCTCAAGCAGTGCCCCATTTGTAATGATACCTACATAAACACTATATTTTTCAAAGAGATTCAAAAGCTCTATGAGCTTAGGGTGTAATAGTGGTTCCCCATATCCTGCAATACAGCAGCCCTTTATAGAGGGATATTTTTGGAGAATTTCCTCAAGTACCTCTATAGTAATAACACCGCTATCTGGTGTTCCGTTCTCTGTTTCTCGCATGCAAGGGTTTCCATCAAAAACACATCTGAAGTTGCATTTGTCGGTTAAATAAAGCGTCATTTCCCTAGGTCCGTGACTGTCTTCACCCATAAGGGCTGAAAATCTACGATAGCTTTGATTAGCTATACGAAAGTCTGCCTCTGAATCCTCTATGCTCTGCTGACTGAGACCTGACATTGCCCCAAAAACCTTTGCCTTTGCAATTTCATCACTAGGGCTTTCTACATATTTTTCTAGAAGTCTCTTTGGGTATTGTCCTAGCCATGTCATCCAGGGAAGCTTTCGCATTTTGATCATGTTTCGTTCCCATCTTCTAAACGCCATTTCAGGGTTTTGAGATGGGAAATGAAGCCCCGCACATTCCTGCTCTGTAGCTGGCATAGGCATAACATCGACCTTGTAGCCATGTCTTTCCATGTCCTTTACCTGACCCATTTCACAGGATACAGAATTCTTATATGGAAATTTCACGCAGATGTCGTGTCTGTAAATTTTCACACCTAGAATTTGTCTTTCGACATCGTTGTCCCAAAGCCATGCTACCGAAATGGCAGAGGTGCTCGGCTGCTCTTCAATTCGGGCTACAAGACCCTCTATTGCATTAGGGTTTAACAGCATATCTGCATCTACCTGAACAAAAAGCTCGGTTATGCATTCATCCAGCATTCTTTGGAATGCCTTCCACATTGGGTAGGTGTGTGAAATAACCTTCAACTCGTAGGTATTGTAGCTTTGCTGCTTCAGCCTAGCTATACAATCCCTTAGGCTAGGCTCGCCTGTCTCAATAACAAAAATAGTGAGCTTACTCATGTTCAACCTTTTTTTTCAAAAGCAAAATAGCTATAAATAGCTAGGTAGATACCGTTTTCGTATTCTATGTGATTTCGTCAAAAAAGCAAGTCAAAGGTTCTTATATGCAATGTAGTCCAATCATAGGTTTAGCAAATGATTATACCTTTATAGACCATTTAAAAAAAACTATTTCCTTAGATAGCATCCTTATGCAGGGGGTTTCTGTGGTAATCCCCTACTACAAAAGAAAGCGTGAGCTCTTAAATACCCTAGAGGGGCTAGCCCTACAAACAATACCTCCTAAAAATATAGAGGTTATTGTGGTGGATGATGGAGGGGGGGATTTGATGCTAGAGGATGTGGACCCTGAGCTCAGGGCAAGCTTTTTCTCTCTAAGAATCTTCACGAAAAATCGAGACGGCTTTCAGCTTTCTAGGGTAAGGAATATTGGAATAAGGGCTGCGAGTCTGGAGCACCTTGTGATTATTGATGCTGATATTTTCCCACAGGCAGAGCTGCTGCAAAGACATTTGGAGTGCCTCATGGTCTCTAAAAGAGCAATATCTATTGGCTTTCGAGCTAACCTTGATGTTAGTGCTATGACACCCTCTCAGCTATCTAAGCTACCTCTAGTGAGAGAGCAGCTGGATTGGAGAATCCAAAAATATTTCAAGGATGATAAGGCAAGGACTGCGTTTAAGCTAGGAGATACCTATTGGGGGGCTTGCTCTGGAGGAAATATTGCATTTCATCGTAGCTCAATATTACAGGATGAGCTCCTTTTTGATGAGGGCTTTACCTTTTGGGGAGGGGAGGATACAGCTTGGGCGTATGAGGCGTACAAGAAGGGGTATTATTTTTACCCTAATTTTGAAGCATTGAGCATCCATCAGGAGGGGATAAGCACTAGCCCTGTTGAGTACACAAAGGATAGACAGCAAATATACGATAGATTAGCCAGGCTTTGTCCAAGAATAGAGGGGGTATTTTCAAAAGCACCCCTCATCGACCTACAAAATACCCCCTTTGTTTCCTTTTGGATTACAAGCTACAACAATGCAAAATACCTTCGAGAGGCTGTAGAGAGTCTGAAGGGCTTTGGACTTAGGCATGAAATTGTGATCGTAGATGACGGTAGTACAGATGAATCTCCAAAAATAATAGCGGAAATGCTTTCGGAGGGTAAGGGGATAAGAGCCCTGCTTCGGGAGCACAAGGGGGTTGCACATACCTTTAAGGACGCCATCGACCTGTGTAGAGGGGAATTTATTGTTCAGCTAGACTCAGATGACCGTATTAGAAGCTTTGCAGCAATAGAGGATGCAATATTCAAGCTAGTGTACCAGCCCTATGGCTTGGCGTATGGCAGGTATGAGCTCATACGAGAGGACGGGCAGTTTATGGAGGAGGGGTGGAGATATCCGTATTGCTCAAGAGATGAGGCGTTGTTTGAAGGGATGAGGATGCACCCTCCAAGGATATTGAGGCTGCGAGATTTGAAGCGTAGTAGGGGGCTAAATGTAGGTCTTACATCAGCTGTAGACTATGATTTATATTCTAAGGTCTTGGAATGCACCTATGGAATATTTACAGATAGGTGTGGCTACTCCTATAGAAAGCACTCTGCGTCTGTAACACATACGGAGGGGGGCAAGCAGGGCGAGAGCACGAGACTGGTCGTAGAGGATAAGCTTATAGCTCTCGGCATTTTTGCGGATATCTACAATAGCAGCCAAAACCCTAGAAAAAATATAATAAATTTCAAGGAGGGTAGGGAGAGGGTAGTTGCTTTCCTGCAGCACCTAGGGCTAACAGAGCATGTCTTGAAAACGCTTGAGGACTCATTGGTCTCATGTCCAGAGCTCCTAGTCGATTTTAAGACTCTTGAAATAGATGCTCAGCAGAGGGGTATAGATGTTCTTAAAGAGGGAATGCCCTTTCGCTTTGAAGTATAGTTGAAAGCTTCAATAATATTTGCTATTTGCTAGGTAGGTCTACGCTTGCAAAAAAGACCTAGAAGGATAAAAATGCTACACGAGGATTTAGAGGTCTTTTATAGGCCCTTCAAAATGATAAGCCCTGGTCAGCTGTATTTTCAGGACATCAAGGCTAAGAAACTGACACATATAAGCAAGCACCCTCATGGGCTGCTGCTAGAGAAGCTTCTAAAGGGGCTTAGTGATAATGTAGCTCCGGAAATTCCCTTGGAGACAACCCACTCTGAATTCTTGGATATATACAGCAATATCGCTAGCAATGGCTTTAGTGTAGAGCACCCCGTTCAAATAGCAATAGATGAGCAGGGGGTCGGTGTTATTTTAGATGGCTTACATAGAACAATATGTGCTCTCCATTTGGGGCTTGATGTAATCCCTGTTCAAATAGTGTATCGAGCCCTGAATTGGCAGCTATTTAAGCATGCTGTGTATCTGCAAAATGGGCGTGCACACATGTATCAATATATTGAGCATTTTGATTTTGAGGGGTGGTCAAGATGGAGGGTGGACAACGAAAAGAGGGCACAGGTGGTTGCCCAAGAGCTAGATAGACTTCTAGGCTCTAAGAGGGGGCAGGCTAGGGGTCTAGAGCTTGCCTGTAATTCAGGTGCTGTTAGCTGCTCCTTGTCTCGTAGGGGGTATTCTATGCTAGGCTTAGATGTGGAGCAGACCTGTGTCGATACTGCTAGCTATTTAGCCGGCATGCGATTTTTCGGAGGTTTTGACGAGGATAAAGGCGTGTCAAATGCTCATTTCGAGACCTGTGGATATGTTGTAGATTTGACTAAATATGGTAGCTTTGATTTCATTCTATGCTTTTCTCTTTTGAACCACCATCAGGTGGATGGAAGGGACGAGGAGGGTAAGGAGATATTTAGACGCCTAGTGCAGGGCTCTCCTCTTGTTTTTTTGGATTGCCCAACAAAGGGAGATCCTGTGGGAGGCAATACTGATTTTGTGAGACCTGAAAGAGTTATTGAATGGTGTCGGGCATCAGGGGCGATGGGTGAAGGGAGGGTTGTGGCTTTACACGAGGAGCATAGCCCTTTGATGAGGACAATTATTATTTGGGAGAGATGACAAAAAATATGCTGTCTCATTTTACAAATATCCTGCTTTAGTGTAAAAGAAATACTCCACTTTAGCTACCAGACAAAGGGGCTTTTTAATGGGACAAGAGCAGAGCTTTGAATATTACGATGCTATGTTTATAGAAAGCAGTAAATACAAGACATCCTATAGGACATCGATATATTTAGAGGGGTGGCAGCTAGCAGCTAAACGGCTTGAGATGGATGCGGCATTTACTGATGGATATATTCTCGATGTGGGCTGTGGGACTGGACAATTCGCAGAGCTGCTGTATGAGCTAGGCTGCAGCAGGTATTTAGGCTTGGATTTTAGTGCAGCTGCACTAAATATCGCTAAAGCTCGTATCCCCTTATGGAGCGACAGCTTTTTGCTAGAGGATGTGTTCAAGACTCGCGTGTTTACAGATGAAGGCTATACGCATGCCTGCATCTTTGAGGTCTTAGAGCATTTAAACGAGGATATCTCTATGCTTGGGCTTTTGCGAAAGGGAACTAAGGTTCTAGCATCTGTACCTAATTTTTGGGATCCTGCACATGTTAGGGTGTTTGATACCTCGAGAGCTGTCCTTGAGCGATATGAGTCTTTAATTGATATCTCCGAGATAAAGGAAATATCCTTAAGTAAAACAAATTCTTTATTTATGCTTTATGGAGTGAAGCTATGAAATACGGCAAAATCCTTATTGGAATACCCGCCTATAAAAGACCTAACCTTCTACGCATCAACCTACAATATACAGTGGCTGAAATTCAGGCTAACCTAATAGCTGCAGGCTTCGGCGTTGATATGCTTGTTGTGGGGTCATCCTCAGAGGAGGGTGATGCTGTGCGAGAATTTCCCACTATAGAATATCTCGAGATCCCAAACTATCTCTCAAACAAGAAAAACCTAATACTCGAAAGGGCTAGGCATGGGGACTATGACTTCCTGATTTGGCTAGATAGTGATGATTTTGTGCCTATCAAGCTGCTTGCTCAGCTTTTGGTGACAGCTAAGAGGAATGGGCTTTGGGCATCTGTTGCTAGCATCTACTTTTTCGATGCCGCAAGTCATAGACTCATCTTTTTTGAGGGCTATAGGCCAGGTCATGAGCTAAGCAATCAGGGGCTGGGCACTGCTCGTGTTTTTACTAAGCGACTAATTAAGCTGCTGCCTGAAAATGTATTCGGTATTAACAGGGAGCGTAGCATGGACTCACAAATGGCACCATACCTTAATGCTCTTAATGTGCACCCCTCAAAAAGACTACTGCATTCCGAGTATCACAGCACTATTCTTGGTGTAAAAACCTCTCAAAATATATGGTCTATGGAGGATTATGAAAGTAAAAGCTTTCAAATGCTCTATGGCCTAGACTCCTATTTATTCGATTGGCTACCACAGACCACGAGAGAGCAGCTGCTGGAGCTTAGCTTCGAAAGCCCCTAGTGACATATTTTTGAAATTTTATCCTAGCAAGAATTCTGACAAATATATAAGCTATAAGAAAATCGAAATTCGTATTATTTGACAAAAGTGAGGCTTATTATGGCAGAGACACCCTGGGGCTGGATTATCGGCAGCGTTGTCGTAGGGGCTGCAGCAGGTATGCTTTTAAGTGCTGGTGATGTAAGAAGGAACCCCTATGAGGGGAGTGGAAGAAAGAGAAGAAAGGGTCGTAAAAATCCCGCAGAATATGAGGATTTTGGCTTGGACCCTAATGCTAGGGATTTTGAGGCTAAGCTAGCAGTAAAAAAGAAGCTCTTCGAAAAAGGGTTGGAGCAAAATTCAAGTGGGCTAGTCGCTGTACAAAAAAGGCTTGCCGAAATACCAGCTGAGCTGGCTAATTTGCGTGAGGAAGCTACAGCTTTAGATAAAGCTGTGCTTAAGGCAAGACTGGAGCTTAGCAAGGAAGAAATAAAGCTTTTTAAGAAATTCATAAAAGAACATCACCCAGCCGAGACAGAGATAAAGCCCGCTGTTTTGAAGGAGAAATATCCTATTATTTGGGAGGATAGTGATGCCTTAAGATGGAGATTTAGTGCAAGCTTAAAGCCCCTAAAAGAGCAATTAGCTACTGCAGAGAAAAAGCTTGCTGAAAAACAAGGCCAGGTGGGTAAGGCTGTTACGGAAAAAGCGAAATTAAAGCGTGAGCTTTCTGGGCTGACACCTGAGAAGGCTAACAGCTTTCGTCAGCAGCTAGATGCTTTAGAGGAAATACGCTACCGTAGGGAGCTGGAGGAGGACGAGGAGGATGCTGCAGAGCTAAAAAGAAATCAACAGCTCGCTGCTAAGGGTCTAAGGCTAATGAAGTCTACTGATCATCAAAAATCTCATCAGGCTAAAAGACGCGTCCGTAAAAACAAATAGCTGCTGCTAGGTAGGAGGCTTCAATGAAGGATACATTCAACGGTGTTGTTTTACCTCTTGCTTTTATCGGGGGTATTTTATTCATTGTGGCTAATGCACCTGCCATGGCTAGAGCGAGCTCAAGCTCCCTGAGAGGGCTACCTAACCCTCGTAGGCTTACAACGAGTCAGGAGGCTGAGAGGGATAGCTATGAGTCTGCACAGCAGTCAAAAAACAAGGATCAGGCTAAGAAAGCTCTTCTTGCTCTTAAGGGAATGGACATTAAGAGTAGGCTAGATAGGCCTAAAGGACGCTCTAAGAGAAGCAGGAGGAGGGCTAAGGGGCTCACTGATTTGATGATTGTTAAGGCCTTTTTCGAGGAATAAATAAATGGAACCAAAAAGCACATATCTTGCCCCTCTTCTATTTTTAGGTGGAGCTATTGCTCTGCTTTCTACAGTGCTTCGTTCAGCTGGCTCCGATGCTATCGGGCTACGAAAAAATGCAGTAGAGTCCTCACCTGAGCTAGATTACAGTAGAAAAAAAAGAATTTATGTTAAAAGACAGCAGGCTGCTCATAAGCAAATGCATATTTTAAAGGGTACCAAGGAGATACCAAAATACCATAAAAAGAAGGCATCTGGGAAAAAAACAGAGCAGAAGGAAATAAAATACAAAATTGGAGATAAGGTCTTCTCGCAAAAAATCAAGCTCCCTATTGAAAGGGCTCATGGCCTTAATTAATTTTGTTCTAATTTTGAAAAAAAGCATAGCACCTCTGTAGCCTTATGTTAATGTGCTCATTATGATATGTGACGCTTAGTGCTGACAAGCATATTCTATCGACCGACTACAGTAGCCCTGCCGCTTAAGGGTATTACCTACCTGTCATTCATAATACCGTATAATGCGTGATATGTTGCTTGTTGACTTCTAGTGAATCTGGTAGTATGGGGACTTAACACAGAGTGGAGATGGTGCTAATGCTAAAATTAAAGGCTTCATATTTAATAGCTACTGCAGAGGATGAGATTATTCATAAAAGTGAGCTGCTTTCCTATTCGGACAATAGACTCGTGCTTGAGCAAATACGGACTGACATCTCGGAGCTGCTGGCGAGTAGAGATGGTATATATTTATTTTCAGATGCTACAATCAAAATAGAGCAGCTTTCGATTGTTAGTGGCGAGGTGCTAGATGCCTTGCTTATAGATCAGAGCTACAGCCTGCAGCTCAAAAATATGCAGGCAGCAATTATTCCGATCAGGGCTCTTCGTACGCTAGGGGAGACCAGAGTACAGCACCTGACAATTTCAGGCTTTGATCTTATGGATACTGAGCTTCAGCTTCATTGCGACATTTTAGAGCTAGAGGGTAAATTGAAGCTGTTTCCCAATTTTAAGGACTGCCAAATTTCTATTGCTAAAATCCACCCTAGTCCAAGGCTCCATTATATGCAGAATGGAGAGTGTAGTGAGCTAAGGGTTGAGCGTAGCTTTATTGATAGACTAAAGCTCCAGGGGCTTTGTGTCGGTAGCCCACCTGAAATTATCGGAAGAGTATTCAAGGCTTATAGGCGAAGGGATAATCAGGAGCTATTGGTTTTAATTGATTCCTCTATTGTTGGGTCCTTGGATATACATGAGCTAGAGCTTCATGGGCCGAATACTACGCTTGGAATATATACGGATGCTACCTCTAAAATATTAAATATTGAAATATCGGACAATACAAAAATAAAAAACCGTTTACTTGCAACGGATAGCTAGGAGCCTAATACCCATTTCTTTTCAGCTTTTTACGAATGCTATTGTTGATTCTTTCCATTTGGTCGTCCTCGTCATAGAGGTCATCGTAGTCAGGACTATCGATGCTATCTGTGTCTGTGGTGAAATCTGCCTTCTTTAAAATTTCGCTTGCAGATTGATTGGCTAAGCCCTGTAAAAGCTGCTTGCTGCTTTGATTTTTGTGTGTTCTTGCCATTTTTAGTGCTTGTCCCTTTCCTGTTCTAGGTACGGCAAATTAGCTTTGGTTTTTTTGTAATACTAGGATAGCTATACAAAAAAGCAAGTCAAATAGCTTTAATGACACCTGTATTTTATTTAAGGCCCATTTTTTATTTAGATAGGCGAGCCTTGAGCAGCTGCAGGTCGTCTAGGCACCTGAAGGGGTTTTGATATGTCAGCCATTCCTGATATATCCTTTCAAACTCCTGACAGGCTGAAATAAGCTCCAGCAGCTCTGCATCTGATTCTGCCCCTTGCTTAAGAGAGCTAGCTGTAGTGCTGAAGGCCTGCTCTAGCCTGAGGGTGATGTCGTTGTTGCTTTTAGACATTAGTGCTGTGACCATCCCTGTGCTTCAAGAAGATGCTTACAGTCAGCTATTTCGGAAAGATGTGCCAGAGTGGCCCTAACAAAGGAGCCTCTTTTGATGCAGCTACAAAAAAAGCTGTTCCATAGATAATGTGCCTGGAGAATATCCTGAATCGCAAGACTGCTATAAATGTGGCAGCCTATGGGTACCATTAATATGCTTTCCACTGCAGTAACACTTAAATCCTTGAAATAAAAATGCTCGTGGTTAAGCAGTGTGGTTTCCGCAAGGCTCATCGCAAAGTCACAGCACCTAATATCCTCCGAATAGTCCAGCTGCTTCCCCTCGGAAAGAGGTCTCATAGTCAGCCTTCGATGACATAGCTCCCCAAGTGCCTGTAGCCTGAGCAATGCGAAAAGCAGGCTACTGTTAAGGGGCTCATTGTCAGCTACCCTTGTGACAACCTCTCTAAAGCAGCTATTGAGCTGGAATACAGGACTGCCCTCCTTGTCCTTTAAATTAGGCTCTATGTCGAAGCTTTTTTGTGCTTCTATATATTTTTTGAAGGCCTCTAGCTGAGCTGTAATATCAATGCTGCCGAACATTTGTCGAATTCCTTGGCTTGTATAAATGTGCTAGATATACCAGAAACAGGGTCGGCTGTAAAAGGAATTAACGATATGACTGGGACAAAAAGAATATCCTTAACAGGCGGGACTAATATGAGTAAAATGGTCTATAATATTTTCAAGCTAAGGAACGATAGCTATGACACAGATGATATTCTTAGGTAATGCTGAAGAGAGCATCAAGGGTAAAAGGCTTTCACGATTATGGAGAGACTATGATTCCGCCAATACACCCCAGGCTAGGAGGGCTGTTGCGGAGAGCATTAAGGAGCTTTTAGGCTTGAAGGAGCCTGCTGTGCAGGATTACCTTAGGAGCACTGTTGCAAAAAGAATGGAGCCTAATACAGCCGCGGCACAGGGTCTCGCCACCTACATTGCCTTCGCACAATACAAGCTCCTTCTTACGACAAGAGGCTTGGAGGAGCTTGTGAAAATTGGTCAGCTGACCGGTGCTGAGGTGCTTGAGGAAATAGATAGGATACTAGAGGCAGGAAGCAGGGTTGTATCTGAGGAGGCTAAAAGGGCCTATGTGCTTTTCGGCAGAGCAATAAAGCGGGCAAGCTCCTCGGAGGAGGCAGAGGAGGCCTTCGAGAGACTGCTCAAGGCTCTAGGCTTAGATGGGGCTAGTGCGGCTGCGGAATGGGAAAAAAGCTATGAGGAGCTTGTTGAGGCTGCCCATAGAGAAATTCTTGAGGCTAAAAGGGGGACTGCCTTTCAGCTTGTGGGGCTTGTCCTATTCCTACAGGGTCTTCTTATCGGAGGACTACGAGGCCGATCCCCTGAAAAAATTCAAGCCAGCTCTAGCATGAGAGAGCTATATGATAGCCTGAAGAGGCAGCTATTGAGGCTTGAGCATCTTGATTCAGCTCGGCTGGATAGTCTAGATGCAGCTGAGCAGGCCTCAGATATCTCTAAGAATGCTGCGATAGCTAGGCTCACTGCAGGTGCTAGTATGCTTGCTGCTATATTGATAGGTGCATATTGCTTTGGGCGTAGAGATAAACAGCTGTCCAAAAAAAATTAGTATTTAGAGCTTTTGCTACAAATTATCTTTTACCTATTTGTCACAAGTAGCTAAAATACTAAAAACATCCCATTTTTGATGAAAGGCTAAGAATATGCTAGGATTTTTTGAGGGCTTACAGGGCTTAGGTGCAGCTGAAACCAATATAGTTCCTAATACCGTGGGTAATACTGATGCGGTGCTTGCTGAAAAGATAGCTGAGCTATATAACAAATATGATTTAGCGAATACCAACACGGAAAGAAAGGCTATTGCTACAGAGCTTGAGCAGCTATTAGGACAGATACCAAATACTCAAAACGAAGCCATCTTCAAAAAGAAGGTAAAGGACCTTGTAGCCTCTAACGATGCTAAGGATAAGGCTGTATTAAGAGGCCTGATGATATATGTAGGCTTTGCGATTACGAAGCTTTTAGTTTCCCCAGCGGTGATTGTTGAAAGAATCGTTAAGGACGCCAGTGTAAATGGTATGCTCCAGCTTATTTCTGAGCTGATTGAGAAGGGTGTGCGAATTGCTCCTAAGGAAACCATTGAGGCATACAAGCTTTTCGCAAATGCAGCAAAGACCGCTTCCACAGAAAATGCTTGGAATTCAGCCTTTTCCAAGCTTTTGAAAAGCCTTGGAATACCAGTGGATAACCCTCAGTGGCAGCTTACCCTAAGCACAGTCGAGGATGTTGTGCATGGTACAGGGTCTGCCGATGCTATGGATGAAGCTACCAAGAAGGCTGTATTTGAAATTTATTTCCTATTAAACTTCTTGATGGGCTTTTTGTTAGGTGGGCTCAAGGGTAAGCCTCTTCCTAAGGAGGTAAGGCTGACAAAGAATGCTCTGTCGCTTGATATGTACAATGCCCTTAGGAGCTCAATAGCTAAGCTACCAAAGGGACAGGCTCCTGCAGCTGAGTCCTCGGCTGCACCTGTAGCGTCAAAGGGAGGTGGAGGGGGTGCTGTGCTGCTTGCTGCTCTTGGTATTGGTGCTGTCGCAGGTGCATATTATTTCTTGAAGGGGAAAAAATAAGGTCTGTAGCCCCTAGTGCTGTAGGTCGTGCTATATATTAGGTATGATTAACAAAAAGACATTTGAAATTATTGGTCTTGTGCTATAAGCATTTGTGACCCTTATTAGGGGGCAAGGCTTTAAAAGGAACAGATTATTATGCAAAATATTGATGCAGAAAATGTATTGACATATATCAGCAGCTGTCAGGAGCGGTTGAACATGACTGTAATTGAAGCAATTTCTAGTGTAGGTGGCTGGAGCCCCGTTGCATTATGGAATATTTTAATGCTATTACATGAGCTTGCGGAGCTAGAGCAGTCTCCTAGCTACTCTGAGCTCGAGGTATCGATGCGTACCCTTCTCAAGGAGACTAAGGAGGGCTGTATGGCATATCTCACAGACTTTCCAATGCACCCCTTGAATTTAGACTTCGATGAGGGCTTTTGCTACAGCTCTCACACAGAGCTAGAGCTGGCACTTCTAAATATTGCAAGGGCATCAGAATATCTTAAGGAGGCCAAGCAAAGGACTACGGTAGACCAGGGGCTCCTTGTGGCTATTGAGCAGGTTGAGAGCTGGCTGTCGGAGGCTAGCTATAAAATATGTCAGGAGCACAATGCTAATATGGAGCAGCTGTCTAGAGCTATTTATATGGACCGCTTTATCCAGCTGCCTAAAAAAGCACAGCTCTATATCTGGGAGGATATTGATGAGAGCCTTCAGCAATATTCTACACTCATGCGTTCCAGGTCAGGGGCTGAGAGCTTTTTTACACTCGGTAAGGAGAGTGTAGCTGAGCTTTGGGCATACATTGAGAAAAAACTAAAAAACCTAAAAGACATTTCCTTAGACAATGATAGTATGCTTGCCTATAGAGAAAGAGAGCAGGAATGTAAGGAGCTTCTTTTACATTTTTTAAGGACCGGGATAGAGCTATAGCCTTGGTGATGTCGTTTTGATTTTTTTAATTTTTTGAAGCACTCCAAGTTATTTTTAAATTTTGCTACCTTTAAGTAGAGACCCGGTACAGCTCATTTGTAAATTTTGTCAGAGGCTCTCTATGAGAGCTATAGAGACTCATTCTCAGCAGTCCTAGCACCAGACCCGGTACACATGCTCCATATTTGAAGAGTAGCTGGAAAATGTAAAAAAGTGTACCGGGGTGTACCGGGGTGTACCAGGGTACCCCGGTACAGCTTTTGCTAGCGATAGAAGGGGTAGTAATATCTCTAAATATACGATATTACTATATATTACTACTATTGCTATTAGTATGTATTCTAATAGTGTACCAGGTGTACCGGGTGTACCGGGTCTTTTACCAACATTTCCTGCAAATTTATAAATATAAAAATAGATGTATCGCTTTTTTCACTTGTCTGCTTTCTCTATAATTCTCTCCAATTCTCTAGGAAATGTTGGTAAAAGACTCGGTACACCTGGTACACCCGGTACACATTTTAGGAGACCCGGTACACATTTTAGGAGACCCGGTACACATATATAAAAGCACCACCTCCAGTCCTATTCTGCGGCTCGAGCTAGCATTTTTATTAGAGTAGCTGTAATACCTGATATAGTGTCTAAGAGGTCTCAGGCCTCACTCGGCTAGCCCTAAATAGACGGTCGAATTGTGGAGCAATAAAAAAAAATAAAAAATAATTTGTCATAGCCATTAAAACTGTGTAATATACTATTAGGTGTCTAAATGAATCAAAGGAAAGGATGAATAAATGTCACCCACAAATAAAAAACCAGCTCCAGCCAAGGAGCTTTTAGAGGAGCTGAATGCTGACGGTCAGTCTACACTTGCTATAGCAAAACGCTTCCAGGTTACCCCTAAGACAGTCTCAAAATGGTATCAGGACTATGGCATACAGAGGCACAACGCAAAGGAGCTGCTAAGGCTTTACCTAGGAGCCTCGGAGCCCAAGCTTAGGCAGCTTACCTCAGAGGGTCTCTCGATTGCTCAAATAGCAGAGCATTTTGGGGTCAGCTACAATACAGCCTCAGGCTGGCTAAGAGGGCTAAGCCTTAGCACAGCTAAGACTGTCGCCACAAGACAAAGGCTAGCAGGTATAACAAGGGAGAGCCTTGAGCAATATATAAAGCAGGGAATATCCAGAGAGGAGCTTTCAAGGCTACTCAGGCTTGATGTGCGAGTGCTAAGCAGGCTCTACCATAAGCATGGACTAAAGCCCTATCGTAGTCCTAGGTCCTACAAAAGAACCAAAAGGCCGATCACAAGAGAGCTGCTTGAGAGCTTCAATGAGGGAGGCCTAACGGTTCAGGAGATAGCAGTCGAGCTAGGACTTCAATCCACGAATACGGTACGCTCCTGGTACAAAAGACTGCAGCTGCAAAGACCAAGCATGCTAGAGCTAAATGCTGTCAAAAGGGGTCTAACCCTAGAGCAGATACAGACCATACTCAGCTCAACCGATGCTCCAGAGCTTCTCATGCAGAGCCTGAAGCTTTCAAGCAGCACAATGCTGCATAGATGGACAAAAAAAATCCCACAAATCAAAAAGGAAACACAAAAATGCACAAGCCAAACGACCTAAGCTTTGATTTCTCTGGCACAGATTATGATGCCTACAGCCTCTATCAATTTTTCACACAGGGTGCAATCATCTCGGGACTACGACTTGAAAGAATCCACAGAGATCACTCCCTTAGACTGCTAGTAGATGAGGATTATTTGGACAGACAGCAGGGAGCCCCCATTGAGGTGCCCTTTGTTATCGCTGTGGGCTATGAGCTTATGAGGGAGCTTACGGTTCTCTCTGTAGAGCGGGCTCTGGAGGAAGGCTTAGATGCAGAGGCTGCCACTACACTAAGCCTTGAGCTACAGAGCCTAAGCCTCCATACCACACCCCTACATGGCATTCTAGGTGAAGCAATGACACAGGACTGTGTGCTCTTCAATTCTCAGATTCCAAGCAGCTACGAATCAGAAATTGAATACGGAGAGCTTTGTGCAAACGGTCAGCTCGTATTAAGCCCTAGAGAGGAGCAGCACAATCAGGCACTTCAAATGTCCGTTGCCGATGATTTCTATTTATATGATGCAGTCCTAACGCTTCAGCCTGAAGTAAATCCCTGATTTCCTTTTATTAAGAATTGAATAGCTCTAGCTGACGCTTCGAAGTTTTCTCCTTTTTACCGATCTCTTCCTGAAGCCTTTTGGGTGACGCAGCCATAGGAACCAAGGCAGTCTTTTCACAAATCTCGTCAGGCCGTGCCACTACACCAACCCCCTTTACACAATCCGCGTTTTTTACAAGTAAATCATAATCCCTTTCGATAGCATTTTGTAAAAGATGGAAATCATTTTTTATAAGGAATGCTAAGGACAAAGCCGATTCGCAAGCACGATCTAATACAGCATTCAAACGAGGTAGATCTGGTTTTATTTTCGCTTCATAGCAATCCACCAGGAATACATAAACCGCTGCCTCCACCTGCTCGAGCAGTCTAATTGCCTTTTCTGTCATATAGTCTCGAATCAAGAGCTTAGAAGCCTGACTCAATGCGATCAGCTTCTGCATGCTTTCAGAGGTCATGCCAAACAGGTTAGAATTGACCCTGTTGTGAATATGAGAATACATATTCCTCTGTGGCTTTTCAGCTGATGTATAATACAAATCATAGATCGCCCTTTGCAATGCCCTTGTTCGTGCTTTAACCTCTCCCCTTACCTCTGGAGACACAACCTTAGGCGTGAAGGTAGGCAGTTTTGTTTCTATATCCTCAGCCCTTTTTCTAAGGGCGTTTGATAAGTCTTCCCCTTCAAGCTTGTTTAAATCCCCAAATTTTTTGAAGGTCTCAAAAACCTGCAGCTTGAGTTGGGTTGAAAGATGCGTGCAATAATCAAGGAACAAATCATAGCATAGAAATGTACCCCCATTCCTACCTTTGATCACATGTACAAAATCTTTTTCAAATTCAGGATTCAACTTATTTAGACGAATTTGCAATGTTGCTTGCAAGAAAACAGCAAGCTCATTATCCCCTTCAAAAACACCCGGCATCTCGGTCGGATTTAAAGAACTGTGTGCTTTTGATGTAGCTTTTTTAAAAGGTGGGATTTTCCCACCTTTTATCAATGTGTTGATTTCTAGCAACAATTTGTCAAAGCCATTCAAATTTCCATACATTTGAAGCATCAATCTTCTAGCCGATTCAGTTCGCAAATACTCGCTAAATTCTAAAGATGAAGGACAACCAAAGCCCTTCCATACTCCTGTCGCATTGAAAAAAACCTTACCATTGATTTGATACATCAAAACATCAACATCCCTGCCCTCACACAAAAAATGTTCCCGCTTTAAAACAACCATCTCTGTCATATCGACTACCTTCATTCGTCCCTAGAAAAAAACAGAGCCCCCACAAAAAATATTGACAATCAGCACTAGCTATGATATTTCATATTTAAGTGCCAACCCTTTCGTTATCTAGGGTGCTTACTGAAGGCCTAGTGGGGTTGAAGAATCACTAGGCCTTTTTATTTTTGATATAAAAAGTATAACACACTCTCAACACACAATACAATAGTTTTACTTAGATAAAAAACAATTTCCGATCCCTTAGATGCACTTAAAATTCAGTATCATCAAAGAGGCTTAATTGACCCCCTGAGGTCTTTGATGTGGTACTGGCTATCTGTTTAGAGGCTTCCTTTTTTGACATGGGTACAAGCCTTGCTCTAACTCGAGTTTCATAGCTGTCGTTCAAGCTCACATCAATCTGCTTGATTTGATTTTCCTTTGTAAGTCTTTTATCTCTCATCAGAAAATCGATTTCCTTGGCAAATTTGAAAAGATTTGTCGCTGGTAGACTGCAGCACTCTATCACAATATTTCTTAAGCCCTCCTTTGTTAAAATCTTTTTGGTTTGGACAAAGTGATATAGCTCTTTTTGAATATAGGCTTCAGCTGTCTCAATAGTGAGCAAGCAATCTATTGTCATTGCATCTCTAGGCGTTCCAGAGTCCTGCTCCAAAAGCAATCTCATTTCTCTAGCAGTGTGGTTAAAGAGTGCCAAATATATTGTGTCAAAAAGGAGCACAAAATACTGAGCTGCATAGGCTCTTTTAGCCTCATCATCCTTGAAGGCTCTTTTTTCGTTTTGTACAATACGGAACAAGGTGTCCTTCAGCAGCTGAGTTGTAAGCTTATGCTTAACGCGGATCGCAGCTCTCACCTTAGGATCGTCTTCAAGACGAGCCTTGAATAGCTCTAAGGGCTTGTCCGCATCCTCTGCCAAGATTATGTCATTTGTCTCCTCCTCAATACCTAGAGCAGGAGCAAGCCCTTCAGCTTCAGCTCTTGTTGGGTACTGCTCTGAAACATGCTTAAGCTCCTCATTCAAGGACATTGCAAGCAGGGCATCCGACTTCTTTTCCTGAGGCAGAGTCTCAACCCACCCATATTTTTTGAAAACCTCAATGACAACAGATTTGATTTGAGGCGAAAGATGCATTGCATAATCAAGAAATAAATCCTCGGAAAGGTATGTGGCTCCACCTCGACCTTTTTTTGAAACAACAAAGGGCTCCACTACTTCGGACGGCAAATTCTCTTTGTGTGTGTTAGCCAAATAGCTACGAACCGCATCCATATCTAAAATGGTTCCGTTGGAACCATTTAGTAAGCTCTCGATTTCCTTAGGTTTTTCTCTGCTAACTGATAATTCAGTATATTTTTGAAGAATGAATTCACGAGTTGAATCCTTCAAAAGGAACTGATTTACCCTCTCAGATTCTTTCCCTGAACCGAATATTTGGTTCAATTTAGTAGCATTCAATAGCTTTCGACCATCCTTGTAAAGGACATCTATGTCTGCATCCTTGCCACCATAGGATACAACAAAATTAGGAATATTTGAATCACTCATATTGAGCTCCGTTGTTCAACCCTAGAAAAAAAACAGAGTCCTCACAAAAAATATTGACAATCAGCACTAGCTATGATATTTCATTTTTAAGTGCTAACCCTTTTCGTTGTTGAGGGTGCTTACTGAAGGCCTAGTGGGGTTCGAAAAATCACTAGGCCTTTTTAATATCTGAATTATAGCACAACCACCTATTAAACACAAGTCTTTTCAAATATTTTACTAGACTAGCTCTCTGTCACATGAGGGATCCTTGAGCTCCTAGTATTCCTTCTATTAGTTCTCTTATCCACTCCCTCCAAGCTATGACCTTTATATTCAGTAGCAAGTCCTAGCCTGCGTAAGCCAATTTTGAAATATTCCTCCTGAGATTCAAAGCTAATGCTTTTTCTTCCAAGCCTTTGAGCCACAGCACATGTTGAGAAGGTTCCCCCAAATGGGTCTAATATTAAATCCCCTACATTGCTGCTTGCCCTTATAATTCTCTCAAGCAGAGCCTCTGGCTTTTGGCTTGGATGCTCCTCGTATTCGCTCATTTTATAGCGGACCCTAGGAAAATACCAAGCATTACCTGGTACCTTAGTTGCCTTATATGGGGCAGGAATCTCCCTTCTATAGTCAATTAGTCCCCTAACTGCACCAGTTTTTGCCTCAACCTCAATATCAGAGGCATTAAAGGTATAGGACCTAGGGTTTTTTACAGCAAATAGAATAGGCTCATAAAGAGAGCCATAGTATTTTTTTGCTTGAACACCTGAGCTATCGTAATGCCATACAATTCTTGAAAGAATTGTCATTCTAGCCCTAAGCCATAAATCTAGGTAGGGCATGGATTGGGTGCTTGTCATTAGATATAGTGATCCCGATGGCTTTAGCTTTTTGATACAGAGCTCAAGCCATTGATAGAACCATTCAGCATAGGCCTGCTCCGACTCCCATGAGTCATGAAAGCCACTGAATTTTTTGCCAATATTATAGGGGGGATCAGCAAATATCAAAGCTACAGCTTCATCACTGACCTCATTTAGTGCTTCAAGGCAATCTGCAAGATATATTTTTACCGAAGCGTTTTCAAAGCATTGCATTTTCACTCCAAGCCAGCAGCTGCTGTAATGTTGAATCCATCGATGCTTGAGTGTCTGCTAGGACCGTCGGTCTTATCAGAATTTATTACCCAATAAAGGGCTACATCGCCAAGTCCTTTAGACCAAGCCTCGATTTCCGTGCCCTTGAATGGAATTAAAATTGAAGCACTCATATTGAGCTCCGTTGTTCAACCCTAGAAAAACAGAGTCCCCACAAAAAATATTGACAGTCAGCACCAGCTATGATATTCCATATTTAAGTGCCAACCCTTTTCGCTATTTGTGGGTGCTTACTGAAGGTCTAGTGGGGGTGAAGAATCACTAGACCTTTTTAATATCTGAATTATACACTAAAGCATGAACCTATACAACTTTTTTGAGGCAAAGAATTGTCATATGAAATATCTGTTAGTCTAGCAATACCTTTAGAAAAATAACCCACCCAAGCAATAGAATTATCTCTTGATCCTACGATGACGCTTTTTACTCATTTTTCTTTTGCGTCTTGGGTTTTCAAGCTCGATAATCTCCTCATCAAGCTCAAGCATATCCCCGTCATCACCACCTAGCATTTCACTAGGGTTTCTTCTGCCCTCAACTGGTAGGGGCTTACCGAAGTTTTGAGCAGCAGCGAGACCTAGATCTCCAAACATGCCCCAGCCTAGGCCCCACATGAAGCTATTATTGTGTCTTTTGTAGCCATGATAGAAGCAGGGTAGACTAGCAAGCCCTTCAAGCCACCATCTTCTTTCTAGGGTATTTTGCTGCTCAACAGGATTTGTAATACCTAATAGGCTTACCATACCACGGCCCACAAGCGTTGCTGCAACATTACCGCCAACAACAGAAATACCAGACTCGACCATGGTTGATTCGATACCCTGATTAGAGCTAGTGCCAGCAGCACGGTCCTTATACATACCCTTACCAATTGCGTACGAGGCCCCTATATCCGCTAGAGTGGATGCTACACCTACGGTAAGAGAGCTTGGTGTGGTATCTGTTGAGAAGCCTAGCTGAGGATTTCCCATAGAGCTTTTTTTTCTATTGCCCCTAGCTAAGACCTTTTTAAAAATATCAAAAACGAGCATGCTTACATACCTTTCAAGAAATGAATGCTTTTTCCCTTTAATTTGATATTTCATAGGAATCTGCACAAGCATAATCCTATAAGACCTACAAAAATATTACTAAAAGTATTTGACCCTCTCCACCAAGCATGATATACCCATAGCATATTAATAAAGCAGAGAAGACTACATGACAGACATATCCTACAAAACGCACATACGCCCCTTTTCTAGTAGCTTTGAGAGAATCACATTCACAGATGCTCAAATCAAAAAAGCAACCCAATGGGCTCTTGAGATGGAGGAGCAGAAGCTAAAGGAGAGGTCCTGGCAGAGAGATTCGGGCAGCATGATCAAAAGGCTAGTAACAGGTATACTAGGGGAGCTTGCATTAGAGCAATATTTAGGGATGGAATTTGTGGATTGGTCTATAGGAAAAACAGTGGACTATGAAAAACCCGATCTTTCTGCACTTGGGGTGGATATAGGGGTAAAGAGTGTTGAATTTAGTGAGCTACCCAACAGCATTGATAGGTTTCCTATTATATTAAAGCAAAACACATATCCCCAAGCCTTTACCTTCTACAAGCCTCTACAAAAAACAGTATTCATTTGTGGTCTTGCTACCACTGATGTCCTGAACACCTATCAAACAGCTGCTCTTGTTTTATCCCCTGCACTTAGAGCCAAGGGGAATAAGACAGCCTTCTATGGCTTTGAGCAGCTTTTACCACCTAGCTCTATTTCAGAATATATCCAGCAAAGCAAAAAATAAAATATTTTATTTGACACCCCTGCACATCTACCCTAAGGTGATTTAACATTAATCCACAAGCCACAAAGGATTTCAAATGCTTAAAAGCTATTTTACACAGCTTATTTTACTAAGCCTATTCCTCCCTAGCCTTGCCTATTCGGACTCCATTGACGGTGGAGCACCTGAGGGCGAAAAATGCGATTCCACCTTTCCCTTAAACGCCTTCAGCCTCGCCAAAAAATCGAAGGATGGTGGCTACACCACGAAAATGCTATCAACGCTAGAAAGCAGTGATGGCTACGAGATCATGCTAGGTCTTACCTACATCACTAAGGCACCCACTGTTATTTTCGTAGCCGCAATGGTTTCTCACAAGAATAGCAAGCATTTCTGCATTGACAGTGAGCATAGCCCACTCCTATTCATGTTCGATGAGGATTCAGGTGAAGAGGTTTTTGCAGACCTCTTTCTTCGCCCATCGAGAGCCCTCCCTCATGAGGCAAAGGGTGCAGGCATTAAGACCTGTGGCACTCGTAATCTAATTGGTCTATGGGGTATTGATTTTGAAAATCGGCTATTTCGAGAGCTGCTTAACAAATCCCCTGTCGGCGTCAGCTTCAATATTGAGGGGCACAGACGCTTCTTCGCTGTAAACTCTATAGCCTTCCATCCAATGAGACTAAGAGATCAGGGCTTTCGCTGTGTAAATGACGCTCGAAAAAACAGGGATAATCCTAGCGAAAAAAGAAGCACCATAGGCAATCTCAAGGAGCTCTTTGGGGACTAAGCACCTATCAGCCCCCCTTTTATCAAAATATGCTTTATTTTACGGATGGCTCCTACTAAAATAGCCTAATAGCCTTCAAATTAAGTAGTAGGAGAAAAAAATGGCAGCCTTTAATGTCACAGTATCGACAAACACAATTACAATTTCCGAGGGAGATGTTTCCCTTAAGAACACCAATATGCCTATTTTAGGTGGTGCTGGTGGAACAGCTCAATGGACAAATGATATATTCTTCAGCATTTACACTAGAGTTGGTGGGGCTTTTCTCAATTATAGTGCCTTTAGTCTAGCTAGCTTTACCTTTACCTCCCATGACATTGGAATGATGCTTGCAGCACTCTTTCCAAATTTCTACAGCAATGCAAATGCCAGCACCCTTCAAACGGATTACCCTGAATTTGGTCCAAGCTTTGCAAGACTGAATGGCACAGACATTACGGTAGCACCCTCCTACAACCTAAGCACAACCTTTGATGATACAGCCTATACGATCAGTGCTGTCACAAATATTTCTAATGCTAGCCCTTGGGTATTTACACATTTTGGAACTGCCTGTGGTGTTCTAGAGGGTCAAATAGTAGTCAATCTCGGAGCATCTCCACTTAGTGCAATTTGTCTAAGCAGCATCGATCCAACAAATGCAGCCGCAAGACAGCAGGCAGGCATATATGATGAGGTAGGCTCTTCTGCAAGCACGATCTATGTTGTGTATACAAATCTCTTTTCAAATGCCTTTTCAAATGGAGGCATGCTACACCCCTATCAATTTCTTGCAATATGGCCTATCTTTGCAAGAATTGGATTGACAAACACCCCCTCAAAAAAGCCTCTTGCGTTTCTAGATGTCCTAATGGATACCTTTTGGCTAAGAAGAGGTGAGAGCACCTTTTTTGAAAGATCTCTTAGGAAAAATGCAACCTATGGTGCATTTGGGAATTACCTGCTATCGGTATTCAACTACAATCCTGAGGGAGGTGCAGCCTCCTGGGATATTCCAGTCGTCCCAATCTTCTCGTCCCTACCTGAGTATGCTGCTATTCGTAAATACATATTTAGCAATGTAACCTTTAGAACTACAGCAACAGCCCTTCAATTTGTATGGAATGCAGGCTATACAGGCTCAGCTCCAAGTAAGGTGCTTGTAGGGAATGTGGATGCTGGAGGCTTCCCGAAGGTGTATCGCCGCCTCATGATGGTATACTGTGCCTGTGTAGAATACGACATAGCTAATACATCCACAGCGGGTGCTACCTTTATTTCCAATACAGAGAGTGCAATCCTTACACAGAATCCAGAATTTGCAACCATTCAGGATTTCTACCAAGCAGGGGCGACAGCTCTCGCAAATGGGGAATATGCACACTTCTTCAAATATGCGAGCACCATTCCCTATGGAGGCTCCTCGAATGTCTTTGCTACCTTTGTGGCTCCCTACATTTCATGGTCTGCAAATGTCCTTGCCCTCCCAGAAACCCTAGCACTAAACAAAAACCTAGCCTATGCTCAGCTAGGCATACTTGGTAGCTCGATTGCATACAATCAGGTAACAACAATCATCAATACAAACCTAGGTATTGCAAATATGGATAGCACAGAAGCGACCAACTGTAGAACCTACAGCTATACACCCTAATATAATTATTATTTTCTAGTGTAGAGGTAAATACCGCCACCAATAACGCTTAATACACCTATTCCGATTACAAGCCTTTTAGTGGTTGACCAACGAATACCTAGAGCTATTTCGATTTCCTCAATTGCCTGCCCTACCTTAGCCCTCTCAGCAGCTAAATCTGTTCCCAGCCCTGCAGTCGCTACCTTAGCTGCGAAGCTCTTGAATTGCTCCACAGTGAGCTCCTTTACTGTGACAGCAAAGCCTACACAAATCAAAAGTGCAGCTATGTAGCTCTTAAGCTGATTAATGTCTCCGACAGCCTCCAAGGGATTCGCCTTCACAAAGCCCTCAAGCACCTCTGAAGCCCTTTTGCCATTAGCCCTGGCCGCTGCAACAAGTGCAGTAGCCTGCTGAGGATACCTCACAGCCGGGCTTCCCAGCCCCTTTAAAAAAGTAGTTGTCATTTTTTTTCCTTATATAAAAAAAGCCCACTATTTCTAGTGAGCTCTTCTTTAGTGGTCGTTTGCTAGGAAGCGAGCTTAATCGTTCTTGCTGTAAAGATAGTAGCCGCCAGCGATCAAGCCGAGGATACCAGCACCAATAAGAATCTTATGGGTTGTGGACATACCACCAGCCAAAATTCTTTGGGCTTCAGCGACTTGTACATTTAGCTGACCCTTGTTATCATTTTGGAATTTCGCAAAGGCTTGATGGGTTGTGTTGTCAACCGCACCGGCCTGATTTGCCGAGTATACAATCTCCAACAAGCCGTCTTCGAAAGTTGATGGAGATGTTTCTGTTCTAGGGTCTCCTGTAAATTTAGCAGGATTGAAGGTAGCCAAGAATTTAGCCAACCCTTCTTGAGGTGTAATGGTCTTTGCTTTAACTTGATTAGCAATCTCCTGCCCCAAGAAACCTCCCATAGCCATATAGCCACCGAAGGCTTGGAGTGCATTGATTGGCATATCGCCATGTAATTCACTGTAATGCATATTTTTTTAACCTTTCACAGAAAAGTAGTTTGATTCATGTTTCATGCAATTTCTTAAAATTTACCGATTGCTTAAAAATACTACAAGGATAATTTTTAAAAAAATAAAAATTATTCAAGGAGCATAGGTCCTGAGGGCTTTATGATCTATCTTTGACAACCTGAGGAATGGTAAGAACATTCACACTAGCACCTGTTTCAGTAACAATACCTATAGGCTTCATCATATCCTCGAACATTTCTAGATATGAATTCCTTTTAGTCTTGCCTGCTTTTGTAAGCCCATCTTGAATAAGAGTGTCATAAGCAAACATTTTGAGAAAGGGTATAACCCTTGCTGTTTCACTCTCCGTAGCCTCTACGATTCTGTAAGCCTTAGCATTTCCCTCCAGCAAGCCCGCAGCTAACAAAATATCAACAACACTGCTCTCCACAAGAGTCTGTAGCCTGGATGCTGTGCTTGTACCATCCGCCTCTGTTAGCCTATTTAATAGAGGAATTGTAGTCAGCTTTTCTGCACCTAGCTCTAAATTAACAAGGAAATTGTCCTCTCTACCAGGTCTCTGAAGGTCTGCACCACGAACATAGGAGAAGCCTGCAGCTGCTTTTTCTCTAAAGGGCGTTGCCTCTGCATAGCTTGCACCTATTTTAACAGATTTCCAGGACAAGCCCACTACAACAGGCTCGTCCCCTACCTGAAAGAATCTGTCAAAGGTTCTATTATCATAGAGATCTCCATCGATGACATCAAAGCCCAGGAATTGCTTTGGGAAGGGAGAGGCGGCCCCTAGTCTTTCTAGATAGCTGTGAAGAGCCCCCTTAAGCTCTGTACTAAGCCCACTAAGCCCTCCCAAAAAACGGTCTACATCATCTATCATTGATAGAGAAGGCTTGAAAAAGGAAACAGTGATATTTCTTTTGTTGAATGCAAGCTCATTGAGGCAGTCCTTTAGATTATGTCCACTGTAGCTGAAGGTCAAATTGTAATTTTGAAGCAGCCTTAGGCTCTGTCTAGCATCAACCCAATTCATTTTTGACAGCTCCGTCTCAGTAGCCACCCTTCCATTCGTCTTAAGCAGCTGTCCCCTATCATTATATCTAAAGGGACCCCTATTTGGAACCTTCGTATAGTCGTAGAAATAAATAGCATTGAATACAGAGCCTGCTTTTTTGAAGGAAGCCTCTGCCTCCTCTCTGCTCTTGAAGCCCATTGACTTGAGCTTCGCCTCAGACCAAAGGTAGCATTGTGGGGCACTGCCACTAAAAATCTCAAAAAGAGAGGGACAGAAAAGCTCCCATGGAATGTCGGAAAAGATATTCAAGCGATAAAATGCGGGCAGTCCATTTATACCTTCGTCCTTCAAGGCTTGATGCTTAATAATTCCATATTCAACCAATCTCTGCTTCTGTGCAGCCTTGTAGGAAGCATACGAAATAAGCACATGTACAAGCACTCTGCAAAATTCTATAGGGTAGGTATAAAGCATAAGGGTTATATACATCTTGACAGTATAGTTGTAGGTTTGAGTAGGGATAATGCTGCGTACAAGCTGTGTTTCATTAACCCCCACAACAGCCTTAGCTCCATGCTCTGTAGCCTTGAAGAAGGATGGAGGTGTATAGGGTCTGCCTACAATAGATTTCCCTTGAAGGGTGTTTTGTCCAGATGCAATCAAGCAGGAATGCTTACAATCCTTCGAGGAATGCGTGCATACAGTCGGAATAGTCCTTCCTTCTCCAAGCATGAATAGGGGTGTAAAAAGGGTAGTATCGGGAATCGGTAGAGCATTATCCTCCTCCGGTCTAAATCGCCTCATCTCCTCTAGCGTGGCAAAAATACTTCCCTTTTTCATACGCTCCTGTAGACCCCTAACAAAGGGCTCATATTTTAGAAGAGAGCATTCCGCAGCAAGCTTGTTATAGATAAGGAATACAAAATCAGAAAGCTGCCCCTTCATGTGTAGCAGATTTACAGCCCCCTGCTTTTTAGCCTCAAAGGAAGCCGGTGCTTTTGTACCACCTCCATACAGCACAGTCATTTGATGAAAAAGCTTGTTTAATCTTGTGATGATCAAAGCATCCTTTTCCCCATCCAGCTGCAGGAGCTCATCCAGCTTAGCCCCTTCCTCAATAACAAGACTATAGCTTGAAACAGCCTTAGCAAGCCTTTCGTCTAATGCAGCAGTGCTACCCCCTTCAAGCAGCTGCTTTAACGAGGCCTTAGCAAGAGACTCTATTGTAGCCTGAGCATTCTCTAGCTCCTTATTCAAAAAGTCTTTAACAAGCTGAATACAAGCCTGCTTTTCCTGAGGCTGCATACGAGAGCAAAAGGTATCTAGCTCAGCAGGAACAGCTGCCACAATAACACCATTAGGTAGGGTATACTCATCAAAGCCCTTAACCAATCTTCTGTAAATATAGGATAGCTCATCACAGACCGTCTGTAAAAAGGAGGGCACACGAGTGCTTGTACCATCAAGGTAGTCCGCCCTAGAAAATAGGGAGGAGAAGGGTGCCATGGAAAGCCCTGTTGATTTCCATGGCACTGCAGCAAATTGTCGGATACGCCCCGTACCATCTCTAAGGCTTGCTATAGAAGCCTCATCTGTAGGGAGTACTCCAATAGTGCCTTGTAGCCCATCCTCCCCCTCAACAAGCTCATTAATGTCATCAAGCTGAGCCTCTAGCTGCTCCTCTTTGAATTCCTCCTTCGATAGCACCCCACCCTGCCTCTGTGTCAAATGCTCTAGTATTGGGTGTCCTTCAGCCCCCGCAGGAATATTTTCCTTTACAAGCTTAGCATTACTTTTTACAAGGATTGAATCAAAAAGCTCCATACCCACCTCAATAAGCATTGTCCTTTCGGCTGTAAGCTCTGCAAGCTTTTGCTTCATTTTTTTCTGTAGCTGCTCCAGAGCCCTTGGATTCGACCTAGAGCTCTCAGCAGCCGCCTGAAGCATTTTATATTCCTCAAGCCTCCAGGTCAGCTTAGCTATCGAGGAGCGAATTGTAAGCTTAGGACTTAGACTCATCAGCTTAAGCACAGCAGTATTTAGGTCACAATCGATCAAGTCCTGCCGAGAAACAACCATGCCTCGATTAATACCATTCATAGAAAAGGCATTTGAAGCACTGTCCTTGAAGCTCAGCTGCTCCCCACTCATGCCTTCAATTGCTCTATTAAAGGCTGCAGAGGGATTTTCCCTTGTGTCACTCTCATTCACAACAAGATCCAAAATACTTAGCTCAGGCTTCTCCTCTCCAGCAACAGCTACGAGGTCTCTTGCAAAGGCTGTGGTTTTGTCCTTATCCACCATGTACACATCCACAACCTCCTCCCCCATGACATTGGCAACAAAGCCCATATTTTTCAGCATCTCCCCCTCCTAATTTCAATAATAGAACAAACAAGCTACAATGCTTTTAGCACATCCACATAGCCAATGAAAGCATTATTTAATACCCCCTGGAGGTTATCTAATGCCCTTGGAGCAAGCCAAGGGCGTCCTACACAGAAATAGAGTTGCCACAAAAAAAAACCTCTATATAATAGCACTGTAGCTTAACCCTGAAATAGCTTCAATGTACAGAAAGAGGTTTTTATAAATGAGACAAAGCATCGTCAAATGTATAGGTAGGCTTATAGCACCAGCCAAGAATGAAAGGGCAGCATTATTCAATATTATGCTAAAGGACATAGAGGAGACCTGGGAGCTGAAAAAGCAGGTTGACGATAAGCTCCTATATAAAAATGTCGGCAAGGCCCTCCAAGCGATTCTCGATACCGTTTCTGAGATACATACAACCGCTAGCATGCCTGAAGAAATTAGAGAGCAGGTACAAGCAGGCTTTGATGAGGCAAATCCAAAAACCTGGAAGGTGCCTCAGTCACAGGAAATTTTAATGCCGACCAAGCTAGCGATCAAGCTACCAACAGACAAAGCGTATTACGAGGCGATGCATCCTGACGAGCCTCTTAATTTCATACCCAAGGAAATTAGTCTAAGGCTATGCTATGAGCTAGGCCCTGCGTCCATAGGCTCCAGTCAAGCAACAATTTCAATGAATCCAGAGAATGATGACGAGCCTGATTTAACAAGGGTAGCCCTGACTGTCAAAATACCCTATGAGACTATTTTTGCGACCACAAAAAACGGAAGAATTACGCCAGCTACCCTCAAATGCTACCTTGATAGCCTATACCAAAGCCCCTATTTACAGGAAAGCCTTGCAACAAGCATCCGCAGAGTAATAGAAACCTCTAATTTCATTGAGGACATTGCCTTTGTAGATGAGCTACCCGCAGCCTTTGCAAAAAAATACATACCCCTTCCAGAGCTTGAGGACATAAAAAATGAATCCTATGGTCCCTTTTACTCTCATACCGCAGCAGGCTTCGATGAGCATACCACGGATGTTAAGCTATTGAAGGGCTTCATTTTAATGGATCGCTTCATGATTGCTGCAGTCTGTGTCAGAAGGTATCAGAGGCTATATTCCAGCTATCAGGCAGTATATTACAGAGTATTTTCCAAGACACTCCCGATATCAAAGACGGTTAGTGAAATTATTGCTAATTGCACAAGGGTAGCCCTACAGCTGCTCCTTAAGCTATCGGAGTCCGCATTAGATCCAAGCAAGCCTGAGCTAAATACGCAGGTCTATTTAGAGCAGACCCTAGATTCCCTACCCAACACCCTAGCCTTTTTCCGTTTAGAGGATTATGAAAGGCTATTCAATACCTCATTAAGTCTTACAATATGTAATCTGCTACAGCTTTTGTTTATTCAAAAAATGAAGGGCTCCATAGATAGCTGCATTATTGTCCCCTCCCCAGATCACGCTCATCTTAAAATAGCCCTTGCACCTGATGCCTATGTAAGAGATGTTTTTTATGGTAGCCTTCATCCTCAGGGTGTGGCAAGCAGCAGAATTTATGACATGATGTCCGTAGCAGCCCTTTCTCTATTAGACCTTCCCTTCGAGACTGCAAATGAAAGGCTTTCTATTTCACAGGCATCACAGGACAGGCTCTTTGCATTATTCCCTCAAAGCAGGCTGGGACCTCATACCCTTGATAATCTATTCAATCCCAGCGAGGAAACAGGAGAGCCCATTATTAGACAGCTATTCAAGCAGGGTATTTTAGAATGCATTGATGCTATCGGTATTCTCGATACAGCTGACCCGGAGGAAATAGATGAGCTAGGAGATTCCCTGCTTGAAAAATGTCTGAATGAGCTTGGGCTCGAGGATATTTATTTCTATAGAGCGGGAGAGCAGGAGCCTGGTCAAACCTATTTCCAGGCATATCTAATAGCAGTAGCCATCGATCTCTATAGCACAACAGCTCTAGATGTAATTGCCGAGCCAATCGCAAAGAGCTTTACCCAGGAAATGCTACACAGAAGCATGATTAAGGATACACCCTTCGAGCAAAGCTATGAGCTATACAAATACACCGCTAAGCTGATAGCAGATAGTAAGACTGAGGCCTGGGCCTGTATAATGGATAGCTATGATGCTGTGTTTAATGTCTATCTTCTAAGCCTTAATGCACTTGTTATTCAAAGCACAAGACCTCTTTGGGGGAGCAGTCTAGGAAGCATTTGCGTTGGCTATCAAAGAGCTCTTAAGCAAATAGCCAAGAGCGACTCCTCTGATATGAGGCTCGTAGCCGAAATAGTCAAGGAGGATGGGGAGACGATAAAGCATTCAGAGCTCAAGGCTCGAGTAGCTAGACTATTGCAGCTAGGCTACTCCACATACACCCAAGCCTTAGCCTTCTTCCGATCAGTTGAACAGCATTCAAAGGATATGCTCTGCTTAGACGAGACTACAGGTCAGAGGGTAGTAGTTAGCTATGAGCAGGGGAAGGGCAATCCAAGCAGGGTAGCAGAGGCTTCGATGGCTATATATCAAATAAGTGAGCTTTGCTCAGGAGCCACAGCGGGCTCTAAGGTAAGCATAAAAAAGCCCTTAGGTATTGTATGTGAGCAGCTGCTTGAAATATTGGAGGAGCTCCAAGCACTTAGCCTAGGCTGCTTCGTGAGGAGCAGTGAACCCAAGACCATTCCAAATACTGCAAAGGGGCTTAAGGAGCAATTCTTTTTAGATAGTGAGGAGAAGGCAGCTCTACCAATACAGCCTAAGGCTGCAATTTCTGCAATAGAAAAGCAAATGCTTGTGCTATTACAGCTGAGAACTAGAGATGATAGGCTTGAGCCTCTATCCACCCTTCTATACCAGCAAGGGCAGGAGGAGCCTGTGCTTTCAGCACTCGCCAAATATTTAGTCTATTGCTCAGATAAGCTAGAAATGTGGCCCTATTCAGAGGGTCCCTCAAGGGGCTCCATGGGAAGAGTACTGCTTATGTACAAGCTTATATATTTCTATGAGCTAGTTTGTCGTACAGAATGTGCAATTGTGTTAGATAGGCTCTAGTCTAATAGAGGCTTATTTATTAACAATGAAGCCTGCAAGGGCCACAAGAAGCATTGCGAAGGCGTATTTCGTCTGAAAGCCGTAATGTAAGGTATAAAGAATAATATCTGTAGACATGTGAACAATCATACTGATAATACAGGCACTCCACGCTCCGTAGGAGTCCTTCATCGCCCACCAGGAATACAGCGTCAGATAATTTGTAAATATAGAGGTTGTAAGCCACCATTGCCAGGGCTCCCATTCAACACCAAATAGCTCCCTTGCGTTTCCCCTGTAGAAGAATATAACCGTAGCAAGCACCAGCTGAACATACATAAGGGCTATCGCCATAGTAGCCTATCGCTCCATATATCCAAGACCACTCATTGCCTGCACGCCATTCACCTCCACCTCTCGCTCCACCCTCATAGCAGGCCTGCGAATTGTGACACCCTTCCTTCCAAAGGAATACCATGCCCTATAGAAATCGTCCTCAGACATAATTCGGACGGTTTGACTCGGATTTGAAATATTGGGGTCTGCAACATAAACATATAGCACCCCATTTCTATCGACAACATCAAACACTAGAGAGGAATGCGACCAACGCTTACCCTCTGGGTTCCAGGAGATGAGCACAGGTGATCCCGCCTCAATCCATTCCTTTAGCTGTCGCACAGTAGAGGGTACAACAAGCGTAGTCCTTAGTCCAAAATACTGCATACAGCCCATCAAATCATCCCAGGAGGCTCCTACAAAGGGCTCAGCCTGAATAAAAAAACGGTCGACCTGCTCCTCTGTGAGCTGATAGCCAAAGGCACCCAAGCACATTGTAGCAGCTGCAGCCACACAGGAAAATTGAGTTCTTTGCCTTATGGGCACAATCCTAGGCTTGCCCTTTGGCTGAGCCACGGCTTTTTTTTGAAAATCCTGATTCATAAAAGCTCCTTCCCTTCGGGGTTTCATTTGATGTTTAGCATTATTTTTTATTTTTTGTATTTTATTTGTTGGCATTTTATAAAAATAGTGCTATCACATCGTTAAAGAAATGACATTTACATTTTTTTATCTCTACAAGAAGGCATCAAATGACTGATTTATCTCAAAGAGCATGCACAACAGCTAGGCTAAATCCTAGCGAATTTCCATACAAGGCAACAAGCATAAAGCTTACTGAACGCTTCAATGCCTTTACTCCACAGGGCACACCTATTCTTGAGGCTGGTAGCATCTGGCAGCTGGAGCTTCCTGAAATTGGAAGCAGGGACAAATTTGGGCACCATATTTATTCCCTAAGAGAAACGGCACACAAGCCTGAAAGACCCTACCTTGTGCTTACCAATAGAGAGCACAATGAGGGGACAGGCCTAGTCTGTGTCGCCCCGCTTACAACCTTTGGAGGTAGATATTTTCCACCACCTCTACTACAGGGGCTTTGTGTAGAGCTAAAATCCAATAGAAACCGCTCTGATTTAGAGCCCTGTGAGGGCTACAGGCTAGGCTTTGTAAATCTAACAGATGTTTTTACCTGCTCTACCGAACGCTTTCTAAGCTATATCCATACAATCACTCAAGCGGAGCTGAGGTCCTGCAGGCTCGTCCTAGCGGATATTCTAGGGAATGCGAATGCGTCCACAGCCCAAAGGCTTTTCCCCTGCTTCGACACCTCAAAAATCCTAAATAAATAAGCATAAGGAGCTTAAAATGAACACCCAAGAGCTATTACAGGAATATTCCTCAAGCCTAAACAGCTATACAGAGCTACAAATATTCAAGCTATGCGAGCAGCTAGAGCTAGTAGAGGATGAGCTATCAGAGCACCCAGCTCTAAGACTGCTTCGAGTACCCACAAATACAATAGTACAGCAGCCTATTGCACAGCTAAGACTACCTGCAGCCCTAGATGAATATAGATTAGCTGAGGACAGCACCCGTATTTCCATATTAGAATGCATTATTTGGATGCTCCATAGCCTATGCCTAGCACCTCAAAAAAGAGCCTATGTAGCTAAGCTTTTATCTGCCTGCCTCCTTTTACCTAGCATCAATCAGGAGGAGCTGGAGCAGCTTTTAGAGCTGGTATTTGCTTCCTTTTTCGAGGACATCGCCTTCAGCACCAAAAGACCAATGCTAGAGCTTTTACTTGCACCCCTGTGTGCCTATGCACTAGCCGATACAGAGCTTGATGCCAATACAATGAGCAGGCTAGGTAATCATTTACATTTTTTCCATGTAGCATTATATAGAGGTGTAGGTCCAGTAGAGGCTAGCACGAATAGCCCCGTAAGACTTCCATTACCAGAGTCTCTTACCGAAGGCTTTAAAAAATACGACATTCTTAAAATATCTACCGCAGCCGAAGGAGTAGCAGGAAGCTCCGCTACACAAATAGGTGAGGAGCTACCATCAGTAAAGACCATAAAATATATGCTGCTCTCCAATCCTCTTTTAAGTAAATATGTCGGCAAGGCGATCATGCTTCCGATTGTTTTATCAAAAAATGCAATGAACAGGGATGGCTCGGCAATTAGTCCCAGGGTCACAATACCTAGCATGCTACCTAAGGGCAAGGCTGAGGGCTTTGTAAGTGGTACTGTTGATTTTCGCAGAATGCGACAGGTAGGTCTTCTCGAAAGATTTGAAGCAAGGGTTACAGAGGATTTATCAGGCAATAAAATAGTGCTTGACGATAGCTCAAAGAGCCTGATCAAGGCTGCAGTAAATGAGCTATTAGGCTTAGATAGTCTAGATTATACTCCAAGACCCCTACCTGATTTACTAGAAAATATGCAGCCAGGCAGTCCACTAAAGGATGTTTTTAGCTACGAGGGTGTGGATATCTGCTTGAATATGGTATACATTCCAAGGGGAGAATATTTAAGACCTATCACACACAAGACGCTTGGTGCTATGTCTAGAAGCATTAAAATATCTAGACCCTTTTTGATGCTCGAAGCAAAGGTATCTAAGCTGCTTTTTGCTATGCTCTCAAATCCAGCACGAGATCCAAAAACAATAAACCCTCTTCTAGCCGATATTCCTGTAGATGATATTAGCTGGCTAAGGGCTGCTGACTTCTGTAATAGGCTATCTATGCTCGTTGGCCTCAACCCCTGCTACAGCTTCTATGCTAAGGATGCAGGCTCGACTGGGGCTACAGCACCCTGTAGGCTATTGCCTACAAATGTGTCAGGGAAGGAGCCCGCTATATTTTTCGATTACCACGCAAATGGCTATCGCCTACCGACAGAGGCAGAATGGGAGTATGCAGCACTGGGTGGTACAAGCAGTCGATTTGGCGTAAATGCGGCTACCGTCCATACGCTAGGAAAGCATGTATATCTACCAATGCATGAAAAAACACCACCAATTACAGCCTTTACAAGGGAAAGACTTCCAAATGCCTATGGTCTATATGATATGCTTGGTAGACATACCGAGTACTGCTCCGATCTAGCAATACCCTCCTTTTATTATGGTACAGACACAACAGCACCTGTACCTCAAATCGACCCTATTGCCCTTCAGGGACCTAATACCGCAGCAACAATGAGGATTATGAAGGGCACACCAAACGCCCAAAGCCTCGATGAAATATCTGTTTTTGCACAAAGGCATGCTGTAGAGGGTAGAGCCTTCCCCTTCAACAGCTTCAGAATATGTAGAACACTCTAAAAAATACGATAAAATCAATTAATTAAGCTTTACAAAAATTACGCTTTTCATTAGCCTTAAAGTCTATCTTTCATAAAAAATTTAACCATAGTAAAAATTTATTTAACCGGGGGACAAAATGGAGAATACTAGCATAGAATATGAGGCAGCACATGCTTTGACAGGAGCAGGTCCTACGACATTAGATTTATTTGCAAATAAGCAAAAATCAGCTAGAATACCGACACATGCCTGTACCAAGGGTAGCTTTTGGATGGGACATAAGGACGATGCGAATGCACCTCTACAGCTAGCAAGGGTGCATTCGAGCTTCGCCATAGCTACACAGCTAGTAGCACAGGAGCTATGGCTTTCTGTGTCAAAGGAAAACCCCAGCAATTGGGTGCACCCACAGCTTCCTGTAGAAAGGGTAAGCTGGCTAGAGGCAATTTTATTTTGCAATAGGCTTAGTGAGGCAGAGGGCTTAGACCCCTGCTATTATTTTACCAGCCTTAGCATAGTCTTTGACGGTACAAAAAAGGGCTATCGACTACCCTTTGAGGTGGAATGGGAATATGCAGCAAGGGCAGGTAGTGCGGGGGAGCCTGAGCTTGCACCAGAATATTCAGGTGGAGCTCGGTATGAGAATGTAGCACACATACCTAGCAGGGGCTCTAGCTGTAAAACAGGTCCAGTAGGCTCTAAGGAGCCAAACGCCTGGGGCATATATGACATGACAGGGAATCTAAATGAGTGGTGTAACGATTTGTTTGAGCCACTGCAGCAGACTAAAGGCGTCCGTAGGCAGCTAAGAGTAATCGACTTTGATATTACAGAGCAGAGCTTTGAGCTCCCACTAGAGCTTCTCCAGGACTTCAGCAGGTCAGCCTGTGTTGTTAAAGGTGGATCATGGTTTAATTCCCCCGAATACTCGAGAGTATATATTCGACATAGACAAAGCCTTTTATACCCTAGCTCAATGGTAGGAATAAGGCTTGCTAGAAGCATATAGCAGGGGTGGGGCATTATTTTTATTTTTTATCCTTGTGAAGCACATAGGGAGTCTATAAAATACAAGCATAAACCAAGACATTTCCCTAAAAATGGAGTCAAAATGACAAAGCCTATTACACACGATGAGCAAATGGATGTTGCCGTTGCTGCTCAAAGCATAATGAACCAGGACAGCAGTCAGGGGCATAGCAAGCATGTATTCATGCCCAATGTGATTATGGACAAGAAGGTGGTAAGCCCTGCTATTTGGAAGGCTCTTTCCAAGCTAGATAAGGCACACTGTGTGATCATCAACCTTCACGCCGAAATCATTTGTACCTGTCCACATAGAGGTCCAAGTGTAGCACAAAAGCAGGACATGCAAAAAATGCTTCAAATGAAGGCTCAAGAAAAAAGCAAGGCTGCAGGTAGCTCACTTGGTGCAATTGCATGGAATAGCTCTCTTGTAAGACCTGCGAGTGATTACTCTATTACGCCTCGTATGGGTAGCGATATGATCTCTGCTGACAATTTGTCTAAGCTTGTATTCTGCTTTCAGCATTATGCACTCAATTCCAAGGCAAATGATATTCAAAGCGATCTAGACTATCCTAGCTTAATTGCTGGTGGTAGAGATTTCCCTGAGAGAAATGGTGTGCTAGATGCAGCTACTCGTCAAATGCTAGAGCACCTATGGTCAAGCAATTTTGTAAGAGTTGCACCAAATGCACAGCCCTTAGCACCTATGGGCAAGCTATTCGGTGCTGCCATTATGGCAAATGCCACCTGGCCCTCGCTTGTCGCTCTAATGATTCAGCAATTCCCCCCAAGAAGCATCCCTGCAGCTGAAAAATTCTCTAATGTCCTACAAAAGGACAGCAATGCTGCTGCTATGTATTCCTCTAATCTTATCGGTGCTGATCAAAGTCCTCTAGCATTGCTCAATGTGAATGTGAATAATATTTCCAATCCACAGATAAAGCAGCTTGCCCAAGCCCTTCAGCTTGCACACGCAATTACCCAGCAGGCAGCTGGTAACAGAGCTGGTGGAAGAACCACAGAGGTTCCCTCCAGAAATATGCAGGCACAGGCTCAGCTACAGCAGGAGGCTCAGGACAGAGCGGAAAGAGACGCAAGAGCTCGTAGAGCAAGGGATATGGCGTCACGCTCTGGCTTTGGGGATTATTAATTAGAGGCCCACATAGAGCTAGGCTAGGCAAAGAGAGCCTCTATACCTATTTTTCATTGAATTTTCTCTAGCTTTTACTAAAATAAGCCTATCAAAATCAAAATTTTACATATCCGAGAAATACAATGTCAGCCAAGGCTCGTAAAAACCCCAACACCCCTCAAGGGGCACTTTGGAACCCTCAGGGCTATCCTATTGAACGCAGCGAAAGAACACTCGATTTTTTAGACCCCGCTGCAAACACAATCAGCCTCAAAAAGCAAAGGCTTGAAGGCTCCGATGGTAGAGTTCTATTTATCGGGGAGCTATCAAGCACACAGTCTACTCCTGGCTATTGGAACAGCTGCTTTGCTCAAGCAGGGCTCGTTGAGTCTGTGCAAAAGCCCTTTTTAGTGCTTATTCTAAGAAAGCCCTATGCTGAGGGCGAGAAGCAGGAGGATTTACCTCTTATTGAGGGCCTAGGACAGCTGCTTGTTAGGGCACTAAGCAATAGGACAGCTCGCAACATTACTGTGCAGCAGGAGCTATATGATTTCGTAGAGGGACGAGGACTAATGCAGGAGGCTGCCGAGCAGCTAGTCAGCAGCATAGTAGGCTTCAAGAGGAGTATGTACACGAATGCCGAGAGCCAGAGCACCGATGGTGAAGCTATTGAGAAAAAGGCCACCGAGCTACAAGCCTCCCTGCTTTCTAGCCTTTCTAAGCTAGAAATACTTATTATCTCATATCACTCGGATATAACTCGTGTAGCAAACCACTTGGCCGGGGACGATGAAAAAAAGGAACAAAGCTACAGGCTGCTCGTTGATAGCTTCCGTCTTCATGTACCACCTGCATACGATAGTGTTAATGAAAGAGGGCTTGCTAGCATTACTGGAGCTGGTGGGGTAGCTCTAGGGCACACCATCACTATGGAATCGAAGGATTATGAGAATTTTCACCCAGCCAATAAGTACGGCTGTCTGCTTTTTGCCAGTCTAATAAGGTATAGTGCAGATAATGGACCTCAGGAAATTGCTACAATCGAAGCCTTAAAGCCGAGTGACAAGGATAGCATATACTCCACGCTCCTACTAAAGCTACAATATTTTAAGATGCCCTCAGCTGAAAGGGTAATAGCCACTGCTATCCCAAGCACTCCTGTAGTCGCTAAAATCGAAGAAATTATTGTAGAAGAAACAGCACAGGAGCAAAAGCCCCCTGCCATCAGTACTCCTGAGCCCATACCAGTGGACACAGCAGGCCCCGCTCTCATATTGTCCGAAGAGACTCTAGGTAGTATAAGCGAGAGTCGATCACCGCAGGGTCAGGAGGAAACTATCATAGCTGCCGAAGTGGAAGCCACCGAAGAAGCTATCGAAGAGCCCCACCCCAGTGAAGCAAGCATTGATGCTGTTAGTCTTTTTTCGGTAATGCCTCCTAGGGCAGAGGATAGTATAAATCAGGGCTATACGATTATGTATACCCTAGCATCGGACCCTAATGTCAAAAAACGCTTGAGGGTAGAGACGCTAGCTAATAGTGCTCTGCTTGAATTGATCAAGAAGGAATACGGGAAAAGACTCAGGCTTCAGGACTTCTTTAAAGCAATTACAGCTAAGGTAGACCCCCCACAAAAGCCAGAAGACTGGGTGCCCTTTACAAGGGCTGAGATACTTTTTGATCTATGTGCTTTTTATCTTGAGCCTGAGCCTCTTTACAATTACATAGTAGGCTTTAATAGCTACACTGAGCTTTTTACAGCGTATGAAATGGCTCCTAATGCTAGCTTGGGAAAAATTCAACAAATAGAGCTAATACTTAGATTGGTATGCGTACAAATTTTGCTTGCAGCACAGCAGGGAAAAGAATTTTACGACCCCTTTCCCCCTAAAGGCTCGAGCATAGCTCTACCCTCCGACATCCCAGAAACAGGGGATAAAAGAGCACCTCTCCTAAAATATTTCAAGGCACTTCTAGCTAAGGCAATCGAGCGTATTCTAGAGCTCCCCCCCGAGGAGGAAGCATTAGCTGAGGAGCCGACTGAGCCTGCTTCTACCCCCACTAAAGAAATAAAAGCACAGCCCACTCCCCCAGTAGCTCCAGCTACCAGCAAGAAAGAGCCCGCCACCCCAAAACCTGAAAAAACGGAGATATCCCCTAGCCCAAGCAGCACAGCTGCACAGCTAGACACAGGAGACAATCAATTTCTCAAGGACTTCGAGGCAGCCTTTGGGAAAAAAAGATTGAAGGATATTCTATATCAGCTACAGCTTCTTTTAAGGGATGTCGGACAAAGACGCTACGAGCCTGCAGAGCTTATTGGAGGACTAAGGGCTTTAAGTGCTATTGTAGCGTCCCCTGAAAAGCTTCAAGCCTTCAATCAAGCTCTTATAGTAAATGCTAATAGCTCAGCCGATAGCATTTACAAATCCTTCACAGAGGAAGGCTCCGCAAATACCCTTGCAGCAAGCTATAGGGACGGGGACTCACCCCTCTCTGCCTTCGTAAGGACTCTTTTGAACAAGCTACGCTATGTAGACGATACCATTCCCGCTGACCCCAACTATGGTGATGTGCCCGAAGGGATGTCCTATATTGAATATGCCCTGAAGCAGATAATTTATCAGCTAGATAACGGCATAGTGACTCTTGCCCCTAGGATAGAGCCTGATACTAGTCTACATTCCAATAGCCTAGTGCAAGAATATTTGCGGCTCATAAGCATTCCCACCCCCTTTACTCCTAAGGCTCGTGAAGCAAGAGCTAAGGAGGTCAGAGACCTTTTCAAGGGCGTGACTAAGTCCCTCTCTGAATGCACAATGCTTCCCAGTCAAGCCCTTCCCCTGCTAGAGGCAATTTTTAACAAAAAGCTTGAGACAGAGGCCTTCCTACGCGAATATACTATTGGCGAGCTGAATGCTGGTATGTTCACTGGCTGGATCACCCATAGCACAGGAAAACACTATGTAGTTACGCATAACTATGACGGGCTCTTCAATTCGCTATATGATACCATGCGATTCACTGAAGATCTCCCCGAAGGAATCAACTTACTGTCGGGTATATCATGGGAAATGCAGAAAATTAACGCCGTTAAGCGTTACATAGGGGAAGGAAAGGAGCTTACTCGAGAGGCCTATTTAGCTAAAGAGCTGGCTCGGGAGACAGAAATAAATGAGCTAATCAGGCTTAAGGAGGCTACACTACGAAACCCTACAGAGGAAGGACTAAAGGAGCTTACAAGAAGGAATATCCTTGAAGGAAATCCTAACGCTAGCCAGTACTACGGAAGGGTGGTAGCTGATAGATTTATAGGGTACGCAGCTCTTGACCAAGGAGAGCTCGTAAGAGAGACCTCCTATGAGCCCATTCCCCCTGAGGCCCTAGTAATCCTAGATCGTATATTTGCAGCTGATGAGCTAGAAAAGGCTAAAAAAGCGATAGCCCATGCAAATGGAGTAAGATTATATAGAGTCCAGCAGGCAAAGGGTGGTTCAGGGGAAGCTACAAGAGGTCTCACCTCTGAGCAAAGAGTAGCCAGCAAAGAGCAAATAAAAAAGCTGAAGGAGGGTGCTCCCACAGGGCTTCGCGTTGAAGCAATACCCGATACCAGAGATAAGAGTAAAATCTATTGGACTGTTAGGCTACCACAGCAGCCTCCAGCCACCTATAACCAAATAGTTAAGCTAGCAAGGCCTGGATACTACAGCTCATATCAAGCAGGCTTCATTTATCCAAAGGCAGCTACATTGGAGGCAGCTAAAGCCTGGGCAGAGGAGCTTGCCGAAAAAATACACACTCAATTCAACATCCCCTATGAGGAGATCACCTCCAAGACTGAATCCGAGGTCAGCTCAGGGGTCACTAGCCCAGAAAAAGCAGAGGAGGGCACTAGTCAAACCGCTGAAGCCTATATCGAGGCGGTTGATACCAAGGAGACAGAGCTTGCAACACGCAAGGATGACAAGGAGCTAGAAGGGGAGCTCGAGGCAGCCAAAAGCATCGATGAAAAGCTAGTGACACTTAAAGCCAAGCTCGATAAGCTAAAGAAAAACCTCGATAGTGAGCGAAATACCAATACAGCAAGACTGTTAAGAATTGCAGCCGGGGTTAGAGAGGATATAATAGCTGAAATGTTTTATGTCCAGCTATTCATAAATATCCTAGACGCCTGCAACTCCAAGCCCCAAGAATATCTTTTTGTATGCAAAATCAAGCATTTATCCCAGCTAAAGGCTCTCTGCTCCCTGCTACTAACAGGCACCTACCTCAGCATACAGGCTGCAGAGGCGAGGCTAGACGAGGATCGTAAAAAAAATATTTTGACCTATGAGAAATGGCGAGACGCCAGCAATGAGCTACCCTCGAGACCCTCAAGGGTAGCTGACCTAAGTGCTGATGCCCGCAAAAAATATCTCTATGAGGCAATAGCGAGCCCAAATCAATGGTATCAGGGCTATTTGCTAAAGGGGCTATCTGATGAGCCCAAGCAACGCAATGTGTACAGGCTTATAAATGAGCTTAGGCTGACAGGAAAAACTCTAGACCACCGCGATAGAACAATCCTCCATAAGCTTTTAGCTCGTAAATCCCCCCAAAGCCCTAATCCAGGTATTGTCCCTCTTAAGGACAGAGCTAATCTAGAGAATCTTTTAGAGAAGCTAAGCACTAAGGCCCGCAAGCGTTTGAAGGAATTAGGAGGGCTCACAGGGCGTGTAAGCTATGATGACCCAAAGAGACAGAGAATAGAGCTTTGTCGAGAATTCATAGGCTCTGTTCCAGAGCTAAAGCGAAGGCTTTTTTGGAATGTAGAGCCTATGGAGGCTCTATACAAGCTAGGTGCTGTGGATGCTGGTGATCAGCCTGTGCTTCTTAGAGTGCTTTTAAGAGAGCTTGCTGGCTTTATCACTAAAACAGAAAAGGA
>SXGQ01205741.1_pt1 | contig 43952 bp, 22 predicted proteins | sample 3178371 | NCBI WGS metagenome assembly SXGQ01 (sample SAMN11356859, study PRJNA531348) | freshwater metagenome | isolation source: freshwater sample F1-20 | place: China: Fuxian Lake, Yuxi | collected 2017-12-25
CGGCACCTCGACGTTCGACGGCCTCAGCATTGCGTGGAGCGTCGCCGAGTACCTTCACGACGAGCCGAAATGCCGGTCGCTCTTCGCCACGCACTACCACGAGCTCACCGAACTCGCGATCACCCGCGGCGGAGTGAAGAACTCCCACATCGCAGTCCGCGAATGGAACGATCAGATCATCTTCCTCCGCAAAATCGTCTCCGGCGGCGCAGATAAAAGCTACGGCATCCAGGTGGCCCGCCTCGCTGGCCTGCCGGGAAAAGTCGTTTCGCGCGCGAAGGAAATCCTCAGCAATCTGGAGCGCCACGAACTCACTGCCGACGGAAAACCCACGCTCGCCGAGGCACCACCTCCGCCGAAGTTCGGAAAACCCCGCGGGAAAAAGGCCGTCCAAAAAGCCCGCGAATCAATGCCCGAGCAACCCACGCTGCTTTAGGCTCCTCCGTGCTCGCAGACACGGCGGGAACGCCGTTGCGGCTGCGGGGATTTGGCGTTATCGGTGCAGTTCTCACCTTCGCCATGAAACTCCTTTTTCTCCTCAGCCTCTTCGCGTGTCCGCTTTTCGCCGGCGATTCCATTCCCATCATCAATCCCAGCTTTCAGGCGGACAACTTCCCAACCTTCCCGGGCTATCTCGGCGGTGGGAATCCGACGTTCATCACCGGCTGGACCGGTGGCGGGATCAATGGAACCGACATCGGTGCGGGGACTCCGTTTGCGAGCAATGGCGCGATTCCGGACGGAACCCGGGTTGCCTTCATTCAAGGCCCGGGCGCACTGACACAGAATCTCACGGGATTTGTCGTCGGGCAAAAATACTGGGTGCAGGTGTGGATGAATGCGCGCGATTGCTGCGGCGATTTTCCGAAAGTTAATGTGTCGCTCGCGGGACAGACATTGCTCGCACCGACCGGCATCCAGCCGGTAGGCGGGGCATCGCCATACATCGTGGCGAACTTTGTGTGGACCGCGACTACGACCAGCGGGGTTCTGAGCATCGGCTCGGCGGCAAACGCGGGAGGTGATGCGTCCTCGGTCTTCGACGCGGTTGCCGTCATCCGCCGCGGTGCAGACGAGGTCTTCATCGCAAACCCGAGCTTCGAAGCAAGCGGCGTCGGCATCGCGTATCCCGGCTATTATCCAAACATCGCCGGCTGGGAGGCGTTCGGCGCCGGCCAAAGCGGCGTGAACACGAGCAGCGGCCCCTTTCACGACAATGGCATCGTGCCCGACGGCGCGAATGTGCTGCTGCTCCAGCAGGCACGCGGAGTCCGGCAATCGGTCGCGGGTCTCGGCGTCGGCGGCACCTACCGCCTCTCGCTGCGATACAACTCCCGCGCCGCCACCGCTGTGCCGACGTTTCGCGTGATGGTGGACGGTCAGACGGCGTTTCACAGCACCGTGCCGCCGGTCGGTGCAGGCCAGGCATATCGCACGCTCACATTTGATTTCACGGCGTCCGCCGAGACGGCGTCTATATCGCTGGAAAATATGGCCGCGAACGGCGACGACACGGTTCTCGTGGATGCGGTTTCGCTAATTACGATCACGCCGCCGCCCACGCAGACACTCGCTTTACCGCAACCCGGCGCGCCGGGATCCGCCGGCGGTGTGGCCACGTTTAACGAAATCCACTACAACCCTGCTGTCATAGGTGCACCGGAATGGGTGGAGATTGTGAATCAATTCGGCACCCGGCTGGATCTGAGCGGGTGGAAGATTACGGGCGGCATTGATTTCACGTTCCCCGACGGAACAACATTGGAGCCCGGCGCGTTCGTGGTGGTGTCAGGCACCGTGGGGAATCCTGCCGGAGCGCTCGGACCGTTCACGGGAAAACTCGACGGCGCGGGCGAGACCATCCGTCTTCGCACCCGGAATGGCTGGCTCGTGGACGAGGTCAAATACGGCGTCGCCGGCGATTGGCCATCATCGCCCGACGGCACGGGACCGACTCTTGCAAAACGCGGCGTCACTTTGGCAAGCGACACCGCTGCAAGCTGGACGGCAAGCTCGGGAGCGGGCGGCACGCCGGGCACCACGAACTTCCCCACACAGCCCGTGCTCCCGACTCCGCCAGCGCACGTCGCCGGGAGTGTCGTCATCAACGAAATCTTCTACCACGCACACCCGGTTTATGCGGACCCGAACAATGCCGTAAACTACTCGGAGAATACCGCCGAGTGGGTCGAGTTGCACAATCGCACTGCTGCTCCCGTGGACATCTCGGGGTGGGCCTTGGACGACGCCATTTCCTACACGTTCCCCGCGGCAACGACGATTCCTGCGGGCGGTTTTCTCGTGGTCAACAACGCGCAGTTTTCGGGCTCGCTCGCAAACTCCGGCGACTCGATCAAACTCCGCGACACCCTCGGCGCGCAGGTGGACAAAGTGCGATACCGCAACGGCGGACGCTGGTCGCCTTACGTCGATGGCGGCGGGACTTCGCTGGAACTGATCGACCCGGACGCCGACAACACACAGCCGGAGTCGTGGGCTGCGAGCGATGAAAGCGCGAAGCTGGGCTGGCAGACTTACACCTACACGGCACTCGGAGCCGAGCCGCCGGGCTCGAATAATCCTTCAGTATGGAAGGAGTTTCTCATCGGCCTGCTGAATGGCGGCGAGGTGCTCATCGACGACATCAGTGTGCGGAAGGATCCCACTGGCGCAAATACCGAGGTCATCCAAAACGGCACATTCGAGAGCGATGCGCTCGGTGCACAACCGGCCAAGTGGCGCTGCTTCGGCACGCACAAGCTCAGCACGGTCGTGCAGGATCCAACCGGCCCCGGGAAAGTGCTGCGTATTGTTGCGACGGATGCACTGGAGCACACTTACAACAACTGTTCGACAACGCTCGTCGGCAATCAGGCAATCGACCCGACAAAGAACTACCGCGTGTCGTTCCGCGCGAAGTGGATTGCGGGCTCGCCGCAGTTGCACACGCGGCTTTACCTCAACCGCGCTGCCCGGACGACTATTCTGCCGCAGCCCGCAGTTGCAGGCACGCCGGGAGCGGTGAACAGCCGCCGCATTGCGAATGCCGGCCCGACTTACACGGAATTCGTCCATTCGCCGTTGGTGCCCGCGGTCGGGCAGGCGACGACGGTTTATGTGCGTCCGTTTGATCCCGACGGACTTGGCACGCAGACGCTTTTCTACTCGGTGAATGGCGGGGCGTTTTCGTCCGTTTCGATGACGAACGACGGCTCGGGACGCTTCAGCGCGCAAATCCCTGGGCAACCGATGTCCGGCATGGTCGTTCAGTTTTACGTGCAGGGCGCGGATGGGGCCGGCGCGGTCAGTGCGTTCCCGCCGGGCGGTTCGGCTTCGCGGGCACTCTATCGCGTGGGCGATGGCGGCGTTTCCGCAGTTCCGCTGGCGAACAAAATCCGGCTCATCATGCGTCCGGATGATGCAGCGGCGATGCACGCGCCGATTCATAGCGTGAGCAACTTCCGCTGGCCGGCGACGCTCATCGCAAACGACCGCGAGGTGTTTTACGGAGTCCGAGTGCGGCTTCGCAGCGCGCCATACGGACGGCAGGGAAATCGCGTCGGCTGGAATCTCGACTTCGATCCCGAACAGCCATTTCGCGGCACCGAGACCGACATGGTTCTCGACGGCGCGTTCAACATGCCGCGCGGAGACGGTGGCGGCTGGCTCGAGAACACACTCGGCCCAAGCGTGAACGAGATGCTCTTTCTCCGCGTGTCGGAGCGCGCCGGAAACATCCCGAGTGAACTCGTGGACGTCGCATACGTCGCGACGCCGCATTACGAAAGCCGGCGCGCCCAGTTGCGGCTGCGGCGTTATTCGAACACGCAGCTCGACGAGTTCACGCCGGCCGGCGGCGACGGCACGCTGTTCAAGCAGGAGATCATCTACCACCCGACGACGACCGTGGACGGCAACCCGGAGAGCCTGAAGAATCCCTACTCCACGTTCACCGCCGTGGACATCGGCACCATGGGGACGGACAAGGAATCGTATCGCTTCAATTACCTGATCCAGAACCACACCGACCGCGACGACTACAGCGGAATCCTCGCGATGACTTCGGCGTTCAGTCAGCCAAATGCAAATCTCTACACCGCATCGGAAGCCGCACTGGACCTCGAAAGCTGGACGCGCACGCTCGCGCTCAACGCGCTGCTCGGGCTTGCGGATACTTACAACCAGCACCTCACACACAACATCCAGTTTCTCACTCGTCCCGATGGCCGGGTGATGCTCCTGCCGTGGGACATGGATCATGCGTTCTACTTCGCCACGAACTTTTCCATCTACGGCGGAGACGCACACCGCGTGCGGGACCTCATCGCCGACGCGCGGGTAAAACGCCGCATCGCCGGTCACATCGTGGACCTTTGCAACTCCAGCTTCTCAAACGCGTATCTCGATCCGTGGGTGGATCACTACTCGGCGCTCGCTGGCAAACCGGCCTACGCGCCCAACTTCAAAAGCTGGATCACCGCGCGCCGCGCGTCCGCACTTGCGCAGGTCAACACCGACTGGCCGGCGACTGCATTCGCAATCTCCACAAACGGCGGCGCACCCTTCTCAGTCAGCGCCCCCGGCACCACACTCACCGGCACCGGCTGGGTGGATGTGCAAAACATCCGCATCTCCGGCGCACTCGAGCCGCTCGCAGTCACGTGGCTCGATGGCTCCACGTGGCAGGCCGCCGTCCCGCTCGGCGCGGGCGCGAACAACATCGTGCTCGAAGCGACTAACCTTCAGGGCGCGATCGTCGGTGCCGACAGCATCACCATCACAAATATCGGCGGCCTCGTTCCCGCGGCGGCGGGCAATATCGTCATCTCCGAGCTCATGTATCATCCCGCCAATGCCACGGTCGCGGAGCTTGCGGCGCTCGGAATCGCCAGCATCGACGCCGACCAGTTCGAATTCCTGGAGCTTTTGAACACCGGAACAAACACAGTCGATTTAAAGGACGCCACATTCGGCAGCGGCATCACCTACACATTCCCACCGGCCACGCTCGCGCCGGGATCGCGGCTCATCCTTGTTCGCAACGCTACGGCTTTCGCCGCGCGCTACCCGGGCGTCGCGGTCTTTGGCACATACACCGGCGGGCTGAGCAACGGCGGCGAGCGTATTCTCCTGCTCGATCGTGGCGGGCTCCCGATCGTCGATTTCACCTACCTAGCCGACGCGACGTGGCCACCGGAGACGGACGGCGCCGGCTTCTCACTCACGCTGAAAAACCCCGCCTCCTCTGCGAGCGGGACCGGCACGAACTGGCGCGTGAGCAGCGCGCTCAACGGCAGCCCCGCGAATGGCGACGCGCTCAACATCGGCAGCTTCGCCGGCATCCTCGACTACGCACTCGCGGCGCAACCGACTGCGAGCATCGAAGCCGGGTTTGCCACGTTCACGTGGAAACAGCGCATCGGTGCCGACTCGGCGACCATTACGGCGCAACTCTCGCCCGACCTCACTACATGGAACGAAGGCGCGGCACTCGTCCCGCTCAGCAACCTCGTGAATGCCGACGGCACGCGCACCATCCGTATCCGCTCTGCAACACCCGCCGGCACCAAGGAATTCTTCCGAGTGCGCGTGGTCGTGCCGGAGCAATAAACGTCCGGCAATGGGGCGGCCCCGCCGGCAGGTTACTGCTCGACGCGATAGACGGCCGTCTTTGTGCGGAGGAGCAGCGCTTTTCCCGATACTGCGGGCGAGGCCATAAAGCCTTCGTCAAACTTACCCTCGGCGAGCTTCTCGAATTTGTCGGAGGCCGCGATGACTGTCACTTTGCCCTCTTCACTGAAGAAGTAGACGCGGCCGTCTGCGAGCAGCGGCGATGCAGAGTGGTTGCCGCCGACGCGCTCGCGCCAGACGTCGGTGCCGGTCGCCGGGTCGAGCGCGCCAGCCACGCCGGCGTCGTCAATGACATAAACGCGCTTCCCATCGAAGCAGACGGAGGGTTTGTTCGGTGCACTCTTGGATGAGCGCCATAGGACGGCAGAGTCATCAAGCAATCCGGTGCCGCCGAGTTTCAGCGCGATGACCTGTTTTTTTCCGAAGCCGATCGGGAAATATGCGATGCCGCCCGCCACGACGGGCCGGGATGCCGCGCTGTGTGCGCCGCGCTCCTCGAAGCGCCAGAGCTCTTTTCCCGTTGCGGGCTCGTAGGCGTAGTGCGCTTTGGCGCCGCTGGAGATGACCATCGGCTGTCCGCCAAACTCGGTGACGTGCGGTGTGGCGAATCCTTTGCGCCAGTCGCCGTCGGCTTCCGGCTTTCCGTCGGGCTGGATGTCTTTGAAATCAATGGAGCGGTCCACTTTCCAGACGGTCTTGCCGGTGGTTTTGTCGAGGGCGACGATGTATTGGAAATCACTGCCATCGAACGGGAGGATGAGGAGGTTCTTCCAAAGCACCGGCGAGCTTCCAGCGCCGCGGAAATGGTTGCAGACAAAGTCGCGGCGCTCCCAGAGAACCTTGCCGGTCGCGGTGTCGAGCGCGGCGATGCCCGGCGAGCCAAAGCTGACGTAGATGCGCCCTTCCTCGATGACGGGCGTGGGCGAGCCATAGCTGTTGAATTTGTGGCAGAACTGCGGCTCCGCGACGTCGAAGAGCTTTGTATCGCGGATGACTTTACCGCTTTCCAAATCGAGGCACACGACTCCGAGCTCCTTGCCGTTTTCGGTCGCGGTCGTCACCCACACTTGCTTACCCCACACAACCGGCGAGGACCAGGCCTTGCCAGCAACAGGAGTCTTCCACTTCACGTTCTTCCCCTCGCCCATCTCGACCGGGAGTCCCATGGAATCGGAGGAGCCGTCGCCCCGCGGTCCGCGGAATTCGGGCCAGTTGACGTCGGCGTGCACGAGGCTTGCGGTGGCTGCGATGGTGAGAAACAGGATGGTCTTCATGGGTTGAAAATGAGCGCCGCGAGGGTCGCCGGACACGCAACGGATGCAAGTCTGCAATCGCGCCACACTTTGGAACACCAACTTGCGGAGAGCACGTGAATGGGATACCAAATTTGACTCGTGATGACTCTATCCCGCTCCAGACCCGGCACTTTTGACGCAATGCTTTGGAAAGCAATTTGCAGCGCGGTATTCTGCGCCGCGGCTTTGACCACTCCGGCGTCGGCCGCGGAACTGACACGGGGGCCTTACTTGAATTCCGGCACGTCCACGAGCGTGGCGGTCCGCTGGCGCACGAATGAACCGGCGGCAAGTGTGGTAAATTTCGGCACTGTGCAGGGGCAGTTGACTGGCAGCGTCACGCTCGCCGGTCCCACCACCGAGCATGTCGTCACCGTGAGTAATCTCGCGCCAAACACGCGCTACTACTACGCCATCGGCGACGGCACCGCCGTGATCTCCGGCGGCGATGCCGACACGTTTTTCGAAACCGCCCCCGCAGTCGGGACGCAGAAACCGACGCGCATCTGGGTGCTGGGCGACAGCGGAACCGGCGGCTACAGCACCGCACCGCGCAGAGTCGCCGACGCGTATAAGAATTCACCGCATTTCAAGCACCCGAACGTGTGGCTGATGCTCGGAGACAACGCCTACGGAAGTGGCGAGGACTACGAGTATCAGGACGCGGTCTTTGACACCTATCCGGACTTTTTGCGGAACTCGATCCTGTGGTCCACAATGGGGAATCACGAAACTTACAATGGCCTCGACCCGCTTCCCTACTACGAGATTTTCACGTTCCCGACCAACGCAGAGGCCGGCGGCGTCCCGAGCGGGACAGAGCACTACTACTCGTTCGATTACGGGAACATTCATTTCGTCTGCCTCGACTCGCAAACCGACGCGCTTCGCGCAGCCGGCGGCGCACAGGCACAATGGCTGCAGGCGGATCTCGCAGCCACGACGCAACGCTGGATCATCGCTTTCTACCATCATCCGCCCTACACAAAAGGCACGCACAACTCCGACAGCGAGAGCGACCACATCGAGATGCGTCAGAACATCCAGCCCATCCTCGAGGCCGGCGGCGTGGACCTCGTGCTCGGGGGGCACAGCCATTCGTACGAACGTTCGATGTTTCTGAGCGGACATTTCGGGCACTCCTCCACACTCACCGCAGCGATGAAGATCGACGCCGGAGACGGACGCGAATCCGGCACGGGAGCCTACGGCAAGGACCCCGGCGTAAATCCCGGAACTGTGTACACCGTTGCCGGACACAGCGGTCACGTCGGCGGCTTCTACGGGCTGAATCACCCGGCAAATGTCGTGAGCATGGCAGTGCTCGGTTCTGTTTTCATCGATGTGGATGGCGATCGCCTCGACGCAAAGATGATCGATTCCACCGGAGTGATTCGGGATTCGTTTACGATTTCGAAGGCACCCGTCGTCACGGTTACGGCATCCGGCGGAAGCGTTCCCGAGAACACGGGCACTTCCATGAACGTCACTTTCACCCGCACGCGCGGACTCGATCAGGTGTGGACGGTACCGATTGAATACTCCGGCACCGCGACCGCGGAGGACGATTTCCTGCCACCGCCCGCAACAATAACACTCGGAATCGGAGAGGCATCGGCGAGCGTCGCACTCACACCGATAGCCGACGCACTTTCCGAAGGCACGGAGTCGGTTATCGTCGCGGCGGGGCCGGGGCCGAAGTGGAGAGTCCGGCTTCCGCAGAGCAGATCGGTATTCTCCATCATCGATACCCCGATGCAGGAGTGGCTCGCCAGCCAGTTTGGCGCGAATGCGAATAACCCGTCAATCGCGGGTCTGACCGCCGACCCCGACGGCGACGGCATTCCCAACGTGCTCGAACGCGCGCTGGGACTATCACCGCTCACGCCATCGAATGCGCCGCAAGCGACGAACACCGCGGGCTTTCTCACGCTCGAATACTTTGAGCCCACGGGTAACTCGGACCTCGAAATCACCGTTAAAGGGTCAAACGACCTCATCAATTGGAGCGAAGCCGATATCACCGAGATTGAGCGTATTCCCGTTGCCGGCGGGTCTCGCGTCAAAGTGCAGGATTTCGTTCCCTTCGGATCGACTGCCCGCCGCTACCTGCGACTTGAAGTGAGGTATTGAAGACTCAAGCCGGCGACAGCTCCGCAGATGAGAGCTTAACCTCGTGCAACACCTCACCGTCAGCGTTGATGAAAGTCGCCGTAAATCTCGCGGGATTCATCGTTCCATCCGCAATCACCCGCAAAAAGGTGCGCGGTTCCGGCTTTCCCCAGATCAAATCCGGATGCGGAATATTCAGCGATGGAATCGTGCTCTTATGAATCGGCGATGAGACGAAATCGTGGAGGTCGTAGCCGACCCGACCCGGCGTGCGCAGGTGGCGCGAACAATGGATGTCACCGCCGAAAAGCATCACTCCGCCAATCTTCTCGCGCTTTATGAAATCGAACAGCGCCTCGCGCTCGTGCGGGAATGTGCCGAGGTCATCGGGCTCCTTGTTCTCCTTGTCCTTCCACACCTCGCCCATCGCGAGCAATTTGAACGTCGCGGTGCTTTCCTTGAGCGTCCGCAGCAACCAGGCCCACTGCGCCGCGCCGAAGCAGCTCGGCAGCGCTGGGTCCACCGGGGACTTTTCCGTATTCGAAAACCAGCGGGGATCGAGCAGCCACACTTCCAGACAGCCCGTGCGGAATTTCGTGTAAACGCCCGCACCGTTTTCACCGTGATTCGCCAGTGCCCGATACTCCACGAACGCTTTTCGCGTACTCTTCTTTCCCTCGGGATTCGAGTCGCCCAAATGCGCGTTCAGCCCGAAATCATGATCGTCCCAAGTGCCCCATGTTGGCTGGGACGCCAGCAACGGCTTCAGTTCCGGGATGTGCAAAAACTCACGATGGTGCTCCCGCACGGTGGCAAGTTCGTAGCTGTCGATGTACGGCGTGTCGCCCATCAGCAAGAGCGCTTCGCAGCCCGCATTCTTCATCTGCGTCCAGACTGGTGATGCCTCAGTGCGCGCGCAGGAGCCAAGCGCCAGCGTCACCTTCGATGGCGAATCCGGCGCAGGCCATGTCTGGAAGCTCCCGTTGCCAAGCACCGCGCCGCCACGTTCGAACCGGTAAACATAACGCGTCGCTACGCGCAGCCCATCCACCCGGAGGCTTACGCACAGGTCATTCTCCAGGTCTGCGCTTCCAGATGCGCGAACCTCCGCTCCGCCCGCTTCCGGCTGCACGATCAATGAAACCTCGCCGGCTGAAGCGGGTCGCAGCCAGAGAAAAGCGTCGCGATCTGAAACATGCCCCACCATCGGTCCGGTCACGGCATCCACGGGCACGATGAGCGGCTTCTTCTTCGCGGCGTCGGCCAGTGACGGCGCGAGGATAGCGCCAATCGATGTGGTGATGAAGTTGCGGCGGGAATGGTCGGGCAGCGGCATAGTGTCAGGTATTCAACTCATACCCGCGAACGCTCGCTATGAAAGGCTGCAATCACCGTTCCGCGGAAACCTGAATGGTTACCTGCGCGGTGCGACCGGCATCATCAATCGCCTGAAGCGTCCACCGCCCGGGAGCCGGACGCCACAGTAGCGGGCGGGCAGGCTCGCTCATGCCAAGAAACCTGCGACCTTCAAACCAATGAATCTGACGCGTGCCCGCGCCGGCCTCCGCCTCGAGGGGTATGGCGTTTCCAGCGGCATCAGCGGCGCGCACCACGTACGTCAGCGCCGGGACCGGCGACACGATGCGCGGAGGCGTGCCTCCCTGCACCACGGGCGCTCCGCCACGCGGCAGGCTGGCACGGCGGAACTGCTCCAGACGGTGGGCCGGCCAGAATTCCCGCACGATTCCGTCCACGCTGCGATGGACATCGCACTCTGCAATCGGCGAAACGCCGGCGATGAACGCGCACCGCGTGCGGTTCGGGCAATGCGGACCAGCGATGCAACCGGAATCGACGCAGACCGTGGCATCGACAATCTCCGGAGGGCGGACCGAACTCCGTGCCCGCAAGCCCAGGCGCTGGACGGTTTGGAAAAGAAGTGGCGCCGCGGTGTCGCGCGCAAACAGACCGGGCATCGGCTTTCCGTCAAAGTGACCGAGCCATACGCAAAGCACCCAGTCGCCTTGTACGCCACAAGCCCACGCATCGCGAAACCCGTGGGATGTGCCCGTCTTCCACGAAAGCCCCGACGGCACGCCCACCGGCCCGGCGTCACGAAGTGCATCAAGCGTCAGTACGCGCGCCGCAGCGGACAGCCGCGGCCCTTCATATGGAGCCTGCTGGATTCCGCTCGCATACGAAAGCGGCCGGCTCTCGCCATCGGCAGCAAGCATGCAGTAGAGCCTCGCCAGTTCCTCCAGCGTCACCTCGCCGCCGCCGAGCGCGATGGAAAGCCCGTATTCACCGGGCGGCTTCTCGAACTGCACACCCGACCTGCGCAGGAAGCCATCCAGATCAGGCGAGGCAAGTCTCGCAGCAAGCTCCACGGCGGGGACATTCCGGCTGCGCCGCAGTGCCTCTGCTGCGCCCACGGGACCGAGGAATCCGCGATCACTGTTCTCCGGATTATACGTCCCGAAACGACGCGGCATGTCATCGAGAAGCGTGCGCGGATGAATGAGTCCCTGTTCGAGCGCGAGCGCATAGACAAATGGCTTCAGCGCCGAACCCGGCGATCGCCGTGCCGCCAACCCATCCACCTGCCCCTGAATCCGTTCGTCAAAAAAGCGCGCCGAACCCACGCACGCACGCACCTCCCGCGTCGGCGCATGCACAAGGATTGCCGCCGCGTTCCGCAGTCCGCGCGAGTGCCACCGTCCGAGGAAGTCGGCAATGCTCTGCTCCAGCACGACCTGCCGGTTGAGCTCGATATTCGTCTTCGAGACGGCCGTCGGAGCCAGCCTGCGCGCCAGATGGGGAACCATTCTGGGGACACTTCCCGGTCCGAGACGGAAGTCGTTGCCCAGCGCATCGCTTTCCCCGGTCAATCGCGTCATCAACCGCGCGTATGCGGACCGAGCGGCGTGGCCATTGTTTCGGGGAGACCTCGCGGCGGGACTCTGCGGGATGACCGTGAGCGCCGCCGCCTCGCGAAGCGTGAGCTCCGAGGAAGGTTTCCCGCACCAGATTTTCGCCGCAGCTTCGATCCCCTCCACGTTGCCGCCATAGGGCGCAAGAGTGAAGTACGCCTCAAGAATCTCACGCTTTCCGTAGTGCCGCTCGATTTGAATCGCGCGGAACATCTGCTCCACCTTGCCGGAAGCCGATCGGGTTTTGATATCCCACCGGAGCCTCGCATACTGCATGGTCAGCGTTGAACCGCCGCCAAGGCGCTGACCGCTAATTGTACCCCACGCAGCTCGAACGACTGCTTTGAAATCCACACCGATGTGGGAATAGAACGCGCGATCCTCCATCTCGAGTGTCGAGCGGATTATTGAATCCCCGATCGCGTCAAATCGCGCAGGGATTCGGAATTTCCCATCTGGCGTAATCGCCAGATGAAGCAAACGTCCGTCCCGATCGAACACCTGCGCCGAGAATGCCGTTCCCGGCGGATACAGTTCCGGCTTCGGCAGGAGCATCCATGCAATCCAGGCCGCGATGCACAGATTCAGCAGCGCAAGCCCCGTCCGCAGGCACAAAGTGCGCAGTCGTGGAAATCGGGACATCATTCGCGCGATTGCACGGTGACCGTGGCAGTAATCCCCGCTCCGTGAATAGCGCGGTCATACATGTTTTCGGCAAATGCCGGCGGCACGCCGAAGGTGCCCGCGCACGTGGGTCGGATCGGATACTCGAAAGTTCGCGACTCACCGGGCGCGAGCGACGTGAAGAACGTCGCTCGATCTTCACGGACGTCTACGTACTCCGCACCGGCAATTGCCCGCAAGCCGGGCTTAAGTCCGTCCGGCGCAATATCGAATCCCGAAGGAAACAGATCAATCACGGCGAGATGGCTCTGTGGCTTCGCTGAAACATTGCGTACCCGAACCCGCATCCGCAGCGTGTCACCGACTTTGATCACACCCGGCTTTGCGCCGGCGGCGTCCACAAGTTCACGGACGACTTCGAGGCCTTTCGTTTCCGCTACCAGTGGCGGAGATTGATCGTAGCCGGCTTCCACGACTTGGAACCATGCACCCAGATCCGGCGCACCATCGGGCCGGCGCAGCGAGAATCGCAGCGATCCTGCCGATTGCGGAAACGGACCTCCAACAACTCCCGAGCCTTCCGCGGCGACGACCGCATTTGTCGCGAGTTCGTTGATGGCGACTTTGATTCCTGCATCGGATGCCAAACCCGCATAGGCACGAAGCGCGAGCACGGACCACGCAGCGTCCAGCGTGTGGAACCGCCCCTCTTGAATCGGCTCGGTGATAATTCGCGAATCGTCATACCCGAAAGTCCCCGCGACCTCCGGAAAGTGACGGCAAATCGCAGTGAATGACTGCGCGTTTCGAGTAAGCGCCGACTGATAGAAATGGGAATCATCGTCAGTCCGGACGGAAGCCCGAACAGCCTTCCAGTGGGCGGCAATCAACTTCTTCGCTTCGTCATCCTTCTTCAGCAGGCGGAATGTCGCAGCGAGCCATGCGGCGGAGTTGTCTGACTGCCACGAATCCTTGGCGAGACGCTCGAGCGAATCGCGCAGATTGAGGGCGTAGTTCGTAGTCACGACACCATGACGCGTCAGCAGATAGATTGCGGCGGCCTGCACATCGGCGTCGTGACGCGAATCGATCTTCGCGACTCCAGCCATGACCTTCAGTCGGCTCAACGTTCCGTCCATTACCGATGCGGGTATGTCAAATCCGGCGGCCTTCGCTTCCGTAAGGAAATGCGCGACGTAAACGGTGACATAGTCAAAACCGGGTGCGACTTCGCCCGAGGTCCAATATCCGAATCCACCGTCCGGTCCCTGCCTGCGTGCGAGCTGACCGATCGCATGCGCCACCGCAGCCCGGGCTTTCTCGCGATCCTGCGCTGCCAGCCACGGAAACGCCCTGCTGGTAATCTGCTCGGAGCAACCGTGCGGGTACTGATCGAGATACGACTCGAGTCCGCGATTCAAGCCAAGCGGGGTCGCACTCGCGGTCGCCTCCCGTTTTGAGAACTCCGCCAGCATCGCACGTCCGACTGGAACTTCATGTGAGTCACGACGGAACCATCCGCTTTGGATTCTCGTCGTGTATTGCGTGACCGGCCGCACGCTTAGCGTGGAGCGCACTTCAACGCGCTGCGTTCCGGCGCTCGCGGTAAATTTGATCTCCGCATTTCCGAGTACGGTCTTCGCACGGACACGGAAGCGAACCGTGGATTCGGTGTTCGGTGCGATCGCTACCTCGTGTTTTGGAGCGTCGAGGATCTCAATACCGCCCTGCGTCTCCGCGGCCACGACCACATTGCCCGCGACCTCCGCGCCTTCGGTTTGATTCGCAACGGTCAATGACGCAACAAACTCATCGCCGGGCGCGGCGAACAGTGGCGCATTCGGAGTGAGCACGAACGGGCCGTTGACGACGGTCTGCTGTTGCGCCGTGCCCACCGAATCGATCGCGACGGCAGCCGCCATGATGTTCAGCCGCCCCGCGAAGTAATCCGGCACGGCATAGGTGAGCTCGCGGCGCTCCGGGCCCGATTCCACGATACCACTCCAGAACACAACGGGAGCAGCCTTCCGGCGTTTGAACGGATTGAGTCCCATGTTCAGTTCCACAGAGTCGCCATCGCCGCCAAAGGCTTTGCTTTGCTTCAGCATGGAGTATTCGGGGAGGAGTAGATCCATGAGCTGCCACGTACTAACTTCGAGCGACCGCTGGCGGAAGAACAACGCGAGCGGTTCGGGAGCGTGGTAGTTTGTTACGCGATGGATTCCCTCATCCACAGCCCACACGACGACGCGTGATGGCTTTGCGCTGCGATATCCGATGCGCAGAACTTCACCCGGTTGGATGCGCTGCGGGACATCAAGGGTAACTTCCAGCTTCCGCTTTTCCGGCGAAACCCGGAAGGGAGCGACTCCCACGCTCAGCGGGTTTGTGAAAATCTCCGGCGAGTCGAGTCCGCGCACCCAGGCGACATTCACGTAAGCGGAGCCTTCGAGTGCTTCCGGAAGCTTCAGTTGCTGCAGCGAAGATGCACTGTCTGCCTTGAACCATTTCCACCCGAGTACCTTCTCACGCTCGATCGTGATAAGCCCGCCGCCTTGATACGGCGCACGAAGCGAGACTGCGAGCTCTTCGCCGGGGCGCAGTTCCTTTGCAGGCATCGATACTTCGAGTTCGCTGTCGCGTTCGAGATTCCGATTTCCCTCGCCCGGTCCCACCACGACGAAGTTCAGCACGCAAAGCGGCGTTCCCGCTGCATCGCGCCATTCGTAGCGAAAACGTCCGGCGGTTGCGGTCGGAAGCGCGAGCTCGCTTTCGCCTTGCGGGAGGTCTGCGGCGACTGTCTCAAGTTCTTTGTCCTTCTGACGCGAGACATAGGCGAGTGTTCCGTTGTCCTGCTTCGTCAGAACGGACACATGCCGCGATTCAATGAGCACTCGCTTCAGTCCGGTAAGCGCCACGGGTTGAAGCGCGGAATTTATCGCCACCAGCCGCACTTTCACCGGCACATCGCGGCCGATGAAATCGAGCTCGCCGTCGGTCTTCACGCCCATCAGTTCCTTTCGCGAGGAAACGAGCAACGGAAGACTCGCTCGCACGCCGCGACCGCCATCGGGCTCGAACGCTTCGAGCTCCACATTCACGCGCAGCAACGGTGCGTCGTAGTTTGCGAGCGGAAGTGGAAACTTCGCGGCTCCTGCGGCGTCGGACTTTTGCTCCGTGAGTTCCATCGTCTTTGTTTCGAAGAATTTTTCCCGCGGAAGATGGAACCGCCACTTCGGCCATTGATCAAAGTACGGCACTGCGGAGTCGATTCGCATAGCCGCGGTCACGCGCCGCTCTGCTGCGGCGATTCCGAACAGCGTCTGCACTTCCACTTTCGCAGCCAGCGCGTCGGGCGACATCCATCCGGCCTGCGTTGCGGGCTCAATGTGCGCGAGCATCTTCATCCGGTCGGGCTGGAAGTCCTCGACACGGAACGCCACGTGTCCGAGGAATGTCGTCTCCTCATCCTCGCCGTCCTCTTCGCGATGTTTCTTTTTCTTTGGCGGCGCTGCACGGTGCAGTTCCGCCCGCCAAACGCCCGTTGGCGCTGTTTCCGCGGTGGGTGCTTCGAAATCGATGAACCCATGCGCATTCAGCCTGGCCGCAAACGTCCCTGCTTTTTCCTCCTTCGCATTTCGCACGCGCAGTTCCACGGGAATGCCGTCCATCGAGCCTGCCCAATTGCGCTGCCGCACGATTGCAGCGACCCGCACGGCATCGCCCGGACGATACACGCCGCGTTCGGTGAAAAGAAACGCGTCCAGCGCAGTGGCCTCGCTTTCCTTCACGCCCTCGATGTCGAAACGCGAGAGCTCCAGCTCCCGATCACTGCGGTTCCACGGGATAAATGCGAGGTCTGTGCCGCGTCGGGCGACGATTGCCACCGGTGTGCGCTCGCGTTTCAGACCATCGAGCGCGGGCAGCGCTGCATGGCCCTCCGCATCCGTCGTGGATTCGGCGAGCGACTCTCCGTTCTTAGCCAGCGCGGTAATACGCACGCCGTTTACCGGGTCCCGATCCTTGAATGACTGCACAAACACATCGCGTGTTCCGTCTGCATTGCGCTTCACGAGAAGACCGAGGTCCGTCACGAGCAGAAAGCGCCGGTCTGCCGCGCCATTGTCCTCCTCGTCGTCAAAATCGACGTCCTCTCCGCTTCCATTCACCACGATCCAGTCCGGGTCGGGATCATCGGCGTCCACCTCGCCGTCCTCCGGCGTGTGTTTGCGGACGCCTTCGATCTCCATGAAATACAAACCGCGCGAAGGCTCCGGGTCGCTCGCGTCTGCGGTGGCCAGCATCGCTGCAAAATCGAACGCCGAGTAGCTCGCCTCGAAATCATTCCGCTTTGCAATCGGCAGTGTGCGCCGATGCACGCGCGACACGTTCTCCTGGCCGAACCTTCCGCGAAACTCAGGCGCCTGAAACTGTCCTCCAGTCTGGCTCACGAGATGATTGATCTGCCCTGCCGGAACACGACCGAGCGTGTAGCGCAAATGATCATACCCTCGCGATTTCACACTCAACTTCCGCTCGCCATTCAGCGCCAGCACGCCGCCTTCACCCACGATTCCCGCTTCCTTCGGAAACGCCGGCACATTCACAACGGCCTCGTAATCCATCCCAAGCTCGAACCCGCCCAGCGACTCCACACCTTTCGGCACCTTCGCGAGCAGCGCCGTCGCAGGCATCGGCGGAACGCGGAAAGCAAACGTCTTTGCGTGCTTCGGCGCGTCGTCCTCCTCCACATGCTCCAGCTTCAGCGCCTTTGCACTCGCGCGCACCTCGTCATTCACGGCGGACACCGTCCAAGCGTCGTCGCGTTCCGGCAAAACAACACACTGAAGCGCCTTCGCGATCACCGCCGGGCTCGCGGGCGAAGTCGTCTCCACAAAAAGCACCTGCCGCGGCTCCCCATCTTCGTTCTTCACCAATTGCGCATGCACCTTTGCGATTCGAAAACCGCTCGTCCGCGTCGGCACCTTGATCTTCGTCGTCTGTGCGAACTCCGTCGCCACGCCACCGGCGACTGCTTTCGTCCCCGGCTTCAGCTCCACGTTCACAAAATCCTCCTCTGCCGGCACTGCGATGCGCGGTGAGCGCACATGAAAAACCAGCGGCGACTCCGAGTCCGCCAGCACCTCCACTGCACCGCCGTCTTTGAAAATCCCACCGCCGCCTGTCGCCGTCACAGCCACCTGCGCGCGCACCATCTCGATCGATACCGGCTGATTAAAAGCCACCGACGCCACCGCATGATGCCGCATCGGATCATCCGCCGCCGTGTCGAACTTCTCACCGAACCACCGCGCCGTCACACGCTCCGTCGTGAACTCCACACGCCTCGTCGTCAGCCGCGTCAAAACCGCAATCCGCTCCAGCGCGAGATCCACGCGGAAAGCAGTCCCCGCCGGCCACGGAACAACGGGCGTAAACCGCGCACGCTTCCCATCCACCCACACCCAGCTCCCCGCCATCGGCGGATCAAAAACACCCGGCCCCGCAACATCCGCCTTCCCCACCGCATCGAGCGGCGCAGCGTCCCCCGAAAACTCCACCACCACCGGAGTCGCCACCGGCATCCTCGTCTTTTTGTCCACCTCCAGCTTCGGAGCCACCACCTTTGCAGAAACACTCCGCACCACCGAAAGCTCACGCACCCGCGGCTTGTGCGCCTCGAACCACAACCAATACTTCCAACCCCCAAACGCACCCGCAGCCACCACCGCCATCACCGCGGCAAACGTCCGCGGCCTCTGCGCCACACAACGGCGCACACCGCCGACCATTGACGCCAGCCAGCGCGGCGGCGTCCATTTACCGAGGACAGCACACGGGATTGCGACGAGCAGAGCGAAGAATTTGCGAATGTTCATGCTCCCCAAACGGACGCACTTTCACATTCTTTCAAAAAATCTTCGAAAAATTGAATTCGTCCAATTCGAGTTCGGGGAAGCCGACCGCGTTAAGGCGTTGATTCGGAGGCGAAAACAACCAGCGGCCTAGTGTGTTGCCTTTCGAAGTTCCGCCATCGCTTCGGCGAGGCCTTTCCCGACTCCGCCGAGAATCTTCGCCGAACCGAGGTAGTGAAATTCAAGATTGGAAATCCCTTTCTCCAGCAACGTTCGCTCGCGCTCGGTCAAACCTTCCGCACGCATTTTCTCAAGCGCTGCCTTTTCATCGGCCGGTGTCATCTTTCCTTCGCTGGCCAGCTTCTTTGCCTTCTGCCGGATTTCGTTGTCCTTGGCTTTTGCCGCTGTCAGTTCCCTGTCCCAGAATTTTTCAGTACGCACGGCGGCGACATTCCCTTTGAACTCCGGCAGCAACGCGGGCGCGGCCATGGCATCGCGGATATTCTGATGGGTGCTCTTGTAGCGCTGCTGGTCGGGGCCGTAATCCGCAGTCGGGCCGCCGACGCCGATCACGCCAATGACAAACGGCATCTTCGGCGCGTTCAAATCCTTGCGCACATCACGGATGAAATGCGCCATCACCGTGCTGTAGGAATCGTAGCCCCCGGCCTTGTCTCGATTCGGGTAGGTGCCCTGGTCCACCATATCATTCCAACCCTGAAACCACGCGAAGCCCGCCAACTCATAGCCTGCTGCCGGGTCGTATCCGGGCACCACGCGCTTCGGGTCGGCGAGAACCTTTTTCACGTGCTCGATCATGAGACGGTAATACACACCCGTCGCCTTCGCCTTCTCGGCATTCATCGCGGCGACATCCTTCCCCTGCTTCGCAAACCCAGCGAGCTGCGTCTCATTGAATACGTAAGGCCCGGCGCTCGGCGGACGAAAATCCGTGTTCAGGCTCTTGCCTCCCCACGAAGTTTTAATGAGCAGAATCGGCGCATCCGTCGTTTTCTCGGTGTAAATTCCAAATGTGAACTCCGGCCCGAGCTTCTCGGTCGTCGCGCCGAACCCGGCCGTGAGCTTTCCTGTCTGTTCCGTGGTGTCGTCCTTCGAGCAGCCGATCGACGAAATCCACACGCGCTCGCACACCTTCGGCTTTCCGTCCGCATCCGTCATCTCGGCGAGCATTGGCTTAGTCGCCGGGTCCATGCCGATTACTTCCATGGTGCTGATCTTTGCGTGGCCCTGCATGTTTGACTGCCCCGCCAGAATGTAGACTTGGAGTGGCTTCGCAGCGGAGGCGGCGACTGATGATGCAATAAGAAAAGTGAGGATTCTGTTCATAGGATGGAGTCTGACGATGGTGATGTGACAGGATATGATCCGGTTGTCGCGGATTTCGTAGCGACCGCTCCCGCGATTATTGAATGCGCTTTAATTCCGGACGGTCTGTGGACGCCTCGATTTTCGCGATGGTTTCGCGCACGGCGGCAGCTTTTTCGAGGCTGAGTTTCTTCGGGAAATCCGGCTCGCGCTGCTCAAAGTATTCGGCGGCTTCACGAAGCTGCGGAATGACCCGCTGCGCGTGTGCACCGTATTGCAAAAGAATGGGCAGTATCTCCTTGATGCGCTCCTGACTCGCCCACGGATTCTGCGAGCGGACGTAGTCGGCGGTGGCGCTGAGTCCCTCCTCGACGCCGTGCGAGGCGAGCAGCTTGAGGCCGCTGAGGCGCACGCCATCGGCAAACATCTCACCGCTCGGCGCAGGCTTCACGATGGCTTCGTAAATCGCGGGAAGCAGAGGTTTGATTTCGTCGTAGCTGAGTCGCTTGTAAATGCCGCTGACCTTGCTGCGCGCGTGACCGTCCTGGTTTTGCAGACCACGTGCGATTGCGATGCGGAGTTTGTCGCGGTCCACGCCTTCGAGTTTCTTCGCGTCGTTGAGCATCTTCTCAAAAACCGCGCCGCACAGATAGCGCTGCTCCATCGCGCGCGGGTCGTCCTTCTCCGGCGTGCGGGCGATACGGTCGAGGATGTCGGGCAGCGCGGGTAGCGCCTCCTTGCCGATTGCGGCGAGAGCGTCGGCGGCTTTGACGCGCAGCCAAAGGTCGGGGTGCTGGAGCGTCTTGCGAAGCTGTGGAATGGCGGGCGCGGCGGCTCCGCGGAGTTCCTCAAGCGCGTGGCAGGCGCCGATGCGGGCGTCGAGCGATGGCGAATCCAGAAGCGCGATGATCGCGGTCACGGGCGCGGGTTTGCGCGCGGAAAGTTCCATTGCAGCACGCTCGCGCACGATGGGCGACCAAGAACCGAGGCGCGCCAGCAGGTCCGGCTCGGGCAGTTTCTGGTAAAAGGATTTGCGGTCCTTGTTGTCCCAGCCGCGTCCGTCAGCGATCACACTCTGGGCATCGGCGGCGGTGAGCGGTGTCGCGACGCCGGGCTTTCTTCCGGTGAGGACGATCTTCTTCAATGGCAGCGCGTATCCGAGCAGGTAAGCGCCGGTGGCGTCCCAGCCTTTGTAGCTGTCGAAGCTCGGCTCCGGCGGGCCTTGGTGCGTGAACGATCCATCCCATCGCCGCGCGAGATCGTGATACCACGCGCCGAATTCCTGCATCCACGCACCCGTCGCGTGCGGGCCTGCCTGACCGATGGCAGGAAGCGACCACGTCATATTGAAGAAATTTCCCGTGTGCCCGCAGTCGCGCTCCGCGCCGTGCGAAGCAACGGCCATGCGCGTGAAATACTGCGCAGCCTTCGCTTCACCGAGTCTTTGAAACAACACGGCCGCCATCCCGCATTTGCCGTTGTCCTCGTGTGTTTCGGTCCACGCAGGATGGTCGCCGTAGGGCACCGCGCCTTTTCCGACGTAGAACCGCATGAGCTTCGCGCTCAACTCGATGGCTTTCGCGACCTCCGGATCCTTCACGCCAGCATCGCGCGCCATCACGAGTCCGATCGTGAGCGGAAGGCCGGGCGCGTTCATCATGCCGTAGCCGCCGAGCCGTCCGTCGGGTTTGGCAAAACCATGTCCCCACGAGCCGACCACGCTCTGCCCATTCGCAGCCTCCAGAGCGAGCCGACGCAAACCCGGCAGGACCGACTGATCTCCCGTCGCCGTGATATACTCGGACAGCAGGATCATCACGTAGCCGTAATACCAGGTCTGCATGGACTTGCCCGAGAACTCGGACGCCCACTGCGCCTCTCGTTTTACAAGCGGCAAATGCGCCAGGTCTCCGCTGGCAAGCAGCGCCAGGGCGTTCAGTGAACGCGGGATTGCATCCGTTTTTTTCGGGTAATCCTCGGTAACCATCCGCGCCGCGAGCGCCTGGATTCCCAGCTCTAAAATCCGCTTCGATTTGGGACAATCGAACGGCGCCGTGGCGCTGAACTTGCCCATCACCGGCAGCTTCACCACGACCTCTTCGGCTTTCCCCGCCCGCCAGCGAGTGAGCGCGAGCTTTCCGCCACCAGCCTCCGTTTCCGCCGCTGTGATCGCGCGACCCAGCTCCGTGCGCGGGTCGAACGAAAATGCCTTTCCGCCCGCGCCGAGCAAAACATCACCCACTGCCATCACACCATCCGCGGGCGAACCCGCATCCACTTTCGTAACAGCAATCTGCCGCGCATCCGTGGTCACGAGCTTGTCGCAAAACATCCATCCGCGCATTCCGGTCGGCCCGAGGTTCCAGTCCTTCTTCGCCTTTTCGGGAATGACATCGCCCTTGGTGAAATCGGGCATCGCAATCTTTTCTCCACCCGCAGCGAGTGATGAGGATGTTAGCGCTATAAGCGCGAGGAAGGTGAGTGTGGTTTTCATGGATTCATAAAATTTGCTCCTGCGGCTTTGCCGGTTTGGGAGAATACTGGAATGCGAATGCACCGGTAGTTTCGTAAAATTCATGGGCAGTTGGACGATTCTGAGTGGTGATGGATAGGTTCAACGCTACCTCCCCGACATCCCAAGCTGATCGAAAAGGAACGCGAAGACGTCGGCTTGCTGCGCGATTTTCTCGGTGAGGCCGGTGCCCATGCCGTGGCCGGAGGAGGCGCTGAGGCGGACGAGGATGGGATGTTCGGATGCAGTGGCAGCTTGCAGGCGGGCGGTCATGCGGCGGGAATGCGCGGGGTTCACGCGGCCATCGGTCTCTCCGGCGAGGAAGAAGACGGCGGGGTATTTCGCGCCGTCCTTCACGTTGTGATAAGGCGAGTAGGCGTGCAGCGCGCGGAACTGCTCGGGGTTTTTCACGGTGCCGAATTCGGTGACGTTGAACGCTCCATTCGGATCCAGCTCGACGCGGAGCATGTCGTAGAGGCCGACGTGCGCGACGACTGCGCGGGCGAGTCCGGGATTCTGGGTAAGGAACGCGCCCATGAGCAGGCCGCCGTTGCTCCCGCCTTCGACGGCGAGTTTTTCCGGCCGCGTGTAGCCGCGATCGATGAGGTGTTTCGCGCAAGCGGCGAAATCGTCGAAGACGTTTTGCTTCTTCGTGAGATTGCCCGCGAGGTGCCACTCCTCGCCGTATTCGCCGCCGCCGCGGATGTTCGCCACGACGTAGATGCCACCGCGGTCGAACCACAGACGGTTCTCGAAATCGAAGAACGGCCTCATGCAGTGCCCGTAGCCGCCGTAGGCGTAGAGCAGCGTGGGATTGGAGCCGTCGAGCTTCGTGCCTTTGCGGCGCAGGATGTTCACGGGCACCTTTGTCCCGTCCTTGCTCACGGCGAACTCGCGCACGGCCTCGATGTCCGAAAGGTCCACCGGCGACGTGTTGAAGAGCGCGGTCTTATTCATAGCACCGCTGACCGGGTCGTAGCTCATCCACGCAGCGGGCGCGACAAAGCTCGTTAAGCGGAATACGATTTGATCGCCGACCTCCAGCATCCCTCCGACACCCGACGCCTCGGGAAGCGGGAGGATGCGTGCGTCTTTTCCATCGAGCGAAAACTGCCGCACGCGCGACGGCCCGCCGAGCATGTCGGCGACGAAAAGAAACTCCGCCGTCGGCGTGATGTCCTCGATGACCGCCTCGCTCTCCGGCACCACCACGACCGCATCGGCGAGCGCGCCCGTCACCGGCATCCGCAGCACTTTTCCACGCGGCGCGTCCTTTACCGAACGCAGGAAAAGGGCACTGCCATCGTGACTGAACACGACTTCCTTGATGCCGTCTTCGTGCCGCGTGATTTGCCGCCAAGCCGCGCCGGCTTTGGTCTCGTGGACGTGATGCGAGAACTCTCCGCCATCGCCATTCGCCACCGCCGCGAGCAGCCAGCGACCGTCTTCAGAAGTCTCCAGTTCGATTTCCGCGATGCGCGGGAAATCACGCCCCGTGCTGTATTCATCCGCCTCAACAGGCGTGCCGAGTTTATGGAAATAGATTTGCTGGAAGAAGTTCAGGTCCGCCTCCGGCTTCTCTCCCTTGTGCGGATAGCGCGTGTAAAAAATGCCGCTGCTGTCCGGCAACCATGCCGCGCTGCCTCCGCCAGTCGGATACTGCACGCGGGCGATGCGGTCGGGCAGATGCTCGCCGGTTTCCGTGCGGAAAAAATGGAGCGTTCCGTCCTCGCTGCCGTCCTCCGAGAGACAGACGGCGATGAGTTTTCCATCCGGCGACGGGACAAACCAATCCATCGCCACCTGCCCTTTCGGCTCCAGTTCGTTCGGGTCGAGCACCAAGCGCTCCGAGGCCAAATCATCCACCGACGTCAGCGCGACGAGCAACCGCTGCTGCTTCGGCGGCTGAAACTTCAGCGCGAAAACCCGGCCCGGCCTTGCCACCAGCCCGCCATGCGAAGGCGTGTCCTTTGCATACAACGCCGTGAGTTGCTTCTCGATGCCGGCCCGCTCCGCGCGCCCATCCAGCCACGCCCGCGAGTGCTTGTTCTGCGCATCGGTCCAAGCCTTCACCGCAGGCGACCCCGTCTCCTCCAGCCAGCGGTAATCATCCACGACCTTCACGCCGTGGTACTCATCGGTGACGGGTTTCTTTTCAGTCGGCGGAACAGCGGCGGCGATGGACATGATCAAGGTGAATGATGCGAGGATGATGGGCTTCATGGTTTCGTGGAGCCGCGGCTCCGTCCGCTGCTTTTGGATGCTTCGAGCAGGGCTTTGAGTTCCTTCGCGATCTCGGGTTGTTCGGCTTGGACGTTCTTCGTTTCGCCGGGATCGGAGTCGAGATTGTAGAGTTGCACGGATGCGTCGGGGGCGGTGCCCGCAAGGATGAACGGTTTGAGGCCCGGATTGCTCTCGTACCGGTTTCCACCGGAGCCGGGGTGGTCGAGGTATTTCCATGGACCGCGGCGGATGGCTAGGGTGCTCGCGCCGCGGAAGGCTTGTGTGAGCAGGTACGGGCGGATGGGCGCGGTCGCCTCGCCCAGCAGCGCGGGGAGCATGTTGAAGCTGTCTTCGGCGGCGTTTTCGGGAAGCCTGGTGCCGGTGATGGCGGCAGCAGTGGCCATCACGTCGGAGAGGCTGGTGAGTTGCGCACTCGTCGAGCCGGGTTTCACTTTTCCGGGCCAGCGGACGAGGAACGGCACGCGATGGCCGCCCTCCCAATTGTCCCGTTTCATGCCGCGCCACGGGCGTGCGGGGTCATGGCCATGGTCGGCGCGCATGTGGATGACGCTGGTCGTTTCCGGACCGTTGTCGCTGGTGAAAATGATGAGCGTGTTGTCGGCGACGCCGAGTTTCTCCAACGTGGCAAGCAATTCGCCGACGACCCAGTCGAGCTGATGGATGAAGTCGCCGTGCGGCCCGGCTTTGCTCGCGCCTTTGAACTGCGGCGCTGCAAACGACGGCAGGTGCACGGCCTGCGCCGAGTGGAAGAGGAAGAACGGCTTGCCCGGCGAATTGCGGACGTGCTGTTCGAGAAACTCGCGGCTCTTCTTTAGAAAGACGAGGTCCACTTCCTCCATCGGAAAATCCGGCGCGATGAGACCTGCGCGGCAGTCGTCGGCGTACGCGTGTTTGGGCAGATTCGTTTTGTCGATGAGCCGCGTCGGCGGCACGGGCACGCGGTCGTTTTCGATGAATGCGTAGAGATAGTCCGTCGTCGGGCAGCACGCCGTGCCGAAGAACTTGTCGAAGCCGCAATCCACCGGTCCGCCCTCGACGCGGCGGGAAAAATCCACGCGCTTCACGGCTTCGACGCCGCTGCCGCGCACCGGCTGTCCGTCTTTTTCGAAAAACGTGAGCCCGATGTGCCATTTGCCGACGCATGCGGTCGCGTAGCCATTCGTGCGGAGCATCGCGGGCAGCGTGAGACGGCCCGGTGCGATGAGCGACGGCCCGCCGGTGGCCTCGAACACCCGTCCGCCGTTCGGCACACGAAACGCCATCTGCCCGGTCATCAGCGTGTATCTCGTCGGCGTGCAAACGGTCGCCGGGCTGTGCGCATCGGTGAACCGCATCCCTTCCCGCGCGAGCCGGTCGATGTTCGGCGTCGGGACTTTCGATTGGTCGTTGTAGCACCTCACGTCGCCGTATCCCAGATCGTCCGCGAGGATGAGCAGGATGTTCGGTCGCGTCGCTGCGGAATCGTCCGCAAAAGACGGAAACGCGAGCAGGCACGCGATAGCTACGACGAATCGGGAAAGCATCGGAGGTCAGCGAGACTTTTGCTCCTTCATCATTGCGAGCGTTGCCTCGGCGAAGGCCTTGCCCATCAGCGCGAAGGTCTTTGCGCAGCCGAGATAATGGTAGCCGGCGTTCGACGCGCCGCGTTTCCACAACTCGACCTCGGCGGGCGAAATCAGCTCGGACTCAAACTTCTTCAAATACTCCTTCTTCTCTTCCTCCGTCATCTTCCCGTCTGCGTTCGGGTGGTCCTTGTGCTTGCTGTTTAAAAAGTAGCTCATCTGACGCACCTTCTCGCGCTTCTTGTCGATCGCGTCCAACTCCTCGGCCCAGAATGGCGCGGTCTCCACAGCGGTGACGTTGCCTTTGAACTCCGGCAGCAGCGAGGGAGCGGCCATGGCCTTGCGGAAAGCGACCGTGTTGCCTTCCGCCTTCAATCCGCCGACGCCGAGCACGCCGATGACGAACGGCATCTTCGGTGCACCCAAGTCCCTCCGCACATCGCGGATGAAATCGGCCATCCACACGCCGTACTTGCTGTAATCCCTCGTCTTGCCGTCCGCACCCTGCGGGTAGGTGTTGCCATCCACGAGATCGTTAAAGCCCTGGAGCCAGACAAATCCGGCAATCTCGTATCCCGCCGCCGGATCGTAGGCCGGGCAGACGCGCTTTGGATCGGCGAGCACCTTCTTCACATGCTCGATCATGTAGCGGTAAAAACGGCCCGTTTCCTTTTCCTTCTCCGCTTTCACTGCGGCGATATCCTTGCCCTGCTTCTGCATCTGCGCGAGCTGCGCTTCGCTGAATTCGTAGGGCCCCGCGCTCGGCGGGCGGAACTCGGTGTTCAGACTCCTGCCGCCCCACGCAGTCTTGATCAGCAGCACCGGCTCGGTGAACGCCGCATCCATCATCAGCCCGAATGTGAACTCCGGCCCGACTTTTCCGCCATCCTTCGTCGGCTGGTCGCCCCGCGCGCCGAAGCCGGCAGTGAGATTGCCGGTTCCCTCGCCGTTCGCGCTGCCGTCGTATCTGCCCGTGAGGTAGGAAATCCACGCACCTTCGGCAACCGCCGGTTTGCCATCCGCCCCGCGCATCATTTTCAAAAGCGGCGCGGTCGCGGGATCATCGCCGATGTAATCGAACGTCTCGATCTTTGCGTGTCCTTCCATGTTCGACTGGCCGGCGAGAATGAAGACTTTGAGCTTCTTTTCCGCCGCGGAAGCCGGGCTGCAAAGCGACGCCATGAAGGCGATGAGAGTAATGATGAGTTTCATGTGGATGTGCGTTTCAGAGTTGTTCGATGATGAATGCCGGGCGGGACAGGACCGCGTTTGCCTTTGCGCCGTAGTAATCGGAGCGCCAGAAGTTCTTCAAATCGTCCGCAGTGATGAGCTGAAGACCTGGCGTTGCGACGGCGGGATTGCAGAGGATGTAGAGATTTTCCTCCGCAATGTAGCCGCACACGCTGAGCGTGTGGCCCGCGAAGCCGCCGGGGTATTGGGGGCCGACGTATTTGAAATCAACGACGACGGGACGCCCGGCATCGAGTTCGCGCTTCAGCATCGCGGTGGCTTCGGCGAATCCCGCGTCGTCCGGCGTGTAGGTGACGAGTTTCCAGCGCTGTCCGATTTTTGCGGAGGCATCGAGCAGATGCCACCAGTCGGTGCCGGTACCGAGGGGCGACGGGCAGAGTTTTTTAAAATCCCATCCGCCAAGCGTCGCGCCCTGGAATCGGGCGAACGTGGCGCACGCAGTCGAGCCGCAGTTGTTGTAGCCTTGATGAATGTGCGGCATCTGCACGAACGCGAACTTGCCCGGCTCGCTTTTGCGGCGGCGGTAGTCGGCGAGCTTCAAAAGATCCGCGCCCTGCTGCGCGGAGGCGTTGCCGGACGGCTGTGCGGGATGTCCCGTCGCGCCGGTCGTGTGGAGCTTCGAGGCCTTCGTCCAGTTCGCTTTCGCGGCGTCGAGTTCGCCGGCTTGAAATTGAATTTCGCCGAGCACGATGAGGCCCGACGGGTCGTTCAGTTCCGCTGCGCGTTCAGCGAGCTTGCGCGCCAGTGCGGCGTCGGCCGGAACGCCTTCGCCGGAGAGATAGGCCATCGCCGCAGTCGAGGCCGCGCGACCGTGTCCGCGCTCCGCGGCTTTTTTCCACCACTCCAGCGCCTTCGGGATATCCTGCTCCGTGCCCTGCGCGCCGAAGTAGCATTGTCCGAGATTGAATGCCGCCTGCGCCGATTCATCCGCCGCAGCTTTGAAATAGCCGAACGCGATGCCCGGATTGCGCTTCACCACCGCGCCGCGCAGGTAGGCGAAGCCGACGAAATCCATCGCGTCCGCATTGCCGCTGTCGGCCGCGCGATGCGCCCACTTCATGGCCTCCGCATCATCCTTGGTCACGCCCTTGCCGTCGCGGTAGCGCAGCGCGACATCGACCTGTGCGCGGGCATCGCCCTTCGCCGCCTTCGCGAGCAAATCGTTCATCAGCGTCGTATCGTCGGCGTGCACGAGCGGAAGCGTCATGAGGAGTGCAGGAATGAGTTGTCTGGTGATATTCATAGAATCGCAGGCGCTCTACTTCGCGGCCTTCGCCAATCCGTAAACCCGCTCGGCGTTGCCACGGTAGATTTTCTGTCGCACCTCGGCGGGAAGATCGAGTTCCTCGAGGAAGGTGTAGTGCTTGTTCATCTGCCGCTTTTCATCGGCAAACGACCACCAGCCTTCATCGGTGGCCCACAGGATTTTGTCCTGATTGCGGATGAGAAACTCGCGGGCGTATTTGCGGTCGCGATCCAGCACGCTGATGACGACGTGCCCCGACATGTCGGCATAAAGATTCGGGTGTTCCTGAAGCTGCCGGTCGCAAGCGCCACTGCCCAACTGCCGCCACCAGTACGCGTGGGCGATGAGTTTGCAGTTGGGGAACATTTTCAGCACGCGATCCACGCGCGCCATGCCGGGCTCGACCATGTTCTTGTTCTGGTCGATGTGAAACATCACGGGCAGGCCGACCTTTTCGCACGCTTCGTAAAGCAGCAGGTTTTTCGGATCATCGAACATCAGCCCGACGCCGTAGTGCTCGCCGAATGCGATCGCTCCGTCGGCCATCTCGCGTTTGAGGATCGTCACGGCTGCATCCACGGTCTCGACTTCTCCCGCATCGATGATCGTCATGCGATCGATGCGCCCTTTGTAAGGCCGGAAGTTCTCGAGCATCGTCGCGCGCTCCTCCTCGGTCTTCGGGCGCGAGCCTTTGTGATTGAGCGGGCTCACGATGCAGCGCTCGACGTTCCGCTGCTCCATCCACGTCGCCACGGCGCGCAGGCCGAGCGGCGTGACGGACATCGCATGCACATGCGGGTCGATGAATTTGATGTCCGCCGGCGGCTTCGTCGCTGCGGGGATCTCCGCCGCTGAGGGCTCCGGCTGCTGCGCGTGAAAGCGCGACGCCGCAAGCCCCAGCACACACACCGCGATGGCGAGACTTCCGCGGCTCATTTCGTCTTCAGCAATTCCAGCATCCCCCTGCCCATCGCCTCGCCAATCTGCATGTACGTGCCGGCGTTTTGATGGTAGTGAAAGCCCTGGTTCTTCGGCGACTTCGCCACGTCGGGCCAGAAATCGCGCGTGTCCACGGTCTTCACGTTGCCTTTGAATTCCGGGTATTTTCCCTTCGCGCCGTCCACCGCGAGCTGGGCCTCGGCGATTTGCAGGCCGGTGCCTTCGCGCCCTTCGTTGCCGCAACCCACGGCCACCACGAACGGCGCATTGGGCGCGTTGAATTCCTTCCGCAGCGTCTTGATCAAATGCACAAGGTTGTGCTCGTACCGCGCTGCATGCACCGGGCTGCCCGTGTCCTTGTGGCCCTGAAACCACACGAACCCCGCGATTTCATAACTGCGCCCTTTCCAGTGCGGGAACGACGCGTCGAAATTCTTCAGCGTCTCTTTCGCTGCGTTAAAGCAGTCGTCGTACTGCTTGCCCGCGTACCACGTGCCCTCCTTCGGCTGCTCGCCTTTTTTCCACGATGGCTGCGGGTCCTTGTAGCCCGCATAGACCATGTCGCCCTCCTCGTAGCGCGCGCTTCCCGGCGGCAGGAAATCCCACGAAAGCGAACGGTTGCCCTGCGAGGCTTTGAGAATCAGCACCGGCTCCTCGTGGAAGTCGCCCACCATGTGACCGAACCCCAGCTCCGGCCCGATCTGGCTTTCCCCCGCGCCGCAGCCGATGCCCAGCCACTTGTTCGCCGTGGCGGTCACCACGCCTTTGTACCACACATCGTCGCGCGTTTTCCATTTGCCGTCCTTGTCCATCAGGTAGGGAAATTTCCCCTCCTCGCGCACCAGCGTGTGCAGCGTGCCGGGCACATCCATGCGCGTGTACCAGCCGAGACCACTGCCGTTTTCCTGAAGGTACGTGATTTTAAAAGGCACCTTCTCGCCCGCTTTCACGGTGATGGACTTTTTCGCCGCATCCCCGCCCGGCTCCTTGCGGTGCACCTCCACGCCGTTCACCACCATCACGCAGTGCTCCGACGCTCCGTAGCCGGGATTGAACTGATACACGCCCGCATTCTTCGGCTGAAAAAAACCGCGCACGACCTGCGTGCCGCCCTTGAGATACTCCGTCGGTTTCACGCCGCCAAAGCTCTCCAGCGCCAGCGTCCTCGCGGGCTTCAGCGCATCGTAATCGGCCTTCGCATCAAAGACGCCTTCATACACCGAGAGCACGGGGCTCAAAAACTCATCACCCCACCGCGTCGAGCCCGACGTGACCTGCCCGATGCCCACCATGTTCGACTGCCCGGACAGGATATAAACCTTCACCGGCCTGCCATCCGGCTTCGGCGTTTGCGCCGGAACTTCCGCGGAAATCGAGTGCGCGCACAGCCCGGTGAAGAGCACGGCGGCGAGTGTTTTGAAAGGAATGAACATGAGTGAAACGCAGCGCTTGAAACGCAGTCCCAGCCACCATGTTTCAGCGATGGAAGTAAACAAGAAACCCCTGCCCATCCTGCCCCGAAAGGGGGAAAGCTCAGCGGGAGGCCACAGAATAGCCACGGCCCTGCGAATCCGCCGACGGCTGGCCTCGTTTTTTCCAAGGCGAGCCTTGTATTTTGCTAGGCGAGCCTCGTGTTTTTCAACGCGGGCATCGGTTTTCGCGAGGCGCACATAGCGATTTTCAAGGCACGCCTCGGTTTTTCCAAGGCGAGCCGCGTATTTTCCTATGCGCGCATCGCTTTTTCCTAGGCGCGCCCAGCATTCTACTAGGCGCGGCTCTTGGTCACGGCGCTCGCGTCCGGGAACTTACGCCGCAGCAGTCCCAGAATGCGGCAAGGGCCTCATTGCGCCAACCACGCCCGATTCGCCTCCGGTATCCCGTTCGCAAAAGTAGGCGCTGAGCAGTGCTACCGCTGATAACCGAAGGCGCCGGAAAACTCAGATGCCAGTGACTGGTCCACCTTTCGCCGACGGCTGCGTGATTCTTACCGACGACAACGGCGACGATCATGAATCCACGTTCGAGACCTTCAATTTCCGCGACGAATGCCTCACGCTCGCCCGTCACAAATCGAAGCGGAGCGAAATTGTCGCAGCGGCATAATCGATATGCAGTGACGCCCTGGGACGCATCAATGAGTCTGTCGAATTTTAACCTCGCCGACTGAACCCCAGCCACCCCAATGACGTAACCATGAACAGCGAAAGCAAAAGCGCACCGGTGCACCAGTTCCACGCGATTTGTGAAGCGGAGGATTACAAGTGTGCGCGGGACGGTATTGGTCCGGTTGCGGATTTCGAATGGTTTGCCATCGATGAGCCAGGCCACGCGGGAGTTTTTGCTGACGGTGGTACCACATGGATTCCCGACCGATTCTTCCTCGGCTACGACCGCTACGTTTCGCTCCGCGAGGCGCTGGGCAGCCTCCCGGTGATTGCTACCCCGGTGTTTGAGCCGCGTGCCGAAATGCGCGATCCGCAAGGGATCATAGCCGCGTGGGCTTCCAAAGGTTTCTTCTGTTACGACTGGCCGGTTGAAGAATCACCAAACGCGAATCCGAATCGGCCATATCGCCTTGTCTGCCGGCCCAGCCTGCCGCTCGCGTTGCGCGCTCTCGGAGGACAATGCCGTGAATATCTTGAACTGATGCGATTGCACACGGTCATATTTGAACGCGATTCGCACGTGCTCATCACGAGAAATACTTAACCGGGCACTCTTCCGGACGGCGCTGATCGCGCCGGGACCCGCTTCCGCGACAGCGGCGTCACATCTTCACCATCCCCAGCATCGCGTCCGCAAACGCGCGGCCCAGTTTTGCGAGGCCGGCGGCTGTGTAGTGGACGGTGTCGGGTTTGAGCGGGAAGCCGTCGGTGGAGACCATTTTTACTCCGGGAATCGCATCGGCGTGGCCGGAGGCTTCGTCGGCGTTGCGCTGGCTTTCGCGGATTTCCCGCCGGTGCGTGAAGCGGTCCATCGCGGGTTCGTGGGGCAGCACCTGGCCGAAGACAAAGGGCAGCGCGGGCACGCCGAGATCCTGCTCCAGCCGGCGTTTCAGACGCTTCAGGCTCGCGGCGTATTCCGTCGCGGAGGCGGCGTGCTTCGCGTCGGCCTCGCCCTGCATCCGCAGAAATCCGCGCACGGTGAGCCGCATCGCCGCGCCCTCGATGTCGCGCACTTCCAGCGCGAGCGCCTCGCCCAGCCGCAGCCCGCACCCGTACAGCAGCCGCAGAAAAACACGGAACCGCTCCACTTTCACCGCCGCAAAAAGCGCCGCCAGTTCCGCGCGCGAAAGCACCACCGGAAGCGGCATCGCCCCGCGCGTGCGGATGGTCGAAAACACCGCCCACTGCACTTTGACGACCGCCGTAAAAAACAACTCAATGGCCGCCCGCGCCTGACGAATGCTGGACGGACGCAGCCCCTTGTCCCGGATGAGGAACACAAAATAATCCGCAATCTGCGCCTCGGTGAGCGTCGCCGGGTCCACCCCGCCAAAATGGTCCGCCAACAAATGAACGCGCCTTCCGTACTCCTGCTTGGTGCGCGCGCGCAGATGCCGCAGCACGAGCAGGTCAGCGAAGGATTTTAACGACGGAAATGAATCTTGATGAGTTTCATAGCCTCGCTAAAGAAGCAGCCCACACGCTCACGCCATGAGCACTTCACCATCCACTCTAAACCACACGCCCACAGGCATTAACTCGCGTAGCGATTGGTTCAAAAGAGCGGTGCGTTTGATTGCATTTCTGCGATTTATGGGATGATGTGATATAATTTCCATAATGGAGACTATTGCATGAGCAAGTAGTCATCCAAACGAATAAGTAATTTATAGCCGTCGCAGAAAGATGTCCTGACTTCCAACGTCGAACGTCGAACGCGGCGCACACTCCGAAGCCGCACGGGCCTCCGTGCCACGCTGCCGCCAGCGACGTTCAACGTTCAACGTTCAATGTTCGACGTTCGACGTTCAGCCCGCCGCAGGCGCGGTGACCGGCACGAGCGTCGCCCAAAAGCAAAAAGCCCCGCCCTCTTTTCGAGAGCGGGGCTCTTTTCGTAGTCGTGGCACGGACGACTCGCCCAGTGCTGGCCGGGCTGTGCCCGGCCTTGCAGGCGGGGTCGCCTGCGCCACTACTTGGACTATGGGATTGTCAGTTCGATGCGGCCTCCGACGCTGGTGCCGGGGAAGAAGCCCCACGCACTGTTGCTCTTCGGCAGATAGACGCAGGAGCCACCCACTTTGTTCAGCGGCGTGCGCTGCACTTTCGTCGTGAAGCCCCCATTCGGCTTCACCAGCCAGAACGACACACCGGGCGTCGTCGGCACGGGCACGCCCGCATTCGCCGTCGTCGCTATCGTGCGATCAGCGGCTTGATTTCCTCCGATGAGCTTGAGCGTCACCGCGCCCGTGGGCAGGACATCCGTCGGAAGGAAGATGCTGCCGTTTGCAGTGAGGACTGTTTCCAATCCGCCTTGATGCGGGCCCGCCAGCGCCTGCGCGGGCTTCGACCATGCGAACTCGCCGGTGATATCCGTCCTCGCGAGATTCGCGAGATTCAGTTCGCCAGCGATGTATGCATACGGATTTGTCCGGGACACTGATGCGTAAATCGGCAGGGTTCCGTTGTCCGCGAGGTCGGTCTTTCCGGAGACGGTTTTTCCGTCCGGCAGCGTCATGCTGTAGACGGCCCGGCCGCTGGTGTACTGCGTGACGCGCATCACGCCGCCACCGGGAATCGTCACCGAATCGATGCTCGCGAGCGCGACGTTCACGCGCTGCGCCGGACCGGCAAGTGCGCTGCGCCGCAGACTGGCCGTCAACGGGGCCCCAACCGTCCGGGCAAGCGAGATGTTCAGGCGTCCGGTGACCGGGTCCTCCGTGACTGTCATCGCACCGTATCCGGGCGTCGTCCCCATCGGAGTTGCGATGGTCGCCGTTCCATCAGGATCGGGCGTGAGGCGGAATTTGACCACTTTGGAAACGGGGCCGACTTTCAGAACGGAGATGAATCCGCCAAGCGTCGTGCGCGTGGCATTCATCCGGCCCACGATGGCTCCATCGGCATCCACGAACAGTCCATTCCAGCGGCTGCGTGTGCTTTGCGGTGCGCCCGCGGTCACGACCACATCCGCTGTGTCACTGGCGAGTCCGTCCGTCACGGTGTAGCTGAATGTGCCCGTGTAGCCCGCGGGGATGATGAGCGTGCGGCCATCAATGGTGACGCTGCCCTCGCTGACGGCGGTGATGGTGAGTTCGTCGCCGTCTTCGTCCGTGTCGTTGGCAAGCGGGTCGAGCGTGGTTTCGCCGGTAGTCGCGGCGACGGCATCATCGTTGGCGACGACTGCCGCGTTGACGACGACGTTGATCGTCCGATCTACATCCGCTGCGGCTTCGTAGTTCGTGTTGCCCGCCTGTGAGGCGCGCACGACGACGTTGCCTGCTGCGCTGAAAGTGAGCGCATTTCCCGTGAGCGAGCCGGGGCCGCTCACGACGCTGAACGTCACCGCATTTCCACTCGCTCCGCCGGTGGCGCTGAGCGTGACGGTGCTCGTCGTCGCTGCGGTGGCGGGCGGGGTGAAAGTGATCGCCTGCGCTGCTTTCGCGACGGTGAAGGACTGGTCCACATCTGCCGCGGCGGCGAAGTCGCCCGCGCCTGCCTGACTCGCGCGGACGGTCACACTGCCTGCGCCGGTGATGGTCACGGTGTTGCCCGCGATGGTCGCCGGGCCGCTGACGATGCTGTAGGTCACCGGCTGCCCACTCGCGCCGCCTGTCGCGCTAACGGTGAACGGAGCGTCGCCGAACGTCTTGTTCGCCAGCGCGCCAAAGGAGATCGTCTGCGGCAGCGTCACGTCGGTGATGCTGATGGTGAACGCTTCCTCGTAGGTGAGATTGCCCGGGCCGCTGTCGGTCACGCGGATGCGGATGCTGTAGCTGCTTTGGGTTTCAAAATCGGCGCTGCCATTGATGGTCAGCGTCGTTCCCGTGATGGTGAAGGCCGCATTGTCCGTGTCGCCCGTGCCGGTGACGAGTGCGAAGGTGTGCGTGTCTGCCACGTCTGCATCCGTCGCGCTGAGTGTGCCGATGGTGGCGCCCGCAGTATTGTTTTCCGCGATGCTTGAAGCGGAGAGGGCGATGTCCGTCGGCGTGGAGTTCAGGCCCGTGCCGCTGATGGCGAAGTCGAAGGTGGCTTCATCCGTGTCATCGTTGGCGATGGTGAGGGTGGCGGTGCGCAGGCCGGTGGCGCTGGGGTCGAAGGTGACTTCGAAGGTGGTGGTGCCGGTGGTGGCGGCCACGGGTGAGGTCGGCTGCGTGGTCACGGTGAAGTCCGCCGCGTGGGTGCCGCTGACGGCGACTTTGGGGGTGCCGGAGAGGGTCAGTGCGCCGGAGCCGGTGTTGCTGATGGTGAAGGTGCGGGCTACCGTGCCACTGGCGGCTGCCACGCTGCCAAAGTCTGTGTGGTCAGCGGTGTCCGGCGTGGTGTCGCCATCGGCGATGTTGGTGGCGTTGCCTGCCACGGCGATTTCGGGGGTGCTGGTGGCTCCCAGGTTCGCCTGGGCGATGAAAGGGGAGACCGTGGTGCCGGCGAGGTTGAAGCCTCCACCGACGAAAAGGTGGTTGGCGGCGTCCGCCGCCAGCGCAAGGACGGCGTTGTTCATCCCCGTGCCGAGGGCCGACCACGCGCTGCCGTTCCATTTCGCGATGCGGTTGGCCGACACTCCGCCCGCCGAGGTGAAGAAGCCTCCGGCGTAGAGGTCGCTGCCGATCACCGCCAGCGCTAAGACTTGGCCGTCCATCCCCGAGCCGAGGGCCGACCACGCGCTGCCGTTCCATTTCGCGATGCGGTTGGCCGGCACCGTGCCGATGAAGGTGAAGACGCCGCCGACGATGAGATTGCCTGTGCCATCCACGACCATCGCGCTCACCTGGGCACTGGCCCCCGGGATGCCGGGGTTCATGCTCACCCAATCCGCGTCGCTGAAGGTGGGATCAATCCGCACGGGATAGACCGCGCCCGCATCCTCGACCGCCACGCGCAGCCGCTGTGGCGCGGCCACCTCGATGCGAGCAGTCAGCACGCGCCCGGTGGCATCGGTGACGTGCAGCCGGTGGTAGGCCAGCTCACGCCCGGTGCTCTCGACGGTCAGCGTGGCTCCATGAGCCGCCTGCTGCGCCTGCGCACCGCTCACTTCGAGTTCCACCACCAGCTCTCCCGCGCCCGTCGGCGCTTCGGCGACGACAAAATCCTGCCGCACCCCATCGGTGCTCACAGCGTATTCCTCGGCGAGACCAGGCCGGAGCCACACAGCGGCGTCCGTGGTGGCCTGCACCACGCCCGTGCTGCTGAGCAGGCTCATCTGGCCTGCGCGGCCCAGGCCCATCGCCCGCACACGGAAGCGGTTCACCCGCCCGGCGTCCTCATCGGCAGTCGAAGTGAGCCACAATCCACCCGTGGTCGCATCGCCTTCCAGCCGCTGCATGATGGCCCGCAGCCGCGCGCCGCCTGCCGTCGGCGCGATGCTGATGCCGTCGCCCGTGTATTTTTTCTGCGCCTCGGCCCCGAGTTGGTCAAACGGGATGGGCTTGGCCTGCTCCGCGCCGGGGAAGCCGTAGGTCTGCAACTCCAGCCCCCAGGTCCAGTCCCCCTCGCGCGGCTGGGAGACAAAGCCGCGCCCATCGAAGCGCGTGGTCCACTGCTGCCCCGGATTGCGCGCCTGCCAGCCGCCCTCGACGGGCTGAAACGCATGACGCCCCGCCTCATAAGCCGCCCGGATGCTGGACCAGTCGGACTTCGAAAGGCCCTCCGGCGTCTGGTCGGGGGAGGCGAGTTGCTGGGGCTTGCCCGCCGGGGCGGCGGCATGCGCTGGTGAAATGGAAGTGAACACCGCCGCGAGAGCGGTGAGCGAGGTGAGGATGAGATGGTTGATTTTCATCGGTGTAAAATTCGAGGGCCACCGGTCCATGGACCAATCCGCGGAGAAGTGTGTCAAGAAATTTAGAAAAATCTTTTGCCCGGGGCGTTCGCACGCCATCCGGGGGCGAAGAACGTCTGAAAACAAACCCAGCGGCGAAGCCGCCTCGTTCCATCGGTAGGGCTGAGCTGCACCTCAGCCCAATCTTCCCCCCATTCGCGCCCATTCGTGGGGGATTCGCGGGCGGAGGCGCAGCTCCGCCCTACCTGCTTTTTTTTACAACAGCTTTAGTGCCATTCGGGACAGACCCATTATCAAACGCGATCAAAGTGACCATCCACCGGCTGCGAAAGGAATTCCGCGCAGCCATAGAAGCCGAAATCGCCCAAACCGTCCCGTCCCACGACGACATCGCCGCCGAGCTGCGCTACCTCATCGAGGTGCTGAGCTGAGTCGGCACGCTCGCTGGCGAAACTTTCCACCATGCGCCGACGCTCAGCACATCCGCGGCTGGCAAACCGCGGGACTTCCGCCGATAAATCAACGCACGCTATGAAAACGATCGCCGCTCTTTTCGCTCTCGCCTCCGGACTCGGTGCAGCCGAACCCGTTGACCGCGTCACCAGCACGCCGGGCCTCGTCGCCTTTTGGGATTTCGTGAAACGCGAGCCGGAGGGAGCGCATCGCTTCACCGCGCACGTCCCAGCCGGAGCGAAGACCGACTACCCGCTCGATGCCGCGAACTACATCAAGGACTACTGGGGCGCGGGCCGCGAAGCGACGTATGCGGATTTTCCGTTGCTGGGTCGCGGGCCTTTCGGGAATGCGATCCGCATCGTCAAAGAGACGGACGAGAACTTCCGGCCGTTCCTGTTTGTGCCGCGGTCCCGGCTGCACGACACGCCGCTCGACATCAAGGGCGCGGGCAAGTCGGTCACGGTGGTCGTGTGGGCGATTCGCGAGAGCGGGAATCACGCGCTGGCGGGTATCTGGCATGAGGGCACCGATTTGAAACAAAGCGAGACCGCCACGATCGCGAAGGTCGAGCGCGGCCAGCGCCAATACGCGCTCTTTGCCGGGCTGAACAAGCAGGGCAGCGCATGCGGCCATGTTTCGGAGAACGGCGCAAGTTCGTTCCTAAACAAGTATGCGCTGCATAAATGCAACTCCGCCGACCTCTCGCCCGAAGTGCCCGCCGACTCGCCCGCCGGGGTGATCGACAAATCGTGGCAGTGCTTCGCGATGACATTTGACCACGAGAAGGACGAGCTCACCGGCTGGCTGAACGGCGTCTCCGGCGACCGCTGGCTCGACCAGCCAAAAAAGGACGGACTCATCAAATCCGCCTACAACGCCTACATGCAGGGCCACTTTGCCCGCACGCCGGACAAAGAGCCCGCAGAAGACGCCGCGTTTCCGAGAGACCAATACTACAATCCGCCCGAGGGCGAACCGCTGAGCGTGAAAGTGCTGCGTGAAGCCGACGGTGAACGCGTCGAGCTGCGCGAACATCGCTACACGAAAATCGAGGTGACGCTGCGCGACGGAAAGGAAGTCGCCCGCGACCTCGTCGGCCTGCGCCTGAATCCGTGGTGGTATCCGCACGACCTTTACACGCCGCGCGACGCACAAAGCGGCGGCCCGTTCACCATCGGCCGCGTCATCCACAGCAGCCGCAGCGTCGGCTTCACTGGCTGGATCGGAGGCGTGGCGATATTCAATCGTGCGTTGAGCTCGGACGAGCTGGCGGGACTGGCGGAGATTCGTTCGAGCATTCAAAAGCGGTGAGCTGCGTTTCGAGTCAGCGGGTGCTGGAATCTCGAATTCCGAATGCGAGTTTTTGCCTCGCAAGGGATGGCTCGCATCGCTCTTCTGCCGCCTCCGGAACCCGCCAGACAGTTTCAACGCAATTTGATTTCGACTCCCGGAAACGCGCACTTATGAAAACCATCCTACTCACTCTTTCCACGCTGTTCGCGTTCGCTTCATCGTCGCTTGCGGCTGACACGAAACCTGCCCCGCCCGATTTCACGAAGGGCGACAAGCCCGGCGCGGCGCATGACTGGACGCTTGGTCCGACCGGTGCACGCGGGTGGATTTTCACGGCGAATGGTCACTCGCGCGACGCGCGGCAGATTCTTGTCACGGAAGTGGCAAAGGGCTCGCCGGCGGATGGTGTGTTGAAATCGGGCGATGTGATTCTCGGTGTGGAAGGGAAGCCTTTCACAGACGATGCGCGCGTGACATTTGCGAAGGCCATCGCCGCAGCGGAGGCAAACAAGGGCGCGCTGCGGATTCAGCGATGGAGCGCGGGGAAGGTGGACGCGGCGGAGCTTAAGCTGCCGGTTCTCGGCGCATACAGCGCAACCGCGCCGTACGACTGCGCGAAGTCGAAACGCATCTACGAGCTGGGCGTCGCATCGCTCGCGCAGCGCATGGGCGCGGCGGATTACGGCAAGGGGATGCACGGCATCGTGCGCGGCTGCAACGCGCTGGCACTGCTGGCGGCCGGGAACAAGGAGTGGATGCCGATTTTGCAAAAAGAGGCGAAGTGGGCGGCGGACTTCACCGACAAGGGTTACCTCTCCTGGTCCTACGGCTACGTGATGATGTTTCTCGCCGAATACGTGATGGCCACCGGCGACAAGTCGGTACTGCCGGGGCTGGAGCGACTCGCGCTGGAGACGGCGCGCGGGCAGAGCGCGGTGGGAAATTGGGGGCATCGCTTTTCGCCGAACGGCATCAATCTCGAAGGATACGGCGCGATGAATGCGCCGGGGCTTTCGCTCAGTATCGGCATGGCACTCGCGCGCGAGGCGGGCGTGAAGAACGCGGACATCGACAATGCGCTCGTGAAGTCGGCGAGGATGCTCCGCTGGTTTGTGAATAAAGGCGCGATACCCTACGGCGACCATCAGCCGTTCTTCGCCCACGAGGACAACGGCAAGTGCGCCGCTGGCGCTGTGTTCTTCGACCTGCTCGCCGACCGCGAAGCGGCGGAGTTTTTCGCAAAGATGTCCGCCGCCGCCTACAGCGAGCGTGAGCGCGGGCACACGGGCAATTTTTTCAACATGCTCTGGGCGCTCTCCGGCGTCGCGCGCTGCGGCCCGCTCACGACCGGCGCGTATTTAAAAGAACACGCGTGGTATTACGACCTTGCACGCGGCTGGGACACGAAGTTCCTCTACCAAGGCTCGCCCGTCGGCGAGGAGGAGAGCGGTGCTTACAAAAGTTGGGATTGCAGCGGCAGCTACCTGCTCGGCTACGCGATGCCGCTGAAATCGCTGCGCCTCACCGGTAAAAGGCCGTTCATCGTTCCGCCGCTCGATGCCTCGCAGTCCGCCGCCGTCATCGCCGCCGGGCGCGACTACACCTACAAGGGTGACGAGAACCGGTACGAAAAACGCACCACCGAGCAACTGCTCGCCGGCCTCGAAAGCTGGTCGCCCTTCGTCCGCGGACGCTCCGCTGCCACGCTCGGAAAGCGCGAAGGCGAGCACCTTCCCACGCTGCTGAGAATGCTCGCCGGCAAAAATCGCGACGCCCGCTACGGTGCCATCGAAGCCCTCGGCGCACTTGGCCCGCGTGCGGATGCCGCCGCGCCGCAACTTCGCGCCGCACTGCAAGACTCCGACCCGTGGATTCAGTGCCTCGCCGCAGAAGCCCTGCCCGAACTCGGCCCCGACGCGCGCAAAGCCAGCGTGAGCGACCTGCTCGCTCTTGTCGTCCGCACGAACCCTGCCGACCCACGCCGTCAGGCCGCGCGCTACGCGAGCTTCTCGCTCTTCTCACCATTTCCGGGCGCCCGCGGCCCGCGCAGCATCCTCGCGCAATCGCTCGACGGGGTGGACCGCTCAAAGCTCGTCCCCGCCGTGCAATCGCTGCTCGCGCACGAAGACAGCGTACCGCGCAGCGCCGCAGGCAGGACTTTCAAAAACCTCTCCGACGAAGACCTCGTCGCTCTGCTGCCGAGCATCGTCAAAGCCGTCGAAAAACTCGCACCGAGCAACGAAATGTTTGCCGACGGCGTCCGCCTCGCCGGCCTCGAACTGCTCTCGCGCCTCGGCATCCGCGAAGGTATGGCGCTCTGCGTATCCGTCATCGAGCCCGACCGCTGGGGCAGCAAGGACCGTATGAGAGGCTGCCTTAAATCGCTGCAAAACTACGGAGCTCACGCAAAGGAATTTCTGCCGAAATTAAAGGAAACGCGCACCTACCTCGCCACGGTCAAGAAGGCCAGCGCAGACACGCTCGCGGAATTCGACAAAGCCATCACAGCCATCCAAAACAGCACCGCAACGCCAACACTCGTGAACCTCGCCGATTTCAAGACACGACCGGCAAAGTAGGACCGCGCCGGGCTCATTGATGACATCAACGCACCGGCATTTGCGAAGGGAGAAGGCACTGGCGGATTGCACTTCAAGTATGAAATTTCTCGCCATCCTGTTCATTGCGTTGTCGTTCGTTTCCGGCGCAGCCGGGAAGCCCAATATCGTCGTCATCATGGCGGACGATCTTGGCTGGCGGGATCTCCACTGCTACGGCAACGCACAGGTGGACACTCCCCCTTTGGACAAGTTGGCCCCGGAAGACATGCGCTTCACCGGCTGGATCGGCGGCGTCGAGGTCTTCAACCGTGCGTTGAGCGCGGAGCAACTGGCGGCGATTCGTTCGGCGATTCTTACAGGGCGAATGCGCCCGAACCCGAGAATGGAACATCGAGTTCTCACGACTACCTGAATCTCCGTTCGCACTGCATGGTACGGCGGCGGCGGCGGGCGGCTATGGTAGATGCCGCTCCCAAGAGCCCGATGAATGCGGCCGAGGGCTCCGGTATCGGGGTGTAGCTTACAGTGAGCTTTGGCTGGAATGCGGAGGTGGAATTCTCGCGGGAGGCAAACGCTTTTGCAGTGCCATTCTGGCTTTCATCGCCGATGAGGAACCAGCCGTGATTGGATGAGGGCGCATCGAGCCAGCCTTGCACATCCGCGACGAGTGCGGTGGTGGAGGCCCATGTATAATAGGCACCTTCCGCGCCAACGACGGTGGCTGCGCTGGAGACGGGCTCGAAGTCCCCACCAGAATTCGTCCAAAATGCATTTGTGTATGACGAGTGAAGCCACGTGGCATCTCCCGTGGTGGCTTGCGTGCCGCCGCCGCCGCGGTTGCCGGCGCTGGATGTCCCCTGGCCCCATTCGGTGCGCGCTTCATGCAACCCCATGCTGGTGGCGAAAGCCTGCGCCTGGACCAAGTGCAGCACGAGCGTCACGGATTGAATCTGCGATCCCGCAGGGATGATCCCGAGGTCGAACTCCAACAACCCTCGACGAATGCCACCCGCTGCGGTGATGCCCGAAAAGAACGACGGCCCGGCACCGTTGCTCAGCGATCCCGCCGCGTCCTCGTAGAGTGAATTATCCTTCAGCGCGCCGATGTTTACGACTGCCGCTGGCGTGTCAATGATGGCGATTAGGAAGGCACTCGCACGGATGAATGTTTGGAGTTTCATGGAAATTCGAGAATAGCCCGGAGTCTCTATTTTCCACGCAGCGCATCAACCCGGCGCTCGCGCTGGAAAGTGAAATGATGCACGCAAATGACACGACGAAGTGCCGAATGCGACGCGCACCGTGCGGCGGTAGCAGTCGTATGTCGCGCGTTTCCATCGTCTCACGAATTCACCATCTGCGCGACTCTCGTGTGGCGGGCAGTTTTCCCAATTCTCACGTTTTCGAGCCATTGTCGTCATCACAAAGAAACCTCCTCCCGCAACAAGGTGCGCCCATGATTATTCGTCCTATTCTCGCGCTGTGTGTGATTGGTTTTGCTTCGCAGGGAGCTGCACAGACCCCGGTGGAAGAACCCGCGCCACGTCGAGGCACATCCGTGGGCGAGCGCCCGATTCGCGCCGCCGTCCCGCGGCTTCCCATCATCGCCCAGGCTGCCTTCACCGCGGAGCTTCCGCCACTCCCGGAGGGCGTGGAGGATCTAAAGTTTGCAGACTTTTACAAGATGCCCGTAGGCCCGCGCGGACTGGAGCCCACCGAGCGTCTGCTCGCCCTGGATGGCAAAAAGGTGCGCCTCAGCGGCTTCTTCGTATTTGAAGACTGGGCCACTTGCACCTGCCCGGACGAGCCCGCCACGCCGCCAAAGACCGCAGCAGCCCGGCGCGCGGCTGCACGGCCGAAGTGGATGAAACACGTAGTACCTGGCCGCATCATGTTTGCCCCGCTGCCTGTCACGGTGAGCCTCGGGCACTATGGGCTGGCGGATGACCTGCCGGCGCAGGTCGCATTCCTCGATGTCGTGCCGCGATTCGGCGAACCCGTCTTCTACCAGCCCGGCATCTTCTCCGTCATCGGTACTCTTAGTCTTGGGCACAAGCAGGAGATCGACGGACGCATCTCCCACGTCCGCGTGAAGGTGGAGAAGGATACCGACATCGTCCGCCTCGCGGCGTCACTCCCTAGGCAAAGGCAAGTCTCCCAAACCGGATCCGCCGACG
>SXGQ01240291.1_pt1 | contig 43876 bp, 37 predicted proteins | sample 3178371 | NCBI WGS metagenome assembly SXGQ01 (sample SAMN11356859, study PRJNA531348) | freshwater metagenome | isolation source: freshwater sample F1-20 | place: China: Fuxian Lake, Yuxi | collected 2017-12-25
ATAACTCCATCATCTGCAGCAACAACTAGAACTGCAATATCAGTTACCTTGGCACCACGAGCACGCATAGCGGTAAAAGCCTCATGACCTGGAGTATCAATAAATGTAATTGCTCGATTATTTCCGTTGTGATCATGATGAATTTGATAAGCACCAATATGTTGAGTTATTCCACCTGCTTCAGATTTAATAACCTCAGTTGACCTAATGGCATCTAACAATCTTGTCTTACCGTGATCAACATGGCCCATTACGGTAACAATTGGCGAGCGCACTACTAAGTCTTCCTGATCAATCTCTTCGAGCTCTTGCTCTAAATTGATATCAAACTCTTCAAGTAGTTCACGATCTTCATCCTCTGGGCTGACAATTTGAATCACAAATCCAAGTTCAGCTCCCAATAATGTAAAGGTATCTTCATCTACCGATTGAGTAGCAGTTACCATCTCACCTAAGTGAAATAATGCTGATACTAGTGCGGCTGGATCTGCTTTAATTTTTTCAGCAAAGTCCATCAATGTTGCACCTCTTCGCATACGAACAACGGTCTTACCATCGCCGCGAGGTACTACTGCACCACCTAATTGTGGTGCTGGTAAATTTTCAAAATCTTCGCGTCTTTCTTTTTTACTCTTTTGTCCACGATTTTTACTCTTACCTTTACCACCCTTACCAAATGCACCAGCTGCTCCACCGCGTTGTGGTGGACGACCTCCACCTTTTCCACCAAATGGTGAACCGGTAGATGGTGATGAAGATGGCGAGCGATATGGTGATGATGTTGAAGGTCTAGCTGATGTACCACCGGTTGCAGGTCGTGGATTATTTTGTGCAGGTCTTGCTGCAAACCCTGGTCTAACCGATCCAGGACGTGCTCCTGACATTGGTGGACGTTGACCTGGTTTTAATTTCTCACCACTCCTACCACCTTCTCCTGGTCTAATTGGTCTAGCTGGTGGACGTGGTCCGCCACCACCTGAACTAAATGGATTATTACCAGCTCTAGGTGGTCTTGGTAATGCACTTGGTGCAGATGGTGTTGCTGAAAATGGATTATTTGTCGCACGCGGTGGTTGTGCAGGTGTTGCAGCTCTTGCTGGTGGAGTTATCGGTGTTGCATCTTCAATCATTTGCTGTAATTCAGGAGGTAAATCCTCAACTTTTAAAGTTTGTTTTGGTGCGGCTTTTTTAACAGGTGCTTTCTTAGTTTTTGGCGCGGCTTCAGCAGGAACTAAATCTGGAAACTTATCCATCAACTTGCGCACGACAGGTGCTTCAACAGTTGATGATGCTGAGCGAACAAATTCGCCAACTTCTTGTAGCTTAGCTAGCAGCTCTTTACTTTCAAGCCCTAACTCTTTAGCTAGTTCATAAACGCGGACCTTGGCCACACTTCTCCATCTCCTGGCCCGACGTTATTTACGTTCGAGCCTAAATTGACCTACTCATAATCTTGCAGTGCTCATTAGAGTGTCATTCTCGCTCGCTCCGTACTGTTAATAATCACTTAAATTCTTTAAGTAATCTTCCAACTCTTGATATTTAATCTCGCCTTCAAATTTGAAGGAGTGATTAAATGCTTTTCGCTCAAGTGCTATCCGAATACAATTTCGGTGAAGCCATGCTCCCCGACCTGGCATTCGATGGTTTAAGTCAACTTTAACTTCATTATTGACTAACACCGTGCGAATTAAATCTGTCCAATTCTCAAGCTTTCGGCAGGCGATACAACTTCGCTGCCTGAGCTTTTTCCTAGACATCTAAACTCTACCCTAAGCCCCTTCAGTAGGTGAAATGGTTGGCGCAGGAGGTGAATTTTCCGCCTTAATTTGCGTAACTGGATTATCTGGATGGATATCAATCCGCCATTGCGTAAGCCGAGCAGCAAGTCTGGCATTTTGGCCATCTTTGCCAATGGCTAGTGATAGTTGATAATCCGGCACAATAACCTTGGCTGATTTACTTTCTAGATCAACAATTTCAACAGAGCTTACCTTTGCTGGCGCTAATGCATTTGCTACATAAATTGCTGGATCATCAGAGTAATCAATAATGTCAATCTTTTCGCCATTTAGTTCGTTCATAACATTTTGTGCTCTTGATCCCTGCGGCCCAATTAACGCACCCTTTGGACTAACTCCAGCTCGATGAGTTCGGACAGAGAGTTTTGTTCGAGCTCCTGCTTCACGAGCAATTCCAACTATATCTACAACACGATCTTTAATTTCTGGGACTTCAAGAGCAAATAACATTTTTACAAATGCTGGGTGAGAACGTGACAGAGTAACCTCTGGGCCTTTTTCACCTTGCTTAACATCAACTACAAAACACTTTATACGATCACCATGCTTAAACACTTCACCTTTAACTTGTTCAGCTAGAGGTACTTTTCCTTCTACACGTCCTAGATTTACATAAATTATTTCAGCATCTCTTCCCTGCTGCACTACGCCACCAATTACATCTCCTACTGAACCTGAGAACTCTGTAACAACCTCAAGATCCTTTGCCTCGCGCATCTTTTCTTTAATAACTTTGCGAGCAGTCTTATCTGCTAACTTACTAAAGCCATCTGGGTTATCGGTTACCGTGTCGATGCGATCACCATCTGGACCTAGAACTGGAACATAGATAACTAACTCACCACTTTGTCGATTTAATACCGCACGTCCATGCGGTTTGGCGCCCGGTAAAGTTGCATACGCTACTGCTACCTCATTTTCAATGGCATTAATTAATCTCTCTAGTGGCAACTTCTTTTCTTGTGCTAGAACTTTAAGCGCTTCAACATCAACACTCATTTTTTGCCTGACTTAAACTCAACTTCAAGAGTGGCTCGTTTTATATCTAGATACTTAATATTTTGCTCATCAACTGTTGCTGAATCTTCACTTGCTGATTTAATCCGACCTAAAATCTGGCTGCCATCTATCGTAATTACCTTTACTAGTCGATCAATATTTTTTCGCCAGTGTCTTGGTTTTGTTAATGGTCGATCAATTCCAGGAGATGTAACCTCTAGTGTAAAAGGAGTAGATCCTAGGGCTGGAATATTTTCAACAATTTCAGAAATTGCTTTAGTAGCTACCGTAACCTCATCTAAAGATAGGTGTCGATCGGCATCAACAATGACAGTTAACAAACTGCGTCTACCAGCTGAGGTGATATTTAAATCTTCTAGATAAAAACCAAGTGAGGTTAGAGCGGGAGTGATCACCGCTGATATTTCTTCCTTTTTTCCCATTTTTTCCCTCTTCGATATTAAGTTGTAGTACAAGTTTAACTTATAAATGTATCCCAAGCAACGCGAGCGATTAGTAAAAATATGACTGCTAAAAATACTTTTCTAACCAAGGCAGAGCCACCTTTGATTGCCATGCGTGATCCAATAATTGCTCCAGTAACATTGGCAACAGCTAGTAATAGACCAAGTTGCCACCAGATATGTCCGGTAAGTTGAAAACTCAATATTGCTCCAGCATTAGTTGCGATATTTACTAACTTGGCAGTTCCTGATGCCTTTAGAAATGCATACCCAATAACTGAGACTAGAAAGAAGACTAGGAATGTGCCAGTGCCTGGTCCAAAAATTCCATCGTAAAAACCAATAAGAAAACCAATTAAAGCAACAATTACTAATCTCTTACTATGGGTGAATTTTAAATTTTCTGCCATACCCAGCTCTGGTTTTTTCCAAGTATAAATGGCGACTAAAATTAAAAGTAAAACTATAAATGGCCTAAAGAAACCAACTGGTACAAATGCTGCCATAGCTGCACCCGCAATTGAACCGATAAATGCTGGCAGCATCATTGTTAAGGTGAGTGGGATATCTAGCTTTATATTTTTAAAGTAATTTCTAGCAGCTGCTGCCGTACCAAAAATTGATGGTACTTTGTTAGTTCCTAAAATTAGGGGAAGCTCTTTGTTGGGTAAGCCAATGATTAATGATGGTAATTGGATTAATCCACCACCACCTGCCATTGCATCTACAAAGCCTGCAAATCCTGAAGCGATCGCTAGAAAGATCGCAATCTCAATACTCATTATTGAACTATAGTTTTAACAACATCAGCTAAGACAACTTCTTGCTTAGATGATGACTTTCGATCTCTTATCTCTACTTTGCCATCTGCTAATGATTTTCCAACAATAATAATTTTGGGGATACCTATTAACTCTGCATCTTTAAACTTAACCCCAGCACTTGCTTCTCTGCGATCATCAAGTAGAACTTCTAGGCCCTTTGCCTCTAAATCCTTTGCAATTTGTTCTGCAACATCAAATGGGTGATCTTCTTTTCCAGTAGCAACGATATGAACATCGGCTGGTGCTATTTCACTTGGCCAACAAAGACCTAATTCATCATATGTTTGTTCTGCAATTGCTGCCACCGCTCTGGAAACTCCAATTCCATAAGAGCCCATAGTCACAACAACTGGCTTACCTTCTTTATCTAAGACTGTTAATCCCAAACTTTGGGCATACTTACGTCCCAATTGGAAAATATGTCCAATCTCAATTGCTCTATCAATTACAACTGGTTTAGCACATTTTGGACAACTATCTCCAGCTTTAACCTCAGCAGCTTCAACATACTCTTCGACAATAAAATCTCGTCCACAAGTCACATTCTTAGCATGCTTATCTTTTTTATTAGCTCCAGTAACCCAATGGGAACCCTCAACAACTCTTGGATCTGCATATAGTTTTAAGCCAAATTCTTTAGCATCTTGCGGGCCGACATAACCTTTAACTAGTTTTGGAAACTTAGCAAAATCTGCATCTTCAAATAATCTTAAATCTTTAACGCCAGATATATTTGCACCTAATCTCTTTAAATCAACCTCACGGTCTCCTGGCACTAATACAGATATTGGCTTCTCATCTGCCATTAACAAAACATTTTTTAAGGTATCAGCAGCTGAAATATTTGCTGAGTACTTACTATTAAATAACTCAACTAATGAATCAATTGTTGGAGTATTTGGTGTATCTAATACCTCAATAGCTCCAACTTTCTCTCCTTTATATGGAGCAGTAATTGTTACCATGGCCTCAACATTTGCCGCATAACCACAACCATTACATAAAACATATGTATCTTCACCGGTTGGGCAAGGAGCTAAAAACTCTTCAGATTTTGAACCACCCATTGCTCCGCTCATGGCTGAGACGATGTTGTATTTCAACCCTAAGCGATCAAAAGTCTTAACATAAGCTTGTCGATGTTTGTTGTAAGAAACTTCAAGACCTGCATCATCAATATCAAAACTATAGGAATCTTTCATTACAAACTCTCTACCTCTAATGATTCCACTTCGAGGACGCGGTTCATCACGAAACTTAGTTTGAATTTGATAAATAGAAAGTGGTAAATCTTTATAAGATGAGAACTCGCCTTTAACCATTAAGGTAAACATCTCTTCATGAGTTGGACCTAGTAGAAAGTCATTCTTTTTTCTATCCTGTAATCTAAATAAATCTGGGCCATATTCAGCCCAACGATTTGTTGCCTCGTATGGATCTTTTGGTAGTAATGCTGGGAAGTGAACCTCTTGAAAACCTGCAGCATCCATCTCTTCTCTAATTATGTTTTCTATCTTGCGATAAGTTCTATATCCGAGTGGTAACCATGAGTAAATTCCAGCAGCAATTCGACGAACAAATCCAGCTCTAACTAATAATTTATGGGAGGCAACCTCAGCATCCGCTGGATCATCACGCAAAGTGCGCAACAATAGAGTCGACATCCTTAACATAGGTAAAGCCTACCTACTGAACTGCAACAGATGGTTCTCCTGATGCCACACCAGCTGCCTGCATTTCTTCAGCAAGGCGCATAGCCTCTTCAATTAAGGTCTCAACTATTTGTGCCTCGGGCACGGTTTTAATTACCTCACCTTTTACAAATATCTGGCCCTTTCCATTTCCAGAGGCCACACCAAGATCTGCTTCTCTCGCTTCACCAGGTCCATTAACAACACATCCCATAACTGCTACCCGAAGTGGCACTGTCATTCCTTGTAAACCTGCCTGAACTTTTTCCGCTAATGAATACACATCGACCTGCGCTCTTCCACAGGATGGACAAGAAACTATCTCTAACTTACGTTGACGAAGATTTAAAGATTCTAAAATCGATATTCCAACTTTTACCTCTTCAACAGGTGGTGCTGATAGTGAGACTCTAATCGTGTCGCCAATTCCTTCTGAAAGTAAAATTCCAAATGCGGTTGCAGATTTAATTGTGCCTTGAAAAATTGGTCCAGCCTCAGTAACACCTAGGTGTAGTGGGTAATCACATTTGGCGGCTAATAAACGATAAGCCTTAACCATTGTTACTGGATCATGATGCTTTACAGAAATTTTAATATCTCTGAAATCATGTTCTTCAAATAAAGATGCCTCCCATAAAGCTGATTCAACTAATGCCTCTGGCGTTGCCTTGCCATACTTTGAAAGCAATCTTGGATCTAAAGATCCTGCGTTAACACCAATTCGAATTGGAATACCAGCATCTTTGGCAGCCTTTGCAACCTCTTTAACCTTGTCATCAAATTGCTTAATATTGCCAGGGTTAACTCGAACAGCTGCGCATCCAGCATCAATAGCTGCAAAAATATACTTTGGTTGAAAGTGAATATCTGCAATTACAGGAATCTGAGATTTTTTAGCGATCTGAGAGAGTGCATCTGCATCATCTTGAGAAGGAACTGCAACTCTTACTATCTGGCAACCAGAGGCAGTAAGTTCTGCAATCTGCTGCAAAGTTGAATTCACATCGGCGGTTAAAGTTGTGCACATAGATTGCACTGAGACTGGAGCATCTCCCCCAACTAAAACTGAACCAACCTTTAATTGCCGAGTTTTTCGGCGAGGAGCCAAAGTTGGTGGTGGAGCTGATGGAATTCCTAAATCAACCATGGGTAAACCTTACCTAGAAATTAAGTCTAATCGGGTTGAAGATATCGGCAGTAAGCAGCAATAGTGATAAACAAGCCATGAATATGAAGACCACCATAGTAATTGGCGCCAATCTTTCGACATCAAATGGAGCAGGTTTTGGTATTCCCCTTCGTTTTGCATTTAAGTTTCTGATGCCATCTGCAACTGCAACTGCCATATGCCCGCCATCTAATGGCAGAAGTGGCAGTAAATTAAACATGCCTACGAAAAGATTTAAAGAAGCAATTATTAATAAGAAGGTAGCAACTTTCTCTCTGGTTGTTAATTTATCAGTTTCAGCTGTCTCACCACTTACTCTGGCTACTCCAACTACACCAACTAGACCTTCAGCGTCACGTTTTTCACCACCAAATGTTTGCCGAACTAAATCTGGAATTTTTGCAGGTAATGTAAAGAGGGCAGTCAAACTATTTCCTAAAATTTCACCGGTGTATTTAGTTGCCTTTGCAGTTGCCTCTACTGGACCATAAGTAATAGTGCCGATGGTATTTACTACCCCTAATACGCCAACACTTTTACCATCTAAGTCTCTACTGTCAGGAGTAACCAAAATATCAATAGGCATGCCATTACGTTCAATAGTTATTTCAAGTTCTTTACCAGCTGATTGCCTGATTATGGTTACAACATCAACCCACTCAGAATATGACTTTCCATCAACTTTTGTGATTTTATCTCCAGCTTGTATGCCAACATTTTTTGCAGGTGAAGGTGTTGACCTTGAAGTACAAACTTCATTTGCTACCTTTGGAATACATTCGCTAACTGCTTCTACTGTGCTAGTTACTGAGGTAACTCCGACAGATGAGAAAAGTGTAAGTAAAAGTACGAAGCCAATAACAAAGTGCAAAAATGAACCTGCACCTAAAACAATTAATCGTTGACCAACCCCTGCTTTAACAAAAGCGCGTTCTGAATCTTGTGTATCTAGTACCTCCCTAGGTGACATGCCAACAATTCTGCAGTAGCCACCAGCTGGGATGGCCTTTACGCCAAACTCAGTTTCACCACGTTGGGTAGACCATAGTTTTTTTCCAAAACCAATAAAAAATTCAGTTACTTTCATACCAAACTTCTTTGCAGTTAAGTAATGCCCTGCTTCATGAATCATCACTGAAATCAATAGCGCCATCACAAATGCTAGAACTCCAATAATGCTCACTTAGCTAGCTCCTTAATTAACTCCTGTGCCTTCATACGTGCACCCTGCTCTACGGCACTGACATCAGAGATATCTCTAATTGTAGTTGGTGTGTTACCTGTAAATGAGTCAACAACCTTCTCTACGCTCTCAATAATTGCTGTGAACTTAATTTGGCCAGCCAAAAACGCTGCAACAGCCACCTCATTTGCTGCATTAAATACTGCAGGTAATTCACCACCTAACTCGCCGCACTTTCTTGCTAAATCAATTGCTGGATACTTTTTACTATCAATCGGCAAGAACTGCCAGGTATTTGGTTTGCTCCAATCAATTGGATTACATGCCTTGTTTATTCGCTCTGGATATGCAAGCGCGTAGGCAATTGGTCCTTTCATATTTGGTGGTGAAGCTTGGGCAATTGTTGAACCATCTACATATTCCACAAAGGAATGAACTACTGATTGAGGATGAATTACTGCATCAATTGCTGAATACGGCAGATCAAATAGGTAATGGGCCTCAATTATTTCTAATCCTTTATTAAGAAGTGTTGCAGAGTTAATTGTAACTACCTCACCCATCGTCCAAGTTGGATGAGTTAAGGCATCCGCAACTGTTACATTTGTTAAATCATCTCTATCTCTAAATGGCCCACCACTTGCAGTTAAAATCAACTTTCTAACATCACTAATTTTTCCAGCAAGAAGTGCTTGATATATTGCAGAGTGTTCAGAATCAACTGGAATCAGTTTATCCCGGCCATACTTCATTACTAGATCCCCGCCTGCTACTAAGGATTCTTTATTTGCTAATGCAACTTTATTGCCAACTGATAACGCTGAAAGTGTCGGCCCAAGACCGATTGAACCAGTTATTCCATTTAAAACGATATCGCAGGGAATTGCGGCAATTTCAATAGAAGAGTTATCGCCCTCAATTACTTTAATACCATCTACTACTGGAGTAGGAGCCATACTGCCAACTATTGGGACATTAAACTTTTTAGCCTGCTGCATTAATAAGCTAGGGTTTTTTCGACCCGCACTCATTGCAATGACTCGGAACTTATCTGGGTTTGCGGCAATAATTTCTAAAGCTTGCACGCCAATTGAACCAGTTGAGCCTAAAACTACTATTTCCCGCACCCACCTATCTTAACTGTGCCTCAAGTAAGAAAGTTCAGATAGAATTCCCGCATGTATTCCGAGTCAAAACCGACAATTGCGCAGAAACGCAACCTGGTTACTGCTATTCCTGGACCAAAGTCAGCGGAGTTAATTAAAAGAAGAGCAGATGCGGTTTCGGCTTCCTTAGGTACTGCATTTCCAGTATTCATTGATCGTGCTGAGGGCGCAATAATTCTTGATGTTGATGGCAACTCAATTTTAGATTTGGGCGCAGGAATTGCTGTGCTAAATGTTGGTCATTCAGCAAATAAAGTTATCGAAAATGTTAAAACTCAAATTGATTCATTTACTCATACTTGTTTTATGGTTGTGCCATACACCGGATATGTTGAAGTTTGCGAAGCACTAAATCGTTTAACTCCAGGTGATCATAAGAAAAAGTCTGCTCTCTTTAACTCAGGCGCAGAAGCAGTTGAAAATGCCGTAAAAATTGCTCGCAAATTTACTAAACGATCTGCAGTTGTTGTTTTTGAACATGGATACCATGGCAGAACTAATTTAACTATGGCAATGACGGCAAAGAATATGCCGTATAAAGATGGTTTTGGACCTTTTGCTCCAGAGGTATATCGCATGCCGATGGCTTATCCATATCGCTGCAGCGCATGCACTAAACCTTGTGAAAGTTCTATGTTATCTATGGTAATTCATAAAATGGAAAAGGAAATTGGTGCAAACAATATAGCTTGTATTGTTATCGAACCGATTCTTGGTGAAGGTGGATTTATCGTTCCATGTAAGGGCTTTTTGCCAGGGCTTGCTAAATTCTGTCAGGAAAATGGAATTGTTTTTATCGCAGATGAGGTTCAAACTGGATTTGCCAGAACTGGAGACATGTTTGCCTGTGAGGATGAATCAGTTGTTCCAGATTTAATTGTTACCGCAAAAGGAATTGCCGCCGGCTTGCCACTTGCTGGTGTTACTGGAAGAGCTGAAATTATGGATTCAATCCACCTAAGTGGTTTAGGTGGGACCTATGGTGGAAACCCAGTCGCCTGTGCTGCCGCCCTTGGTGCAATTGAAATTATTGAGAAAGAAAAACTCACGGAGCGGTCAAAGAAAATTGGCAAGATTATGAGTGATGCCTTAAATCAAATGGCAAAGAAGCACTCAATTATTGGTGATGTTAGAGGCCGAGGTGCGATGCAAGCAATTGAGTTAATTAAGCCTGGCACTAATGAGCCAAATGCCGAAGCTCAAGCTGCAATTGTTAAGTATTGCGTCAGTAAAGGTGTGTTAATTCTTTCTGCTGGAACTTATGCGAATGTAATTAGATTACTACCACCACTGATTATTGATGAAGAGTTGTTAAAAGATGGACTTGCAGTATTAGATGAAGCAATAGCCTCTATCAAATAATTAATCTCGATCTAATATATTTCTTGTAGGTGAGTACTTTCCACCTGATTTTTTAAATGAAATCGCACTTAACGCCTCTAGTACTACTCGATTAGCTAAAATTGCTGTGATATCACTGCTGTCATAGGCAGGTGCAACCTCAACTACATCAATACCAACTATTGGTAACTCCAAACAAATTCTTCTTACCGCTTCAAGTAACTCTCTACTTGTCATTCCACCTGGCTCTGGTGTTCCAGTTCCAGGAGCCATGCCAGGATCAACCACATCAATATCTACTGATAAAAAGACACCGTCACAATCATTAGTAAGAATTTCGAATGATTCATCTAATACAGTTTTCATACCCCGATGATGAATCTCAGTCATCTCATAAGATTTCATACCTTTACTTGCCATCCATTTAAATGTGGCATCATCTGGCCAATATCCGCGAAGTCCTAATTGTAAAAAGCGATCACCTCTTACCGCACCAGATTCAATTAATCTGCGCATTGGTGTGCCATGACCGATTAATGCACCAAAATGATCTTCACCAGTATCGGCATGGGCATCAAAGTGAATCATAGAAACTTTGCCTTTACCTAAGTGATTAGCAATACCGGCTACATCTGCAGATGCAACAGAGTGATCACCGCCTAGTACGATCGGAATTGCACCAGCTTTTGATATTTTCTCAGTAGCATTTTCCAAAACTTTAAGTGAGTTCACTAAATCTCCACCAGGCATCAACAAATCGCCTGCATCAAATATCTTTAATTTTTGTAATGCATCGGTGCGAAGAGCTAAATGTGGCCGAGAGCCATCATGAGGTAAGTAATCCCCCATACGAATTGCTTGTGGACCCATCTTGGCACCTGATCTATGGGATGTTCCACTATCAATTGGTGCGCCAACAATTACGACATCAGCACCTTTATAACTATCAGGTTTATCTAGATCACATCTTGGAATTCCAAGAAATGTGAAATCAGGGCCATACATATTGCCGATATTAGTCATGACTTCTTTCGTTGACGGCTTACAACTTGTCCTACTATGACAATAATTAATGCAATAAAAAACATAGCACTACCAATTACATTTGCCTGCGCTGGAATACCACGGGCAGCTGATACATAAACAAACTTAGGAAATGTGGAGACAATTCCGGAATTAAAGTTTGTAATAATAAAGTCATCAAAGGATAGAGAAAAGGCAAGCAAAGCAGCTCCGGCAATACCTGGCATGACAAGTGGCAAGGTGACATATCTAAATGTTTCTCGCTCATTCGCATATAGATCCATCGCAGCTTGTTCTAGTCGAGGATCTAAAGATGCAATGCGTGCTTTCACAGTTACAACAACAAATGAAATACAAAACATTACGTGCGCAATAACTACTGTCCAAAACCCTGGATTAATCCGAAGATTTAAGAACATAGCAAGCAAAGATGCACCAAGTACTACCTCTGGTGTTGCCATAGGTAGAAAGATCAAAAGGTTAGTAGTTTTTCTTCCCCTAAATTTATGTCGGCCGAGTGCGAATGCGATCATCGTTCCTAATACTGTTGCAAGTACAGTTGAAATAACTCCGATTTGAAGTGAGTTAACTACCGACTCACATACTTGCGGTGCTCCGCATGGATTTTTCCAATTATCGAGAGTAAATCCTTGCCATACAAGATTGCTTTTTCCCGCATCGTTAAACGAAAAAGCAAATGTATAAGCAACTGGTATAAAAAGATAAATAAATGCAACTCCGGCATAGATTCGAATTAAGTTTCTAGAAATCCACCTAGTAGCGCGATGGCTAAGTGAAGGCCTTGGGGCGGCAACTTTTGTCATACTAGCTCATCCGTTCCGGACTTACGAATATATAAAGTAACTAGAATCAAAATGGTCGCCATTAATGTAAAGGAAAGTGCGGCAGCAGTTGGGTAATCAACTACCGCGAAAAATCTAGATTCAATAACATTTCCGATCATTTTGGTATTTGGATTACCTAAAATTGCGGCATTGACATAATCACCAGCTGCTGGAATGAAAGTTAGTAATGTCCCTGCAACTAGTCCTGGCATAGATAGTGGCAAGGTAACTTTTCTAAAGGTCGTTAAGCCATTTGCATATAGATCCCCTGAAGCTTCTAGAGTTCTAGGATCAATACGTTCAAGACTTGCATACAGCGGCAGTGTCATGAATGGTAAGAAGTTATAGGCAAGTCCGATAACAACTGCAGCAGGTGTGTTATTTACTCTAAAAGTTTCATCGATAAAGGGTATTACTTTTATCGCTGAAACAACTGGCCCAGAATCTGCCAGGATTTGAGTCCAAGCGACTGTTCTTAAAAGAAAAGATGTAAAGAAGGGTGCAATAACTAGAACCAGTAATATATTTCTATACTTCCCAGATTTAAATGCAATGGCATACGCAAGTGGATATGCGATTGCTAATGCCAATATTGTTGCAAGGCCTGCATAAATAAATGATCTTAAGTACTGTTCTTTACTCACTAAAAATGCATCGATGTAATTTGCAAATCTAAGCTCTTGAACATAGGTTCCTATTTGTGAGCCCTCTGGCCTGACCATAGTTGAAGTGCTGGCGAGTGAAAAAATAGGGATGATGAAAAATGTAATTAACCAAATTAATCCTGGAGCTAACAGAATGTATGGGGTTAAAGATCTTCTTTTTAAACCACTGCCCGAATCTGTGTGGCTCTTACTTAAGCCATGCAAAAATGCCATTGATTACTCTTCGTCATCAAGATCGGAGCCAGCGTTAATATCTTGAGCACCATCTAATGCAAAGGTGTGCTCTGCATCCCACTCAAGTGAGACCTTATCGCCAACACGAAGATCATGTAATCCTTCATCATTTTGCTCAAAAACTACTAAATCTAAATCCCATGGTGCCTTCACTAAGTACTGGGTGGATGTGCCAACAAATGATCGATCGATTACGACACAATCTTTGATTGAGTTAATACCATTATCATCTAAGCGTAATTTCTCTGGCCGAACTCCTACGAAAACAGAATCATTATCAGTTGCAACCCTTGAAAGCGGTACTTCAAAGGTATGACCCTTGGCAGAGACAACAGCTTTACCATTTGCCCGATTAGTTACTTTTCCTTTGATCAAATTACATTGACCTAGAAAGTTAGCAACAAATGCAGTTTTTGGTGCCTCATAAAGCTCGGTAGCACTTCCCATCTGTTCAATCTTTCCCTGATTCATAACCGCAATAGTGTCAGCCATAGTCATAGCCTCTTCTTGGTCATGAGTTACATGGATAAAGGTAATTCCTACTTCAGTTTGAATTCGCTTTAACTCAATTTGCATCTGCCGTCTAAGTTTTAAATCAAGAGCGCCAAGTGGTTCATCTAATAACAAGACCTCTGGCCGGTTAACAATTGCTCTAGCAACTGCAATGCGCTGTTGTTGGCCACCTGATAGTTGATTTGGCTTTCGTTGCGCAAGGTGTCCCATCTCTACAAGATTCAAAGCATTTTCAACCTCAGTCTTAACATCTTTAAGTCCACGCCGTCTTAATCCAAATGCAATATTTTCAAATATTGTTAAGTGTGGAAACAATGCATAATTTTGAAAAACCGTATTTACATTTCGCCGATAAGATTTTTGAGTTGTAATATCAGTATCGCCAATAGAGATTGTGCCTGCAGATGGCTCCTCTAAACCTGCCACCATTCGAAGTGTTGTGGTTTTACCGCAACCAGATGGCCCAAGGAGTGCAAAGAATGAACCATCTGGTACTACTAAAGACAAATCATCTACAGCACAAAAATCACCATAGTACTTAGAGACTCGATCTAGTTTTAAGTCACCAGTATCTTGCGAAACTTTACTGTTCGCCATCACCGGATACTTATCTGATCCTTATTATCTCGAACTTAATTACCGATAGCTTCGTCAAAAGCTGTCTGGAATTTAGTTGACTCATCTGCAGAAAGGGATCTAAATACCTTTACCTTTTCTAATGTCGCAGCATCGGGGAATATGTAAGGGCTATTTGCTAACTCAGGATCAATTTTTTCTAGCTCAGGCTGAGCAGCCTCAACTGGGCAGATGTAGTTCACATAAGCTGCAACCTCAGCTGCAACTGCTGGTTCGTAGTAGTAATTCATTAAGCTTTCAGCATTCTTCTTATGGGTTGATGTTGATGGAATCAACATATTATCGCTCCATAATGTTCCACCAGATTCTGGAATAGCAAAGTCAAACTTGCCATCACTTTCTGCACGCAAAATAAAGATATCGCCAGACCAGCCAATAACCGCGTTGGCATCCCCACGCTTTAGATCCTCAGAGTAAGAGTTACCTTTTACCTGGCGAATAAATCCATCAGAAATTTTCCCCTTGAAGAAATCAATTGCATTCATGAACTGATCCTCGGTGAAATTTGAGGATGGATCCACACCTTGGTAAAGCATAATTACACCAATTGTGTCTCTTAGTTCAGATAAAACTACAATCTTGCCCTTATTAGCAGGTGCAAATAAATCTTCCATAGTACGAACACCCTTTGGAAGTTTTTGAGTATTCCAACCAAAACCAGCAAAACCTGATTGCCAAGTTAGTGAGTATTGGCGGCCCTTGTCATAGCCAACATTGGCTAGTACCTCACGAATATTTGATTTGTTTGGCACATTTTTTGGATCTAGCTTTTGAGCATATCCCTGCTCAATAAATCTAGCTTCCATCCAATCTGTTGGCGTAACAATGTCGTATCCGATATCAGATCCGATTGAAAGCTGACCTTGTACTTTTCCGTAAAATGTATTGTTGTCATCAATTGCTTCTTCATAGGTTGCTTTAATTCCACTTTTTTGCTCAAAGGCAGCAAGTGTTGGATAAATCTTTGTATCCTCATTAAAATCTAAATACACAGGCCAGTTTGCCCAGCGAACAATCTTTTCTGTATCACTTACATCTACTACTGCTTCTAATCCTGTAGATGAACCTGTTCCACATGCTGCTAATAATCCAGCTGCTGAGGCTGCACCGACGCCAGCAAATAATGAACGACGAGTTAATTGTGCTCGGATAATTGCACGAGCTTCTGGGGAGAGTGATTTCTTATCTTTCTTCATTAGGTCACTTTCTTTTCTCTAGTCGGATGGGTCGGTTACTAAAGGGAATGTGGGGAAATCTATCAGGCGTTGAGGTTAGTCATCACATGTTTGATGCGAGTGTATTCCTCAAATCCATAAGCAGAAAGGTCTTTGCCGGTTCCTGAGTGCTTAAATCCACCATGTGGCATCTCCGCAACCATTGGGATATGGGTATTTATCCACACGCAACCAAAATCAAAAGCTTTAGCCATTCTCATTGCCCGGCCATGATCCTTTGTCCAAACACTTGAAGCCAAGCCGTACTTAACACCATTGGCATGGCGTACTGCCTCAGCCTCATCAGTGAACTTCTGCACGGTAATGACAGGTGCAAAAATCTCATTTTGAATCATCTCATCACTTTGTTTTAGATCTGCAACCACAGTTGGGTTCCAGAAATAGCCAGGGCGCTTAATTGCAGTACCCCCTGCTGTTACTCGAGCATGCGCAGGTACACGATCTAAAAATCCTTGAACTCTGGCTAATTGGTTTGCGTTATTTACTGGGCCAACTAGTACATCCTCATCGGGCATACCAACTTTAATTACATTTTTAGCTTGCTCAGTTAGAAGTGCTACTACATCTTCATATGCGCTAGCTTCAACTAGAACTCTTGTAGCAGCGGTGCAATCTTGACCTGCATTAAAGTAACCAGCAACTGCTATCCACTCACATGCAGCTTGCAGATTTGCATCATCAAAAATTACAACTGGTGCCTTACCACCTAACTCTAAATGTAGTTTTTTAAGATCTTTTGCAGCACTAGATGCAACCTCCATACCAGCTCGAACTGAACCGGTGATTGAAACCATTTGTGGAATCTCATGTTCAATTAATGCTCTACCAGTATCCCTATCGCCGACAACAACATTTATTACTCCTTCTGGTAAAAACTCTTGCATCAACTCTGCCATCCACAATGTTGAAACTGGCGTGGTATCACTTGGCTTAAGCACAACTGTATTTCCAGCAGCAATTGCTGGTGCCCACTTCCATACTGCCATCATCATTGGATAATTCCAAGGAGTAACTTGAGCACAAACTCCAATTGGTTCACGGCGAATAAATGATGTGTGACCTTTAAAGTATTCAGCTGCAGATTTACCCTCTAGATTTCTTGCTGCACCAGCGAAAAATCTAATTTGATCAAGCATTGGACCAATCTCTTCTGCTCTAGTAACAGCAATCGGCTTACCGGTATTTTCAGATTCAATTCCAATTAACTCTTCACTTCTAGCTTCAATTGCATCTGCGATTTTGTTAATCGCCTTCTGGCGCTCACCAGGTGTTGACTCTTTCCATACCTCAAATGCACCTGCTGCTGCCTGCATCGCCTTATCAACATCGGCGGCATTAGAGACAGGAGCTTTGGCAAAAACTTCTCCAGTTGCTGGATTAATTAAATCTTGGACTTTATCTGAAGTAGCACTTACCTTTTTACCATTAACAAAATTTTGCAGAGTTCTCACAACAGCTCCTTGGCTCAATCGAATTCAATTATCCGAGAGTCTAGTTACTACCTACTGACTTATCAATAGTGATTCACTCAAAAAAAACTCAGCCTTTAGCCGCCTTAGGTTTTGGGGTATTTATAAAGTAATTGTTACTGACCTTAAGCCACAGGATTCAAATATTAAATGACTTTAATGGCCCGTTGAGGGTACTACTGTGCTGGCCCAGAATCGGCTTTAGCAAAAAATCTAATTGGTCCAACATGTTCTAGTGAAACTTTTTCGCCAGCTACAAAACTAAGTGGCCCTGGAATTCTTACCTGTACTAACTCATTTGCAACCGATATTTCTACCATGGCATCATGACCATAGAAATCAATTTTAGTAATCTCACCTTTAACTTTATCTGAACTTAAGTCTCTTGAAATCTTTATTTCTTCTGGACGAATAATAATCTCGCCACTTTCTAGTACTTTAGAATCAGATTGGTTGGAATTAAACAGATAACTTGTATCGCCGTTTGAAAGTCTTTTAGCTTGTAGAACTAAAGTATCGCCAGTGCTCATTGCAGTAGTAGCAGAGGTTGGAAATGAGTAAACCTGCTCTGGTGAGCCTTGTTGCATAATTTTTCCATCACGCATGAGGGCGATTACATCTGAACTAACTAGAGCTTCTTCTCGATCATGGGTAACTAAAATTGCTGTTGTCTTTTGGGAACGTAATAGATTTATAACATCAGTACGTAACTCTGCTCGAAGATGGGCATCCAAAGCTGAAAATGGCTCATCTAATAAAATCATTGCTGGCTTAACTGCAAGTGCCCTTGCAAGTGCAACTCGAGTTTGCTGGCCGCCGGATAATTCATTTGGCATTCTGTTATCTAAACCAACTAAATCAATCAAAACCAACATTTCTTTTACGGTCTGCTTGATTTGTTCCTTGGTAAAAGCAGAGCGATCAATACCAAATGCAATATTCTCTGCAATATTTAAATGTGGAAATAGAGCGCCTTCTTGGGGCACATAACCTATTTTTCTCTTATGCGCTGGCAGTGATAATGAAGAAAGACTTACTAATTGCTTTCCAAATCGAATAGTTCCAGTATCTGGTTGAATTAATCCAGCGATGCTTCTAAGTAAGGTAGTTTTACCGCATCCTGAAGGGCCAAGCAGAGCTGCAATCTCTCCTGAATTTAAGCTAAATGAGAGATTATCTAGAACTTTCCTTGCACCAAATGAGACATCGAGATTCTTGATTTCAAGTGATGTCATATTAGTTACCAATTTCTTGAGTGCTAAGCGGTTTATCAGCCTTATCGGGCCTGCTTAGAATAAAGGTAGGGATTGCGGCAATTATTAATAATATTAATGCATATGGAGCCGCTTCGTTAAATCGACTAATTGAAGCAGAAGACCAAATCTGAGTAGATAGTGTTTCAAATCCAGTTGGACGCAACATTAAGGTAGCGGGTAGTTCTTTCATCGCTGTTAGAAAAACTAATGTAGTGCCAAGTGCTATTCCAGGAGCTGCAATCGGTGTTACAACATTTTTTAATACTGCCCACTTATTCATACCAAGAGTAGCAGCCACCTCTTTTGTACCCCCAGGAACTCTGGCAAGAGATGCAGTCATACTTGCTACAGATTTTGCCAGAAATAATAATGCATATGAAAAAGCTAATAAGAAAGAAGTTTGATAAATGAAGCTCACCTTAGAACCGAAAGAAACAAGCGCAAGTCCAATAACTACTCCTGGAAGTGCATGTCCAATTAATATCGCTCTATTTGTAAATCTTGAAAAATAAGTTGATTTCTCAGAGAGTAAGGCACCGATAGGCGCCGACAAAATAAGTGCTATTCCAGCACCAAGTAGTGCAACTAAAATTGTAGAAACTGATGCATTTAGTAAGGAACTCAAATCAACTGCAACCGGATTAGAAAGAAATCGACTTAGTAAGACATAGACTGGAACTAATACTGCTAGTAGTGCATAAACAAATATGGCACTAAACACCGTTGCTTGAAATGAAATTCTATTAATTAAATAAGTCTTTAATGAGGTCGTTTTGATGCTCTTATTTCTTAGTGTTTTGGATTTAAAACGTTCATCACCTATGACAAATAATGCAGATAGGGCTACTAACACCAAACTTATTACAGCTGCAGCATTTCGGTCGTAAGAAGCTCGATACATATTCTGAATAGTTACGGTTAAAGTTTCTACATTTAGTAAAGAGACAGCACCAAAATCACTCATTGTGTAGAGCCCAACTAGCAGTACTCCTCCAGAGATATGTCCCCGAATTTGCGGCAGTACGACCTTAAAAAATATTTGCCAGTGAGTTAATCCAAAGGATCTAGCGACCTCAATTTGTGAACCATCGACTCTACGTAATCCAGCAAGAGTTGCAAGAATTACATATGGCAGCGTTGTCAGAAAAAGAATAAAGACTGCCGCCATAAAACCAGAAAAAGATGGAATTAAGGCAATCCAGGTGTAAGTAAATACATAGGATGGAATTGCTAATGGTAAAACAGCAAAGATTAGTAGAGCTGCGCGGTAAGGCATATCAACAAAATGTAAGCCGGCTGCAATTAAAACGCCAAAGACAGCTGTAAGCAATACAACCATCAAAACAAGTAATGAGGTTGTAGTTATGACATCAAAAGTCTTCTGTCTAAATAATAAATCCTGGATTTGAGCTAGTGATTTTTGACTAGCCCTCGTTACTAAATAAAATATTGGGATCAAAACAAGTGCTATTACTAAGGTAACTAAAAATGCTAAAAATGAATTACTGGTTCTATTTTTAGCGCGATATGAATTTAGTGAGCTTTTATTGTTAGGAAACTTTACTGTTTGCATTGTTACAGAAGCCCAACTTCAATCAAGAGATCTTGAGTACCCCTGATATTTTTAAGAACCTCTAGGTCAATATTTGGTGCCCCAATCTGGCTTAGAGAGGGTAAATCCTTTGGAGGTAAAACTGTGCTGATCAATGAGTATTCATGAGTATCTGAAACAAACTTACTCTGAGTTGATGGAGAGGTAAGGAAGTTAACTAAATCTAGTGCTGTCTCTTGTTTACTACTTGAAGCCAGAACTCCGATACCTGAGACATTTATTAAATTACCTAGATCATTAGCTTCAAAGTAGCCATTGACTACGTTGATTTTTCTACCTAATGATTCAGATACCTCCCACACGTAATAATGGTTTACTAAACCAATTGAAACTTCACCCTTATCAATAGCTTCAACTATTGCTGAATTCTTTGCATAAACTTTAACGCCATTTGCCTTTAAATCTGTTAGCCACTTCTTGGTAAAGGATCTGCCCTTATCTTCAATAACTGCTGTCAAGAATGCCTGAAAGGAGGCATTTGTTGGGGCAATGGCTAATTGATTTTTATAGATCGGTTTTGTTAAGTCAGTAATGGAGTTAGGAGTGACCTTGATTCGATTTGGATCATAAGCAAAAACTCGAACTCGCGCAGTTACCCCAATCCAATTACGATTAGCCTGAGAGTATTGGCTTGGAATTTGATCTGCTACATCACTTGGAATTTGAGCAAAGAGTTGTTCATTTGATATTGCCCCTAAAGAACCAGCATCCTGAGATAAGAAAAGATCTGCTGGTGAATTCTTTCCCTCTTCTAGAATTTGAGCTGCTAGCTCTGCTGAATCTCCATACCTTACGTTAAGTTTGATTCCAGATTGCTGTTGCCATATTTGAAAAAATGGTGCAATGAATTCTTCAGATCTTCCTGAGTAAATTGTTAACTCACTTACCTGGGTATCTGCAGTTGAACATGCGGTAGTAAGGGTAAGTAGTAGAAATGAAATAAATCCCAGATTTCTAATCTTCCTCATAGAAAGCAGGCTATCGGGAATTAGGGAATTACGCAACATTTATGTTGCGTAATTGCTCACACTCTATTCTGATCGATCCAAAGCGAGATCAGTTACTTAGTTGTTTCACTAGCTGCTAATTGCCCGCACGCACCATCAATTTCACGTCCCCTGGTATCTCGCACTGTCACTGGCACGCCATAGCCTTCTAGTAATTCGACAAATGCCCGCTCATCTTCTGGCCTTGAAGCAGTCCATTTAGAACCTGGAGTTGGGTTAAGTGGAATTAAATTTACATGTGCATTCTTATTCTTAAGTAATCTGCCAAGAAGATCCGCTCGCCAAGCTTGATCGTTAATATCTCTAATCAATGCATACTCAATTGAATATCTGCGGCCAGTTTTCCGCTCATATTTATCAGCAGCAGCCAACACTTCTTTGACTTTCCAGCGGGAGTTGATTGGTACTAATGTATCTCGTAATTCATCATCTGGTGTGTGAAGTGAAATGGCTAAAGTAACTGGGATATCTTCATCAATTAATTTCTCAATTCCACTAACTAAACCAACTGTTGAAAGGGTTACCGACCTTGCACTAATTCCTAACCCATTTGGCTGTGGATTAGTTATATTTCTAATACTTTGCATCACTGCTTTGTAATTTGCCATCGGCTCACCCATACCCATAAAAACTACATTTGATAAGCGAGTTGGCCCGCCTGACATTTCACCTAGATCACAAACCTTAGCTGCCATCACAACTTGCGCTGTAATCTCTGCTGCAGTTAAGTTTCTAGTCAATCCTGCTTGACCTGTTGCGCAAAAGGGACATTGCATTCCGCAACCTGCTTGCGAAGATATACAAACTGTTGTGCGATCGGTGTATCGCATCAAAACTGATTCGACGAGAACACCATCATGTAAGCGCCATAGATCCTTTCTAGTTTTTCCACCATCACATGTAACAGATCTAACTAAGGTTAATAGCTTTGGCAGAAATGCCTCACCAAGTTTTTCTCTTAACTCTTTTGGAATATCAGTAAAACTTTGAACATCATCATTGTGGTGAGTAAAGAAATGAACTGCTAGCTGATTTGCGCGAAATGCTGGGACGCCAAATTCTTCTGCGCGAGCTTTACGCTCTTCAATAGCTAGATCCGCTAGGTGAAGTGGTGTCTTTTTCTTTACCGCTGGTGCTTCGAAAACTAAATCAGCCATTTATAGATACCGGGCAATAAGCTCAAATGCAAACCAAACGGCAGGTGCAGTAAAAAGAGCAGAATCTAATCGATCCATAATGCCACCATGGCCCGGTAGTAAGTTAGACATATCCTTTATTGCTAAGTCTCGCTTAATTGCAGATTCAATTAGATCACCGCAGGTGGCAGTAATGACTGTCATAAGTCCAATTGCTGCTCCAATTATCCAATTAGTTTCAAATAGGTAATGGAAAATAGCAGCGCCACCGATAACTGCTGCTACTGCTCCGCCAATTAAACCTTCCCAACTTTTCTTTGGGCTAATACTTGGTGCCAATTTATGTTTACCGATTAAAACTCCAGCAAAGTATGCAAAAGTATCATTACAAGCAATTAAGGCTACTAATGCGAAAATCCTAAGAGCGCCATCTTGATCATTAGCTAGTAGCAAAATAAAGCCACCCAAGACTGCTAGATAGAAGGTTATAAAAACAGCCGAGGTAGATCTTTTTATAAAATCCTTTTGAGAAATTAGTAGCAACGCAAACATTAAAATTGGAATTGTTAAGCCAGCCGATACTGCCAATCCCTGAGTATTTCCATTCCAAGTTGCAACCAAAAGAACTGTGGCCGCAATCATTAAGACATAATCAGGCAGATCAATTCCACCTTTTCGATAAGCATGAGCAATTTCTCTAATTCCGATCATTATTACAACCCAAATAAGAGCAAAAAATAGCAATGGGGCTATTGCGATTGTGCCAAAAATTAATCCAAGTAGTAAAAGTGAGACAAAGATAGAAGGAATTAGCTTTCGACCTGCTCGCTTATTTATCGCATCATTAATCGCGTGCAGATCAGCCATCATTAGACCTCTAGCAACTCTACTTCTTTATGCTTTAGCAACTCATCAATTTTTGTTACATGCTCACCAGTTACTTTTTCTAACTCTTTTTCTGCTCTTGCTAAATCATCTTTACCAACTTTGCCATCTTTTTCTAACTTTTCCATCGCCTCTTTAGCACCTCTTCGAATCGCACGAATGGCAACTCTTGAATCCTCAGCCTTTGCCTTTGCAACTTTTATAAATTCTTTACGGCGCTCTTCAGTTAGTTGTGGAAAGTTAACTCTAATTACTGTGCCATCTGAACCAGGATTGACACCAAGATCTGAATCTCTAATTGCTTTCTCAATAGCAGCCATTGCCCCTTTGTCATAGGGAGTAATTAAGGCAAGTCTGGCCTCTGGAACTTGAACGGTAGCAAGTTGAGCAAGTGGTGTACCAGTGCCATAGTAATCAACCATTAGCTTTGCAAACATAGATGGATGGGCTCTACCTGTGCGAATTGTGGCAAAATCTTCTTTGGCAACATCAATTGCCTTATTCATTTTGCTATTGCAATCTGATAAGAATGTGTTCAAATCTGACATGTAATTCTCCCCTTAATTAAGACAACTCTACTGGACATCTTCGACTGATAAAATTAGGCTTAATTAACCAGCGTGCCTATGTTTTCTCCGCTTACTGCGCGCTTGATATTGCCCTTATTTTTTAGGTCAAAAACAACAATTGGCAGTTTATTCTCGCGACAAAGTGAAAACGCTGCAGCATCTGCTACTGCAAGTGATTTACTCAAAACTTCATCATAGGAAACAGAGTCAAACTTCTTTGCATTTTTATCTTTGCGGGGATCAGCATCATAAACACCATCTACTCCACTTTTGGCTAGCAGTAATGCCTCTGCACCAATTTCAAGTGCCCGTTGGGCTGCAACAGTATCGGTTGTAAAAAATGGCATACCTGCGCCAGCACCAAAAATTACAACTCTTCCTTTTTCTAGATGGCGAATAGCTCTACGCGGAACATATGGCTCTGCTACCTGTCCCATAGTTATTGCAGTTTGAACCCGAGTTTCAATTCCCTCTTTTTCTAGAAAATCTTGCAACGCTAAACAGTTCATGACTGTACCTAGCATTCCAATGTAATCTGCGCGAGCGCGATCCATGCCGCGCTGTTGAAGTTCAACTCCCCTGAAGTAATTTCCGCCACCAATTACAATTGCTACTTGAACTCCAGATCTGACTACATCTGCGATTTGATTTGCAACATCATGAACGACATCGGGATCAACACCGATACCTTTTTCACCGCCAAATACCTCACCAGATAATTTAAGGAGTACTCGTTTATAACTCTTACGTGGCATGAGCACTCCTTAATTATTTATAAGTGAAGTTTACTGACCTACACGGAATCTATTGAAGGCAGACACGGCTGTCTTAGCCTCATCTAGGATTTGTTGAACAGTTTTCTTTGCATCCTTTGCGAATGCTTGCTCAAGCAGGGACACTTCTTTAACAAACCCAGTTACCCGGCCTTCAACTATCTTTGCAATGGAGGCTTCTGGCTTTCCTTCAGTACGAGCTGTCTCCTCTGCAAGTCTGCGCTCCTTAGCAATCTCATCTGCTGGAACCTGGTCACGACTTACAAATAAAGGAGCAAATGCGGCAATATGTTGAGCAATATCTTTACCAACAGATTCAGCAGCACTCTTTAGCTGAACTAACACACCAACTTGTGGTGGCAGATCTGGTGAGGTCTTGTGTAGGTAAAGGGAGACTGGTGAGCCAGTTAAAACGCTAATACGCTTAATCTCAATCTTCTCACCCAACATCGCATTTCCTTCATCAATTACCTCTTGCACAGTTTTGCCAGAGTTAACTTTAGAGGCTAAAAATTTATCTAACTCACCGATTTTTGATGAGGCTAGATGGTTTAGAAGTTCATCAGCTAGTGCTTGAAACTTCTCACCCTTTGCAACGAAGTCAGTCTCACAATTTAGTTCAAGCATTACGCCAAGATCGCCCTCAGCTTTTGCAGTTACTAAACCATTTGAGGTAGCTCTACCCTCGCGCTTGGTAACACCCTTTTGACCTTTAACGCGAATGATCTCTACCGCTTTTTGGTAATCGCCATTTGCTTCATCTAATGCTTTCTTGCAATCTAACATTCCGGCAGCTGTTTGCTCCCGTAGTTTCTTAACATCCTCTGCTGTGTATGACAACTTAAGCACCTGCAGTTTCAGTTGGTTCTTTGATTAAATCTTTCTCCCAGTCAGCAAGTGGTTGCTCAGCTGTCTTTTCTGCAGCAGCTGCAGCCTCTGCGGCAGCCTTATCGGCAACCTTTGCAACATTTGTAGACCTAACTTGTAATCCAGCCACAATTGCATCGGTCATTACCCGAGTTAAAAGCGCGATGGAACGAATCGCGTCATCATTTCCTGGAATCTTAAAATCAACCTCATCTGGATCACAATTAGTATCCAAGATAGCTATAACTGGAATACCAAGTTTTTTAGCCTCAGCAACTGCTAAGTGCTCTTTCTTAGTATCTACTACCCAAATAGCTGCAGGTAGCTTGGTCATATTACGAATACCATCTAAGTTTTTATTTAACTTCTCGCGCTCGCGGCGAAGAACTAGTAACTCTTTTTTAGTTAGTAGCTGATCATTTGCACTCTCAAGTGCTTCTAACTCTTTAAGTCTTAATACGCGCTTGTAAACAGTTGGGAAGTTAGTAAGCATTCCACCTAACCAACGCTCTGTTACATATGGCATTCCAACTCTGGCAGATTGCTGCTTAATTGGCTCATGCGCCTGCTTTTTTGTTCCTACAAAAAGCACATGCCCGCCCTTAGCAACTGCATCTTTAATAAACTCATAAGCAGCATCAATTAGTGCTAATGATTGTTGGATATCGATAATGTAGATACCGTTGCGCTCAGTGAAGATATAGCGCTTCATCTTTGGATTCCATCGACGAGTCTTATGTCCAAAATGCACACCACTGTCGAGAAGTTCTCGCATTGTTACAACTGCCATTACGGCACACTCCTTTTCGCTCAATTATTACTTACATAAAGTAGTAATGAGCACTCGGTTTGTGATCTAGCAATTTGCTAAATCCCTAGCATCTAGAACCGAGTAGTTATCTCTAACTACACCGAACAGGTTCATAAGCTCTTAATTAAGTAATTAATTAATCACTTTAAGATGCGTGAAGTCACAAAACTTTTTAAGGTCTTGTGCTGAGGCAAATCCTACCTGAACTTTTACACCCAAATTTCCACAATTTTGCGCTCAGTAAGGACCCAACTACATGAGTTTAAAGCAGTATCACCGGGTGCAAATCCTCTTGATCTTAACCACCCTAGTAGTTGGTTTAATAACCGGTATCTCTATTGGCAACTCTGAGGTTATCAACTGTGAGTTAACATCAGGTAAGTACTGCGCTCAAATTGAACAGCTAAATCTGCGCCGCAGCTTTTAACTCTTGCTCTAATAAAGTTGCCAGGTATGGTTTTACCTGCCACTGTTCTAACATTTGAATATATCTTTGCCTATCAATATCAGATACAGATGAATCACTTTTTACCGCTCTAATCAACAAATTTCTTGCAGTATGTTCACCACCAATAAATTCAACAATATCAACTTTATATCCTAGTAACTTTAAAATCTGAGCCCGAAGTGAATCTGTCATCAAATCAACTAACCGCTCTTTTACTAGACCATATTTAGTCAATAATCCCCAAGGTTCTGGTGATTGCTTTACCTGAGTTTGTAATTGATGCATACAACATGGCGCTGCCATAATTATCTTAGAATTATTCTTTACCGCCCAACTAATTGCATCATCAGTTGCTATGTCGCAGGCATGAAGTGCAATTGCAATATCTACTTGTTGATTAGGTATATCTGCAATTTTGGCTGCTACGAAGTTAGCTTTTACTTTAAGTTTTGTGGCAACTTTTTCATTATGCTCTTTAGAATCTAATCTCTCATCTACTCCTAAAATTGAGACATTCTGGTACTTATCTTTTAGGAATTCTTGGACTGCAAAGGTTAGATAAGCATGGCCGCAACCTAAATCAACAATTGAAATATCTTTTTGATCAGAAATCTGGCCATCAATTAATTGACTCATTAACCTTAGAAATTCATCAACTTGCTTGTATTTATCCATCTTGGTGGGCTTAATTCTTCCCAACATATCTGACATTTCTAAGGCTTTAAATATTTGATTAGATTCAGGTAGCATCCGTTGCTTTTGTCGATCATGGGATAGCTCTCTTGTTAACTTCACTTTACTGATACCTGCTATTGCCTGATCTTTTTTTGAAACTCTTACCGAATAGGATTCCGTCGTAGTATCCACCTGTAGGTTGGCATATCCGGATAAAAATAGTGGTTCAAAGTTAAAATCCATCTCCACATTTTTTGTTATATCTTTCTTTCCATCACTACTTACTATTTGTAGCTTTAATTCATCTTTGATTAATACCGGCTTAATATCTACTCGCTCATAATCTGGTTGCATATTTCGCCGTTGCCCACTTAAAACTGCCCTAACAAATAGTGGATCTTCTAATCTAGTTAATAACTGTTTAACAGCATCTGATAATTCAATCTTCATTTAGTTACGCCCTTGGATGGGCTTGTTTATAAGCTGACTGCAACCGCTCTGGCGATACATGGGTATATATCTGAGTAGTTGCAAGGGATGCGTGCCCCAATATTTCTTGCACTGTTCTAAGATCTGCACCACCTTCTAGTAAGTGTGTAGCCGCGCTATGCCGAAGACCATGTGGCCCCATAGTTGCACCAACTGCCTTCATAGCCTCATAGACAACTTGGCGCACAGTTCTTTGATCTATTCGCTTGCCTCTAGATCCTAAGAAAACAGCAGCTTGTGATAATTGATTTACAAACTCGCCTCTGCCATTTTTTAAATAATTTGAAAGTGCATTCATTGCTGGAATTCCAAGCGGAACTACCCGCTGCTTACTACCTTTTCCAATTACATTTAAAGTATTTCTAGAGTTATCAATATCGCCAATATCAAGACCGCATAATTCAGATACTCGAATACCAGAGCCATATAAAACTTCTAGAATTGCTAGGTCACGAAAATTTAAAGCGGTTGGCTCTTCAGCAACTCTGACCTCTAATGATTTAATCACTGCCGCAGCCTCATCTAGATTTAAAACTTCAGGCAGAACCTTATGCGGCTTTGGAATTGCAAGATTTGCACCCAAATCTGAAGTTAACCAACCATTTGCTGCTGCCCAATTCGTAAAAGCTCGAATTGAAACAATTCTTCTTGTTAATGTTGCTCTAGCAATACCGGTGCTTTGTAAGTTAGCAAGCCAAGATCTAATATGTTCAATCTCTAATTGATTAAACTCAACTATGCCTAGTTTTTCCATATGCTTTAGAAATGACTCTAAATCTGTAACATAACCTCGAATTGAATTATCAGATAGATTTCTAACTAGAGCTAAGTGCTCCTCATACTGGGTTACTAGGGCCGCTGACATGATCAGCAGATTACTCGGGTTTACGCCCTTGTCTTAGTAAGCCATAGGTAACCGCGTCATCTAATGCCATTGCTGAGGCTGCGATCACATTCTCATGAACACCAACTGTGCTCCAATCGCCCTCACCATCGCTGGTTTCAACTAAAACTCTAGTAACCGCACCAGTTCCAAGTCGACCCTCTAATATGCGGACTTTGTAATCGGTTAGCTCTAATTTTGAAAGCTCAGGGTAGAACTTCTCAAGTCCAGAGCGAAGTGCATTATCTATTGCATTAACTGGGCCGTTTCCCACTCCAGTTGCAGATATTGATTCATTTTTTGCATTTATCTTTACAGTTGCTTTTGATGTTACCTTGCCAGATTCATCTTGATGCACTGTTGTCTGCCAATCTTCGATTGTGAAAAAACTTGGCCTCTTACCAAGAACTTCGGTTCGCAACAGCAATTCGAAGGAAGCATCGGCTGCCTCAAATGTAAAGCCTTTTCCTTCAAGATCTTTAACCTTATCAACGACTCTGCCAATTAAATCTTTATCTCCACCCAAATCAATTCCAAGTTCAGCAGATTTAAGTTCGATTGAAGCACGTCCTGCCATTTCCGAGACCAACATTCGCATGTCATTACCAACCGACTCTGGCGTTTCATGTTGATACATCATTGGATCAACCTTTATGGCTGAAGCATGTAATCCTGCTTTGTGTGCAAACGCTGAGGTACCAACATATGGTTGGCGCGCACTTGGTGCAACATTTGTAATTTCAGCAACTGCATGAGAAATTCTAAATGCCTCTTGTAATTTACCAGATGGCAAAACATTTTTTTCTTTCTTTAATTCTAGATTTGCAATGATATTTACTAAATCAGCATTTCCAGTTCGCTCTCCATACCCATTTAAAGTTCCTTGAACGTGAGTAACACCGGCTGAGATTGCAGCTAAAGAGTTAGCAACTGCACATCCTGTGTCATTATGACAATGAATTCCAAGGCGAGCACTTGATGCACTCAATACCTCATGAACAATATTTGATAACTCATCTGGCAACATTCCGCCATTGGTATCGCAAAGTGCGACAACATCAGCACCTGCTTCAACTGCAGCCCTTACAACCTCAAGTGCATAGGCTTTGTTTGACAAATAACCATCGAAAAAATGCTCAGCATCAAGAAATACTCGCTGCCCGCCAGATTTTAAGAACTTAATAGAATCAGTAATCATTGCTAAGTTTTCATCAAGATGAGTTTTTAAAGCTAAATCAACATGCCGATCATGACTTTTGGCCACAAGTGTTACAACTGGTGCTTTGGAATCTTGTAATGCTCTAAGTAGCTGATCATCAGCTGCTTTAACACCAGGGCGTCTAGTTGCACCGAAAGCAACAAAGGTTGCATTCTTAAGTTTGAGTTCAGTTTGAGCTAACTTAAAAAACTCAGTGTCCTTTGGATTTGCACCAGGCCATCCACCTTCGATAAATCCCACACCCAGGTCATCTAAATGCCGGGCAATCGTTAGCTTGTCATGAACTGAAAGATTTAATCCCTCTTGTTGGGCGCCATCACGTAATGTGGTGTCATAAATATGAAACGAATCATTAATGGCCACTAGATAACTCGCTTATTCCAGCCATGCTTATCAGGAGCTGTGCCATGTTGTATTGCTAGCAAGGCAGCTCTTATTTCATTAGTAATCACACCAGGCTTACCATCACCTGTTTGCCAGGTTCCTTGAGCACTCTTTGCAGCACCTACTGCAGATATAACTGCAGCTGTTCCACATGCAAAAATTTCAGTTATCTCACCACTTTTAACACCATCACGCCACTGATCAATTGAGATCATGCTTTCTTCTGTCTTATAGCCAAGATCTTTTGCCAAAGTAAGTATTGAATCTCTAGTTATTCCCGGTAGTAATGTCCCAGTTAATTTTGGAGTCATGATTGTGGCATCTTTTCCTCTTCCTTTTATGAAGTAGAGATTCATTCCACCCATCTCTTCAACCCACTTGCGTTCTTTTGCATCAATGTAGGCAACCTGATCGCAACCTTCTTGTGCTGCCTGTTTTTGAGCAAGCAGAGAGGCAGCATAATTTCCACCACATTTTGCCTCCCCTGTTCCACCAAGTGCTGCACGCACATACTCAGTAGAGATCCATACTGTTACAGCTTTAGCGGCATTAAAATAAGCAGCTGCTGGAGTTGCAATCAAAACATATGTGGCATGGTTTGATGGTCTAACTCCCAATCCAACTTCAGTTGCAATTAAAAATGGACGAAGATAAAGAGATTCTCCTATTTTCTTGGGTACCCAACCCTTTTCTTGCTTAACTAATTCCTCAACAGTTTTAACAAAAAAATCAACTGGCATCTCCGGAAGTGCAATTCGTGCAGCAGACTTTGCAAATCTTTTAGCATTTGCTTCGGGGCGAAAAAGAGATATGCCACCATCTGGTTGGCTATATGCCTTCATTCCTTCAAATACTTCTTGTCCGTAATGAAAAACCATGGTGGCTGGATCAAGAGTTAATGGACCATATGCTTTTAATTCAGCATCTTGCCAACCATCAGCCTCACTCCACTGAGCAATAACCATGTTATCTGTGTAGTACTTTCCAAATCCAGGTTCACTTACTCTTTGATCTCTTTCGACATTAGCTAACGGGCTTTTATTTGGGTTGTTAATAACTTTCATGACACACCCTTCACAAGCGCTTGGCCAATCTCAGTAGTTGTCCGCTTTTTATCACCACGAGCTAACAAATCTTGCGCTACCGCATTCTCAACATCGGCTGCTGCTTGGCTTTGACCTAAATGATTTAGCATCATGGCAACTGATAATACTGTGGCGGTGGGATCAGCCAGGTTCTTACCAGCGATATCTGGAGCTGAGCCATGAACCGGCTCAAACATTGACGGAAATTCACCAGTTGGATTTATGTTGCCACTAGCGGCCAAACCAATACCACCGCAGATAGCCGCTGCAATATCGGTGATTATGTCGCCAAAGAGATTATCAGTAACAACCACATCAAAGCGCTCAGGATTAGTTACAAAAAACATTGATGCCGCATCAACATGTAAATAATCAGTAGTTACCTCTGGAAAATCAATTGCTACCTCTTTAAATACTCGGCTCCATAGCCCACCTGCACGGGTTAGCACATTGTTCTTGTGAACTAAAGTTAATTTCTTTCTAGGTCTGCTTTTGGCACGGTTAAATGCATCACGAATAACTCGCTCAACACCCTTATAGGTATTTATCGATTCCTCAATTGCTAGCTCTTTATTTGTTCCCTCATCCTTAATAGAGCCTGCACCAACATACAACCCTTCAGTACCTTCACGAACAACAACAAAATCGATTCCCTTATTATTTGTAATTGGTGAAGTAACTCCTGGAAATAATTTAGCTGGTCTTAAATTTATATAGTGCTCAAAAGCAAACCTTAATTTAAGAAGTAGACCGCGCTCTAATACACCGCTAGGAACAGTTGGATCTCCTACTGCACCTAATAAAATTACATCCGCCTTTGCTAGCTCTGCCATGACTGAATCCGGCAAAGTTTCACCAGTTTTATGCCAATATGCTGCACCTAGTTCATAATTAGTTTTATTAAAGTTTAAGTCATACTTTTTTGCAACCGTATCTAAAACTTTTAATCCTTCATTAACTACCTCAGGCCCAATTCCATCACCTGCAATTACCGCCAGATTAAAACTCTTCATTCGCTCACCAAATTTACAAACCGTACTAAGGTCGCACCAGTCTCCTTAGTGATAACTTGAATTAGATCATTTGGAATTACTGAGTCCACAGTAAGTGCCATTAATGCTTTACCACCTACTTGCGTACGTCCCACTTGCATATCTGCAATATTGATCTTTAATTTACCTAAGGAGTTGCCAACCACACCAACTACACCTGGCTGATCGGTATAACGAAGGAAAAGTAGATTGCTAGTTGGCTTTAAATCTAAATCTAATTCATCTATCGCTACTATCTTTTGTGTTTGTTTTATTCCCATAAGTGTTCCACTTACAAATACTTGGGATCCATCAGCGCATGCAGCTCTAACGGAAACTAGGTTGCGATGATCTGGGCTTTCTGGGTTAGTTGAAATAGTAGATGTCAGTGACCGCTGACTTGCAAGCGCTGGAGCATTTACGTAAGTAACATCTTCAGATCCCATACCAATTAGCGCGCCTTTTAATGCGCTAGTTGCTAGAACTGAAACATCCATTGCAGAAATCTCACCACGTACTTCAACATCAACAGATGAAACCACATCAGTTGCTAGTGCAATTGCTACCTGTGCCAATTTTTCAACAAGTGGCAGAGCTGGTCTAACCGCTTCTTCTATTGCTCCACCCTTAACATTTACAGCATCAGGAACTAATTCACCAGATAATGCTTTTCTAACTGAAATTGCAACAGCAATTCCAGCACGCTCTTGTGCTTCATCTGTTGAAGCTCCCAAGTGAGGTGTGGCAACAACATTATCTAAAGTAAATAAAGGTGAATCAGTGCAAGGTTCAGTCGCAAAAACATCAATTCCAGCACCTGCCACCTTTCCAGCTTTTAATGCCTCATAAAGTGCTGCCTCATCTAATACGCCGCCTCGTGCTGCATTAATAATTCTTACTGATGGTTTTACTTTGTTAAAAGCATCAGTTCCAATTAAATTAGCGGTTTCCTTAGTTTTAGGTAAATGAATTGTGATGAAATCGCTAACTTTTAGCAGCTCATCTAAATCAACTAATCGAACATTTAATTGGGCTGCTCTTGCAGGTTGAAGGTAGGGATCGTAGGCAACTACATTCATACCAAAGGCTTGCATTCGAGCAGCTACTAACTGACCGATGCGACCAAAACCAACAATTCCTAATGTCTTTTCAAATAATTCAGCTCCGGTGTATTTAGATCTAGCCCATTTTCCATTTCGCAGAGCAGCATGAGCAGGTGATATTGATCTAGCTGATGCTAGAAGTAAGCCAATAGCTAACTCTGCAGCTGAAACAATATTTGAAGTAGGCGCATTAACAACCATGACACCGGCAGCAGTTGCCGCTGGAATATCAACATTATCTAAACCAACTCCAGCTCTTGCAATAACTTTTAAACCTTTAGCTGCTGAAATAGCCTCTGCATCCATTTTGGTAGCAGAACGGACCAATACAGCATCCACACCTTTACTTAATGCTGATAGCAACTCACTTCGGTCTGCACCGTTGCAATTGCGCACCTCAAAGTCAGGCCCAAGCGCCTCTAATGTGGCCGGGCTTAACTCTTCAGCAATTAAAACTACAGGTTTAGCCACGCGCCGCATTTCCCTCTTTGTAATCATCTTTATTCGCAGATTTAACCCATGACATCATCTTTCGAAGTTCTCTACCAACTGCTTCGATTGGATGTGATTCGCCTTTAGCACGAAGTGACTTAAACTCTGGCGCACCAGCATCCTGATCATCAATAAATCTTTTTGCAAATGCACCTGACTGAATATCAGCAAGTACTGCTTTCATATTCTCTTTAACTCTTGGGTCAATGACTCTTGGACCAGAGATGTAGTCACCATACTCAGCTGTATCAGATACTGACCATCTCTGTTTTGCAATTCCACCTTCATACATAAGGTCAACGATTAGTTTTAACTCATGTAAACATTCAAAGTAGGCAACCTCTGGCTGATATCCGGCTTCAATTAAAGTTTCAAAACCATACATAACTAACTGAGATGCACCACCACAAAGTACAGATTGCTCACCAAATAGATCTGTTTCGCACTCTTCAGTGAAGGTAGTCAAAATTCCACCAGCTCTTAATCCGCCAATTGCCTTTGCATAGGAAAGTGTGATTGGCCAAGCATTGCCAGTTGAATCTTGTTCTACTGCAACAATTACCGGCACACCTCGACCAGCAGAGTATTCACGGCGAACTAAATGCCCTGGACCCTTTGGTGCCACCATACATACATCAACATTTGCAGGTGGTTTGATATAACCAAATCGGATGTTAAACCCATGACCAAAGAACAAAGCGGCACCGGCTTTAATGTTTGGCGCAATTGAATCGTTATAAATATGGCGTTGTACATGATCTGGTGCTAACAACATAATAATGTCTGCGCCCTTAACTGCCTCTGCAACTGTGGCAACTTTTAGTCCCTCAGACTCTGCCTTTGTGCGAGATTTAGAACCTTCGGCTAATCCAACGACCACATCAACTCCGCTATCGCGAAGTGATAAAGCGTGTGCATGTCCTTGAGATCCATACCCAATTACTGCAACCTTTTTAGATTGAATAATTGCTAGATCTGCATCTTCATCGTGATACATCGTTGCCACTGTGGTTCTCCTTATTAGTAGTTATTGTGGTTAATTTTGGTAATCAGCTGTTGAACTATTTGAATCAGATTCGTTAGCAGTTCCCATAGTGCTCAGCGTACGGTCAGCCAAAGTTCTAGCCCCCCGCTCTAACGCCACTAAGCCGGATTGGACTAACTCCCGAATTCCATGCGGTTTAAGCTCTATGAGTAAAGCCTCAATATCTTTTGATGCACCAACAGCTTCGATCGATATGGTCGATTCATTTTCATCAGCTACTACGACATTATGTTTTTTAGCAATCTCCTTAGTTTTGTCGTTATTAACAACCTTAACTAATAGGATTTCGCGCTTTAATGAATCAGAATCTTTCATCTCAGAAATTCCGATGACATTTACTAGCTTAAATAATTGTGCACTTACTTGATCTAAAGCATGCCCTTCAAGATTTAGCACAATTGTCATTCTAGATACCTTCGGATTCTCAGTTGGTCCCACAGCAAGCGAATCGATGTTGTATCCGCGTCGAGAAAATAGAGAAGCTACTCGCGCCAACACACCGGGTGAGTTTTCTACTAGAACAGCTAATGTATGAATCGCCATTACAACTCCTGTGAATCCCATACTGGAGCCATAGATCTAGCCACAGTTATGTCGTCATTTGAAGTTCCAGCAGCCACCATTGGCCACACCATTGCATCTCTATGCACATTAAAATCAACAACTACTGGTCGATCATTTATAGCCATAGCTGCTTCAATTGTTTTATCAACATCACCTGGTGATTCACACCTTAAACCGACACATCCCATTGCTTCTGCTAATAACTTAAAGTCAGGAACACGTTTTGAGTGCAGATCTGTATTTGAATACCTTTGGTTATAGAACAATGTTTGCCATTGGCGGACCATACCAAGAGACTCATTATTAATTACAGCAACTTTAATTGGAATATTATTTAATGCACAAGTTACCAACTCTTGATTTGTCATCTGAAAACAACCATCACCATCGATTGCCCAAACAGTGGTATCTGGAGCACCTACCTTTGCACCCATAGCAGCTGGAACTGCATAACCCATAGTTCCAAGTCCGCCAGAGTTAAGCCAGGTACGTGGTTTTTCGTAACCAATAAATTGTGAAGCCCACATCTGATGTTGGCCAACACCAGCAGCAAAAATTGTGTCTGGGCCAGATATTTTTCCAATTCTTTCAATCACATACTGAGGTGAAACAGAGCCATCACTTGGTTTGTCATAGCCCAATGGGAACTTACTGCGCCAACCATAAGTTTCTGTAAGCCATGGCGTTAAATCAGGTTGTGACTTTGCTAGTGCACTTTTAGTTGCAGGGCTTAGTGCTCTTAAAATATTTTTTAAGTCTCCAATTAATGCCACATCTGCATGCCTATTTTTACCAATCTCTGCTGGATCAATGTCTGCATGAATTATCTTGGCATTTGGAGCAAAGGTAGAAAGTTTGCCAGTAACCCGGTCATCAAATCTGGCTCCTAAGGTAATAAGTAGATCAGCTTTTTGAAGTGCTGTAACTGCAGCTACGGTGCCATGCATACCAGGCATGCCAAGATGTTGTTGGTGTGAATCAGGGAAAGCACCCCGCGCCATTAATGTAGTTACAACTGGTGCGCCAGTTATCTCAGCAAGTTGAAGTAATTCTTTTGCTGCATTTGCCTTGATAACTCCGCCACCAACATATAAAACTGGTTTTTTTGATTGAGCAATTAAAGCTGCAGCATCATTTATAGCATCTTGCTTTGGTTCTAGTACTGGGTTATATCCAGCTAGTGAAACATTTTTAGGATAGTTAAATGTTGTCTCTTTTTGCAGTGCATCTTTAGCAATATCAACTAATACAGCACCGGGCCGGCCAGTACTAGCAATATGAAATGCCTCAGCGATCGCACGTGGAATATCGGCAGGATCGGTTATCAAATAATTATGTTTAGTAACCGGCATAGTTACGCCACGAATATCTGCTTCTTGAAATGCATCTGTTCCAATTGCTGCAGATGGAACTTGTCCAGTGATTGCAACTATTGGTACTGAATCCATTTGTGCATCTGCTAATGGTGTTACTAAGTTTGTTGCACCAGGTCCAGAGGTAGCAATGCATACGCCAACTCGCCCAGTTGCCTGTGCATATCCGGTGGCAGCGTGACCTGCACCTTGTTCATGTCTTACTAAAATATGTCTAATTTTAGAATCAAAGATTGGATCGTAAGCAGGAAGAATCGCACCACCTGGGATGCCAAACATGACATCAACACCAGCAGCTTCAAGTGCGTTAACTAAACTTTGCGCACCATTCATCTTGCTCATATCTTCCTTTCTATATCTTGCCTGAACTAAAACAAAACCCCCCAGTTTTATCTGAGGGGTGCGAACTAACTGTTTCTGTTAGCGCGCACGCTCAATAATCACCACGACCACAGATGTGATCACGATTTGTGAGATAAGCGATGATTTCTTCATTGGGTTAGTTTCTCAGGTGCATGGACATCTAGTCAACCCCTGAGATGATGATCTCAATATTTGAGCGTACTTCTATAACAAAAAAGTTTTAATCGCAGACTGCGCCTTTTGCAGCACTTCCAACTAGTTTGGAGTATTTCGCTAAGACGCCGCGGCGATACTTATGGGAAAGTGGTGTGAAATTTTTTCTGCGCTCTACTAACTCTTTCTCATCAACTAATAAATCTAAGGTTCGCTTTTTAACATCAATTCTCACTCGATCTCCATTTTTTACAAATGCAATTGGACCACCGTCGACAGCTTCCGGTGAAACATGGCCAACGCATAAACCGGTGGTTCCGCCTGAGAATCTTCCATCTGTTAAAAGCAAAACGGATTTACCAAGACCGGCACCTTTTATTGCGCCAGTTATCATTAACATTTCGCGCATTCCAGGACCACCTTTTGGACCTTCATATCTAATTACAACAACATCACCTGCGACAATAGAACCATTTTCTAATGCATCCATAGCTGCTTGTTCTCTTTCGAAAACTTTAGCTGGTCCTTCAAAAAGATCCACACCTATTCCTGCTGTCTTGCAAACTGCACCCTCTGGCGTAAGTGAACCATTTAGAATTGTGATTCCACCACCAAGAGATAGTGGGTTTTTTACTGCTTTAAGAATTTCACCATCTGGATCTGGTGGCTTAATATCTTTTAGATTCTCTGCCATTGTTTTACCGGTAACAGTTAAGCAATCACCATGTAGTAAGCCAGCATCGAGTAGTGCTCTAAGTACAACTGGGATACCGCCAACTTTGTCTACATCAGTCATTACATACTTTCCAAATGGTTTTAAATCTCCTAGCAGTGGTAACTTTGATCCAACTCTTTCAAAATCCTCAAGGGTTAAATCCACCTCTGCCTCATGAGCGATTGCCAAAAGGTGAAGAACAGCATTGGTCGATCCACCTAATGCCATCAAGATTGTGATTGCATTTTCAAAAGCTTTTTTAGTTAAAATCTGTCTAGTGGTAATTCCTTTACGAATTAATTCAACTACTGCAGCTCCCGACTTTATTGCATAATCATCGCGACGGCGATCAATAGATGGTGGTGAAGCAGATCCTGGTAAAGATAAACCAATTGCCTCACCGATTGCTGCCATAGTGTTTGCGGTATACATGCCTCCGCACGCACCCTCACCAGGACAAATTGCCCGTTCAATTTTATCTACCTCTGCTTCTGTGATTAATCCTCTAGCGCAAGCACCAACTGCTTCAAAAGCATCAATGATTGTTACATCTCTACCATCTACTTTTCCAGGCATAATTGAGCCGGCATAAACAAAGACTGATGCCACATCTAATCTGGCAGCTGCCATCATCATTCCAGGTAATGATTTATCGCAACCGGCAAAGGTAACCATTCCATCTAATCGCTCTGCTTGCATAACTGCTTCAACTGAATCTGCAATTACTTCTCTTGATACTAATGAGAAGTGCATTCCTTCATGTCCCATTGAAATGCCATCAGATACAGAGATAGTTCCAAATTGCATTGGAAATCCACCAGCTTCAATCACACCTTTTTTAGATGCCTTTGCCAATCTATCTAAAGATAAATTACACGGAGTTATCTCATTCCAAGATGATGCAATACCAATCTGAGGCTTGGCAAAATCTTCATCTTTAAATCCAACTGCACGTAGCATTCCGCGTGCTGGAGCTCGTTCTAAACCATCAGTAACTAAGCCAGAACGCGGCTTCATTTTATTTGGCGGTTGTTTTTCGCTCATGGGATTAGTTTATTGCCCTAGGTGCTTAAGTAATAGTTCTCGGACCTTTGCAGCATCAGCCTGACCACCAGTTGCTTTCATCACAGCACCAATTAACGCACCCGCTGCAGGAATATTTCCACTTCGTACACGATCAGCAGTCTCTGGTGCAGCTGCAATTGCATCCTCTATCGCCTTCATAAGTTGAGAGTCATCTGAGACAACTTTTAGTCCACGTTTAGCAATTACATCAGTAGCAGAGCCTTCGCCAGCAATAACACCCTCAACTACTTGACGTGCTAATTTATCAGTCAAATCACCTTTTGCAATTAGTGCAATAATCTCTGCAACATCTTTAATCGTAATCAAATCTGTTGGAAATACCTCACGATCATTAGCAATTCTTGAAATCTCACCCAACCACCAAGATCTAGCCTTAGTAGGGTCTGCACCTAATAAAACCGTCTGCTCTACAGTATCTAAAAGATCAGCATTAACCATGGCTGTCATCTCTTTATCTGGAACAGACCATGCCAATTGCAAACGTTTTCTTCTATCAGCAGGTTTTTCCGGAAGTGATTTTCTTAGCTCTTCTATCCATTTGTTATCTGGCACAACTGGAACTAAATCTGGCTCTGGGAAGTAGCGATAATCTTCAGCTTGTTCCTTTGATCTTCCAGGACGAGTTTGGCCACTTTCTTCTAAGAAATGGCGAGTCTCCTGAATTATGCGCTCTCCTTGTTCTAATCGAGATGACTGTCTAATTATTTCACCAGTAACAGCTCGTTCCACAGATCTAAGTGAGTTAACGTTTTTGGTTTCACTTCTAGTACCTAATTTTCCACTTCCAATATTTGCAAGCGACAAATTAACATCACATCGGAGTGAGCCTTGTTCCATTTTCACATCAGAAACTTCTAGACCGCGCAAAATATCACGCAGTGCTGCAACGTATGCTCGAGCTACTTGTGGTGCGTATTTTCCAGTGTTAGGAATTATCTTGGTAACAATTTCAACTAGTGGAATCCCAGCTCGGTTATAGTCCAGTAGCGAGTAGTCAGCTCCATGAATTCGGCCAGTATCTCCACCAACATGAAGAGATTTACCAGTGTCCTCTTCCATATGCACTCTTTCAATCTCAATCTTAAAACTCTTATTGCCTTCATCTGTTTCAACCTCTACATCTAGATAGCCATTTATGCAGATTGGCTCGTCATACTGTGAAGTTTGAAAATTCTTTGGCATATCTGGATAAAAGTAATTTTTTCTAGCAAATCTTGAATAAGGCGCAATTGAGCAATTAAGCGCTAAGCCGATCAAGATTGTGCTTTCGATTGCTTTTTTATTAACAACTGGGAGTGCACCAGGAAGTCCTAGGCAAACCGGACAAGTTTGAGTATTTGGCTTAGCACCAAATTCAGTTGCGCAGCCACAGAACATTTTGGACTTTGTGTTTAGCTCAACGTGAACCTCTAGGCCAAGTGTTGGCTCATATTTCGCAATTGCTTGATCGTAATTTAAACTCATTTTGACCCCGCCAATTTTGGTGCAAAATCTAAGATTGGCTTTCCCCACTTTGCAAGCAATGCTGCTTCAAGAGCGCCACCAACAAGATACATTCGATCATCCTTCATTGCAGGTGACATGATTTGAAATCCAACTGGGAGTGCATCTTCTTCAGCTAAACCACAAGGCAAACTCATGCCACCAATTCCTGCCATATTTACTGGAATTGTGGCAATATCATTTAGATACATAGCAAGTGGATCATCAGCTTTTTCGCCAATTTTAAAAGCAGTAGTAGGTGCTGTAGGTGAAACTAATACGTCACATTTTTCAAATGCCGCTTCAAAATCACGCTTGATTAATGTTCTAACTTTTTGTGCTGAACCATAATATGCATCGTAATAACCTGAAGATAGTGCGTAGGTTCCTAAAATAATTCTGCGTTTTACCTCACGACCAAAACCAGCTTGCCTAGTTAAATTCATAACCTCTTCAGCACCTTTAGAGCCATCATCGCCAACTCTTAAGCCAAAGCGAATTGAATCAAATCGAGCAAGATTTGATGAACATTCACTTGGTGCAATTAAATAATATGCAGCAAGGGCGTACTCAAAGTTTGGGCAAGATACCTCAACAATTTCTGCACCAAGTTTAACTAACTCGGCAATAGCTTCATTAAATTTATTCTCGACGCCTTTTTGATATCCACTTCCAGAAAGCTGTTTTACAATACCAATTTTCATACCTTTTACTTCTAGCTTTTTTGCAGCTGCAACAACATCAGGAACAGGATGGTTAATACTTGTTGAATCCTTTGGATCAAATCCAGCAATTACTTGGTGTAAAAGAGCAGTATCTAAAACAGTTCTTGCACAAGGTCCAGCTTGATCTAATGAAGATGAAAAAGCTACAAGTCCGTATCTTGAAACACCACCGTATGTGGGTTTAACGCCAACTGTGCCAGTAACTGCAGCAGGTTGACGAATAGATCCACCAGTATCAGTTCCAATTGAGAGTGGTGCTTCAAATGCGGCAAGTGCTGCAGCTGAACCTCCACCTGAACCCCCAGGAATTCGCGATAAGTCCCAAGGATTATGAGTTGGACCAAAAGCTGAGTTTTCAGTTGATGATCCCATTGCAAACTCATCCATATTTGTCTTGCCTAAAATAATTACGCCGGCAGACTTTAACTTTGAAACAACTGTTGAATCATATGGTGGACGCCAGCCCTCAAGAATCTTAGAACCGCAAGTAGTAGGTACACCCTTTTGAGTTAAAACATCTTTAAGTGCAAGTGGTACACCAGCAAGTGGAGATAATTTTTCGCCGGCAGCACGCTTTTTATCAATTTCAGTAGCTTGTGAAATTGCACCCTCTTTATCTAAATGTAAGAATGCATGCACATCTTTATCGACAGCTTCAATTTGCTGGTAATGCTGATTAGTAAGCTCTACCGCACTTATTTCCTTATTAGCTAATGCGGTGGCCATTTGTGAAGCGTTATCTCTAATTGACATTTACTCTTCACCTAAAATCTGTGGGACCTTAAATCTTTGATCTTCACTCGCTGGTGCACCAGATAATGCTTCAGATGGCAAAAGACTTGGGAGTACTTCATCTTCACGGACCACATTGTTTACATCTAATGGGTGAGATGTTGCAGGCACATCTTTACCGGCAACCTCTTGAACTCTGGCAACAGCACCAAGGATTACATCCATCTCGCCAGCTAAATGATCAAGTTCAGCATCGCTCATTGCAATACGAGCTAAGCGAGCTAAATTTGCGACTTCATCGCGAGAGATTGCAGCCATAATTGGCGAGTATAACTGGTGTTAATTTACTTGCGAATTTGGCCGTTTCCGCTGACTATCCAAGTTGTAGTCGTCATTTGCTCAAGCCCCATTGGACCACGCGCATGTAATTTTTGATTTGAAATACCGATTTCAGCTCCAAATCCCATTTGCTCACCATCAGTAAACCTCGTTGAAGTATTAATCATTACGGCGACGCAGTCATTTAATGCGGTAAATATCTCGATTGCCTCTTTATCTTCGGCAACAATTGCTTCGGTATGTTTAGTTCCATATTTTAAGATATGTTCAATCGCATTAGTTACGCCATCTACTTGAGCAATATTTATTTCTAAAGTTCCATATTCAGTTGACCAAGAATCTTCACTGGCTAACTTAGTTGAAATCCCTAACTTATCGGCAACTACTTTACTTACAGAATCTATGTTAATAACTACATTGGCATCGGCTAATGCCTTAAGTGCAATTGGAAGGAACTTATCTGCAATTTTGCTATCAATTAACAATGTTTCAGCAGCGTTACATGTACTTGGACGATCGCACTTAGAATTAATCAGAATCGAAACTGCTTTTTCTAAGTCAGCAGATTTATCTACGTAAACATGACAAACACCGGCACCAGTCTCGATAGTTGGGACAGTCGATTCATCAACTACGGTTCTAATCAGTGAAGCACTTCCTCTAGGGATTACTAAATCTACAAATCCTCTAGCCTTTAGTAAAGCAGTTACTGTGCTGCGATCATCTGATGGAACTAATTGAATTACATCCGGTGAAATTGATGTTCCCTTAAAAGCTTTATGCATAATGTCAATTAGTATTTTGTTGCTGTTTGCCGCTGATGCCGAGCCACGTAACAGAGCCGCATTTCCAGATTTAATAAGTATTACTGCAGCATCAACTGTTACATTTGGCCTTGCTTCATAAACCATCCCCACAACTCCAAATGGAACACTTTTTTGCTTCAGATTTAAACCATTTTCTAAATTCCTATCTACTAAAATCCGATTCAATGGATCAGGTAATTTAGTTATTTCTCTGGCGGCATTTGCCATTGATAAAACTCTTGTCTTAGTAAGAAGTAGTCGATCCTGAAGTGATTGATTCATACCAGATGATTTAGCTAGATCCATATCTAATTGATTTGCCTCTAAAATTACAATTAAGTTTTTTTCTAATTCATCTGCAATATTTAGTAAAACTTGATTGCGTTGATCTGTTGTAGACCCAGCAAGAGTTCGCGAAGCCAAGCGGGCACTCTTTGCAATGCTCTCAATCACCGATGTGGCAGCCCTGGGCTAAGCCTAAGGCCAATTAGGCTATGGGTATGAAACGGC
>SXGQ01891856.1_pt1 | contig 43875 bp, 42 predicted proteins | sample 3178371 | NCBI WGS metagenome assembly SXGQ01 (sample SAMN11356859, study PRJNA531348) | freshwater metagenome | isolation source: freshwater sample F1-20 | place: China: Fuxian Lake, Yuxi | collected 2017-12-25
AGTCGGGCCAGAAGAGGCCGTTGCAGATCCACTAGAGGACCCAGAAGTAGTCGGGCCAGAAGAGGCCGTTGCAGATCCACTAGAGGATCCAGAAGTAGTCGGGCCAGAAGAGGCCGTTGCAGAATCAATAGAAGTTCCTGTAGAGATTTGAGACCCACTAGACGTTCCCGTAATCGTCTGTAAAGAAGAGGCTGTAGAAGAATCAATAGAAGAGGCCGTAGCAGATTCATTAGAGGACCCAGAAGAAGAACTAGTAGCGGTCTGAGACACACTCGAGGTTCCCGTAACAGTCTGAGAATGAATAGAAGAGGCCGTAGCAGAACCAATAGAAGAATCAGAAGTAGTCGGGCCAGAAGAGGTTGTTACAGAATGACTAGAAGATCCATTAGCGGTCCTAGAAACAGACGGTGTAGAAGAAGTAGACAGAGCGCCGCTCCTCGTATTACTATCACGAGCTGTTAACGTTCTTGATAGACTAGGTGACCTAGAAACTGTATTTGTTACACAGGTTGTGGTCGACGCAGATCCAGAAGAAGAAGGCGTGTTCGCCGGACTTGCCGAGACCGAGGAAGACACAGAAGAAGAAGGCGTATTCGCCGGACTTGTCGAGGCCGATACAGACCCAGAAGAAGAAGGCGTGATCGCCGGACTTGCAGAGATTGATACAGAACCTGATGACGAAGTCCTCGGAGAATTAGAATTAGATGAGCTGCCGGTCATTGACATACTTGCATGGCCAGATCCAGTGTACGTAGTTGTAACAGTCTCCGTTACTCCCGTAGGAAATGTCGTTATACTCGGAGTACCCGAGTCTGCAAGAGACATCGTAAATGAAGGAGACCTAGTCGTCGTGCTACATCTAGATCTTACCGAAGTAGGACTAGATGATTTCGATATCGACGCCCTGCTCGTCACTGATACAGACCTCGATAGAGCTCCGCTAGTCGTCTGTTTTATCGAGTTCGAGGTTGTGGATGTCGACGAAGGACATTTACTCGCCCTAGCCGAAGCAGAATAGGATACTGACGCCGTGCCCGTCTTCGAACTGCTCACGGATCCCGATGAAGATCTCGTAGATATACTCGATCTCGACGGTAAAGAGCTCCCCGAGACTCTGCCTGATACAGTATTAACCGAGGAGGCAGTCGGACTCACCGTAACCGATATACTGGCTCCCTTTGATACCGAACCAGAACCCGAAATGCTCGGGCTTCCAGATATCATAGCCGTACCTGTGATTGTTCTACTCCAGGCTCCGGTCATAGATACTTTTCCAATAGCAGACGAGGAAGGTGAAACACTTCGTGTTTTTGTTTGTGTCACAGACCCCGATACAGTAGCCGATATAGGCGCCGTCCGAGTAACTCTCAGAGACCCGGATCCCGTAACCGATGCGGTTGATGTCCTAGAAGACGATATGGACCGTGTATTTGTTACCGACGCCGTCGGCGTTCTCGTTTGCCGAGATGATGACGTAGTCGTCCTAGTTGATCGCAACGACACCGTTACCGTCGGACTTGCCGTGTACGTCTTCGAACTCGTAACCGTTCGAGAAGAACTCGGCGACCCAGTACTCGTCTTTGACGCCGTAATCGAACCAGAGACGGACCTCGTGAACTTTTCTGACCGAGTATTCTCCGTAGTCTTGGAAAACGTAGCTGACGCACTGCTCGTTTTCGAAGGCCGGATACTCATCGTACTCGACGACGACACAGTAGATGTCCTAGATGATGAACTGGATCGAGATCCCGAGGGACTCGAACTGCTTGTTTTCGATGTCGACACGGATGCAGTACCGGTCCTCGTCGGCACCGGAGAAACCGATGATCGGGAAGTTCCCGTGGTAGTCTTGGATGCCATTGTCGTCGGGGTCAGCCTTCCCGTGCTACTACCGGTCTTAGATACCGTAGTCGTCTTGGTAGAAGTCATGGAGCTCGTAGTTGTCTTTGTTGATGTCGTGGAGATAGTGTCAGGGTCAGTGGGTCTCGGCGACCGAGTCATGGTCGTTGTTTTCGTGGATGTCTTTGATGTTGTGGTGGACTGGGTGGGAACAACTAGAAGCAAGCGTGGTCCTTCACACATGGTCCGGGTATAATTTGACATCGTCGGCGAAAAGGATGAAAGTAATAGCAACAGAATGGCTGTTACCTTCATTTGTCTTGGCCAATCAAAATCGTATAAACGGTCAACTCTTCAAGTCTTTGAGATTGTTTCGTAAACGATCTCAAAATCTTAATTGTATGTTTAGGATACTTAGAACTCATCCCTCAAAGTACGATTGCCCCCGCGGCTATTGATGAGATTTCTCTGGGCCGGAGTGGAGCACACGCATCCACCGTCGCAGCTCAGAGTAGCACCGCAGCACGACGGCTTGCACTGGTTGTTCTTGAAAATAAAGAGATTGTCGGGGCCTACCTCATCCACATTCGGGCCGGCCAGAGGCTCATCGGGAGATGTCCCCCGCCAGCCCTGATAGGCTCCCTTGCCAACATTCACACCGTCGTATGTGCCCACAGGCTCCGTTGCAAACCCGCCCTTTACGAGATAGTTCATGAAAGGCTCGGTGCCTTGTTGCTCCTCTTCTTCATTCAGTAAATGCTCGGCGAATCCCTCGCGGGTTCTCTGGGGCCAATTCGTCATGCCCAGAAGCATGCAGATATTTGCTAGAAAAAGGACAACTAACATTCCTACCAGGTACATTCCACGGGCAGACATTTCTAAATAGGGCAACTATAATTATCCGGTCCCAATACAATATCATCAACAAGTGTTTTCAAATTGGACATACCTACATCTGATGCATCCCGTAGAACCCAGGTTCCACCAAGGGTTACGGTCCCCCTCTCCGTGTAAAAATGCAGGATCTTCACCGGGCTTATTACAGGCCCCATAAAACTATATGGCTGCTTCCACTCATCGTATTGATTTACCCAGGTCGCACAGGTTACGATTTGATTACCATGTGGCGTCGGTAGATCAACAAACCAGGATACCTCGGCCCCGTCGATTTCAACAATACCGAGGATCTTTCCATCGTTTTCCAACGTATCACCGAGTTTGACCGAGCATGCCCGAACCCATTCCTTGCCGAATAGAGTTCTGCGTTGAACGACACAATCCGGAGAAAATCCCGCCTCGGACCGGAGAACCTTTACAGGAGGGCGAGGAGGATCCGAATTATTCAGATGCATCCATACACTACGATACCAGCGTTCTAGAGAATCCGTATCATCGCCATCTATTTCTTCCCAATCCGCAAATATAATGACTCCCCTCTTACTGCGCACTGGGATTCGGCGATTCGTGGTCGTGAGACAGTATACATTGGAATCTGTCGATTTAATCTTTTTCGCCTCGGAGTGTTCACTGACCGGAATCAGTGTATAGTCTACGTATACGAGATGATCGCCTGTAACCCGGATACCATGGAGATCATACATCTCTTGTCCGCCCTTGAAACGGTGTACGGCTGTAACCCGTCCTTCATCGCCGAGGATATCGCCTATTTTTATCTGGTCTATACGCTTTGTGTCACCGGACTGTAAGAATACCGGTGTATCGCCCGTAAAACAGGCATTTGCAACCATTGCTGCGGCAATGGTCGTTGTTGCAATCACAACCGATGTCATAATAATCGTCGATACTGTCAAAATAAGACCGGAAATAGGAGCGAAGATATAAAAAAGAAGGATTTGTAGTAATAAAATAATCCCAATAATGATGACTGATACGAGCAACGTAACCTGGACAGTATTTATAAATGTCATGATAAGAGAGACGAGAGCCATAGATACAGAAAATACGATTCCCTGTACACGATCCACCATCGCATACATTTGATTCATCATATTCCGAAACATTTTGGCAGCCGTCGAAAATCTCTCCATAATCATCGCAAATGCCTTGTAACACATATTCCATAGATTTGTAAACGTCTTTGCTATGCCGTCGACGGTGCTGCCCACTATGTTGACAATATCTGACTGGGAATTTACAAGATCCTTGACTTCTGTTGTTGCTACCCGGATAGCAGATTGCACGTATTGTTTTTGACAGTAGGACCAGTTATCCGTGGCGAACTCTGAGGCAGACCGTGGATCACTCGAGGGCTTGAAGACTGCAGAGAAGGCTACCACACCGGGGCGACAACGATTCGCTTCCCAGTTACTCAAGACTGATTCCTTGTATACTATGGCGATCAAGAAAGATAGTCCAACGGATAAAAGTATTGTAACACCGATTAGCTTGGCCGTATCCTCGGATGCCATCCCCTGACGAATACGGAGCTTTACGTGGAGAATTTCACAACGATCAATGTACCGGCTTGCGCCTGACTGGGTTCGTACAATGTTTCCATAAAGTATGGGTATAATAGATGGATCCTCGTCGGACGTCGGAAAGCTCCAAGTCTATTACATATCAGAAACAGAGCCCCGTATCACTTGCCCACTCTCAGATTCCGCAACCCCTGTACAAAAAACTCATGACCGACACGGCCATGGTTGTGGCCGGCTCGGATCCCGCTGTCCTAGCTAGATTTCAAGAGCCGCCGTCGCTTTTTGTATTTATGAGTATTACACTTGTGTTAGTTGTGATAGGTTGGATACTTACGGCCGTCGCCAATTGGGCCGAAATTACCAACAACTGGCCGAAATACAAGTGTATGCCCAACGTAATGCCGTTTGCTAAATTCTACGGCTATGATTTGAACGAGACAATGAGTTTCTGTATAGGCGAGGCTGTAAAAGAACATTCGCCAGGTGTAATCACTCCCATTTATACGGGTATCAATAAAGTTATGAATACCGTGGATGGAGTATACGATCAAGCCAAGTCTATTTCGGGCGGTGTTAAAAAACTCTTGTCAGGATTTGAAAAATTCCTGATGCAGTTTGCCAACTCGTTCCGTCTGATTGGAACCCGTATTCGTATTTCATTGGTAAAAATACGGGACATATTCGATCGTATATACGGCATGTTCACGTCGTTTGCATTGGCCGGTGTCTCGGCAATCACATTCGGTTCCAATCTCATGTGCAATCCTATTGTAACCTTCATTGGTACAATCGCCGGCGTCGACGTCTGCTGTTTCGCCAGAGATACGATAGTGGAACTCGAGAATGGAATGCGTATATCCATCCAGCGAGTCCGCCTCGGAGATGTGTTGCGAGATGGAGGTATCGTAACATCCACGTTTGAATTCGACGGATCCAGAACCGATATGGTGCGTATTCACGGTGTACATGTGAGCGGCAATCACTGTTTGCAGCACGAGGGCCGATTCGTAGAAGCGTTGAATCATCCTGATGCGATCCTTGCGGAGAAGGTCGATCGGCTATATTGTCTGAGTACCACGACAAATAAGATCGCCGTGGTCTACAGACGATTTTACGGCACAAATGTCAGACAAATGCACGAGGGCTATCTGACATTCACGGACTATGAGGAGAGCTGCGAGCCGGCTGTGGTTCGTGAGGCGCAGGCGGCGGCCGAGGCCGTCCTCAATCCCCGTAAACAGGGCTTCACCTACGTGGCGAATTTCAGTCTCGGAATAGATCCGACAGCATATCTGGCACTCGATTCTCATGAAAAACGGTTCGGCGACGTCAAAATCGGTGATCGGCTTCCCTGTAGTTCGACTATAGTCGGCATTGTCCACGAAACGTGTGATCATTGTGTACGGAGTCCGTCGGGTATCATAATGTCGGCGGCGCAACTTGTGAGAGTCGATGGATCCTGGCAGAGAGCGGTCAGTGTATTTGCGCCCGTAGCCGGCTCACATGTTCTGATACAGGTAATCACAGATAGTAATCGGGGATTCCAGGTTCGCAAGGGAGCAGAATTCCTCTTTGTTCGTGACTATATGGAGGTTCACAGTACGGCGGTGCAGAACCCGTATGATAAAGCGATCCTATCCTGTAAAACTTGATGGTCGTAACAGGGGCAATGGATAATACAAATGATCTCCGCAAGCATGTTCTCCGCAATCGGAGAACACTGGCCTTCCTGCGAAGGTAACAAGACCACCCGTCATACCGGTCCCGAGATCACGGAATCCATACATGATCTCCACGAACCGGCTTGGTGGACGGGAGTTCGTGTCAGCATTCCCCGTTCTTCTGAACTGGAGGTAACCGTGGTTCTGGCTTCTCGAGATAATCCCTCCTTCGAACCTATGAAATGGACGCAGCGCTTTGGTGAGCTGTGTCCATTTCCGTATCCAATTCCTGCTAAAATGGCGGCGGCCCTGAATCTATATGTCACAGTTACCTGTGAACAGTATTCCGGCCCTTCTGTGTTATTTCTGCCGTTCCATGAAATGCCGTATCTGAAATCCAAGGACAACTATGTCTTTGTAAACACAGACGGCTCACTCGTCATGGCATGGGACGGTAACAAATGGTGCGGGCCAGGTATGGTTCCGCAACCAAAATGGAGATCGATTCATATCGTGGTTCCTCGGCTATCATCTATTCTTAACAGAACGAATACTCTTCCTACCATGGCCTGCATTCACGAATGGGACGAAAAGATCCAATAGAAAACCAAAAAGGCTGCGAGGCCTCTTTATTTTATTTTGGTGGTTTTTGGATTTCTATAGTGGCTTGGTCTCACACACCCTTGAGATCCTGCGGAAGCACCTTCGGAGTGAAGCTGTAGTGCTCGGAAATCATTGTCATCGCCGTCTGCTCTGCCGGGTTCGCAAAGGAGATGGCCACACCCTTGCGGCCAAACCGGCCGCAGCGCCCAATCCGGTGGATGTAGTTCTCCTTGTCCTCGAAGCTCGGCATGTCGAAGTTGAAGACCACGTCCACGCCCTGAACGTCAATGCCACGGGCCAGCAGATTCGTCGCAATCAGAACACGGGTCTTCCCCTCACGGAATTCGCGCATACGCTGCTGGCGAATCGTCTGGGTCATGGGCTCGCCGTAGATGATGCTCGTCGGAAACCCCCGCTCCGTCATTGCGGCGTGCAGACGCTCGGCCCGCTCCTTCGTGTTGGCAAACACAATCGACTGCGCAATGTTCATGCCCTCGAAGATGTCGCACAGACAGTCGAGCTTCCACGAATCGTCCTCGACCGGCACCAGATACTGCGTGATGCCGTCGAGCTTCACATCCGCCGTCTTCAGAGTGATGCGCACCGGCTCCTTCAGGATCATGCCGGCCAGCTCCTGCACCTCGGATGGCAGCGTGGCCGAGAAGAGAGCCACATTGCAGTCCTTCGGAAGACCGAGCTTCACAATCTCGCCGACCTGCTCGGCGAACCGATCACGAAGCATCTCGTCGGCCTCATCCAGGACAAAGTTGCGGAGATAGGCGAAGGACAGATCACGGCTCGTTGCCAGATCGTAGATGCGCCCGGGAGTGCCGACGACGACGTGGGCGCCGGCACGGATCTCTCGTGCATTCTGGTGACGGGGTACACCACCCACCGCAAGAGTCACCACGATCTTCATGTACGAAGACAGAGAGCGAATCTGATCCGCAATCTGTCCAGCCAGCTCGTGCGTGTGGGCCATGATGAGGGCCTGCGTCTGTTTGAGGGCGGGGTCCACACGGCTCAGAACACCGATGCCGAAGGCGCCCGTCTTGCCCGTCCCCGACTGGGCCTGTGCAAGAATGTCACGACCCTTGAACACCGGGATAGTAGCCGCCGACTGGATGGCGGAAGGCTTCTCGAAGCCGTGGGCATAGATACCACGAAGTAGGTTCTCTGGGAGACCCATCTCGTCGAACGTCATGCAAGGAGGGAACTCGGCGCTGCTCGTTTCTGCGATAAAGTTGGAATCAGTCATCTGATCGATAGTCAGCTGGGTGCGTTTAAGCCCGGTCAAGTTTTTAAGCCCTAGCATTGCTTACTGGAACATCAGGGCCGCCCTCCCTCCAGCGATTCGGAGCATATTGTACTGAGTTAACCATACATAGATATTATAGGCCGGGCGATTGTGTTCTACTAGTCGTAGAGGCTGTATGGTCATGGTCGACGTCTCAAAAAAGATACGTCCTGAAACAGGATCAGTATTACGTTCGGAGCCCCAGGTGCCAAATGTTACATCCGTACAATACGTGGATACATAGCTTCCGCCGCCGCCTCCTCCACTTGTACCACTGCCGCCTCCGTAGTATCCATCACCGCCCTCAAATGCAAGGGTGTTCCCTCCAGTATTTGTGAGTGACGTCAGGAACGTCTCATCCGTGGTCATAGCAGCTCCGTCAGGAGATCCGGGCCCCTCGGGCTCTCCGGTTGATCCTGCATAAGAACGACCTCCACCGCCTCCGCCACCTACCTCCGTCGCACTCGTCCTATTCTGATTATGACTTGCAATTGGAGTACCCAGACCACCTTGGAGACCACAGGTCAGCACAGTTCCCGCAGATCCACCGGTGCCGCCTGATCCTTGTCCACCGGCTCCTGCCACGGCTATAATGATATACTCCGTCTTTGTTTTTACAACCAGTGATATAGAACCGGCGGCCACATAACGAATATACATATCCTGGAATCCCGCAATGCCCTGTATCTGACGATTATCAATTGTGAATGATATTTGGGCTCCGTAACCGCTTGTTCTTCCGCCTGCTCCATACATGGTGATCCGATACGCCTGATCGAATTTGTTCAGAGGAACGTAGCCATATATGGAATCAAAACCGGTTGTTGTAATATTTCCTTGCGGATCCGGATATATCACAGGATAATCAGGACTTACTATAGTATCCCATGTATCTGTAAAGTAGTTGTCCGACATGAAAAATTCGAGTTCTTTATGTGGTACCTTATCCCAGTTTGCGCAACCACGAACCTCGTCCATAGGGCGTCCATAGGCATCCGCTAATCCGCCGGTCGACCACATACCAAAGTCGTATCTATATATATAACGATTCACAAGAGGCGCTTTCTTACAATTCAGAATCGGCATCAGCGAACGAAAAAACGACGGTCCCGTGAAATCGAAGCGTTCTTTGCCGTATAGTTGAAACGTGGCCGTCACAAGTGGATCAGAGCGCGCATTCGCAAATCCGGTGCGAATATAACCGTCTCCGTAATCCCAGCTCGGAAATTGCGCATTTGGCCACCACGGTATTTCAGATGGAGCGGCACCTTGTTCCGCTAAATCCTGACTAAAGAGGAAGTATGCATTGTATGAAGGAGCCTCTATCCGTTGAGCGACCCACGTAATATCTCTCACTAGACCTCCTTGTTCGACCACAACACGTGTCCGCGCCGCCCCGTTCGTTGGTTCTACGGGGAGTTTGAAGTGTGTTTCAATCGGAATCTGAAGATCGGCGAGACGAAAGGCGGCGGCCTCCCGATCCTCCAGACTCACATATTCTACAATCCAGTAGGCATCTATAAAATGGAAATCGGCGGGCATTGTTAAATTAGGCACGGCATTCCCGCCAATGTGCGGTAACGCTTTTCCCGATTCTGGATCACGTCCATATTGGGTTAGAGACATGGTTTGCGGAGACGCCGACGGACCTACATACATAGTTCTTTGTGAGACAGATGGATTGTGAATATTGCTTATACGGAATGTGAAATCTGTTAGTTGTTGGGTTATTGTCGTGCCTGATATAACCCCTGTCCCTGCTAGTGTCATACCAACACAGTTAAACGGTATTATGGAAGTTGTTGTAAGTAGCCGAGATGTAATAGAACCAGTTATAGGAAAGGCCGTAGGATAATAAAAGGTTGATCCGGCTATATTCGGTATGGGGCCATCGACTGACCTGAAATCCGTATACACACACTCTTGAACAGGGCGGAAATTACAGACAATTTGTACAGGGTCTTTTGAGAGTGCCTGTATAGGAAGAGGCTGCGGCCCGGGCCCTCTATTCCACCAAAATGGCGGAACCAACTGAACAGTCTGCGGAGTTTGTACGACCGTTTTTATCTGACTCTGTATCTTTTCTCTCGAGTTATAATTCAGAGGATTAAAGGTGCTCGGATCACGGCCAATCATAAAATTCGTTGTATCGAAATGATCAAAGGACGCATGTTGTTCATCGATGACTTCCAGGAGTCGTGAATCGAGACTATCTATGTCCTGATTACCTATTCGGAACGTAATATCACTGCAGATAGCATGTCCGATGGAATTTGTCCATGACCAGGCAGGATAGACAGAGCCCTGCAGAGACTTTATTTGTGAAGGAGTGGTAGATCTATCATATAGACCTTGAGCTGCAGCCAGCGCATCCTCTTGGGGCTTGACAATATCTGGCAAGACAACAACGAGAGTGGCTCTCGTTATGAGCTCACCAAGTATGGGCAGAGTTACCGTGGCTTTTCGCCCGAAATCCGCCACATTATCGAATTCGACTCTGCGCCACTGCGTCGCCCATCGGGTACGCTGATGTATTACAGACTTGTAAAACTGTGTAGATGGCTGACCTGTCGGTGTATTGAGTCGTTCCTGGTCTTCCAGACCGGACGATACAATTTTTAACATTGTTGCCGGAGTTGATGCCATTGCCCCTATGGCTTCTTATGAGTTTAAACCAGAACAAACCTGACACGGCCCCATTACGATTACCTTTGTATCAGGTATGACCTGTCCCTCTTGTCTAGGACTTATTCAAGACTGGCTGTGTCTTCCTGATCCTGCGTTTAAGAGGATATCGGGGCATTCTGCCGAAGTGTCGATGGCTCTATATTACGTGGTGATGCGTCCATCTCGGGAACAGCGAGAGTGTATAGAACAAATGTTCCGAGCCTGGATAAAGACGGATATATTCACCGATCAACGAGCCGGTGCCGTTCTAATGAATCTTATTCGGTCATTCGGAGGAAAGGAAGATTTGGATGCGCTTATTGCCTTATTGGAGACCTGCTACACAACTAATGCAGGTGTCGTTGAACGCTGGGCTGCCACATGGATAGTTCGCCTTTGGAAAACTGTCCACGTTATACATTTGGAGCACACCGGTCAACAAGAATTATCGGAATGTTCGGTTCCAGGACTGCGCCGGGCTTTACGTGTCACCAACGGCCCTATTGTCATGGTAAATCCGGCGTATGTTGCAGGAATAATCTCAAATCCGACACCGTAATTTCCGATTGATAATGTTCAATTCCGTCTGATATATCAGCGATCTGTATAGATTCTGTGGTTGTAATGCCAAAAATTTCCGAACAACGCGGGTATACAGATTATGTTTTAAACTTAGACGTTTAATAGAGGCTCGAATTGATCTTGTCATCCTCGATGATTCCTTGAATGCATTCGTCATACAAAGGTTGGCTATTGCCTGGGCCCTGATATTTTTAATTGCGAATATATGAGAGGCGACATCTATCCTAAACTGACGGACCGCCAACGTCGTTAACTTCGACAGTTCCTTTTTTGATTTTCGCCATATCTTTATACTGGCTTTTACGGGAGTCGCATCCGCTATAAACTCGGGACTCAACACGGGCTCTACAGAACTAGTGTCAGTGTATGCAGGAGGACTCCATAATTCAGCGCCACAACTATTACAGTATACGTCGCATGCACTGTAGGCGGCCGATGCAACCTTTTGTATTCCACATGTGCTGTGGATTACGATTCCACAACACGGAGACTCGATTAGCCGGTCGGTGTCTTCCATTATATTGTCACAGATATAACAGGCCATTGATCTGCTTAGGTGGAGATCCGTTTAGGTCCGTGTCTCCCAACCGGACCACTGCGTTACTTGGCGAACTACGGCGGGGCTCTGTAGGCCTTGATCATTCACGGCTACGAGTTCGAAGCCGTAGAGGGTAGCAAGTGTCAGGCCGGCCAACAAAATGGGCGACGCCGTGCCAATCACCGTCTGTCGGTTAGGTGCCCAGAATGTAACAATATAACGAGTTGCGCCTACCGACGGATTGAAGGTAATTTCTACACCGGACGCACTGGAGGTCACATTAGTGATTACAGGCGGCACTGGCATATCAGGTGTAAATATGGCGCCGCCCACAACATCTGGGTAATCTTGTGGAGCCGTCCTTCCTGAACGAATGAAGTTTACAAACAGGGTGCGGCCCTTTTGGCGAGTCGTGCGATCAGACTGAGTCAGAGTTCGCAGGACTGTCATTTATCTATTATGGGGTTCAGAGATTTTTTGCACCAATCCATTGTAGGGTTGTTAACGAGTGATAACCACCCGCAGCAAACGCAAACATCAATAACATTTCGAAATATTTACGGCTAGTATTTTTTCCATAATAACCAATGGTTATAAGAATAGGCGCTAATAGAAAGATATGAATATAGTTTATCCACGGCGATTTACCCTCCATTATTTTTGTATACGCCTTGAATGATTGATAAAACAGCACGATTACTCCCAATGCCAATACTACGTTGAATACTGACTCGGGAATCTGCTCTCGTACCAAGCCGACATACAATAAAAATGGAACTATTGCTACTAAATGTACAAGTGCTAATATAACATGCGGATCCATCCTAATTAGTTGAGAGTTTTTAAAACTTCACAGTGTTACTCTAACCTTAAAAACTTACGTCCAATCTTACTCGTTACAAACATACCGCAACCAGAGGCAATCTGGGCATAAAATACAGGAGTCCTCTTTGTGCAGCATAGTAAATAACCGGATAACCCTACAAACAGTATTGAACTGAGCCAGAACAACTGTGTAAACATGTCCATTTTATATTATATGATTATTTTTATTACTGGCTCCTTCTACGTCTAGTTTTTCTTTGGCGACGACCGCCCGCTTGCAAACTACATAACGCAGCCTTTGCCGCTACGACGCTACTAAATGACTGGTCGATATGCTGTTTTGCTGCATCCCTGTTTGCGGCCATGTCACGCATGGACTCGTTTGTCTCTGCAAGATGTTTGAAATCTCGGGCCGCATCCAATAGACGCATTTCTAAAGATGCTGCGCCCTTACACCAGGCATCGATCTTCGCTGCATTACTCATTCTAACTAAGATAATCATTATTTAACAGAACTGGTCCGTCGCCGCTCTCAGAGCTTTTGCCGTTCCAACTTCCGAACCGGCGTGTCCCGCATCGGGAACAATAACGAGCTTTGCTCGAGGCAGTCGCTGTTTGAGTTCCCACGCAGCACGAAATGGACACACCATATCATAACGTCCCTGTACGATTATAGTAGGTATATTACGTAGACGCCTGGCATTTCTGAGTAACTGACCCTCGCCAATCCAGGCATTGTGACTGAAATAATGGTTTTCCAGAACTGCCAGTTCTTCTACCGCCTTTGCCGGCGTAGTATCCGCCCGTGGTTCCAAAAAGGAAATGGTCGCCTCCATACCCCACCAATCGGCGGCCGCCTTGCGTCTCGTGACCCGATTCCTGGAACGCAAAAGTCTCCTGTAAATCAAGGACTGATCGGTGGTTGATCGGGCAGTTCGCCGGAATTTGGACCACACATCGGGCCACACCGTCTGAATTCCGCCCTGATATAGCCAGTCCCGCTCCCATTTCTGCATGAGACAGACACCACGGAGAATAAGACCGGATACAGAAGAAGGATGGGTCTCTGCGTAGGCCAGACCGAGGGTTGTTCCCCATGATCCGCCGAAAACAACCCACTTCTCAATACCGAGATGTTTACGAAGTGCCTCAATATCACGGACGAGATCCCATGTCGTATTGGCCTTTAAGGAATCGAGGCCTCTCGGCGTTGAACGACCGCAACCCCGTTGGTCAAACATGATGATACGCCACCGTTTCTGATTGAAATGTGTACGTTGATAACGCTGAATGCCTCCGCCGGGCCCGCCGTGAAGAACGACTACCGGTTTTCCAGTAGGTGTTCCATGTTCTTCATAGTACATGGAATACCCATCTCCAAGATCTAACATGAACCTATTTAGGAGCCTGTTTTTCATGTGACCGTTATCGATACCGAAGCAGATGGGCCACCCGGCACTTGGGCCGTAATTGTTGTTCGTCCTCTTGATCTATTCGCTACAACACGACCATTTGTGACCGTGGCAATTGCCGGATTAGAAGAAGACCATGTTACTGTGACCGAAGGAAACACGTATAGCTGTAACTGGGCATTTCTCCGCATAGTTGCTTGGTTCAAGGCTCTTGCTCTGAAATTAGCAGAAATGAGAATATAACTTACAGGCGGAGGTGGAGGCACAGGTACCGTTACTGTAGCCGACGTGTTACCACTGAAAAATCCGTCGATCGTGGTCGCCGTGATTACCGCAGAGCCTCCGCCGATGGCTGTGATTAATCCGGCCTGCGTAACAGTCGCTACCGCCGTGTTACTCGAGGTCCATGTGACCGTATTCGGAGTGGTGAGATTTACGGTACCCGAAGATTTACTGGCAGTTCCAGTAATCTGTTGAGTCGCACCGGCCATCAGGGTTACCGATGTCGGCGTAACAGTCACACCTGTGACCGGATTAGCAACGAGCGCCGAATAATTTGTCGTAAATACGGATCCATTAACACTTCCACGACCGGTGCACAGATCGAATCCGGGCCCTGCGCTATATCCGCCATTCTGACCAACGGTAATATCATAAAAGGAAGCGGTCGGCAAGGCATATAGACGGGTTATTAGAGACCTGGGAGAAGGAGGGAGACAGGCCATAAGACCCGCAATGGCCGGAGATACAATACTTGTTCCGCCCAGAATTATATTGGTATTTCCTTGGATTGTAAATTTAACACCCGTGGCCGGATTCGCTACTAGCGAAATATCCGGAACCTGGCGCATCAAGGAACCCGCAGGTGTAGGAAATGGCGGTCCCCTGAAGAATTTACTAAGGCCGCCGCCCGTAGCTGTCGAGCCATTCCACGACCATGTCGTTTCAACAGTGGAGGAATCATATACAAAGTTGGGGCAAACGAGTGTGGTTCCTCCGCATGCGACTACATTCGGGGAAGAACACGGAAAGTCGGACGTCGGCGTTGACATTCCATTATTTGCTCCCGTGTCTCCTGCTGCACAAGTAATCGTGATTCCTTGTGCGGATGCAGAAGCGAACAGAGTATTGTACCGTGTCAAATCAGATGCAGTAAAAAGAGATTCTGGAGCACCCCACGAACAAGATATAATCGACGGCTTTACGCCACCCACTGGTGTATTTATTGCATGGTTGAATACATTGTAGAAGGCATCCTGGCCGGGCGGTGCCGACCATTGGTTGCACACGTAAAAAATAATGGTCAGATTTGACGTGGGACAGCATGCACCCACCATTTCGACATCGAGAGTATTTTCCATAGTTGAATTGGAATCATTGAGATCAAAGGCCGAGCCGTTTACACGAACTACCTTTACTACGGGCAGACTTGTGATGCCGAGAGATGTCCAGTACTCATTCACATCTCCGCCGGTGAGAACACCCGTTACCGGATCAATTGTACCCGTTAGACCACCGCCTACAGAAATCACGCCGACTACTACAGGTGTTGTAGGTACCGATGGAAACCCGTATATAGTACGGACATCGGCGCATGTGAATCTTCTGGAGGTAGAACGAGCCTCTACAAGTGGACAGATAGAGTAATTCTTCACTTGTGTCGGCATTACTATTATTACAAAACCTTTTTGTTTCGAATCAGGCCTTGTACAGCCCCAGTGTCCTCGCCGAAGGATCTGACGCTCCATCCATGAATCTCGGCATCCACATGGCAGGAACCACCGCCGTATGTGGGACATACCAGGTATGAAAGAGTTTACGATACCAGTATGCTTCGGGAGTCTTGGGAGTATTTACAGTGTAAGCCCGTGCCTTGGTTTCCCAATCACCGCCCGCTTGCTTGAGTCCCTCCGCCTTGGCCATCTCGAACCACGATGTCTCTGCCTTGGAAATTCCGTCGCTGAATGCCTCCTTACGTCTCCACAGGACCTTCTCGGGTAGGATATTGTCATCGCTGAATACCTCTCGTAGCAGTGCCTTTTCCATGCGGGTCTCCGTCGGCCGCAGAAGACTTGTACGATATCCTCTTGCTGTCGAGATGAATTGGCGGTCCAGAAAGGGAGACCGGGACTCGAGACCATGCGCTGCCATACTTCTTTCGGATCTTGCCACGTCATACATGTGGATTTCCGTGAGTAGACGGGTTGTCTCGGTATCGAATGCAGCATCATCGGGAGCACGACGCATGTAGAGATAGCCACCGAGTGCCTCGTCGGCGCCGTCACCGTTTAGAATCACCTTGACATCGGGAGTTTCCTTCGCTATGAATTGTCCGAGGAGGTAATTGCCGACAGATGCGCGGATAGTCGTAATATCGCATGTCTCGACGGCTCGAACCACGTCGGGAATGGCGGCCAAACACTCGTGGGGTGTCACGATACGCTCATGGTGACAGGATCCGATATGTTCTGCCACGAGCCGGGCGTGTTCAAGATCAGGGCTTCCTTCCATGCCGATACTGTATGTGTGAATCGGACCCTTATCCTTCATAAGCCGACTCGCTATAGCCGCAACGAGAGAAGAATCGAGGCCGCCGGATAGACAGGCGCCGATTCCTCGAACCGTTGTAAGACGCTTTTTGACGGCGGCTTCGAGTGCTTCTTTGATAGCCGAGGGAGGGAGACCGGGAATTTTCAGCCATGGTACTTGATGCCATCTGTCCGTCTTGATAGTATTGTTACTGATATCGAATGTCATGGTTGTTCCGGGATCAACTGTGATGATGTAGAGAGCTCCATCGGGAAGGCCCTTGAGTTCACTGGAAATAGCGGACCATGTGGAGCCCTTGGCGTAATATAGAGGTCGGACCCCGTATGGGTCTCTCGAGACTTCAATGAGACCGAGGTCCGTATTTACATGGACGATTGCAAAATCGCCGTCGAGTTGTCGGGATACTTCGGCTAAAGTCATTCCCTTCTCGAGCATGGCGGGAATTACGGCACAGTCACTGGAGCCTTCTAGCACGGAGAGTCCGAGGGTCTCAATAAGTTGGGTGGAGTTGAAGATCTCGCCATTGCAGGCGACTGTCCGATAGAGCTGCAGCCGGTATGGCTGATCACATTCTACAGATCCCTGAATACGAAGCCGTGTGAAACCAACATCAATCTTGGTATCGCCGTATGACAAAAAAGTATGTGTGGATGAGTCTGGACCACGGGCTTTGAGTGATTCCAGGCACGTGGGAAGCTGACTCGTATCCTGGCCCCAGATTACGCAGATTCCACACATCTTAGTTTGTAGGTTTTCGACACTTTAATACCAGGAGTCTTAGAGATCGGGTTGGACCTCCTGCCCTGCATCCTTATCCTCGGCACCCATGGCCTCCTGCTCGGCGATCTCGGCAGCCTCCTGCTCCTTGACCGCATCCTGCTCGGCGATCTCGGCAGCCTCCTGCTCTGCCACAGCTGCCAGACCCACGGCTTCCTCGAGGTTACGTGTAACCTGAAGATCACGGGTAACCTGAAGAGGCGGAAAGTCCTCGTTCGCCATCGCATTGACCACCGGCTCATTCACTGCATCCTCCTCGACCGTTGCGTACCGCACCTCATAGTTCACGAGCCACAGCTTCCGTGCCGTGTCCTGCTTGTTCATGAACTCACGGAGCTTCGGAAAGTAGGCACCCGACCGCTCCTGGTGAAGCTCCCACAGAAGCTTGCGGTACTTTTGCGGTGCCTCCTTAAGCGGAAACGCCTTCTCCCTGTACACCTTCTGGTACAGATCAAAGGTCTCCTGGGTGCAGGCCTTGAATCGCTCAATCACCGAGTTTGCGGCGTGCTCCTCCTCCGGGTACTGGCGGAGGTACTGGTTGATCTTGTTATCCGACCAGCGTTCCAGCCAGACAAAGGGCAGCTTCGCCACATTCCCGCGCAGATCCCGGGCCAGCAAGTACTGGTCGGTGCGGATCTTCCAGCGCTTGGGCGCCTCGCCCGCACCCACGTTCTTGAGGACGAGGCCCTGCCACTGGTGGCCGAAGCGCTTACCCCAGGCCGCCACCCGCTCCTTGACATCCTCGACCGTGGCGAGCGCATGGCGCTCCGGCAACGTCTCACGGAACTTTGCAGGAAGAAAGGTGCCGGGCTCACGGGCCACGAGCTGGACACCATTCTCCAGAAAGCGGGCCATCTCCACGATGCGCACCCGAGGCAGACCGTAGGGAGTCGAAACCACGATGCGCTCCTCCGGATGCTGAAGTACCCAGGAGTACGTGTAGTCACGGTTCAGCTCGTTGAGCAGAAGGTTCTGGGCCATCAGTGCCTCCATGAACAGCGTCGCAAAGGGACGGCGGCTGTAGAAGGTGTTCTGGGCATCCATGTTGCCCCTGGAAGCGAGGCGCCAGGTGTTCAAGTTCGTGTCCCAGTACATGTTCAGCATCACGCCGTCCAGGAACTCCTCGGCGATAAAGGCACCGAGTCCCTCGAGTCCCTCGGCCGTACACTTGAGGCCACGGGGAGGAGCGGCGCACACGGGACGATTTGCACGGGTGTCCCAGATCACGCTGCGGAAGTAGGGCACGTGGGGCAGAGTCATGTCGCTGACTCCCTTCTTGCTGAGGATGATCACCATCGGGTCAGTAGGGCTCGTGCGATTGTCACGCACAATCAGGTTACCACCCTCCTTGGAAGTAAGGAAGGCGAGCAGAGCCTCGGAAGTCGGGTAGGCGGCAATCAAATCAGAGTAAATCTTGTTCTCCATGGTAGACGTCATTCGTCGTGATACTTGACTGATGGGTGGCCGGCCCAGTCAAGTTTTTTGCCAGGTGAGGGCCCGTTGGTTTAGGTCCCGTTGGTTTACGCAAGACATATTTCCGCATAGACATTAGTGGTGACATGTCCGAAGAAACTGAGGATCCGCTACATCTCGGAAATCGGATTATAATTCAATCTACAAAGTACGGCACCATCACGGGTCAGATCATTTTTCGGGATCTCAACATGGTTCGTATCTTGAGTAACGAGGCCAGCGACCGTGCAATCGAATTTCCTCTTATCACCGATGGCTCCAAATTTGTCCCCGAACTGGGAGTGTCAGATATTTACATTGAAGAAGCCTCGGCACACGACCATTATGTGGACACACTCGGCGCCGCCGCCGGCAATGTCCTAGAGTTCTTTACATTAACAGGAGATGTTGCCGCCGAAAATGGCGTCGTCGCCGAAGTGATTAAGACGACCACAAAGGATTCCATTATACTCGAAGACGGCAGATTGTTGAAATTCCGTGGCAAGGGTCCCGAGTACATAACCGATCCTGCTACGGGAGATAAGACGCCTGTTTTCGTAATCCGTGTGAATTCGGGTCTGGCCCAGCCGGAAGCACCGGTCGAAGTACCGGTCGAAGCACAACCTGAAGGGCTGGTACCACTAGATCTCGCCCGTCTATTATCCGAAGTTCTGCCGACCGCTGCCGTCGAATTAGTCCCTACCGCCGACCGCACATATCCCGATTCCGTTCAGCGGGAAGAAATGTTCCAAGATCTCCTTGCCGATATTCCCGCTAAAAAGAGAACAAACCCCCGACGCATTCGGTTCGTCGAACGTGAAGTGGATCTCGCCCTCGCTCTCAAAAACCGGACCGTGTTACGAGATGCGGCCGGTAAAAGTCTCGGCCCCGATCTGACATCCGTCACAACGCTCGAGGATGCCATTCGTGTCAACAAGGGCGGAGTCGCCGCCGCCATTCCAATTGTGAAAGCAGCAAAGGTACTGAATATCGACAGTGTTCCGTCAACGACACCATTCAAGGCCGAAGATGTCGCTCCCCGGTCTCTTGCTCAGAATGAGAGTGACTCGCAAATGCTCGCCGATATATACTTGAATGGAGCCGCTCCCGAATTTGTCATGCCGCAAGCGGTGGCCGACAGAGCACAGGGGATCGGTTTTTACTCTTATATCTACGATCTCGCAGAGCGGGATCACCGGATCCTGTCGGGACAGACGGGTCCCGGCTGGCAAGAAGACCAGGATGTAATACGCACGGCAGGCCTCGGTACACCCGTGCAGGGTCTGAGCACGAAACTCGATGAAGACACGGATGTGACGCCCGCCTTCCTAATGAGTGACGTAGCAGATCGCTCCGTCCGTGTATTGACGGGCGACGTACATGAGAAAGCGGGCAAAAAATCCATTCTGGCACCCAGCGACCCCTCCATCGTCAACGGATATGTGATTCTTCCCATCAAGGCCGCACTATCTCTGCGACCTCCCAAGAGACCCGGCGATCTACCGACGGCGTTTCTGTATTCGGCGTCTCTCAATGATGACAATCTACCGACGATTGCGCAGACGCTGAAGGATCTGTATGCAGAGGAGGCCGATCCTCTACATGCGTGGACAACGGCACCCGACTCCCGTGTTGATCTCGCCGAATGGCTGCAAATGATTCTGCCGTACGCTGTCCATCCGGCGGATTCCCTCAGTTCCAGATCCCGTGAACTCCTGTCTCTCCTCGACGCAGTTGGCGCCGACCATGTCTCACCTCCCGTCCGTGATGTAGTTCTATCCTGGGTCGCAAAGAGTCAGCGGATCTGGCAGGATCTGATGGAAAAGAAACGAACCGCCGTACAGGCTCTGTTAGACAAGGAAGTCGATATCACATTCGACAATGTAAGTGGAGCAGAATCCACCCTATTTGTACCGGCATCGGAAAAGAGAGCCGAGGGTCTACAGACACTCATGGATTCTTTTGGAGAACGCAATCCGTCGATTGCCACCTCGGGATCCATGCTCACAGCATCTCTTCTCATGGAAGCACAGGGCGATGGCCTTCCCCTTATGTGGTCCTACATACAAAAGGCCGACGATCTAACATCTAGTATAGACGAGGTATCCGCTACCGCCTCACTCGTGGCGAGTCAGTCGTCGATTCAGAAACGGAAAGCACTCAGAGACATTGACCTTCTGCGCCTCAAGGCCGCACCCGAGATTCTTGCGTGCCCCCACGTCGATCGCATCGAGGCCGTTAGAAATGTGGCCGATGTGTTGAACCGGTCCCGTCTTCTTCGGGATTTCATCGAAACGTTTCAAGGACCCAAGTCCGGTGACTGGATGACATGTGCTCTGTGCACCACCGGCTGTGTATGCTACCATGAGATTATGGAACTCGAGGCGTTGGCGCAGCCGAGTCGCATGGAATCCATTCAGAAACAGATTCTCATTCGTTTCGGCGGCGAGAGATACCAGGGCAAAATCGTGTGCCGAAACTGCGGTCAAGCTCTCCAGGATATCGACTACGACGAACACGTGGAATTCGATGACGAGGGCCGGGCCATTACGGGCCGCTCCGTACTCACCGAGGAACAGATGGCCGAGGTCAGCGAGGGAATCTCATTGGCTACGGCGGCGGCCATCACATTCGGATCCCAGAGTCAACGGGATATTTACGACGCGCTAGGGATTATCCTGGAACGGGCCGGTATTCGCATGCCCGAAGACCGAGTGCGCCAAGTAGTCCGGCGAACGGATTTGTATGTCGGTGCCAGAGCGCCTCCCGAGGCGGCCTACGAAGCGCAGCGTGCCAGAGCAATGACCTCGGCGGCGACGAAACTCAAGTCGGGCACGGCCGTAGCCGATATTCCCGCCTATTCCGCTCTATTAGATCAGCTGCGAGTCACTGCACTGGCCGGCCTCGTCGCCTTTGAACTGCAGATTGCACAGCCTCCTCTCGAGGTCTTCAATCCCTTCCCGATTTGCAAATTCGGTCGAGGTGGATGGCCGCTCCAGGCCACCGCTCCCACCGAAATCCTATCATCCCTGCAAAAGGGCGGCACGGCAGTCCACTATATTTCCTGCGTGGTAGCGAGTATTCAACGTGAGACGACTCCGTGGCGCAGCCTGAGTTGGTCAGGAATGCCCAAGCTCGAGGCCCGTATTGTGGCGGCCCTCAAGGCGACGGTGAACGGCTTGATGATCATGATAACCGGCGACCCCAAGTCCGGTCCTCTCTCCTTTACACCGGAACTGCGAGACGCACTGACAGCGAAACAGGAGGACAAGGTGGCGGCTCCCCAGGTAAGTCGTGGTGACGTACTGACACACGGATTCCGGCCGCAGCCGTTTCCGCAGAAGATGAGACGTCCCGCCATAGAAAAGGATCCTCTGCCCAATATCATGGCCGCAAAAAAGAGCGGAGCCTCTATGGCTGCAATACGCAACGATGTGAATGCGGCTCTGCTACAACAGGCGCAGGCTGTCATCACGGAAATGCACGAGGCGGCTACCACCGGATTCGGCGGAGCCTCCGTACAAACAACGGATTCCGTGTGCTGTCCCACGGTACTCCGAGATGTACAGGCGAATGCTCTGTTACTGAAAGGTTCTGTAAGTCTCGAGGAAGGTTCCGCCCTCTTGAAGGGATCCGGTGGGAATCGTCTGTGGCCCGTCAATGAGGGACATATGCGTGGAGCCATCGAAACATCCGTGGATGAATCCGTGTTTTTCAAGCTGTTTTTGCGTTTCTGTTACTCGGGTCCCCACATTGGCCATCCGCACGAATTCTCTTATGGTAACATCTGTCGCCAGTGCGGTCTGCGTCTCGGAAAAGCGCCAGACACGGTCGATGTGGACAAGGACGGAGCGGCTATTATAGCGGGCCAAGAAGGACCGCTGAAAGTCGAGATCACGGAGGCCGCCTTTGAGGGACTGTCCACGGCCACTCGGCGCACACAACGAGTGACGGCGTCCGTGATTCCAGCAGAGTCTACTCCTCTCTTGGAGATCGCCGACATGGCTGCGGCCCGTCCCGAATTCGCCGCTTTCGGAGCTGCTCTGCGTGAGCTGCTCGGTATGGAGCTACCGGCGGACAAGTTGGACAGAGCCCAGGCCTTCAGTCCGCTAGCAATGATTCACGACGAACTCAAGACACAGATTGTGGATCGTATTGGACCCTTTGTGCCGAAGCAGCCGGGCAAGGCAGGAGAGGCGAGAGCAAAAGAGGCAACAAATGCGTTCCGAGTATTCGATACAATGACCGAGGATCCTTTTGTGGAGGGACCCCGTATTCTCCAAGAGTACTGGTGTGCAAAGCCGTCGGCGGTAGGACGGGGGTTCGGTGTTACAGACGTCGTAGGCGCCAAGTGGTTCAAGATATCTCGGGATCATAATGAACGCATCAACAAACTGCTTCGGGAAAATACGGGCTGGTATGCCGGCGACGTTCCGGAACAGATGAAGCCTGTCCTCATGAAGGTGGGCAGTACTCTCGGATCGTTTATGCGTCTGTGGGTGTCCCGAGTTCGGCCGAATTCGTGGACCGTCGAAGAAATGCAGATGGTTCTTCAAACGATCGTGTTCCACGTATGGCGTGATGCCGTAACAACGACGTCGTGGATGTACGAGGGCATCCCCACAGCAGCCGAGCGTGAACTCGTGGCGAACTCTGTATCAAATTGGACTCGGGCTCTGCAACTCCACATGAAGCAGCAGGTATTCAAGTATACGAAGGAGAATATCCGTCAGATACTTCAACAGAGGGCCGAGCTGGAACGCACGAGTGTAGTGAAGGAATTCGAGGATATCAAGGACGACGATCTGAGAGCGGCGGAACTCATGAAGAAGAATCTGCGCATAGGTCGCTGGGGTGTCGGCAAGAATCTACAGAAATATGATGCGGATTTGTTCGAGTTTGAATCGGAACAGCGGGCTCGGATGGGTATTGCGGATGCTCCCGTGGATCCACTATTGCTAGAAGGAGCGGCGGCTCCCGCAGCCGAGGATTTTGGTCTCGGTGGCGGTGGAGGCGGTGAGGAAGGATACGCTGTTGAACAGGATGATGCCGAGAATGCATGAGAATTTTAAGACCATATAGTAGGACATGATAACTCCCGCTATAGATATTCCACGCCTGTCTGATCGTATTCAAGAAATCGTTCAGACATACGATCCATCTGTTCCTGAAAAAAACTATACAATTAAAGATCCGAATATGTGGAATAACAAAGAGTTGATACGCAACCTCATTAGATTTGCCAAGGCATTTCGCCCGGAAGCCTGGAAAGCATCGGGCCTGCGAATGGAGACATCCGAAGCATTAGCCAACTGTGTCGCTAAGGTACAGAGCAAGGCCACACTAATGGGCGAAGGATTCTTTGGAAAGGTATTCAATATGCCCGTGCACAAGTGCATGAAGAATATACCTCCAGGTGTAAAACGAGTGGGCATCAAGGTCGAGGCAGTAAAAGGTAGTTTCGATAACCAACTACCCGAAAGAGTAAAGTCGTCTTCTGATATTGCAAAGCGCATGGGTGCCCTCGGAATTGGGCCCAAACTATATGATATATTTTACGTATTGAATTCCGAAGGAGTAACCCTGGTAAAAGTCTATGATTTGATTGATGGAAAGGCGTGGAAGGATATGGTCTGGAAGTCTCCCGCCGAAAAATCGGCAGCGATAGAAAAACTCGGTATCCTGATACATAAAATGAACAAGGCCGGCGTTATTCATAATGATCTGGCAAATGATGGCAACGTAATGGTAGATAAACATGGTCGGGTATACATTATTGATTTCGATTTAGCTGTTAGGGCAAATACGATGGAAAGAAACCGACTGGAGTTTTTCAAACAAAACCCGGGGAATGGTGATTGGTTTGGAGCTCCACAAAAACTAGTCGACTATGTATATACTACTCTAGTGAGTGAGAGAACTATAAAACTTAGTTTGAGTGAGGATAATGGACTTAAACTGGATACGACCACAACCAAACGGAGCACGCGTAAGGCCAAAAAATAATTACAAAAACCAGGTTAGATGGAGATCATATGGTTAGCAATCGTTATTTATAGCGTGGGCCTGGCCATTGTCCTATATTTGCGTCCTTCCATCATGTTTCATGAGAATGGAGTGTGGAAGGAATTCGGTTACAAGCGGGATTCCCGGCATACTATTTTTCCCTTCTGGCTCTTTGCTATTGTCTGGGCCATCATATCCTATGCAGCGGCTGCATCGATATCATGGACTATGTTAGCCGGTGGAGTAGCCGCCTCCTCGAGACGTTCGATGTTTTCTTCGGATGACGAGACTGAATACTCGGACTCGGACCTGGAACAAATAAGAGTATCTGACATTCCTTCTCGAAATGTGGAACCAGTAAAGGCCAAACCGAAGCCGGGATATTATGTTCTGGATCCCAAATCCAGAAAGGGAATACGCAAGTATGTATACTACGGTACTTCGCCTCCTGATGCCTGATCAATAGGCCCACACGACGTTGACATTATTCCTCCTACAGCGATACCATAGGCACCGGCAAACAGTAACCAAAAGGATGATCCCACCGCCATTTCCCAGCGAGTTTGCATATCAATGTCGCTTGGTTTTATCGGGTCATTGTCCGGTATCATTTGATCTCGGGGGCCATGAATTTTCACGGAAACTTTCTCGAGATCATTTTGGTTTTCGGCGTCTTTCGGACTCAATAATACGTTATGCTCCATGCCTAAGAAGGATGTAAACATGAGTCGCATAGGTTCTATATATACGGGTATTGCAACCAAGGCTCCTGAGACTAGAGCCGCAACGGCTGCCCCGGTGGCCACGCTTTTCATAGATTTGATACCGCCGCACGAATTTTGTTGGAGAGAACTAATAAAGCCGAAATTCACTAAAAAGGATCCCGCAATACATAACAGTATCAGAGATATAGTATATCCGTTCGATGTCATAAAGTCGAACAGTATATTGCCTAACACGAATATGACCACCGGTAATACGGAATGTATTATTGCTGACCCTATCATTTCACCGTAAAGAAGATTCATATCTAGTCCCATTCTCTCTTACTATGTTCTATGTTTAATTATGTCCATCAGTGCCGAGGCCAAACAGGACCCTGGTATATTTAACATCATATCTTAGAAGACATGGCACAGAGAACCGCTAAACCGGCCGACATCAAAACATTGCAAGACTGGGTGAAGCGCTGGCCCAAGGTGTCGAATCTGTCATTCGATCCCGAAACCCGGGAAGCATCCATTTACAAGCCCGATGATATTAAGACAAAGACGGGATCCATACCCTGGAAAAGGGAGGCCGATGTAATTACGGTGTTATCCGATCCTTCTCGGTTTTCAGAGGCGGCTATCACCGCTTCTAAAAAACGTATGGGAACCATTCGGCAAACGACAGAGCAAACCCGTCGGGCGGTCGATGATCAGCTGAGAACACAAGAATCGGCTCTCCTGGAGGCGTGGAGAGAATACAGAAGTGCTCCTTCGTCGGCGCTTATGGCGGCCGTCATTCAAGCCGAACTTGCACTGAACACAACGGAACGGTCGCTGGCCTCGAAAGAGCGTGCCGTGTATCAGATGGGAGATTTCATCACGACCTATGATCCGCCGATTCCGAATAATCAACGGGGTCTCGGCCAGATCCAATAAGGCTCTATTGCAAGGGATACGTCGTGATCCGTGCCTCATTCTTATCGCAGTCGACCTTATCCGAGTGATACTTGAAGCAGACTCCATTCCGATCCTGATACACGATTTTACCCGCATTATCCATATTGGGATATTTGTAAATTACCGTCGCCGTCGGCTTCAAGACATATATGAAAAATATTCCGATAAATATACCGATCAGGAAGGGTAACAGATGGAGTTTATCGAAGAATTTCATCACGTGTCCCTATACTAGTCAGAGTAATTTATTGCGGGCCCGTGGAATAACCACCCTATATTGTAGGTGATATGGCGAACTACTGGCTGCTCATGGAAAACCCCACAATTGCAATCGGAGTCAGTTTCCTGATAGGATTCGGAATCGCTGCCATGTTTCGACCGCTGTGCAATGGCCCGGAGTGCATAGTCATCCACGGCCCGCCCGTAAAGGAAGTCGTCGACAAGGTGTATCAAATGGGCGGTGGCTGTGTGGAATTTACTACCGAGGTTGTAAAATGCCCGGATGATCCGAAGGAAATCGTGAAAACGGTTCAAAGAGCCTCGACTTAGGCATGTTCCAAATCCAAATATAAAATATCAGCGTCCATCAACAATGCCGCAGAGCACGCCTCTTGATTCTCTGGATTCGGAGCCGACGGCAGATGAGGAGCGCGTGCGCCGTATCCTTTCCGAGATGAACGCAGGTGACTCATCTCCGGAACAGGGTTCTCGCATTATTTCGGAGGGACCTATTACCACCTCTACGGGAGAGATCCGTATGGATCCGAGAACGGCGAGGGCACATATTATCGGTGGAGCTGCTCCGACAATGGCCGACTTCCAATCCATGTTGTTCCAGACTCCTCCCGGCATGAATCCTCTTCATGGTGGCCCCGAACCACCTCAGAGAGAGCGGATCTCTACAAAGGTCGCCGAGCCCGTATCTATGTGGTCCATGTTACTGCAGCAGATTCGTGCCCCGGCAATTGTAGCACTCATCGTATTTTTCATTAATCTTCCTGTGATCACCACTATCCTGTCGAGATATGCCTCATGGATGTATCTTGGCAGTGGAGAGATCAGTATTGCCGGTCTTATCGTAAAATCACTGATTGCGGCCGGGCTATTCGCATTCTATCAGATCTTATCGGGCCTATTCCAAAAATAAACCGGGTCATAAAATTTTCAGCTTGCCATATAGATGAACATGATCGCCGCCCTAATGAAACGCCCCACCTCGGCGGAAACTCTGTCTATCAGCCTTTTCCTTGGCTCTGTTCTGTTCGCTATTATAAAACAGCGTCTGCATACTATTGTCGCCGGTGTAGCATTTCTATTGATGATGATGGGCGCCCTTCCCAAACAAATGCCTCTTGCATTTTTGGTAGGCGCCAGTGTGATTGTTCTTTTACAGACAAGTAGAACCGAGGGTTTTGAATCTGGTTCGACCTCGACCTCAGACTCGACCTCGACCTCTGGCTCGGACCAGGAGGAGACCAAGAAAGAAGAGGAAAAGGCCGAGAATTTCGGAAACAAGGTTGTCCTTCCCGATAATACCGATCGCAAGGAGCCCCTAGAACTCGGAAAGCCCTACAAGCTTCCTTCCGAAAACGACGACAAGGGATTTCACCTCGACTCGGGTACGACTTTTCTGAATGCGTACAAGGCGCTGAAACCCGAGCAGATTGCGGCGATGACAAAGGACACACAGGATCTCATGGCCACACAGAAGAATCTGATGGCGACGTTGGAGGCTCTGAAGCCGATGTTGTCCGATGGCCAGAACATGATGAACATGTTCGGCAGTTTCTTCGGTTCAAAGGCCTAATAGCAGAATAAAAGGCCACGACATGTAGATATGAACACACGAACACTGCTGATTATCGCCCTCGTAGTCGTGTTTTTCATCTTCGTTTTCACCAGTAATAATTCGTATATACGTCTCGGAGGATGTAGTACTGAACCGTTTAACGATAAACAAACAGAGCTTGTACAACAGCTCCTAAAGGTAAAGGGGCATACGATGCCGGAAAATATGCCGGATCCGTCTACGATCATAAAGGCTCTACGGGGCCTCGTTGATAAATACGATAATCCTGAAATGTGGAATCACGCAAAGTTCGTACATGACAAGGATCCAGGACAATTGGCGAGACTGCATCTCGGTATAAAATGACACACGCCTCCACGTATGCCAAAGTTAAGATTTCCTGTTCTTAACTTTAGCACGGCCCCTAAAGAGGCAATCGCCTGTCGCCATAATTTGCCCAGTATAGTATTAGAGAAGCCATGTCCAGAAGAGGTAAATGCCCTACCGGCGTCGTCTGCACAGATTGGGGGACCGTTGCGGCCCTAGTTATTCTGGTCGTCGCAGCCGGCATTGCCGCCTTTATCTTTTTCAAAAGCTCTCCAACACCCGTCACCAACGAAACCAAGGTTATTGTAGTCCGCCCCGAGGCGACTCCTACAAAACCCGACGTATTCGCCGAGCCCGTTACCCGCTATCCTATAGGGCTGCCCACCATGTTAAGCCGCGGCCCCACGGGTCAATATGGACAAATTGGGATTCTAACAGGAGAAGGAGGTTCATCTTCGTCGGCTGCCCCGGACCGTACCATTCTTCCTTTATACGGCCGTGAAATAGATTCTCGTCGTGGGCGCTGGAATTACTATACACGGACAGATGGCACGAATCCGGTTCAAGTTCCCGTGCGCTATCGCAACCGGGTCTGCGATGACGACGTAAACGGCTGTGAAGAGATTTACAATGATGAATCTGTACACGTACCGTCTCTGGGCCGGTCGTTTAAATCCACCGTATACAAGAAATCGCTGTTTGCCTAACATCGGTTAGTGTCGTACCACAATAAAGTCACATAAAGTAGGGTACAGATGTCAGCAACGGGGTTAACATGTCCACAAACACCGTTGCGATTTCCATCAGGCATAAGTTTAAACGATTTGGAGGAGAAAACGGACTCCACTATTGAAATTCAATCTTCTGTGCCAGGTTCTTTGCAGCCCGTGTCCCGTAGAAATGGCGGAGCAGTCGGAGACGGTGTAAACATTGAAGAAAACTCCGGTATGATGGTCGACTATAGAGGCCAGAAGTACAGTTATGTGGAAACTATATTCCATGCGCCCGGATTACACGTCTTTCCTGGTCAGACGGAAAAACATGCGGCCGAGTATCACATACACCTAAAAACGTATGCGACTCCCGTGCGACAGATTACTATTGTAATACCCCTAAAGATTGTCACCGGTGATATAAGCGGACATCCCTATTTTATGGCGTGCAGAGCCACGCCCGGTGCAAACCGGCCTCTAATTACGACGTTATTCACACCTGGAACCAAGACATTACAGTACAAGGCTCCCGATATTCGTGGCAGAACACGGGATACTCCTACCACCGCAAAATGTAGATCTGTCAATGACGAAACCGTGTTTATACTGGTTCTAACACCGAACTATATCAGAGCAACCGACATTGATCGTATAAATAGGCTGGATACGGGCACATCCGATCCCAGGAACCTTCCCGTGGCCGCCGTTAGTCCCAGTGTTATACTAACAAGACAAGACGTATTAAATAATATAATTATCGCCAACCCCGGTGTGGGATCAGTTAAACAGGCCCCAGCGGCTCCTGCCCCGCCCAAATGCGTAACACAAGATGAAACGGATAGCGAATCGCCGGTGAATAATGTGTCCAATTCTAACCGTGCTCTATGTGCGATTTTATTCACCCTTTGTTTCGTCGTAACGATAACGCTGCTCGATTTCGTACTCGGATTTGTATGGTCGAGCATATTTAACTCGAGTGATTCGACGGATGCGACCAAGATGTTCATCATGGGAGCCATATGCATTGCGGCCTTCTTTTCCTACGATGGGCTAATGCAGAATATGGGCACAATGTTCAGTTATATACGCCTCTAAGCAAAATTTTCGTTGTACACTACAGGGATATGTCGGCAAAATCTGAAAAGATAGTTTTCATGACACTATTTTTTCTTTTGTTGTTTATTGTGATCTACATTATATCCAATACACCTATTGTCAGAGGCTTTTTCACACTAAGTGAGGGGTTCGTATCATCGAGCGATAGAGTCACCGTGCCCATATGTCCCACGGGATTCAACGAATACATTTACAGCGGAGATAAAAAGACGTACTGCTGTCGTGGAACGGTCAACGCCGATGCTACCACGGTGCAAGGATCGTGTAAACGGGCGATTGAGAAGATGGAAAATTCGTTTTGTACGCTCGGCGCCTCGTCGACCGATGCACCGAATTGTTCCGATTTTGTGCACGCAATGTTAAGAGAAAAGGGAATGTCATTTTGTCCTGCATCGAAACCCAATTATAGTCTTGCCAACCGGTGTTGTTCATCGTCGGTGACTTCTGATGGATCCGACTGTTCTGATACCAGGACGGGATCATTCTGTACCGTGGGTCATTCCGCAGATCTTTTTAAGACGGATAAAGGAGGTTCCGGCGACTGTGCGTATCAGCGCATGAAGGAAAGTGACACGTGTCCTCCCGATTATTCTAAAACGGATACACAATACACGTCGGGACCTTTGGCTGGCCTCAGCGTATACAGTTGTTTCGACAATATTTCAAAGACGTGTTTTACTCAGAATATTGTAGGAGAGCTCAAAAAGAAGGGAGTGGACGTGAGCCGGTTGCCGATCTGCGGAGACAAGTGTGTCAAAGGTATAGGGAAACTTGTACAAGATCCAATATTCGGTGATATAATGATATACTCAGAAAATGAGTGTAAGTCAATGGGCGGGTTTCCCGAAAATCTTTGCTACAATTCTAAACAAGATGTCAAGGCATTGCAAGAGGATTACGGCTTGGCTGTATCTTCTGCGATGAAAAGTGGTGAATTAACCAACGTTGCTAAAAATGAGGAAGAGAAAAAGAAGAATGACACATTTTTAAAAAATATACTTATACCATTATTTAAGAAATATACTAAAAATGCAGACTGTGTGTAGGTTTCTTTAACATTCCGCCGCAGTCGCACACAACGCTTTTGTATCAAACGAGGTCGGAGCGGCCTTGTTTGATCCCGTGTCACTCAAGGGCCGATAAGGCAAACGAACCCGTTTCATATTCATATTCATCTGCTTCCTTACGGGCTGTTCCATCAACATGTATGCAACGACGGCTGCCGCAGCCAACAACAAGATCGTGACGGGCCAGTTCATCCTAAAATAGTATAGATAATAATTAAGGGGGATGCGGCTCGGGGTCTTAATGATAATTACATCTGGAAAACCGCATATATCACCCTCTGTGTTAACATGGCTCAACCAAGGCCACTTTGACATTGTACCCATATCTCCTCTGATTACGGGAGCCGAGGCGGCGGCTATCTTCGATGGCCTCGATGGACTCTACATTCATCCTGGATATGCCGGTGTCCAGATGCATTCCGCCGTCGATAGAATGGCGCACACTCTGCTGACGATGGCGCACGAGGCGTTCAAAAAGGGACGGCATTTTCCCGTATGGGGCACATGTTACGGTTTTCAACAAATAATTAAATTCATCGGACGGATGACGAGGCTAGAATCCTTCCATTCCAAGAATTATCATTCTCAGATGCGAATACTGCCGAATACCACTTCCCGCTTGTTCCGGCACTCGGAACGATTTCAGATCAAGCAAATTTCCGTTCCCTTTTTCGATCATATGGAAGGTCTGTCGATACGTGGATTCAATGACAATCGCAGTCTGCGATCCGCTTTTCGTATTCTCGGTGTCGCCTCCGACCGTCAACACAAGGATTATGTAGCCCTGATCGAGGGAAAGCGGATGCCCTGGTACGGATGTCAATTCCATCCCGAGCTTCATCGGCCCGTATCGAATACTTCTTGGATGGTGGATTTCATAGGTGCCGAATTGCGCAGAAAGATGACCGCCTGAACTCGGATAACATGGAGGCACATGGCACGTATTCTCAGTCATCGGGGCTATGCAATTCTCAAGGATGAACTCGACGAGGCCGCCACGACCCGAATGCGTCGGGCTCTGACCGTGAAGCCAAAGATTGCGCCCGAGTTCAGTGCCGGCATCGATCCATTTCCCATATACTATGAGAGCAAGAGTCGCTGGTATCTGCCCCGCTTCTGGGGCCTCGAGAACTGCGGTGAGCCCGACGGTGATGCCCGATCCGTCGGTCGGGATCTGCGGTCCGAGCTCGTATTCAACAAGACTCTGCGTCCCGAACAACTGCCCATCGTAGATGCCTTCAAGGCCGGCGACTACAATGGACTCATCTGTGTACCCTGCGGATACGGCAAGACATTTATGGCCATCTGGCTCGCCTGCCAGCTCCGCAAACGTTTTCTCGTCGTCGTCCACCAGGAATTCCTTCTCGAGCAGTGGCGCAAAGAGCTCGAGGGCTCCATTCCTGGAATCCGTATCGGCGTGCTTCAGCAGGACAAGGTCCAGACGGGACTCGTGGAGCCCCGGTCTCTAACTGTGGAAGAGATCAAGACCCGATTACGGGCCCGGGGCCTCAAGGTCGGCGGTAATCGGAGCGAACTTCTGGCCCGTCTCCGTACCGTGGAACCCGAGGAGGATCCCGTCGAATATGATTGCTGTATCTGCATGCTCCAGACCGTTGCTAGCCGAGAATGGGCCATGGATACCTTCAGCGGATTCGGTTTCACCATCTTCGACGAATGCCATCATCTCGGCGCCGAGCACTTTTCCAAGGCGCTCATGTCGATACAGACGAAACATATGCTCGGACTCTCGGCGACTCCGGAACGAGTGGACGGCCTCGACGAGGTCTTTCTATGGTTCATCGGACCGATTCGGTATCAGATCAAGGTCCGCGAAGCCGATGACACGGTACTCGTCAAGGTGCTGAAATTCACAAGTGCCGACCCCGCATATGCCGACGAACCCACCGATTTCCGAGGCGAAGTTATTCGAGCAAGACTCTGCAATCAGCTCGCCGAATACCAACCGAGAACGCTGGCCATTTGCGACGAGCTCGATCCGGCTCTGCGTGAAGGCCGCAAACTCCTAATTCTGTCGGATCGGCGGAGTCATTTGGAAGACTTTGAGAAGGAATTCCGCCGGCGGGGATTCACATCCATCGGTTACTATGTCGGTGGTATGAAGACTGCAGACCGGGATGTATCGGCGATGGAAAAGATTATTCTGGCCACGTTCACGCTTGCCGCCGAGGGAATGAATGTGCGAGATCTCAATACAGTGGCGCTCGTAACTCCGAAATCCCGCATTGAACAGGCAGTGGGTCGCATCTTCCGTTTAAAAAAGGAGGAGCGGGTGTTTGCGCCGGTTATCTACGATGTTCATGATATTCATCCCTGTCTTGGAGGTCAATATCAAAAACGATTGAAATTCTATCGCCAGTGTGCATATAAGATTCTGGTGAAGGAGCCGGGCGGCGAATACAAGGAATCGAAATCAAAAGGACAGCATCGGGTCGTGGAGGAAGAGGAGTTGCCAACGGGCCCTCTGTTCTCGACGGGCCCGTAAAAACTTGAACGTCTTACCCATGGGCTAACCCCCTTCAATGCCAACCTCCGTTCTTACTCAGGAAGCGCAACAACATCTGGCCACCTTTCACGGCAGTCTCGGATACAGCTGGTCCAACAAGCCTCCCGAGTTCACAAACATAATTATGATCTTCCAACCGGACTGGCAAAACATGTGTTCGGATTTGTACGAGGAGGATATGGAGGACAGCAACGGCGTAACGGTTCAGAATCCGATAACCATGGGCCTATTCGACCAATTCTTGACAGACGCAACGGAGGAAGACATGGAGTTGTTTGAGTCAATCATGACCACCAGCCGTAATGGCAAGGCCTATCTCCGTTACTTCCAACTCAAGCTCTTGACATCTACGGATACCCGTAAGGCGGCCGGCCTACCCATCTCGGATGCTATTCGCTCCTATCTCGGCAAAACGGGTTGGGATCTCAACCCCTAGAATCCTGGACTATGACGCCCTCCTTCATTGTAATCACCCGTGAAGCAAACTTGAGAAGATACGGATCATGGGTAATCATAATCACAGTCTTGCCCTTCATTACTTTTGTCAGCAACGTGTGTACACTTTGTTTTGTCGAATCGTCCACTGCCGCCGTGGGTTCATCCATAATAATGATATCGGGCTTGGAAAACAGAGCCTTGAGAATCCAGATAATCTGTCGCTGACCGCCCGATAGCTTGGAACCGTGGACGCCGACATTTGTATCCATGCCCTTGGGCAGATTTTCGAGGAATGATGTGAGCCCCAATTGTTTAATGGTGGCCATGATCTCCTCAGCCTTGGGAGGAGCGGATAATCCATATACGATATTCTCATATACGGATCTATTTAGCAGAATCGGGCTCTGCGGAATATAACAGACTCTCTTGCGTATCTCTTTCGACGACAATGTAGAATATGGTACGCCCTTTATAAATATCTCTCCCGCCTGCGGAGTCTGATACTTCATGAGTAGACTGATCAATGTGGATTTGCCGGAGCCAATCTTACCCACAATCAGAGTCGTTTCATTCCAGCCGAGATCGAGAGTGAAATTCTTGAATACCGGTCTCTGCATATCGGGGCTGACATAGGAAAAATCGACATCCTGGAAGCGAATACCGTCCGTATTAGCCGCCTGTTTATTATAGGGAGCCCGCTCCGTCTTACATTCTGTAAACATAGAGAGCCCGTGTTGTATAACTCCGTTACGCAGCAAAATATCCTTCCACTTGTCGAGTATGTATAGAACCATCTTGAAGATCATGAAAATGATAATCAGCACAGATACAAATGAGCCCTGATTGAGGGTGCCTCGTTTTACGCTATGGTAGCCGTAGTAGCAGGAATATACAATACACGCTAGCAGCAGAGGAATTACGACGTATTTTGTTTGTAGTGAGCATTCCCATGAGGAAGTCGTGTATTGCGCATAGTCTTTTTGAAATTCATTGATGCGATCAAATTCATCACCGAGCTTGTCAAAACTCATCACGGTAACCATATTGCGTATTACGTCGTCTGTATTCGACATGATGAGCGAGAATATTTCATCTTTCTTAAGTGTAGCGGGAGAACATTCGTAAAATGAGCGATATAACATAAATACTAAGACACCTATACAGAACGTTAGAGGAAGACCGAGTTTCCAGTCGACGTATGTGACATAGCCCAGAGCAATAAGTGTTGTGATTGTAAAGGGAATGAAAATTCCTTGGATCTGGTCGATGAAATTATGGGTGACTCCTGGCACTTTTACGATTTTACTGATCAAGGCGCCGAGTTCGACGTCACTATAATTTGTATCTTTCATTGCAAACAGATGAGACATCATTTTTTCTCTGAAAAACTTATAAATCGCCGGGTGCAGTGACATCTCAACATAGTCGGACACTAAGCCGAGTAATTGTATTACGATGATTATTGCCACTATGCCTACGATTATATATTTGAATGACTTCTTCTCTTTTATCGAATTGTACATTTTTCCCACCAAGTGGGGCATTAGAACATCTCGAATAGGCAGGGCCAATAGCAACGCCACGTATATCGTGAATAGTTGCTGATGTTCACCAACGAATTCGGTCATTAGTTTCGTGAGCGTCATGTCATTTGTACATGAAACATCGAGGGCCCCCATTAATATTACGTGTGAATATTATCATACGTCTCATTAGAGACCTATGATAGGATTTTACGGGTCTGTTTAGGAACGACGGCGTCTGGACCGACGGCCGCCCGCTGCAGTCACGTCAAAGTACCGGGCTCCAGTAGGAAGCTCCACCGGATTCTTGAATGAATACGAGGCCGTGTAGGAAGGCATATCAAGAGCACTCGGAGCAGTACAGGAAGAGGCAGCTAGAGGAGGCGCATCAATAGGACTCATTCCACCCTTTTGAGCCGAGCAAGGTATACTCGAATAGATCGGGGCCTTGCCGAGCTCGTTTGTCGCCACGTCTACGGAATACATGCCACCAGCCTGCATGAGAGGCACCGAGCAACCGCCACCGATCTGGGGAGCCTGGATCATGCATCCACAGCCTCCACCACGCTGCCGCCGACAACGTCTACTGCGTCTGGTCCGAACAGTTCTAGAATTTCCCGAATAGCCGCTGCACGCCTCTCCTGCACCTCCGCGCTGCGTCGTCGCACAGTCATTCGTTACCGCCCGTATATCTACAGGAGTACCGGCAGCAGACATGAATGTTTGGCCACCATAGGCCCAGCCTCCACCGGACTGACGACGACTTCTGGAACTACGATGACTTCTGGAACTACGACGACTTCTGGAACTATGGCGTCTTCTGGCTCTGTGAGGCATACTACTACCCTGGTCGTAGAATTTCATTCCGAAGCCGCCGTGAAATCGCCCATTGGACTCGCCGAATTCGTTGTTATCTGAACTGCCTCCCACTTCTTAAACGCAGTATTCCACTTAACTTCGATGCGAACCGTATTATGTTTGATGGTTCGGAGTTCGGTGGATACCTGCATAGTTCGAACGAGTGCTCGACCCAGTGCGGATCCATCAGAGGCAGCGAGATCCCATTGGTCGGGGCCGGCTGCTGCAGGACGAGTCGCAACGGCCACGACCTTCTTGATCGGGACGTCGGCTTTCCCGCCGTCGGGTTTGCCGCCTTCGGCTTTCCCGCCTTCGGGTTTCCCGCCTTCGGGTTTCCCGCCTTCGGATTCGGCTTGATCTCTACAGATCCACACGAGACGCCGCTTACGCACATCATCTTCAATAAATTCCCAGATACCCTCTGGTTTTATAGAAGTAAGAGCCGACCAGGGAGCCAAATCCAGTGTGAGCTGACCCTGAGGCACAATGCAATAGTGTTCTATCCACTGCTTGGCTAGAAGCCAGCGTTCCGTAAATGTGTCGGGTGTAACGTCACGCCCCTTCCAAACAACCACGTCCTCTACTAGCAGAGCCCTCGCAACCGGTGACAGCGTAGCCTCGAATACCGTGAAACCCGACTTGTAAAATTGCGGATCGACCCGGAGATCCAGTGCCGCAATCCGGGGAATCGGAAACCGCTTATTCGGAGGATCGCCCGAAATATAGACACACGACTGTTTCTCGGGCCAGACACAGAGAAAGCCGGTCCGGGACTTGTCAATGGGCCGTCTGAGAGCATACCATACATTCCGTTTCAGAGATGGCACATGCTTGCTCTGAAATGGTATGGGTCTATTGGAACGGATAGCCTCAGCCTCCAGTAGTCCTAGAAGTTCCTGTGAGCCCGCCGGATCGAGACACGGCAAGCGAAGATTGTCGGACCATAAAGCAGACTTGGTAGTCATTGTCCTATTTCTCTAGGGGGGTAATTCTTTAGAACCGAAGAGGGCGCCAAAGTTGATCGGGCCCATACTCAACAGAGACTTGAATAAATGACTGCTCTAAGATACCTCAAAGAAACCCTTGAACGGATACCAGTCCAAAGAGGTCTCGTGTATCTGTATTCTCTGAGCCAATCCGAGTGCACACGAAACAACAAATGCGGCATGGAAATTGGCATGTCCAGAGAGAAGGATCAGGTGGCCGTATTAAAATGTGCGCTGGGCGACAGAATAAATCTCGACATCGACAATACACTGCCGGAGGATTTCATCTTCGACGGCGAAAAATTCTCTGTAAAACACTCGGGAAGTAAAATCGGCACGCCCGTAAAGGCCAAGTGGACATCCGCCGATAAATCGGTACAGGATACGATTGACGCAATTATAAACGCAGATGACTCGTATTATCCCCATCTTCTGATTACGTATCTCGATACTCGGACCAACAAAATCACAATTATGGGGATTTCATCGGAAACGAATCGGAACATCATCAAGGAAATGAAGCACGGAGCGTTTAAAATTCCGGCGGGAAACTCGAGAGGCATCGAGTATTCCACAACAGCAATGAAACGGCTCCTGGAAAAAAAATCATTCGTCGTTGACATCAATGAAGCTGATCTGTCGGGCGGTGTAGATCCCATACAGAGAAGGATTCAACTATTGACGGCCGCCGGTGTCAATCCTTGACAGCCTCCAGAATCTGGTGCACCTTTCTTGCAACGATGTATCCGAGTAAAGGCGGCACGGCGTTGCCGATTGGCTTGTAGGCCATACTGCTCGCCCTAGAAGGCAGAGTCAGAATACAGGACGGCGGAAATGTCTGAATAAGTGCGGCCTCTCGAACCGTCAGACGCCGTTCCCCGAGACCCGGCTCGTTGTTAATTCCGCCATCAACACGACGGAATTCGATATTGCCGTGATGCTCGGCTCGCATGGTCGGCCCGTACTCATCCAGCCCCACCTCTTTTTGCCCCTGGCCCTTCTCTAACCGTGCCGCCTTGGAATATACCGTCTGCGCCGGATCATCGGAGGCCGCCGGCTCCTGCAAATGCTGGAAATAAGAGCGAACATAACACGACCGCTGATTTTCGTCGATAAGGTTCCAGTCTTCGTCGTCGAGTTTATCGAGCTTATCAATGCGCACTCCCATGATAATAACCCGCCACCGGGTCTGAGGAATACCGTACTCCTCGCACTTGATCAGCTGGTATTTCACGTCGTAACCCGCATCGGAGAAATCGCAGATGATTTGCTGGATCGGATCTTCAGGCATCGTTAGCAGCCCGTGTACATTTTCCGCCACAAAGACGATAGGCATCACTCGCTTTACAACGTCGACGAATGATTGATACAGAGTTCCTCGGCTGCTGTCGAAGCCGGTACGTTTGCCTGCATGACTGAAATCCTGGCAGGGAAACCCACCTGTAACGACGTCGGCGGCCGGAAATGCGAAATTCTCCTTGAGCATATCTCGGATATCCGCAAGATGATAATTGTGGGCCCAGCCATTCAGCTCGGCGATTGTCTTGGCCGCGGGAAGAATGTCATTCTGAAATACGACCTCGAATGGCAGCCGCTTGAGATTGACAAAGTCCGGCGTCGTTGAAGGAGTGTGCACAAACTCTTCAACCACGCTGTTTTTATGAACGACGACTTGCTCGGCGAATCCGACATCCATGCCTCCCATTCCGGAAAACAGAGAGAGGACTCTGTATGGCGGACTAAGTAATTTGATGAGTTCGGCTTTCGACTTTCCGCCGCCGTAACCTCTGATCCCCCGTTCTTTACAGAGATCGATCAGCTCGGCCCGTGATTTCGTAGAATAGTCCATTATGTTCGGGACTCCAAGTGTTGCGTTATGTCAAATTTGGCCCCCAGTTAAAACGTTGCGAAACCCGTCGGCTCCATACCGTCAAAGGCGAACACATTGTTTCCAATCATAGGACCGTCATTCTGTGCCAGCTCCGGGCTAAATCCCTGGCCCGACGGCTCTACGGCACGACCCGCCGGAAGATCGGATACCTTCATGGTCGGAGGAGGGCCCGTCTCGGCGTGAAACGACTGTTCGGGGCGACGGAGATTGTCAGAAAACTCGGCGGGACCCTTGCCATCCATAGATACGGGTTGCTGGTCCGTGGGAGGACCGGGGCGTTGGGTCGGCTCCTTCTGGCGAAGTTCAGCGTCGGACTGACCCGCCACTACCGGGGCGGCCTCGGGCCTCGGAGGAGAAGGATTGGCCTCGCCATATTGAGGTGCGGCCTCATTGGGTCTGGGTGCAGCCCGTGTCTTTACCTTCTTTGCAGAGGCGACATTGAACCACTGGTAGGCAAAAAAACCGACAACGAGGATTAATACCAGCCCGACGACCCATGTTAGCTCCATAGTTCTACTGATGGGCATCGGAAGCATTTTGACACGAAACGCAGGGCCCCGGCAAACTTGACTTCTCTTGGTATATAAACCGGCTGGAATATAGCCCCCAATGGTCCAAGCAGTCTTATTGGCCGTCAACGGAGAAAGCCGGGAAATCAAGACGGCGGCAACGGCTTCGGCAATTGCCAAGCTGCTCAAGAAAACAAAGCCGCCGAGTCTGGTCGGAACATATACAGAGGCCATAGATGGTCAACACGGTCTGAATCTGTGGTCATGGACGGATGGCAAGGCCGGTCTCGAGAACAAACACGAGCTGCCTCCGCCATATGATACGACCTTGCTATTCGGTGACATTGTAGTGACTCGTGCTGATGGTGACGATCTCACTTTGGATACATGGAATGTATTTTACAATGAGGCCTTCGGGGGATTCGAGGACCTAGACGAGGAAGAGGAGGAGGATGAGGTCGAAGAGGAAGAGATCGAGGAAGAGGAGGACGATGAGGAAGAAGAGGAAGATGACGAGGAAGAGGATGAAGTCGAGGAGGAGGAAGAGGAGGACGAGGTGGATGAAGACGAAGACTGTTACGACGATGAGGATGGAGGCGGCGGTTCCAAGAGACGTGCTCCGAGAAAGAAGACGGCGGATTCTGAATATAGGAGGGTGGACATGGGACTGCGTTCCCGAGTAAAGTTACCGGGAGTCGTCGGTAAACGGGCGCCAAAGTGGCAGACAGAGGAAGAGCTTGAGGAAGAGGCATACCTCGCCTGAAAAAGTATGTGTGGATAGTAGAATGGAGCCGTGCCCTGATGGTAAAGTTAGAACTAACTATGGTTGCGTTAAAAAGCCCACTGGACCCAAGCCAGTATATCCCAATAAAAATGGGAACTGTCCTCATGGCACAGTTGAAATTAACAGTGGCGAATGTGTTAAAAGGCCCAATGGACCCAAGCCATACGGCCCTGGTCCTAGACCTAGTGGATCTCCCCCGTCGCCTGGTTTAACACTACGGACACCTTCTGGCGGCTACCGCAAAACCAAGCATCGTAAACATAAACGGCGTTCGTCTACCCGGAAATACCGGTAAATTTGACCCGGCCTTCCATCCAGTTATTCATAGATAGACATGCTTCGAGACCAAATTAGAGGTTTGATCAAGACCCAACTAGATCTTGATGAAACCACACAGGTCGATTTGGAACAAGGAATTTACAATGCGTCCATTCAGGATGCAAAGCGTCTCGGTGCCAGATGTCACTGGGAAAACCCCGAGTTTATCGAGGTGTACAAGGGCGTCGCCCGTCGAACTCTGGTAAATCTGATACCGGGCCAGTACATTGGTAATGGTCGGCTTCTAGAACGGCTAAAGGATGGTGAATTTCCCGCTCACCAGATTCCGTTCATGACACCCCGAGAAATGTACCCGGAAAACTGGCAAGTGCTGGCCGACGAGCAGTTGAAGAGAGAGACGACGATGCTCGATGGTAACCCGGAAGAAGGCTCGGACATGTTCACATGTAAGAAGTGTAAAAAGTCCCGGACCAGGTACTGGGAGATGCAGACGAGATCGGCAGATGAGCCGATGACAATCTTTATTCGGTGCTTGAATTGTGGTAAAGAATGGCGTCAGTGAGACCCTGGAGGGTAAAGAATGGCGTCAGTGAGACCCTGGAGGGTAAAGAATGGCGTCAGTGAGACCCTGGCGGGTCATTATTTTTTATCAGACCCAACATCAGACCCAACTGGCTCATTATCATCGACGACTATCTCTATTGTTTCTGGAATTTGATCAAGGACCGGAACCTCCTGTTCCTCTTTGGACTCATCTTTGGACTCCTCTTTGGACTCCTCTTTGGACTCCTCTGGTACCCCCGTCTCTTCAACAATACCAGGCAGAGTGCCAAAGTGTGTATTTGCTCCCGCTAGTTTCCGTCGCATCTCCGCCACGACTCCACTTTTTGATAGCTTGGCGATCTCGTCCTTTCGTGCGGCGGCTTGAGATGTGGATGAGCCCGGCGTCGGTCTTGAAACGGCCCGGCGAACCTCTTCCTTCATGATTTCCTTGATACTGGCCTTCAGATCATTCTCAATAAACTCCTTGAGCTGCTGTTTCTTCTGCGCAATAGCTGTCTCTTCGGCATAACGGTGCCGGGCCTCACTGCTGTCGTATATGGAAGTCGTGTCAATGTCTCCGATGATCTCCGGTTTGCGAACCGAGGGATGATGCTTGAACTCTGTCTTGCACGCCTCAATCACATCGGCGGGTATCGTTGGCGAGCGTTCAATGAGACGATCCAATTCTGTCCGGCAAGTCTTGAGAAAAAACATGCAATCGGATCGTTCATCGGGATTCAGAGATAGCTCTATGGCAATGAGGCGCTGAAATTTGCCCCAGAGAACGGCTGCACCCTTGTGGGCCTCGGAGCCCGAGCCATATCCGAGTCTATTCGCAATCGTGGAAATGATCCCGGTGATGATGGAGAGGCCACCGAGGCCGAGTTGCGCATAATTCATTTGCGTGGGATCAGTAATCACGGAATTCAGAGCAAAGTTGGCGGCTCCAGTAACGGTACTCAGAATAATCACGGGAAACATGAAGCAGAGATCCTTGCGGTAATAAATGCGTTCGGTCTTTTCGTGCATCCAGCGATAACAGATGGCCTTGTCGGCCCATTCGGCCATGAGCTTTTCCACTTCCCGGGTCCATCCATTCTGAAACTTTTTTACGGTTTCCGTAACGGCGGTTTCTTCATCAGGGTGTTTTTCTTCACTCATCTCTGATTGGATGCGAATATTTTATAGGGTTGAATTAGTAGATGAGCAATGCTGGAGGTGGAGGTGGAGGCGGAGGCGGAGGAAGAACACCGGCAACCATGTATGAAACCGCTGCAAGAGCATTTGACGCCACCGGGATTCCTTGGGTTATAAGTTGGGCATCCTGGTCTGTTGCGAACCCTAGGCTGGCTGGGAATATATTAATGCAAAAAATGAGACCTAATTCTGATTGGGAAAAGCTACCAGGTTTACAATTCGTCTATGAACAAGATGATCTTTCTCAAGCATTGGAGTCGGATGAAAAGTATAAGCCATTGGTGAATGATCGCAAAACGGCCGGTATAAATGCTAAGCTAGCCGATATTAAAGTTGCGCTTTTTGCTTCTGCATACAAAAAAAAGTATGCTAGTAGAAATCAAGAATTATTACCAGAATATGCTCGGCAATTAATACGTGCTATTATAGAAGATCTCAGATATAACAAAAGAAAAAATGATCTAAAAAGACAAGTGCTTATGGCAGGGTCGTCTCATCCCAATCTCGGTATTACAGGCAGAATAGGAAAATCGAACTCTCTTGCTATGGTTCCTGTGTTCGGTGGCCTTAGTCATCAAGAAATTGACACAATGCCTTGGCAATTAAGGGAATTTTTAAAAACTTTTCTTGAGATGCAGGTCGACGATGAATCTTCTCCTGGCCTTGGTAAAATGGTTAGTGAAATTTTTGATTTAGGAGCAGTAAAAGGACTTATACGTGAAAGTGCAGAAATACCTCCGATTAAAGATGAATTAAAGGCGACCGCCTTTCTGGCAATGTTTTCTGCAGATGAGAATGGCCCAGAGATGCTTGAAAGAGAGGCTGCTGAAATGATAACTGCTTCGGGAGCTGGTGGAGGTGGTCCCGCTGCCGGTGGCGATCCTAGAGCAAGAGGGTTGAACTTCCGAGGATTATTAGGTAGACTGGGTGGTGGTGGTGGGGGTGGTTCCAATGCACGTTCCACAGGTACTATGGTTTATGAAGAGGGCAAGGAGGATGAGGAAGAGGAAGAGGATG